>Ga0247824_10000120_pt1 | contig 31725 bp, 22 predicted proteins | sample 13C_PalmiticAcid_FD_194412 | JGI IMG/M metagenome (GOLD analysis project Ga0247824, IMG submission 194412) | Soil microbial communities from agricultural site in Penn Yan, New York, United States - 13C_PalmiticAcid_Day48 | ecosystem: Environmental > Terrestrial > Soil > Agricultural land...
TAAGGGGATTGAAGCGGCCGGGGTGTGGGCTGGGTTGGGGGACGTGGATGTGCAGACGCTGGGGGCCGCGGTGAGGCTGATGGCGCTGTGCGCGGCCGTATTTCTGTGGGGGCTGAGCTTCTGGTTCTTTGCCTCGGCCTCGGCGGCGGTCGTGGCGGGCATGCCGGACCGGAAGTTCCATCTCAGCTGGTGGAGTTTTGTCTTCCCCAATGTCGGGTTTACGCTGGCATCGATACGGCTGGGAGCGGCCCTTGGGAGCGAAGGGGTCTTGTGGTTCAGCTCGGTCATGACGGCGTTCTTGTTTCTGGCGTGGGCCTTTATTGCGTTTCGGTGTGTTCGGGCGGTCTACATGCGGGAGATTGTGTGGCCGGGGCATGACGAGGACTCGGGATGAGATGACTTGTGGAATTGATTATTTGCCCATTGCAGCGTTTGTCGTTAGACTATAGATCCCCTTAATTACCTTGATCGTCATTTTGATGCTGGTCAAATCATCCGTAAAGCAGGAACCGGTCCGTCGGACAGTTCATTTTGCTGGGCCAGGCAGGCCGGGCTGGGGGGAAGAGGTCCAGCGGCGCCAAAACAGAGGGGTGTGAGTCTTCACTTTGGCGCGCTTCCCTACCGTAATCCCGGACGTTGTAGAGCTGGAATGAACCGGACCCGGAAATGGAGGACGGATTTGAAAGAAGCTCCTGATGAAGAGAGGAACCTATACCACAAGGACCTACTGGGCTTCGATAAAGCAGCTGCACATCAGACCAGAAAGGAAGGCAAGAACTGTAACGATAGAAGGAAAGGCAGCGAAGCCTGGTGGTGACACTCCTGAGCAAACGGAAACGCAACCTGAACAACTGGGGGCCAGGGCTGTTTACAAAGGTAAGGTAGATAAGTCTTGACCTTAGGTATTCAGCTAGCTCAGGCAGTCAACAGCTTCCAACGATCCACTCCCACAAGGCGCTTGGTAGCACTGGTACAGCTCACGCCGATCACCACAGGTTGGAGTTGATGATGTCGATGACTACGGATAGTGTATGTTAGCTTCTATATTGTCCGGCCCGAAATTGGGAGAGAAGGGGGGCATTACACTCGGGCTTCAAGCTGGCAGCGCCAATCAGGAAGCCGTCGATATCCAGGCCCTCGGCAAGATCCTTGCAGTTCTTGCTGTTGACGCTGCCGCCGTGGATGATGCGGGTCGCGTCAGCAACAGGCTGACCGACGTTGGCGCCGAGCCACTTGCGGATGGCCGCGTGCACCTCCTGGGCCTGCTGGACAGTAGCAACCTTGCTGGTACCGATGGGCTCGTAGGCGATGACCATCTTCAGCCAGTCGTCGGCCGCGAGTTTGGCGGCCAGGGCAGATAGCTGGCGCTCGACGACGGCCATGGTGTTGCCCTTCTCGCGCTCCTCGGGCAGCTCGCCGCAGCACCAGATGACGTTGACGCCGCTGTCAATGGCGAACTCGGTCTTGGAGGCGATCACCTCGTCCGTCTCGCCCAGCAGGGTGCGGCGCTCGGTGTGGCCGAGGATGGTCCAGTGTATGCCGCTGTCCTTGAGGTGCGCCACGCTGATCTCGCCGGTGTAAGCACCGTTGAGCTTGTCGTAGACGTTTTGCGCCGAGACAGAGACGGTGCCCTGGGTGAGCTCCGAGCGGACGAGCTGAAGATAGGGGGCCGGGGGCGCGATCACGACCTCTGGAGCAGACGGACGAGTTAGTATTCGACTCTAGCCGCCCTTGGCATAGAGGGCCAACATACCAACGTTGGAGTCCAGTTTGGCCTCGTTAAGTCCCTTGACAATGGTCTTGAGAGACTCCTTGGTCCCGTTCCTGCGCGTCGTGGTTGGATCAGCTCTCGGCACAGGGTTTGGAAGGGCGGCCACCGCTGGCAATAGTGGGCCCGCAGGGTAACGTCACGCAGCAATAAACCTAACATACATCTTGAAGTTGCCGGTGATGAAGAGCTTGCGCGCCATGATGGTCTGTTTGAAAAGATGGCTGAGTGAAGGCTGTGAGGGGTGCGTTTAACAGAGTGGTATGGAAGTGGATGTACGTAGGATGATTGCTTGGATTGGAGGGAAGCTGTACGACTGAAGAGTGCTGATCGATTCTGCAACTTGGTGCCGAAATCGCGGCTCTTTATGCTGTGAAACCACGAGGGTTGGTGAGAAGAGTCCGACCAAACTCCCCGCCAGATCACAGCCTTCGACGTCTCTCATCTGCATGAGCCAACGATGATGAGACATACCTTACTCAGCTTCCAGCAGAATGACTTCTGGCATTAATGACAGCCATCATATCCGAGATTTGAAATCATGAGTGGGCTGGTGGCGAGACTCGAAGCTAGGTACGAATGTGGTGGGAGAGAGCGGCCACGACCAGGGGGCGGGTGAGATTGACGACCGAGATTCAGACCGAATTGGAACTAGAAACGGGAAGAAGCATCAAAAATAACGACCACGTGTTGTTGATTGGTGATGGCCGGGAGAACTGGAGGTCGAAGCTCACCAAGAGGCGCTGGGTGGGCTTACGCGGACCGCGATGGACACTGCACCGGCGGGGTGGACTCTGTCTCAGATCAGCTCTGGACGAACATGCCTTCTCTGTTGCTTACATGTTAGGAAGGGGATATCCGAGACTGGTGATCAAGGGTCTGGGGGAACCTAGTGGCCCCTATTCGGTACCGTCCATGTCCCTGACATTTTGGATTTGTGTTGCCAGCCTGGTGATGAGAGGATTACGAGTCAAGCAAGACATGTGGCTTGCCTAAAGGCGTCATACAGTAGGGCGAGCCTCGATAACGGTTGTATGGGATCCAGCGGATGGCATGGGTACATAAGGTACCTTGCTCTCTTCCCCAAGCGGAGCAAGGGAGCCGTGATTTGAGGTTCAAATGAGACCCTTCAGCTTGAGTGAGCAGGGCAGTGTTCATCCCTGGAAAGCTTGGCCGAGGCCCAGGGAGTTGAGCAGCCGCTCTAAATCAGCCACATGCTGTTCGCACGACAGCTGGGAGCTGAGAAATCTCGGGCTGTCGAGCGTGGTGTCTAGGAAAGAATGGCTGGAATGTACATACACTTCCTGCCACGAACACCAAGTCGTTTCTGGGACACCACGTAGTCGATTGCCGTCTATTTCTCGGCACCGAGGCGCGGACATTGCTTATCTCCCCAGCGGAGGAATCAAGACATGTGATCCAGCACCTCGCTAACGTCGACGTATCACAAAGAAACCGTTAAATACCAGACCAAGACATTCCAATCGTTGCTAGTCTCGTTTACTTACCGAATAAAGTAGATCTGTTGTGGTGAGACCAGGATCCAGTCCCCAATGGCGCTTGGGTGCCCATCGTGGCGGCAAGGGTTGCTCTTACATGGCGCGTTACGTGTGGATCCTCCGCTACAAAGTGTCCGACGAATTAGTGTGAACTAGAGGGAATACCCGCCCGTGGGGGACCCCTCGGCCCGTGTCCGCAAAACATATGCAGATGTCCGTCGCTACTTGCGTCAGGTTGCGCTTCGTCACAGGCCACCGCCAAACACCAAGTCAATTAAGTCGACCAAAATGCCGAATCCTCGGGAGCACGCGTGGACTCAAGTGGTATGATGTAAAATTAAGTGTAAGACATTAAAGAACCTGAAAATGCTCGCAACTCAGCCATGTCACGCCAGCAACAACCCAAACACGCCGAACGTAACCGCCAGCCATGCCGTACCCGCCGTGGCCCACCGCTCGGCCGCATTCTTGGGCGGGTCGGATGCAGTCGTCGCCGCTGCCGGCTGCGTGGTGCTCGTGTGGGTGTGGGTAGCGGTGGTGGCGGCATTCGCCGACGGCTGGACCCCCTTGGTGGCCGTCGTCGCGGATGCGGATGAGCAATGCTGCGGGTTGGGGCACGGGTAATCTATGCTCAGCACAGAAGAGAGCTCCTCCACCAAGCCCGCGGGGATTTTGGCAGTGCAGGGGTCCGAGACCACTTCGGCGCCGTCGGTCCCCATAGGCATCACCGTCAGACACTGGTGGATGCCCACCGTGTTCGTGCTGGGGTCGACAACGGTCTTGGGCTTGTCGTCGATGGTGAGGCGGAACCCGGGTAGCCCGGGACACTCTGTGTCGCGGCTGCTGAGGAGATTGACGGCTTGCCCGGCCTTGGCGGTGCGGAAAAGGATGGAAGTGGTTGAGGAGTGAGCGAAAGCCGTGTCACTGTCGCCGTCGCCGCCCCCATTGGGTCCCACTGCGCAAGTGGTCCAGCCCATGAAGAAGTTAATCGGCCAGGAGCCCTCCTTCGTAAAGCCATAGTCGGCTACATATACAAGGTTGTAGAGGAAGATGGTCTCGTTGGAGGCCGGGTCTCCCCAGGTGCGTACACTAAACATGGGCATGGAGGAGAAGCTCCCATCTGGGAGCTGGACTTGGGGGAAGAACGAAGGCGAGAAGTTTGCCATGAGATGGGAGTTCTTCACGGCGAAGATGATTGGCAAGGAAGATGTGGGCGCATACGAGACGTTGTTGCGGGGGAATACCAGGTCGAATTCGACTGTGGTGAGGGCGGCATCGACGAGAGCCCCGAGGCAGGCCAGCGGGGCCACGATCGATGAGAGGCGCATATTGGCGTGGCCGGGGTTTCCGAAAGAGGAGGGAAGGGTGTCGTTGTGGCGCACGCGGAGTGTTCTTGGGAACGGGATGGGGCGACACCTGGGATGGCGCGCCAGGGGAAAAGGAGAGGAGGGATGATAACGAGCGAAGGAATTCCCAGAGTCGGAAACATAAAGAAAACGGGGGAGGGCGAAGGCCGAATGGCCGAGCCATGTCCGGGTGACAGGTGGGATCAAATGTTAAATGAGCGTCCCGCTGCAGAGAACCAACAGTCAAGAAGCGTGGCGCTAAGAATGCGAAAGTCAACACCATCCCTGCTTGGAAAAGGCCAGGGGCGCGTCGAATCATAGCCGCAATGCATGATGCCAAGCGGTATGGACCGGCCAGTCGGCCCGCGAAACTGGTCCCTCACTCGCTGCGGCTCCTGGGAGACGGCGCCAAGTCAGCCTTATCCCAACGACACAACGCCAACCCTCCGAAAACAAAAGGGAAAGACAAGAAGAAATGAGAAAGGAATGTGACGCCAAACTACTGCCGATCTTGCACTGAAGTTCCCGGATTCTTTGCGTCGTGACACCCCACGGGCTTTGTTTTTCACAGCTACCTACCACCAGTCTGAGCTGTATGTTGTATGGCATCCAATCCCTGTTCTATTTAGAGACATACGTTCTACAACGAAAATGAGAGACAATCTCTTCTAGCGTTGTCAACTCGTGGAGCAAGACAAACCAAATGCGCAAGTAAGGTACCTATATCGATACTAAGAACAAAGAGAAGAATTCGAAACCTGGGGCTTCTTGAAGCTCTCTTTCTTGAAACCTCACTGAGTCGGAGAACCTTGAACTCGGGAGTAGTTGTGACTTCTCCCACCCTCGTACCTTTGGGACTAGGTACATACCTACATATACGCAACCAAAGTACCCCACAGCAACGCAAAGTTTTGACGACAGAACATCAACCAAACAACCAAAACGAAAGGAGGCAGGGCATCGACTTCACAGCACTACTACCTTCGCTGGCCCGTTACTTGGCCCTCTTTTCTTCCACACAACTGCCTACAACAGACATCCGTTACTTGCTCACCTATGTTTTTCCTGGTCTACGGGTCCAAACACCGCGTGACAGGTACCTACGGCGATGCTCCTTGATGGGTGGAAACCAGGGGCAGTGAAAAATGCAGACGTAAGGCATGGTTGCTTGTGCTATAAACTCTGGTAATTACCTAACAAATTAATGCAGGCTGACTCTACGTACTAGAGGAGAGGGTTCTTTTTGAAGTCATGATGAGACTGACAGCCCACTGAGTAATTCTTCAGGCGGCCCCAAGCCCCAACAGCCAGACCCCCGTCCCTCTCACTCTAACAAGCACCACCAGGATAGCAGATAGTAGCGCGGGACGCGGTCCAGCACCCCCGGCACTCGATGCGGTCCCCGAAACGACCGCTGCCGCCAAAGGAGGGTCAATCAACGTCGTCGAAACACCCGTCGTCGACACCGCCTGATCGGATGCGCACGCAGGACACGCCGAAGTCGAATCCAAAGAACCACTCATGTGCCCCAGCCCAAAATTCGCAACCTCCACCGGTGTCGGGGTCACAACAGCAGCAGCAGCAACACTGCTGCTGTGAGCCCCGGTGCTCGCCGCGGGTGTCGCCGTCGACCCGCCCGATGAAGTTACCGCCTGGACGGACACAGACACGGAGGAAGCCGGCGGCGGACCTGCTGCCCGTGCATCCCTCGCCTGCCCCGTGACTGGGTCGCGGTACCAGTTCGCGGGCGGGTCGCCCAGGCAGTCCCCGACCGTGACGAGGTCGTACCCGAGGCCCCTCGCCGTGTCGATCATGAACTGGGCGAGGTGGTGCACCGTGGACGGCTGGACGTCGTGCGCGAGCGAGATCCATTGAGAACTGGCTGGGCTGTGCTGCGAGAGGATTGTCTGGTAGATAGACTTGGCGTTGACGCCGCCGTCCTGCCAGTCGCGCGTGTCGATGTCGTAGTTGACCTGCAGGTAGGGGTCTCAGTTCAGCACTTGCCTGCATTTTGGGGGAATATTTGCAACCTACGACGTGGTACCCGAAGGATTTGAGGTCGCTGTAGCAGTCCGGGCCACAGCGCGTGTTTGGCGGCCGAAAGTAGGTCGGGATGACGCCCAGGATGTTGTTGAGGGCGATTTCGTTGTTGATGATCTGGGCCCTCCGCTGGTCGGGGGTCGCCGCGTTCAGGTCTTGGTGGCTCCAGGTGTGGCTCGCAACTTGGTGGCCGTCGGCAATCATCCGCCGGATGATGGGTGCGTATCCCGAGCTGGGATCGTTGATGTGGCCCTTCCCCCCGTTGTTTCCGACGACGAAGAAGGTGGCTCGGACGTTGTTGCTCTTGAGGAGATCCAATAGCTCCGTCGTGTATATGTACGGCCCGTCGTCGAAGGTGAGCGCCACCTTGCCCTTCACTGAGCAGTGGCTGATGTCAACTCCGTATGGCACGTTTCCAAACATCGGCCGGGGGACCTTGGACGTGTCACTTCCTGCTGGTGTCTGACTCCCGTCGCATGCCGGGCCGAATGACAACTGGCATCCTGGTGCACCGCAAAACGCGACGCCAGTACCGCAGATTCCCTTTGGTATGCTTAGCAGGGGGTTCAGTTTCGTCGAGTTTCAAGGCGACGTGACTTACAGCTTCGGAGCAACAAAGTCCAGGGTTGCAAACCGCCTTTCCGGCCCCGAGACCGCACCCTGCACCCGAGCCAACCCTCTTCTGCAATTCTGGATTCCTGTGGTGAGTTTGGAGGGAGTCTGGATGGCCGGGTGCAAGCGGATGGATAGCCGAGGCTCCAGCCAAGCCCAGGAGAGCTCCGAGAGGGCCGAGCGGCCTCATGGTGGAATATTAGCAGCAAGAAGAGACAGCATAGATTCACGCCGCCTTGGCTGGCTTGCAGAGGAGATGGCCGAGTCCCTTTAAAGCTGCCCTCTATTGTACGATGCCCCCGTCGAAACCTTGACCGAGCTGGCCCTCATTGCCCTCGAGATTGCCCTAACTGTGGCTCTCAAAGCTCGCATTTAGTCTCCTCAGCCCCGGGATGCGTAGCCGTTAGCGGTTAGTTCAGGCTTGTGGCGCCAAACCATCGGATCTCTTTCGGGCAGGCACAGGGGTCGTGGGCGGAACTAGGCCAACACGTGCTTCAGCCTCAAGCTGTCGTCAGTCGCCCTGCGGCCCCCACCGCCAGCTCTTGTGCGGGAGATGTCCGAGTTGGAATTTTGGAAACGAGAGTCAAGCAACATCTGCTGAAGAAGAGAATTCCGCAACTGGTGACGAACACTGTGCCGCGCAATTCTCCTGATCACCACGCAGCTCCCAACAACCAGAGAAGCCGATCTTCCATTCCCGATTCGGCGATGTCGAGAGCGGCACAACTAGAATTTCCAGTTTGTTTCCAGGTGTCCTTCACGCGCAAAGAGAACCTATGTGTGCACAAACAAGGAGATGCGGAGATAGGTAATGAGGAGAAAATCCCTCCCGGCCAGGGCACCACTGAATCAACACTCTACTTTACGCCGGAAAGGATACCGAGTTGGGAGGGGAGGAAGAGAAGGGTGAAACACAAGCCTGCCATTACGCCATAGGTTGGACACGAAGATCCGAAAGAGGGGAGAAAACCGTGTCACTTGATATCAAAGGTTAGAAGACTGCAGCTGAACTGAAAGAAGCCTGGGAGCCCCATCGGGCCATGGTCGAACCTCATTTGCCACGACCCAAGTGCTTCAGGCATGATTGCAGAGGTGCAGGCAGCGGGCGCGGGGCCATCGCGACAGATCCCCATCACATCTCTCTGTCAGGTAGTCGTGACTGGGGTGATCCATGGATCCTCGTCTGCGACTACCGCTCCCTGAACTCAACCTGAAGGGTCCCCTCTCAACTCAGCAGCGCACCCTGCACCCTGCACTCATGGACACGGCTCCGGAGCCGCCGCCGCGCTTAATCAAGGTGGACGCCAAAAAATACCAGACACTCCTCACCAACCTTCTCTACCGTCTCGCCCAACTGGACGGCATCCCCCCGGCGCTGGCCACCGCTCTCCAAGATGACTACGGCCGTCTTCGCGCCCGATCAAGCCTGCCTGGATTTCGGCGCGCCGCAGATGACGCTCCCATCCACCTTGGGACTCGCCGTGAACGCCGCCCCAGAGTCCAATGCTATCCAAGGTCTTAGTGTTGCACGCAGATTGCCGCACCTGGCAATATAGCCGCAAACCGGTGCCGGCAGTGCTACGCGCCTCTCCTCTCTAGGTACCTAATCACATCCGGATGCAACTCGGGAACTCGCATCTGGTTCAACGGCAGTCGAAACCCTCCCGGGCCCCAGCTCACTCTTTGCCTTGCTGCCTCGTAGATGGCGCGTCCCTCCTGCCTCCAGTCTTCGGCGCGGAACTCATCAGGCCAGCCATACTGCTGTAGTAACGCTTCCCTTACTGCGGCCATGCCCGGCGCCCAGCCCGTCGATATAATGGTTGCTTCCCTGGTACCAAGACCTCCGGTGGGCATGAACTCGAGACGTCGCAGGTCCTCAACATAGTCAGCCAGAACGGTGGGTGCATGCAGCGCGACACGGTTGCGGTAATGGTTCGCCTCCTCGGGAAACTCGGGCACATAGTCGGGAAATTCCTGGCGGATGTGGTCGAGGACGAGTGCGCTATTATCGCAACGTCGGATGGTATCTTTGGCCCCATCAGCATCATTTAGCCAGGGCAATTCGACGGCGGGAAATACTCACTCGCCTCGGTGTCCAAGATCCACGTCTCTCCCTCCTCTCGCTCGAACAATAAAATCACCTCTCCCGGCCGAAGCTGCGTATTAACGAGCCCAGCGTCCGGGTTGATTCCAATCGGCAGTCCGCACACCCGACGGCCGAGACGGAGGTGCTCAGGATCCCGGTAGTTGGGCAGATACGAGTCCGGCCGGATCTGGGCCCACTCGACGAATTCACTGCTAGTCCAGTACGGCAGCCGTTTCAAAAGCGATACAACGCGCGGTACGAGGTTCAGCTCGGCGCAAACGGCTTCGTCAATGTCGGTATGGCCACCGGGTGGCGCGAATAGGATACGCTCGGCCTTGATGTGTCCGATTGAGATGAGCATCGTGAGGATTTGTATCATCAGGTTGACGATCACATCTTCCTTGTATGCGAGGGGTGAGTCTGCGGGCGGAGGGGCTGTGATGTGCCCCATGAACTGGGACGAGGGGATCTGGTCCATTGGTGTAAGTGGATAGATGGAGATGATCGGGGCGGGTTGGAGGGGAATAACCAACAGACCTTTGCTTGCAGGTCATGGGTGGTACAGTTGGGGTCCAAAAGTCTGGCCCTGCCACCGATTTTGCACCGACTCCAACTACACCTTGCTGTATGCGGGCTAGCCTTTCTTCTCTTGGCAATCTGGCAGCGTCCTCGATGACGGTTGGCTGGTGTGAAGTGATTGTTGGGTGGGGTTTCGACGCCGCCGCCGCTGATGAAGTCGAGGAGTGAGAAGCAGAAGGCCACGCTCGAGGAGTGCCAGGAGTTCCAGGTGCGTAGACGGCCGGCTGTTGTGGGCGTCGTCTGTTGCGGCGTTGCGGGCGCCGATGCCGATGCCACCGGTGGGCCGGCGATATTTTGGCCGACGTTGGCGCCCAAGTGTGGTGGTGGAGGACTCGGGTGTCAAACAGCAGCTGTCACACGCCGGCCGCCGACGCCAAGGGCGAAGCCCCCAAATCCAAAAAAAAAAACCGATAGGATCGGAGACTCACTCTCATTCAAAGTTCCAGGCAGAAAGGACGGGCTTACTCCAATATGGCAATCATCGCGACAGAAATCCCCTCGAAAGAGGCGAGGGGTCGGACGAATGTCAGCGTAAGCAACAACTCGGACGTCGGCCACACGGCGCCGAAGGCCGCTGCAGGTGCATCAGTGCGCTCTTCCGAGGAGAAGAGTTCCGCGATGGATGACATGCAGGGATCCAGATACGGTTTATGTTTATTTAAACCAAGTTCCCACGCTGTGTTCCTTCCGATCCATTCACACACCAACATATATCCCATCAACACCTAGTCCTTGATTGCAAGACCTACAATTCCAATCCCACCGTCCACTGACCTCCTACGTACCGCCATGGCCTCTCCCGCCCCCCCGAAAACGATGCGCGCTATCCACCAACCCGACACAGCTTCTAGCAAGCTTCGCATGGATGAGACACCCGTACCCACCCCGACGGACCCGGATGACGTCCTGGTGAAAGTGGCCGCCACGTCGCCGTGCCGCGGAGAACTCTGGTGGGCTCGCGACTTCCCCAGTCTCTTCCCGGCCGACAAGGAGCCCGTCCCAGGTCAGGATCTTGCCGGCACCGTTGTTGCCGCGCCCAGCGGGAGCCAGTTCAAGCCCGGCGACGAGGTCTTCGCCCGCATCCACGCTACTCGGCCGGGAGCTGCCCGAGAGTACGCCCTTGCGCTACAGACTGAACTCGCGCTGAAGCCGAAGAGGCTGGGCTGGGTCGACGCCGCCGCGGTGCCCCTCAGTGCTCTCACCGCCTGGCAAGCCGTGTTCACCCACGGTACCCTCGAGCCCGCCGCTGTGTTCGGCGACGAGGACGCAAAGGCACGGAACGCGAAGAAACGCGTGTTGGTTACGGCCGCCAGCGGGGGAGTCGGCGGGTTTGCCGTGCAGTTCGCCGCCGCAGCCGGGGCCGCCGCCGTCGTCGCGGTCAACAGCGGAGCGAAAGCACAGCTCGTGCGGGAACTGGGCGCCACCGAGGTGGTGGACTATAAGAAGCAAGCGGTTGACGCCTGGGCTTCCGAGGACCTTGCCAGCCGCGAGGTCGATCTGATCGTCGACTGCATTGGAGGGCCCACCATGGGGCACCTGTGGGCGGCCATCAAGGAGGCAGGCACGTTCATCAGCGTCTGCAACCATCCCGATGCCGTCAAGCCGGCCGACACTACCAAGTCTCTCGCCAAGACCCACTTCTTCATCGTGGAACCCCTTGGGAGTCAGTTGGGAGAGATTTCCAAGTTGATCGATGCGGGGAGCTTCAGGCCCTTGGTTGACAGCGTGTTCGAGTTCATGCAGTTCCAGGAAGCCTTTGACAAGGCTGATGGAAACGCCAGTGGCAAGGTCGTGTTGAAGGTTTCCATCTAAGTCAGCGTTGAGGAGTCGTTTTCAGCATAAGGTACTTGTTACTATTCTATAGATGGGTTAAAAGAATACGAAACTGGTTCGGCGGTGCCAAACCAAACGTGCCACTCTCATTATAGCGAAGGGCAGCTTCTCGCCTCCTACCACTTCATCTGCGATTTCATGATGACTGAGCTACATCCTAACGTATCTCGAACGAGTGTCCTTCCCCTGAGCCAAGTAGAATCTAAACTCCCCCTCCCGCCTAAAGCGTTCACCTCCTATTCTCAAATGTGACCACTGGCGCATGAGTAGGGGTATGAGGCTGATAATACTCATCGTGTGCACGGCGATCATGGCGACCTCTCCATCTCGCCGGAAGGCCCGTCTCCGCCAAGCTGCCACCACTCTCCGTCGACGCAGCCACCGTGGCCGTAGCGCACAGGCTCGCCGCCTGCTGCGCCGGACCCCCCGTCTCTGACGCCGCCGCCACCGCTGCTGATGGCGCCCCAGTCACAGTCTCATACGCCACGGGGGCGCTCCGCAGCTTGTAGTTGCCGTGCTCGTCGCGCCCGACCGCGTCCAGCCTGCGCTCGCAGTTGTCCGACGCGCATCGCAGCGCGCCGGACCGCTGCAGCAGCTTGGCCCGCGTCGGTGCCCGCGTGCTGTTGCCGTCGCTGATGCCGAACCCCAGCGCCGCCGCCCACCAGTACGATGGAAGGTCGAGACCGTTCCGGCTGTAGTAGCGGTCGTCGGTGTACAGCGCGTATCCCGGGTCGTTAGTGATGGTCGGGGGGCACGGGTTCAGAGCCAGCCCCTGGTTGCCGTTGTGGTCCGGGATGTTGATGTTGTCGACAAACATCCGCTTGAGGCTGGTCGTTCGGTCCACCGTCTTCCAGCACGTCAGCTGCCCGTTTCTGCCGTTGAGAGTGTTGATGGTCGTCTCGATGGTCGTCTCGGCAAACATGGGGCAGAAGCCGTTGGCGAGCTGCCCAGCTCCGGCGTTGTCGGTTTGGGGATGAGGCAGATGTACTGCCAGCTAAACCCCGGCTCACCAATGAAGGCAAAGTACGGAAACTCGTCTCGCTCGCACCAGAGGCCTTGATGCGCTGGCAGCCGGGGAATCCAGGAAAGCCAGGCGTGGTGGTGCACGGCGTCCCACAGCCCGGGAGCCCATCGCCTGTGGCCCGCCCACCTCGTCGCCGGACAGGTGAGAGTGATCGTTTCACCCGGGCCCAGGCCTAGGCTGTGGGTCATGACGGACTGCTAAGGTAACATGCCTCTGGTAGTTGTTGCCGTCGCAGGCCTTGGTCTCCACTGCGTAGTATCGCGTCGTGTCGAATGCCTGGGTGATCGTCACGCAGTTCACGCCCACTTGCTGCGGTGGCAGATTCAGGCCGCCGGGACCGGGCTTTCCAAGGGGCACGAACAACGCAGGCAAGCCGTTTCCGCCGGGGTTGTTGATCCACTGACCCAGGAGCTGGTAGATCCAGGAGCCGCCGTTGAGCGGACTGCCCTTGACTTGGAGCGAGCCTCTCTGGTACTGGCACTCCTCGGGGCTCACGTAGCCAGAGGGGAGCGGCGCGGGATGGGCTTCTCACAAAGCTGTAACTGTTTCGGCATGTCAGGCCGCTGGCCCAGCCCCATCCGCGGGCGAAACCATTGATCCAGTCCGAGCCCTTGAAGACCAGGATGGATTCCGCAGGGCATTGGGTGTTGCATGATGGAGGCATACCATACCAGATGCAGGCGTGAGGATCGACGTTGTCTTCGATGCACATGACCCTGAACTTGCCCGGATCGCACGTGTTACGAATGGCGCCCGAGATCTTTGATACGCCGCCGGCGTTAGTTGCGAAAAGCCCGCTACGTGATGATTCAGTTTGCTGGGGAGCTAATACGCACCATGTTTGCGCTCCTTGTGAGCTCCTGGAAGCCCACGGGGCACTTTGGATCCTTGCTGCACTCGGTCCAGAACAGCAGCTGGTGTCCCTTGTTAGCAGATTCGCAGAGTCGGCGGACCAAGGCTGATCTACATACCAACCTTAGTTCATCTGGTCAAAGATCCATATCAGAAGCAAACTGGATATTGACAGGGCATACCATTGCTTGCCGTCCCAGTTGATGTACTTCACGCCCGCTGCTTGGTCGAAAACGGGTGTCAGCCCCCTTTCCTGAATGATGGAGAAGATTTCATTGTTGGAGAGCACGCCCAAGGTTCCCGTGCAGGGCCCCGGCTCCGCGCCGCTCCTGAACTTGCAACCAGGAGTGTTGCAGCTTGCGCTCTTCAGCGTGAAGGATCTCCCATAGAAGGCGAGGCCGAGAACGACCTTATGTCATGGGACATTATTTCTCCACAGCAAATTCAGGCCGTCCCTAATCTTGGTTGAGTTTATGCCCTATGTCAGCATATGCCTCGGTCTTTCATCAAGTGTGATGCTTCCCAGAGATATTGGTGTGTGGCTGCGCCAATGGCTGTGTCCACTTCGAATTTCCATCCCAAGTGCTGTGAAATGTCATAACTCATTGCGTTGACTCAATCAATATGCTTGATCATTTCACCAACTTCGAAGCCACGCAGATACCGGTAGGAATTCGGCGCAGCAACCGTGATGCCGTACCGCTGCGCAAAGGCAGCACGCATCTCGCTCACCAGCGACACGTAGTTGGCCATGTCGGCAGCAACGCCGCCCCGCTCCTCGGCAGATGGATCCTAGATAAGGAAAGGAGAACACGGGAGGCGCCTCTTGAAGAGGACTTGCCTTCAATGCTGTCACAACTCAAAGGTGCAGTTGCTGCCCCATTATTGCGGCATCGTTTTTACAGCAAAACCCGTCCTTGGCCGTCCTCAACCTTCCCGGGAACAAGTTGACCTAAGGTAGAGCTTCTCCTCTGAAAAGTGGAAGAAGAAGTGCGCCCCAGAGGAATCGTCAGGCTCAACTGGGGCAGGACAACTTTTGCTTGTTGGTTCACAGCTGACTACATAGACCCGTGTGCCTGGCGCCCACCGTGACCTTCCACGGGACGGAGACCGGGAACCGGAGCCGGCGCGGCTAGTCTCATGAGACACCAGTGTCTTGGGCCTGATTGGCGCAAGAACGGGTGCCAAGCACGCAGGACTGTTAGGTCAGGGGCTCATACGACATAAAGTCACCAACCTCGGCCAACAACCGGCGCTTCTCAGGACATGGCCTGTCCGTTTGTCGTGGAAGCGGCTCGTAGTACTCTTTTCCGCGTGCGAATCGTACCTAACATCAAGCGCCTGCCCCCTTTTGCTGTCTCCCAGTAGAGCACAGTGAACAGTATGGACATGGACTTGGTATGGACATGGAGTTGGAGTCGTGGACATGGCGCTGGCAAACGGGGGCAAGGGGATTCAGCTTCATCAACATAAAGTACAAAACTTCTAGCTCTAGAATGATGGGGCACAAGAGGGACTGGTCAGGTAGGTAGCCAAGCGCAGATCTTGCCATGATGTTCAAGCCAGAACCCCAAGGAAGCTCAAGGCCGCAACTGCAGCTGCCCAACACGCCAGCCCCGCGACGGTGGCTGGTCGGTGGGCGACACTCTTTGGTGGGCAGCTTGAGGGTGGGTTCGCCCCCTCGCACAACCTTGCCGTGATGTCGGTCGTGATGTTGGCGACGAGGGCAGAGTTGATCCTGGCAGGGCAAGTTGAGGCGGCCGAGGAGCGGTTCACCATGACGCACCCGTTGCTGTCCATCCACTCTGGTTTCTCGGAGGGTGCGTAAGAGATGACTTCGTCACCAACGCTGATGGCGGTCCCGGCACAGGGCTTGTTGTTGGTGGTGGCGTCAGCGACATCGATGGCTCGCCCGCCTCTTTTGGTGCCGAAGTGGATGAAATTGGCTTGGAGCCCGCATGTGCAATCGCGAACCAGCCCATCGTTGAACTCTCCATACCCATTTAGACCACAGGAAGACCACCACAGCCGAAATGTGAGAGACCAGTTGCCCTCGCTGGCAAATACCTCGACGAGGGAGTATGCAAAGTAAGCCTCGTTGCTGGTCCAGTTCCTCGGATTGAGGTTCTGTGTGTAGGTATGGCCGGGCTCGCCCGGGTTGGAGCTGTTCACGGCTATAACTTGGACTGACGGGTAGGTGTAGTTCGCGAGGCTGGCATTCTGTAACGCAAAGACGATGGGCATGTAAGGCGTGGGCGCGTAGACCTCGCCGTTTTGGGGGAAAACCAAGGTGGCTTGCATGATGCCGGGGGCGGCGTTGACGATGGCAGCGAGGCAGGCGAGCGAGGCCGCAAAGGACCAGCCGGCCCGGGAGGAGAGGCGCATGTTGACTGCCCTGCCTTGGTCTAAGCAAGACCGGGGGACCGTTGGAGACTTGGAGTTTGTGGAAAGAGTTCCCAGGAGAGGGAGGATGGGAAAGGGAGAAGGACCGTGACGGGCAACAACCAACACACAGAAGAGCCAGACAAGCCATGTCTCGTCTCCACACTGACCGAGGATGTGGTAAATCGCGTCAATGCATTTGCGCCAACCCTTGGGCGGCCGCAACCTCACAAACCCGGCTAGTCCCGGACTCTTGTTGGCTGTTGGCGCCTGCAGCGGGCCGTTCGGCCGGCTTGGCCGGCTTCGCGTCCTCGTGCCATTTCGGTGTGCCAGTTTTGTCGTGAAATTGCCATGTCTGGTCTGGAAGCAGTGGATCGATGTGACCCCCACCAAGTCGGTGCCCAACGAAGACAGAAGATGGTGATTTTCTCGGTGGATTTGGGTTTGACACTGCATCTTCACCCCGGCCATAGTTCCTTCTCACCTGCGCCACTGCCGGCGTGGCATGCGTGCAGTAGATTCGCCGCGTCTGCCTCTGCGTGGGAGTAAGAAGCTTAAACTGGCGTGTTTTGTCGTTTCCAGAACGTAACATAAGGAAGCCAAAACGTCGACGAACCGTTTTGGCCTTGGCTTCAAGGCCAAGCAGTCACCTCCATGAACGATTCTGATAATACTCCGGGTACTCCCGTTCCATGTCCGAGAGGAACTCTTCCCTGCTGTACCAGCCGCTGTCGTCGTCAAGCACGCGGTATTCCTCCGGGTGCTTGCGGTTTGCCAGCGGAACACGTCGCGGTGCTGGAGCTGTTGGGTCCTGAGGCGTGGTGCCCAGTAGCCGATCCCCGCACACCTCGACCCACTGCCCCTCGTTGTTCTCGGCCCTGGTGTACTCGACAAATGTTTGCGCCCTGATCTCCAGCCCGCTGAAGCAACAGTCTGCGGTGCTCCACGCCGTGCCCTCGTCTCCTCCGCGGACCAAGAAGTGGCGTATGTGGTTGTCCATGCCGGCCCTCCTATTCTCGAGGTGTTTCCGGAAGGGCAGCCCGTTGACTTCGGTTGCTCCTTCAAAAGGTACCCTAGCAATTCTAACCTCGTCCAAGGCTTCGTCCGATACATCGCGGAGTCTGCAGCGGCGTCTGGGCGGGAGAAATCGCAGAGCGGCCTCCCGTGCGGCATGGCAAACGTGGGCAACGGCGGGCCAGGCCGTGTCGACGATGAAGGGGAGGACAGGCTGTTCCGGAAACCTGGCATACTGACCTATGGCTGATTCTATGTTCAACGGCCATACGAGGCACACCTCGGGTTCGGGATCCTGGAGGACTGCGGCGAAAGCCCAGATGGCCAGTTGAATCTCGCGAGGAAAGTATGGGAACAGCGGAAAGGATGCCATGACTGAAATGGTGCAGGAGTCAGTTAACAATCGGGATGTTGGTCAAGCTGCTGAATACCTACCTAGGCTGGTAAGGGACCTAGGCTGTTCGTTGCCAGCTGCTTATGGATTTCATCAGCGCCCGGCTGTTGAACGGTTGAAGCGGGCAGGACAACCTTGAAGAATTCTCCCCTCAGATGAGGGGTTATTGACCAACTCATACAAAGCCCACAAATCCAAGGACTGTCGCCAAGACCTCATGACCAAACCACAACCGGAGAAAGAAAGAGGGCCAAAAAAGAAACGACAGAAGGGAAAACGGCACCGTGTGTTGAAGAAGCTGAAGCACAATGTTTGCTTTTCGGTGGATGTGAGCTAAATTGCCCCAGGTAAAGTTGCTGGAGAGAACAACGAATAAGGTATGCAAGGCACCTCATGGAATCTCGCGTCCGGAATTTACAGGAGGTTTTCTTCGCGTCAAATAACGTTGGCAGCTTTTCGCAGAGATGTGGACATCTCTAACATACGTGTGACGGTTGTGGAGTCTCGCTCTTGGAACAAACAACTGCGGTCTGTGGCCGCATGGGGTGCGTTTACACGCTGAGTGGAAGCAGCGTAATAACGTGAGGTTCTTTTATGCCGACTCAAACGACAAGCAATAGACACTGTTCTTTGTGATGGATAGCTTGTCTGGCTAAGCAACGGCTACCGTGGAAAGAAGCTAGTATGGGAGACGGATTCGGCGTTGGACAGGTGCGGGTGCTGTTGCGTATGCTCGGGGTAGCAAAAGACCGAGGATTTCCAAATTCCAACCTAGCCACTACCCGGGAGATACTCCGCTTCCAAGCGCAATCCAAGCGAAGTCTAGGTTGTTGATCCTCTCGTAACTAGCGGACATGGTAAGGTACAGCAGTTCCAGGGTGGCTACCCCTCACGCTCCGGGGTTCACGCAACGGAAATCAGGACTAGCAAGGCCACCATTGACGGAAATTTGCACACCGGCCGGACTCCACATGACGATGCGGAGACCTGCCTACCCCCCCGCAACTCAGCGCGACTGAGGTTATCCCATTGTCTTACAGCCGTCTTTCCCTTTCCCTGTCAGTTAGTGGCTTCGGGCTGAGATCGCCCGCCGCCGGACTACGCCCCAAAACTGAACCAAAGCGGTAGCTTGGAGATACATGGTACAAGAAGCCAAGCTTGGCTTCAATTTCGTGCAAGATGTCAAGCCCTCTGCCCTTGGCATTGTCCCCTTTAGCCTCTCTTTTATACCGTGGATCACGCTACTGGACTCGTCCCAAGGGACACTCTCAGCAATGCGCCTCAATCCAATTCTCAGGCATCTTTTGGTGCTCTCCTCCTCATCGCTCGTCTCGGCATTCTTGACAGCCAATGAGACTTCCCAGTTCGTGAAGATAGCAAACGACAGGCTTGCCTTCTCGGTCAATAAGTCTGTGGGCGCCATTGACTTTCTCACATTGGACGGCCAAGACTTGCTCGGCAGCAGATCCAGCATCGCAGTGACACCTGGAGGCGCCACAGGCAATGGCCGTTCTGGCATCGGGCCCTACCTTGACTGCTACTGCATCCCGTCTGGCTCCTACACACCCGGTTCGATCGGTGCGACCTACAAGGTCTTCCAGGGAGTGGACGCATCTCACGTCAGGTACGGCGGTGTCGTCATGAGCGAGGTCTACCCGCCCACCGGCCAGGTCTTGGAGCAATACTGGTTCTTGCGCGACGGGGAAACGGGGCTGCACACCTTCAGTCGGATCGCATACCACAACGCTACCACGCCGTTCTTGCGCAACCTCCAAGAGTTCAGGACTCTGTTCCGGCCCAACACAAAGATCTGGACTCACCTGATCTCAAACGACCAACTGTGGGCTCCGCTGCCTGTCCCTAACCCGGCGTCTGGGAGTTCAGCAAATTCCACCACTGTCCAGGATGCGACTTGGTACATGGGAAATCGCACTGACGACCCGTATGTCGAGCAGTTCTCCGACTATTACACCAAGTACACCTTTGCCACGGTTTGGCGGGATCACACAGTGCATGGCATGTTCGCCGATGGGTCTCATGTCGACGGCGAGTCGACGTTTGGAGCCTGGCTCGTCATGAACACCAAGGACACCTACTTTGGCGGGCCTCTCCATTCGGACCTGGTGGTTGATGGAATCGTCTACAACTACCTGGTCTCGAACCATCACGGCGACGGCACCCCCAACATCACCGACGGTTTTGATCGCACGTTTGGTCCGCAGTACTACCATTTCAACAAGGGTCCTGCAGGTGGATCATGGCAGGACCTCCGAGACGAGGCCGTCAAGTTTGCGTCGCCATCCTGGAACGCCCAGTTCTACGACTCCATCGCCCAGCACGTGCCGAACTACGTCCCGACCGGGGGGCGAGGGTCTTGGGAAGCCAAGATTGCGTTGCCCAAGGGGGCCAAGAACGCCGTTGCCGTCCTGGCTCAGGACGGCGTCGACTTTCAGGACAACGTTCTCGACCCTGCGGCGTATCAGTACTGGGCCAGCATCGAATCAAGCAACGGTAAAGCCAGGATTGACCGAATCAAGGCGGGCACGTACCGGCTGACGGTGTATGCCGACGGCATCTTCGGTGACTACGTCCACGACGGCATCGTCGTGAAAGCAGGCAGGGCCACGGACAGTGGGCGCTTGGTGTGGTCGGCCGAGTCGGCAGGGACCGAGCTCTGGCGCATCGGAAACCCGGACAAGTCTGGTGGTGAGTGGAGACACGGCGACGTGAGGGACGCGCACCACCCTCTCCATCCTCCCGAGTACCGCATCTACTTTGGCGCATACGACTTCATCGACGATTTCCCCCAAGGCGTGAATTTCCACGTGGGCACGAGCGACGAAACCGTGGACTTCAACTACATCCACTGGTCCGTGTTTGGTGGTTACGCAAACCTCCTCCGGCCGCAGCAAGTCGAAGGCCACGGCGAGATCAACAACTGGACGATAACGTTTGATCTCGAGGAGAAGCAGCTTCGCCACACCAGCCTGGCTACCTTTTCGATCCAGCTGGCCGGGGCGAAGACGGCGTCTGGAAACACTGATGTTTTCAACCCGTCACAAGCATACAACGACCTGCCGTTTGTCGTTTCTGTCAACGGGCATGAGTTGGAGCCGTGGATTATCCCGTAGGTGACCTCTCCGAGCAATGCCGTCGTTGAGTCCAGATCCCTAACTGACGCGCTCCGCCTACAGATACTACCACTCCTCGTCCTGTGGAGTTCGCAGCGGTGTTGTCTGCTACCAAGTGTCTCACAGATTCACGTTCCCGACGAGATACTTGGCGACTGGAAATACTAGGAATGAGATCATCTTGAGTCTGCCGTACAACGCGACGGATTACGAGAGTGCGTTGTTGCCGAGGAGTGTCTATGTGCAATATGATGCACTGAGATTGGAAGTGAAGTAGTGGCTTATTTGGAAGTGGACTTAATACGCGCGGAAGCGAAATTGACGGGAATAGAAGGAGCCGCTGTCTTGCGCCGTGATCTGGCAAACTGCGATGCCCAAGTCCAGACTGAGGTAGGATTCAGGGTTAAGAGGGCGAACCGAGATACCGGTAGTTTGTGCCGTCCATTACCGCAGCGCAGGTCAAGCAGGTTGTGGGTCAATGAACAAAATGGGCTTCAAGCTGAAGGTAGGGAGGCAGTTTACTTGTTGGGCAAGGATTCACAACCTGATATTGAATTCACCAAATATACTTGCTCTAATCTAGGATTTAGTGTTTGTTTAAAGATAATATCTACCTACCTCTCTACAACCAGAACCATGCTCGCGCGGCGTTTACACCAGAAGGAAGCTAGACGCCCCCCAGATTGCAGCAGCCATGAAGCACCACCCTGCTGCTGTGGCCGCTGGCCGCCAGGCGGAGCTTTTTGACGGGCAGCTAGAGGGTGGGTTCGCCCCCGCGCAGACATGTGCCGTGATATCTGCCGATATATTGGCGGCGAGGGCGGGGCTGACCTTGACGCGGCAATATTCCAGAGCCAGCGGAGGGTTGGGGAGCGACGCCATCACACACTTGCGAGACGTGGCCCAGTCTGGCAACTCAGCGGTCGGCGAGAGCGTCAGGACTTCGTCGCTGACGTTGAAAGCATACCCGCGCTTGGGTTCCGAAACACAGGTATTGTCACCGTTGGCCGTGGCGGCGACGAGATCCATCGGCCGCCCGCCCTTCCGCGTAGTGAAGTCTGTCCAAGAGGGTCTTACTCCGGAGCAGTTGTGGACCATGGTGCCGTCAAAACCCCCATCGTTCGTCCCCAAGCCGCAGGTGTTCCAGCACAAATCCCAGGCGATGGTCCAGTTTCCCTCATTTGCAAAGTTATCGGCGAGGGTGTAGGCGAAGAAAGTCTCGTTGCTGAACCAGTTGGTCAGGTTCAAGCCTTGGTTATAGGCTTCGCCATGGCCTTCGTCTGGGTTGGACAGATTCCGGAGTCGGGCCCCAAGCCTGGGGGTAGTGTATTGCGTGAGCAAGGGATTTTGAATGGCAAAGATGACGGGCATGTAAGGCGTGGGTTCATAGACTTCGTTGTGGCGAGGGAAAACCAAGTCGAATTCCATCACGCTGGCGCCGACCAAGGCGCTGTGGCCGGCCAGCGAGGCCGTCAAGGACCAAGCAGCAAAGGAAGAGAGGCGCATGCTGTCCTGAGGCCGAGCAAACGGAACAGAAATGAGTGAATGCCTGTGATGGAAAACGGTGGGAGAGATGAGAGACGTAGGAGGTTGCAGATGGACGCGCCGATTGAGGTGTGATGGGAATTGGTTGGAGGCGAGGGAGTGACCGGCAAAGGGAAGCGTTATCTCAGAAAAAAAAAGTCAGAAACGGGGAGAGTCATGAAGCGAATTCGCGGGAGGGAACAGGCTGAGTCGCACGAAGCGAGAACCGTCCTGGCAAAATTGGGGAGAAAGGGCGTTGGTTCTGTCCTGGCACGGGACCCTGGAGGCCGGGCCGCCTTTGGGTACTACATTAGACACGGGCAACAGGGACGCGGCAAAGACTGTCCGGTATCCGATGCCGCTGGGTAGATTGAGAACAAACAACCAACAACCAACAACGCTTGGGCGCCCTTTGACAACAGGGGCCGGCTTGGCATCGCGCGGCTGTCTCTGCCTTTGCTCTTGAATGTCACGCTGTGATTTGGGAAGGCGGCTCTTCAGCGGCGGATGTGCGATGCCCGCCAAGACAACCAAACCTCGGGGGAAAAAAGGCCTCTTCTCAGCAATCTTCTGACGGGAGTCACCCAACCAACCGCACCAACATCCAGCTTGGAAAGTCGGCTCATGTCAACAGAAGAATGGCTGCCATGGTGGTGGAGGTAAACCTCCTCGGCATCCGGTGAACCTCTTTCAAACCAGCCTAGGCAGCAGGTGGGCTGAGAGGCCGCGGACAAGTTGTCTTCCCACCCCCGAGCCTGGCTCTTGTTTTTGTCGCATCAGGACACCGGCCTTGTTTCTCCCTCCCTGTTTTCTTGGATTTCTAACAGAGCCGTCAAGGTTGCAGACATAAAACCGCAATACCTCTTGTCGCTGGGCTCAGTCTCGAAACGGTCCATGCTCGGAGCCTGTTGTGTCGGGAAATTAACTGCGAGGTTCAGGACGAGCCTCACGACAGCACGCCGGCGCCGACGAGGACCGACAGCGGCATTGCGACGCCCAATCCAACGCAGCCCGGCATGGTGCGCAACTGCAACAAATGGTGGGTAGATAAGTATCTTGTGATCAGATTTGCGGCTTTCCGCGCTCGAGATGCTACACGCCTTTTTTGTACAGCTCTCCGCCAGCAGCAACATCGAATTCTATCGCCTCCTTCAATCCGCACGTCATAAAGAGCTCCCTGGGACCCTGCCCTGGCGTGCCCTGATACGTGTTGCCCGCATCCCCCGTCTCCTTCAGTTGCTTGCATGCGGCGGCGACGCTCTGGTAAACCGGGGCGAGCGCCAACCCCGGGTACACGATAAACTTGAAGCCGTGCTCCTTGGCCTCTTGCGATGTGAAATGCGGTGTCACGCCGCCTTCCACCATGTTCAACATGACTGGTGCGGGTGCCAAGTCGGCGCAGATTCGGCGGCCTTGCTCCTTGGACTCGACGCCCTCGAGGAAAGCGGCATCGGCACCAAGCTCGAGGGCTCCCTTGAGGCGCTTGAGGGCCATCTCGTAGCCCAGGGACTGCAGCGCATCCGTACGGGCCACAATGACAATGTCTCGGCCCGTCTTAGCTCTGCTATGGACGGCAGCTCGGATCCGCGCGTACCATTCCGCTTCACTTACAAGCTCCTTGCCCTTCAGATGGCCGCATCTCTTGTTGACCACCTGGTCCTCGATGTGGAAGCCTGCGATGCCGGCGTTGATGTACTGCTCAACAGCTCTGCCGACCATCAAGGGGCCTGTAGACACACGCATTAGCAAGTTCGCCGAGTCCGTTTCGCCGATCAGCTCACCTCCATAACCCGTGTCCATATCGGCGATAAGAGGCACCGAGCGGTCCAAGCTGGCTATCATGCCTGCATGATCCCTCATGTCATTCAAGGTGGCGACTCCCAGGTCCGGCATGCCCAGCCTCGACATGGTGGTTCCTGCACCGGTCTGTACGTCGCGGCGTGAGCCCAGTGGTCGCCGTGTCTTGCATTGAGGTGACGTACCATGTACAAGCAGTCAAATCCGGCCTGCAACGCAATGCGAGCGGTCAAGCCATCGTAGACCCCAGGACCGAGGATGATCTTGTCGGGGTCATTCATGAAGGCCCGCAGCTTCTGAACTGGCGACATGGCACCTGCTTGTCCGGCCATCTCTAGAACCTGCCACTGACCTGTGATGCAAATTTCGCAGCCATAACACTGTCTAAATGACACAATTTAAGCTATCGCGGGGCGCAGGGTGCCTCGGCTGCAAGTTACAAGTAGCCAATGACGTCTAGCATCATTGTAGTTGGGGGGGAGCATCGTGCCCGGGCTCGGGAAGCATGGGGGCAGTCATGCCGGGCATTGGGCCGATGTGGGAGGCGATTCAAGTTGGCCGAGTTTTGCCAGCATCGAGGGGCTCCTCTGGCCGACTTACGCCGAGATCATCGTGTCGTGATAAGGGGTCCGCAAAGAACCGATTCGCCACGCGGAGGGCTCCGGCCAAAACCAAGAACCCGACGAAATTACCAGGTAGGTTCCATTTTACGATGCCAAAGCCAGCATTTTTTGCTCTGGGCAGTGAAAGTGCTTCAAGTAAGGAAGCTTCCCCGCCGTGATCCAGGGCTGGCTCGGCTCTGTAACCTGTCGTCCAAGTGCACTTACTACCCAACTCTCAAGTACCTTATCTTGAGTTGCCAGTGTGACTTGAACTGCCCTGGACACTGCACTGGACTTGGCCTTTCCTTTCTCTTTAGGTCATAGGTATTCTTTTCTGACTCTTGGCAACAGCCCGGCGTTGCCGCAGCGCATTTGAGCTTGAGCCTACCTATTCAGATGTAACCTTTCAAATGGTAAAGCTTTTCCACCCTCTGGATACCAACATTGGGCCTGTCGCGGCTCTAGGCGTCGTGCGGTGTCGCTTAGTGTACACAAGTGATGGCTCAGCTTCAAAAACAGGGGCCACTAGGGCTTCTGCGAACAGCTTGCAGTACAGGTCGACCGAGGGGGGTCAGCACACCGAGGTGGAAAGGGACACTCGCATTTGTGACGATTGATGTTGTCCACCAGTTGGCAAAAGCAGAAACTCTCTGAGAGAGCGGTGGTTCAAGACTGAAGACAATCGCTCGCAATACGGTTTGCAAGACCAGCTTCCTTCGCACATGGCATTCTCTCTCGCTTACAAGTGCACTAAGGTACACACAAGCTACCACCTATACAGCAAAATCCGCGTTGCAGAGCCCAATCTAACCCCTCACTTGAACCACCGGGTCGTGACGGTGCCCACCTTCTCGTACGCCGTGTTCCCTTCCTGCTTGTCATAGACGGCGCTGCGGCCGGTGATCTTGATGCGGCCGTTGGCCCAGGTCTTTGACGTCGGGGCGTCCTCGGGCTTGTGCGCCATCTTGACGCCCGCCTTCCGCAGGACCGGCGACTCGTCCAGGAGGGTGTTGATGACGACGTCGTCGTTGGGCAGGCAAAAGTAGAAAACGCTGGAGCGGTTGTGGCCCTTCTGGTCCCTGGGCGGCTCCGACACGCGGTGGATGGCCGCCTTGTAGTAGTCGCCCGTCCACCACAGCATGACCTCGCCGGCGTTGACGATGATGCCCCCGGGGATGTGCCGGACGAACTTCCACGTGGCGTCGTCCTCGTAGGCGCGCACCTGCAGGCTGGCCATGGGCTGGCTGAAGAGGAGCGACAAGCTGGTCAGGTCCTGGTGGCCGCCCAACCAGAGGCCCTTGGTCTCCTTCTTGTCCTCCTCGGTGTACTCGTCAAAGTACTCCATGTACCGCAGCCAGGTCTCGTCGTGCTTCTCGTAGTCGTGCAGCTTCACGAAGAAGTCCTCGTCCTCGATCTCGAGCGAGATGGCAAACAGGCGCAGCAACTTGTACAGCACCTCCTTGTGGGTGAAGTCGATGAAGTGCTGGATCTCGGGCTTCCAAGGCTCCATGCATTGGGGCTGGTCGCGCAGAGTCATGTCCCGGTAGACGTTGAAGTTCTCGACCTTGTCGCGGATGTTCTTGCCGGCGCGCCAGTGGCCCCGGGGCTTGAAGCCGTGGTAGGAGCCCTCCTCGATCATGGGCGCCTGGAGTCTCTGCTTCTCCTCGAGAGGGGTGTGGGTGATGATGTGGTGGCCGATGTCGACCTGGCGGGTGATTTCCTCCTCGCTGAGGCCGTGGTTGATGAGGTTGAAGAAGCCCTGGGTCGTCATGGCAAGCCGAAGCTCCTCCGCCAATCCCTTTCGCGCCTCCGGGCCGTCATCGTACTTGGCAAGGTCGATGGTGCGCAGGTCGACAAACTCGACAGGCTCCTTGGTCGGCCCGACGGGCACGAAGTGCTCTGGGACGGGGATCTCTTTGGCAATCATGATGAACGATTTGGATGACTGGGATGGTTGACAATGTTTGAAACGACGGTGCTTTGTTTGGGAGGCAGGAGTTGAAGTCTCGAGGACATAGGACAAATGGCATTCTTTTAGTACCTAGGCATGATTGTCCCAAGTCGGCGGTATTCGCAGAGAGCATGCTGAAGCCACCGAGTGGCCGGGCCGCACCGAGTGCCCCAGCCTCAAGGCTCACCGAGTGCCACTATCCCCGTCGTCAACGGCCAAATCCAGGAGACCACTTCCTCGAGTACGAACTGCGGAGTGTGGGATATTGGCTGGCCGAGACAACCCGGTCCCTTGGCCGATGTGGCCGACCCCACACACCACCCCATTGCCGATGACTGGTGACCGTGCTCAAAGACCGCGTGGCGACAACCCACAATCAGAACGATGCCCATTGCAAAGCTGCCTAGGCACTGAGCCCCAAGTCAACCCCGCACCCCATGAGAGCTGCATGCATTGCAACGCTCTGATTGTCTTGTGGTTGCCATCATTCTTGCTTGGCTGGTACCTTATGGTGTCCATCCGACTCACATCCGTGGTCGTTGCAAGTCAGTCTCTCCGTCCATCCCGGTTCCCGACGTTCGTGTGATACTGTGACAGGTGCGCAGGCAACTTGAGTTGCAGTTTGCCGTAGGAAGAGCACGACAGGGATGATGATGGAGTGCACTGGTTCAGAAGAGAACCTCATCGAGCTAACAGAGCTTTCGTCATTGTATGCTATCGTGGTCTGCTCTCGTTACAGATATTGACAAACTATACCAACAACCCTGCAGGAGCTGTCTGCGGGATTGGTCTGTGTGGCTTGACGACTGTGTTTGTCCGTCACCGATCGTGATCGACGACAGGAAGCCGGGACCCGCGGTCCCGAGGTGATGGTCCAACCCCGCAGGTCTTCAGGGGTAAAGGCTCCACCAGGCGTCCGGTTCCCCCGGACTGGGGTGTTTGCAACTTCAGTCTTCTCCGGCCCGCAAGCCTTTGATGCAATGTGGTCGAATTGGCGTTGCAGCCAGACTAGTCAAGCATCTCTTTAGTTCCTAGTATTTGTGGACGATGAGGCCTGCTCGGGCACGGCCACGCGCGTGCCACGGATGTCGAGAACAGAAGGTGACCCGTCAAGTTTGGAGGACGCTAGACTGCCCGACTGACGCGTCGTAGATTCGCTGCGACCTTACGCATTACGGCGAAGGTGCGGCGTGCTCGCGTTGCATTCGCATGGGCCTCGAGTGCCTCAAGGGATTGCCAGTGAAGCGGAACCGGAAAACGTACGTTGCAGGGTCTATCCGCCGTCTCGCCCGCCCGGGATCGAACTTCCACTGAAGCGATATGCAGCAAAGCCGCCTTGCAGCGCGAGCTGGAATATCTGAAGCAGCAGCTCTCCCAAGGTCGCGCCGACGCGTCCCCCGTCCACGGGGAGCCCCAGACGGTGCCGGTTGGGACGTGGCACGAGGCAGACAGTCCCTTGCTCCCGCTGCAGACGACCTCCATAAGCCAGAGCCACGCCTACTCGACCTTCTCCGAGACGAACAGCTCCGAGGATGAACCACGCTTCTCCGCCATGGGCCTGTCGCTTATGGACCACATGGGCCCGAGGCACTCGTTGACCGTGTCGCGTCTGCTCGACGGACGCGAGTATGACGCGAAGCGGATAGACGACTGCTTTGACTTGTAAGGGAAGCGAACCATGCCGCCCGTCTCTATCCGCTGATTAATTGTTCCAGATACTTCAAGTCCTACCATCCCGTGCTGCCCATCCTCGACCCGACGCTCTCGCCGAATGACTGCTACGACCAGTCCCCGTTCCTCTTTTGGACCATTCTCGCGACAGGCTGCCGACGCTACTCTCAAGATCCCACCATGCTGGAATCGATCGGGCCTCATGTCAACAGCATGGCGTTTGCGTCCATGTCATCGCGCTCGGCGCCTATGCAGACACTCCAGGGCCTGCTCGTTCTCTGCACCTGGGCAGTGCCGCTAAAGTCCATGACCAAAGACGTGACGTATATCATCTGCGGTGCCGCCGTACACTTGGCCATGCAGAACGGCCTGCACATTCCCGGTGTCGGGCAGGACTTTGAACCCAACCAACTGCGGCCGGACATTGCGGAGAGCATGTTTCGGGACCGGCTGTGGTCGTTTACATGCATCGTCTGTCAACTGTAAGTACATGGCTCTGGGGATGGCACGAGCGGAGCATGGGATTGACATTGGTTAAGGACAAGCCAGGGCCTGGGATTACCGGCTGCCGCCGCGACCGACTTCGTCAACATGGACCTTAGAGACGGCAACCGACACTCCGACGAGCTCCAGTTCTACTGCGATCTGGCGCGGGTACAGGGCAGAGCCATGACCGCGTTTATGCGACAGGCTTCTGCCCAGGCCGTGGCGTCTCCCGGTGGCGCCAATACCCTCCACGCGCTGATCAAGTCGTACGATGCCGAGCTGAGCTCCTTCTCGCCGAGACTCACCGGCGAGCGCAGTAGGTTCTCCCTTCGCGGCGGACAGAGAGCGACGACGCTGACCTGGCAGGAATTCTCCACCTCAACTCTGCCCGACTTCACATGAACAGCTTTTTGTTCTTGACCGCCGACGACACCCAAGCCCTCGACCACGACGGTCTCGTCGAGCTCTATTACATTGCGTACAAGGTCATCATGGGCACGAAGGCGACGTATCCCGGCAAATCTTCCTGCCCAGACTACGTCGGTTGGTCGAAGCTGCTCGCCGCCTTCATAATACTCAGGATCTCACGGAGCTGTCTCGCCAGCCGCGTCGATCTGCGAGCCGGGGAGAAGGCGTATTTTGCCACCATTCTGGACTTTCGGGAAGCCTCGCTCGAGAATGACGACCTGTGCGCCCGCGGCGCCATGGTGCTCGGGCAGCTGTGGTCGAGCACGCGGGTCTTCCGCCAGCCTGACGGTGTCGTGGACGGGCTGGTGCTGCGCGTCCGGTCGAGGTTGTCGATGGGGATCGTGCATGAATGTTTCTGGTGGTGGAGGGAGGAGTTCCAGGGCAAGGCGCATCCATACAAGGCACAGAGCACGCCAGGGTCGGACGGTTTGTTTGGCCCTCTCACGGAAGCCGTTACTTTGCGATCGCTAATCCCTGCAGGAACGTCGATTTTTCAACCCTCAGATGTGGTCGCCCTGCACTCGAATACTGCTGCGACCCCAAGCCAGCAAATGTTTAACGAGATGGATGCGTTACAGGACCTCGCCGGGGCTGCGAGTCTTCAATTCACCCTGCCCGACAACATGGCCTTCGCTATCTGAAGTTTTGAACTGGTGCGCGTGGGGTCCCGAGCCAGCAATGCGCGCGCTTTTTTGATGTATAAATTACCTCCTGTCGGTTGAGTCCTATGTACGCCTCACAATAGAGAGATGAGATCCATGCTCTGACAATTCTCCAGATCCTTCACCACATTAAGAATGTCATTGGCCCTCTCAGCATACACGGGCTCCGCCAAGCCCAGGTACTTTTCCTGGATGCGCTCCCAGGAGAAGGGGTTCGAGGGTTCACCCAGCGGGTTCTCCAAGAACTCCTCCTTCTCCGTGCCATCCTCCCACTTCACCTTGAACCTCACGCCAAGGGACTTGATGCTCTCGTCCTGCACCACCGTCACCTTGGCGCTCAGCGCCCGCACGTCCTCGTCAAAGATCTTGTCGTACGCGGCCCAGCCGATCCGGGAGCCGTGGATCCACGCGATCGCGGTCTGGACGTAGTTGCTGAACTGAGCGTCGACAATGTTCCGGGGGCGGATCTTGTTGGCATCGGGCACGCCGACGATGTTCCACAAGACGGGATGCATGGCCACGACGATGGCCTCGACGCCGACGCCGGGCTTCAGCTTGGAGAAGCGGTCAGCCAGCTCGATGGACGTGTGGGTCATGCGGCACGCCGGGTAGGGCTTCAGCGCCGTGGTCAGGAAGCACCACTCCTCTCCCAGCCCCTCGGTGACCGGGGCCAGGTCCGCCGTGGTCGAGTAGCTGTGGAACCACCCAGCCTTGCCCTCGAGGGGCTTGACCGAGCCGACGACGCCCGCCTCAGCGAGGGCGGTACACAGAAAAGCATCGTGTGCAGCGAAGCCGGGATGCAGGCGCTTGTTCCACGCCCCGTTCTCGAGGAACTGCATGGACCCCGCAGCCTTGGAGCCGGCGAGGCCAAAGGCCGCCTCGGTCGTCTCTGCAGAGAGCCCCTTCACGCGCGCCGCCGCGGCGATGGCGCCGTAGATGCCCGCCGTGCCAGTGCTGTGGAAGCCCCGCTCGTACGAGCCCGCCGCGACGGCCCTCGCGATGCGGCAAATGACCTCGAAGCCGACCGCCAGGGCCGCCAGCAGCGTCTTGGCGTCGGCGCCGCACGCCTCGGCCTGCGCCAGCGCGGCGGGGATCACGCTCGCGCCCGGGTGCAGCGCTCCCGCGGCAAACGTGTCGTCAAAGTCAAAGGTGTGGGCGAAGGCCCCGTTGAGCAGGGCGGCGAACTGCGGCGCGAACGTCTTTCCTGTGGCGTAGACGGTGCAGTGGCCGGTCTGCTGGCCGGCGAAGGCTTTGATGCCAGCGAGAAAGGGCTGGGAGGAGTCGGCTGTCGCAGCGGCGCTGCTGGCGACTCCGATGTGGTCGAGGAGGAGCTCCTTGAGTTTCTGGATGACCGCCGGGGGCAGGGACTCGTATTGCGTGGAAGCCACAAAGGCTACCAACTCAGGGGTGGTGGACGGGACGTCGGCATTGTTGCCGTTGGTCTGTTGTTGTTGCGAGCTCATTGTGACTTGACTTTTGAAACGCGGCACTCAACATGTCACGAAGTGGACGACCGAAAGTTAAAGAAACAAAGGCCGTGATTTATGAACATGACGCTGTTACGCATAGATCTCCACTCAACGTTCTGAGCGAATCGGGAACGTCCGGCGCCAAGTGTCCGCCGGGGCTCGACATACAATCCCTACTTGGGTAGCTTAACACCATAATCTTGGGCCGAGTGAGGGAGCTAGCCGACTTGGAGTGGACGACCCCTGACAGAAGTGGCCGAGTTTGCATGTGAAGTGCCTAGACATTGGCCGAGGCGGGCCGGGTCAGGACTTGTGTCGCCCAGGACGAATGAGAGCTCATCCTCGTGTCGTTCACGGTTCACCCCAAGGTCTGGTCAGTTAATGGGACTGCATCCTCAGGCGGGGTCGGTCGAGACCACATTGGCCGAGTCGCGCCGATCTGACCCTGACTAGCGTATGTACAAGATCGAAACCGTGAATCTAAGCTCAGTCTGGGGATTGCGGGGGAGCATGGGATTGCGGGGGGGATCATGGG
>Ga0247824_10000122_pt1 | contig 31511 bp, 28 predicted proteins | sample 13C_PalmiticAcid_FD_194412 | JGI IMG/M metagenome (GOLD analysis project Ga0247824, IMG submission 194412) | Soil microbial communities from agricultural site in Penn Yan, New York, United States - 13C_PalmiticAcid_Day48 | ecosystem: Environmental > Terrestrial > Soil > Agricultural land...
GACGACGGGGGCGGAGACGGAGACGGCGTTTGTGATTATTGCCCTGACGGGGCTGGGCGGGTCGCTGGTGGAACAGGTTGCCATCGCGAGCGGGGTGGTTTTGTTCCTGACGAGGCCGCTGATGTTTGCGGGGTTGAGGGATGCGATGGCGGCGGTGGGGTTGGTGTAGTAGAGAGGTTAGAGCAGGACGGGGTATTCCTGTCCTTGGGGTGGGGGGTGGGGGTGTGGGATGTCCATCTGAGGAGACGCACAAACGGGTATCTCGAAATATTAGCTGCAATGTCGGCAATGTGGACGAACACAAATTTAAAACCCCGGAGCTGTGATGCTAGGGAAACTGTTATAAGCGCCGCGCAGGTTTGACTCCACCACTGGCATACGGCATGCCACCTGCCATAACCCTATCCAGCTGCTCGGCATTGTTGCGAGGAATGGAACTGATGGGACAGGGGCGCTTTACATCACAAGTCACGGCACAGTCGCATCGGCTTAAACACAGGTGAAAGGAAGAATGCATTCTACTTCCTCAAATCGTCCCGCCCTGTCCCTCGCCTGCCGGGTTGGCATGTGCTCCTCTTCCCAAACTCATCCTCTGGAAAAAGGGCGCCCATGCCACTTGTCGACGTGCTCCGCGGCGTCATGGACTCGGCTGAGCTGTTCCTCCCGGTGATGGAACTCCTGCTTGCCCAGTGCTGCTGCCGACGCGCCTAAAGCCCTTGCTTGTCGGGACGCGGGGCCAACGACTGCTGGCGAGACTCAACAGCTGATGTGTTGCCCGTCTCGGGCTCAGTCTCGGTGGCCGAAAGGGCACTGCTTGCTTTGGCGGCGTTTGCCTTGCGGAGGAGATCGGTGAGCATGTGGTGCAGCATGTTCTCGTGAAGGACGTCTCGAGCGCGGCGATAGAACATCCTGTACTCTTCAGACCGCACGGATGTGAGGTCTTGGAAAGCGCCGGGAATCTCGTCGTCCCATGGAAATGCTCGGTCGCCTGTGGGGAGTAAAATCGGGACGGTCAGAAAGAATCCGCGTTCGAGAGCACTGGGTTGACATCCATACCAATGTCGAGGTAGAGCTGGTGCCAGACCAGGAGGTAGAAGAATTCATGGCTGACATCGCACGGTTTCATGGCTTTCTCAAAAAGCCCTCTGCAGACTGCGGAAAGCGCCTTCTCGGTGACCTCAAATCTTCTCCTGTTGCTGAGATTCAGCTCTTTGAACAGGAGGTCCACTTGGGCGCGCCGCTCAAAATGGGCCTCAGACCCGAGATGTGAAGTGTCGGGCATGAACACCAAGGAAAGTGTTGCGAAGGAGAGTGTTGAGAGGCTCATTTTGCTGCTCGTTTTTGTTGTCGCAAAATTCAAGAAGTTCAAGTTCTTAATTGTGTGGGGGAGATGGAAAGTCTTGAGAAGCTGGGAGTTTCGAAAGCCAGGCCTGGCAAGACTGGAGCGGGGCAAAACGACTTACATCAAGATCGAGGCAGGAACACCATCGAGGGAGAAAAAAAAAGAAGAAAAAGGTCCTAGAAAGCCCTGGAGAATGCAAATAGGTAAGGTATCCAGGCAGCCGTCGCTACTGGCCAAGCATTGCCGACACTTCTATTGCAGAAATGGCCGAGCAAACACTGCCTCACGTTGCACAATCCGTAAAGGCCGCAACGCGGGAGAAAACAAAGGAGTCATAGGAGAGCACCTGCACCGCAATTCAGCGGGAAAAGCTGATGTCGTTTGCTCTCAAACACGGCACGTTTTAGCATCAGGGCCGAGGCCGCTGCGGCACTGACGGACATCCCGGGCAAGCCATCGAGAGTTGCCATCTCGTGGTGGAGGATTGTTGTGCCTGCAACTGGACTCGTTGTTGATCCTGGCAGGGGCCGCTTTGTTCTCATGGCGAGCATCTCTGCGGAACTGCAAGTTTGAGAAACAAGAGGAGATGGAAATGTGGCGAGAGTAAACCTGACGGAACGCTACCTTACAAAGAAGAACTCGAGGAACATCCATGATCTACAAGAGGCGCACCAAACAACCTTCAGCAAGCGGACTCCAAGGTGAGAACGGATGTGACATCAATGTACAATGAATTTATTGAGACGAGACGACGATTGCTTCGCCAACGCTGTGCTGGGGGCTCACTGGCAACCGCCGTACTCGGTAAGGTAGGTACCTGGGCAAGCGCAGGGAGAGGAGCTTGGGACTCGCCGCCCTGTCTGTCGCCTCGAGTGAGGCGACGAATAGCTAGAAGGGGAAACTTCTGACCCTACTCCTAGTACTCCAAATCCTCCGTTTTCACAACAATGATGGGCCGGGCATGCTGGGTTCCCTGGTTTGCGGCGGCCATGCGGGGATGGGCAGGAATGTATCGATCATTGTCGAAAACTCCCCTCCTCCTCATGCTGAGAATCTGGGAAACAGTGCAGCCAGCGAGTAAGGGGTCGGCCGGCAGGTCGGCGACGATGTGCACGTTGTGGTCAAACTCCAATGGGTGAAGCTTGCCGCCGAGAACGGGATCGCCAGGCCCGGCGTTGGCAACCTTCTCGGCAAAGGTGTTGGTCCAGGGCCACAGCAGGACATCGCCTTTGAGGAGGGTGACGGCACCCGACTCGAGTCCATGGGCCAAGACGTCAACCCACACCCATCTGGTGCTTCGGAACTGGGGCGCGTTGGGCCGACCCAGCAGCAAAAGATCGACGATTGCTTTGACGAAAGCCGTGTCACGGAGGTCGACGCCCTGCATGATGGGACACTTGTCGAGGCCGTGGTCCTTGGTGTTGATGCACCCGAAGTTGGGGCTCGGCACGACGCAGGCCTTGATGGTGTGACCGGGCTTTTTGCAGCTTGCGCATGTCTGGACGATGGTGGTATTGTTGACACTTGCCTCTTGGGCTGTGGTTTCAGCCGCCAACTTTGCGGCTTCTCTGCGATGCCTGACACTGACCTCCCAGGAGATGAACTCAAACTTGAAGTTGATAAAGGGGGTGCCGTTGTCGCGTGCCAGTTCCATCATGGAGTTGACCAGTGCCCTAGCCGACTGCAGATCCACAAAGATCTTGCCGCAGTAGCCGTTGGCAGCTAGGCGGCGGGGGTCAGGCGCGATCCAGTTGACTTGGTCCTTCGAGGTCTCCAGAACGCTCGGCCCAGGCCTCCGGTATTGCTGGCGCACCAGTGCCGAGTCAATCATTGGCAGCTTGCTGCTGCCAATTTGGTGGTCGAGATCTTCTGGGGTCCACCCAGCCGCTCTGGCTTCTTCGTAGGACTGGGGGAGTGTCGTGTTCTGGGCCCTGGCAGCTCGAAAAGCAGCATCGAGTTCAGCCTCGCGTTTCCGTTTCTTGTTAGCGCGGGAGCGGGCGTTAGGATGAAAGCGTTCAACCCCGGCCAGGTTGGTCCTCTGCTGTCGGTAACCGTGGCCGCCATGTTGGTCCCAGATGGTCGAGTCCCAAGAGTGTTGGTGTTCCTGGCAAATCTAGTGGATGGTCCGCTGTCGGCCACGGGCGCGACGGACATGAGGGTCGTGTTCATCGGTTCTGCTCTGAATCTCAGAGACAATGGTCAGTGATGGGGGAGAAAAAAAGGTCAGGCACAAGAGCAGGGAGGATGGAGAAACTGTACCGTTCAATGAGTTGATGGCGTTGTAGGCTTTGACAAAAATTAGAGAAGAGAAGACAACAAACGGAGGGAGAACCCAACGGAGGAGGAAAGGGAGGGAATCGGAACTGCCCTCTCGAAATTCAGAATCCCAATCGACTTTTCGTCAGAACTTTGAGTTGGGCAAAGTGGGCCTTTCATTGCAAACGGGAGATCCGGTTAGAAGATATTTTACTCGTGCTTTCCTGTCTGGTATTGTTGCCTCAGTTCAAAGAAACTTTCTTTTTGTTTGCCTCCCGCCCGCAGCGGGCAGGGTAATCTACTAGGTACTGGGGGTTTAATGTTTCTCAACCTGTGAATGCAGCTGATCGAGAGCGAAGTCAAGTTCCAAAGGTCAGCACTTGCATGCAGCGGCTTCCGAGATTGATACGATTCAATTTCCCGAGGGCTCGACCGAGTCTGATCTTGCCAGTCTTGACTTGCGCGAAGTTGTTGTCAGCCTGTTCACTGCGAGTAGGGGCCCCGAATGCGCTCAAAATGAAAAAGTGTCGTTGCATGGACTGCCTGCCATTAGACTTTGGGCACCTCGAGATCAACCAGGTCGATGTTTGGGTTCATCTCTCTCTAGGGTTGCGGTTGCGGGGCAACAACGGTGGGATGTTTCTTGCGTAGAATAAGCTGAGGGCTGGGCCCTGACAATATTATTTTTCCTGGTCTTCTCCCCGTTTTGATTTGCGACTTGAATGTAGGTCAACATGCATCTGCTCTTCTGTGTGTCATGTTGTGTTGAGGGTAGTCTACATGCGACCAGTGAAAGCGCTGGGAAGTGATGGTTGGGCCACGGCTTGAAGTTTGTGGTTGATCTTGTGAGCAGTTCACATCGCCAGTGATGGCAACACCCTGCCTTGGAGTGACTGTAGAACCTGTTGGCTTATCTGCAAGAACTCCAGGTAGATTCAAGGGCTCAGACCCCACGTTGACGTACCAAGCCAATCACAAACACTCGTTGCTCCACGTTGGCGAGAGGCGAGGTTATCCTCCTGCGGCCTGCCCTGCCTCCCGTCTTGGCAACTCCTGCCAAATATGGAAGTTGCCTCGTCGTTCACCACCACGTGCCGGAGACGAGAGGTGAAGGCGGATTGAGCAAGCCTGGCAGTGATCAAGACGATGAAGGGCACACACCGAGCTCCGAATCGAGAGAGATACCAGAAGGAGAAATACCCATTTACGCAGTAGCGCCGGCAATGTAACAACTTGGGCCTCAACACCGTCAACACGTGCCAACGTGGTGCCGGGATGGGTAGTCCGGGGAGGAGGGTCGTATCCGGGTACCAGGGGAAGTGCTCCTGTTGGACCAGATGCCATTTTTATATGAGGAGGTAGTATTTCCCCTGGCTGCACGAGTTGAGGACTACCCACCAAACCCTCCGGTCGGATCACTGCACGACAACGACAATGGCGTTTCGTTTGCTCGCCTGGTCGACCCTCGCCCTTCCAGTCCTCGCGACTCCCCACAACAATGGTCATGGCCACGGTAACGGCAAGGTGACCCCCGTCCGGGAGATCTCGCTCGGTCCCCGTCCGTACTGGCTTGTCGACAACATGGACGAGGGGCCGCTCAAGACCAAGCTCGCCTCGTGCTCCGAGAAGAAGATGAAGCGCAGCGACTGGAGCATCTCGCATCGTGGCGGTGGTACGCTCCAGTTTCCGGAGCACACCACCGCGTCCATCATGGCCGGGGTGCGTTTTTCTGCCTGCCAAACCTGACCATCACTAACTCGAATAGACGCGGATGGGCGCGGGCATCCAGGAATGCGACGTCGCCTTTACCAAGGACAAGCAGCTCGTGTGCCGCCATGCCCAGTGCGACCTCCACACGACCACCAACGTGGTCGCCATCCCCGAGCTCAACGCCAAGTGCACCACCCCCTTCAAGCCCGCCGCCAGCGGCTCCAAGGCGACGGCCAAGTGCTGCACCTCGGACTTCACTCTTGCCGAGATCAAGACGCTCTGTGCCAAGATGGACGCCTCCAACGCCGCGGCCACCACGCCCGCCGAGTACCTCGGGGGCACCCCCGGCTACCGCACCGATCTCTATGCCAAGACGTGCAGCCGCGTCAACACGCTCCGCGAGTACATTGACCTCGTCGATGGCCTCGGGCTCAAGTTCACCCCCGAGCTCAAGACCCCCGAGGTGCCGATGCCCTTCCCGGCGGGCAGCGACTACACGCAGGCCAAGTTCGCTCAGCAGATGATCGACGAGTTCAAGGCCGCGGGCATCAAGCCCGAGCGTGTGTTCCCCCAGTCCTTCCTCTATGACGACCTCCTCTACTGGCTCAAGGCGGAGCCCAAGTGGGCCAAGCAGGCGGTGCTGCTGGACGAGAGCGGCGACGCGGCCGGCGCCATGCCGCAGGCCGTGGCCAACCTCAAGAAGTACGCGCAGGCCGGCGTCAAGATCATCGCGCCGCCGCTGCCGTATCTCGTCACCGTGCAGAACGGCAAGATCGTCCCGAGCGAGTACGCCGTGGAGGCCAAGAAGGCCGGCCTCAAGATCATCACCTGGAGCCTGGAGCGCAGCGGCTGGCTGGGCGACGGCTCGGGCGGCGGGTACTACTACGGCAGCATCGCCAACGTCACCAACAACGAGGGAGACGTGTACAACCTCCTGCATGTGCTGGCTCAGGATGTCGGTGTGATTGGCGTCTTCTCTGACTGGAGCGCTACTGTCACCTACTACGCCAACTGCTTCGGCCTCTTTTAGGTCGTGGACCTGAGGTTGAATTGAAGGGTAGAGGGTGCCGTCGCAAGTCTAGTAGTATTTAATGTGAATTAGTTGAGAGTACCAGAGCTCACATGCCAGAGTGTCATTGCTTGAGAGCCCGCTGCCCCTGTTGGTGTTGGGAGGATCGCCAATTAACCGCCGGTTATACGCACTGAACCAAGCAGACAGGACCGCTCCGGGTAGCATTGGAAACTCATGACCTGTCAAATTCATGCGGACACCTTGCATCTTGACCTATACCGGATCAAAAGCTTGTCTCCGTCTGCAATCAAGTCAGCTTGCTCTCGCTGACAGCGTCAAAATGACGGGCATGCGGCCGGCTCGAGTTCACTCTTCTCGACTTCAAGTATCAACAGTCCTCCTGTTGGCATTTCAAGCTGCGGCCTTGGCAACACCTTCTTTGTCCCCAGTGGAATGCCCAAACAAGCCGGCCGGCAGGCTCGAGGACGGGCTCTTGCAATGTCCTGTCCCCGGAAGAATCGGCGTGGTGGACGATGAGCACAATGTCATGTCCTGGACAGTTCCTCCGAGATGCATCCACCAAGTCTCCAAAGACAGCGAAACTTCCCGAGTCGACTGCCTTTTTAGTTTGGCAGAGTTTCGCAACGGGCACGGCACCAGCCTGGTAACCACCACCACCACTGCCGCCCATCTAGTAGGGCTCGAGGTCTTTGCCGACAGACCAAAGCCTCTCTCCAGCAGAAACAACGAACAGCAAGAGGCGTACGAGATTACGCCTGTCCAAGGGAAGGGTCAAGGCGTGGTGGCAAGACGGAAGATTCGAAGGGGGGAGATCATCATGGTCGACGTCCCGGCCGTCCTTGCCAGTCTCTCGTTTCTCGCCGACACGAAGGCGCATCACCGCCGCCGCATTTTGAAGCAAGCCATAAACCAGCTGCCCGAGGAGACTCGCAGCAGAGTTTATGGCCTTTACAGAGATCCGTCCAAGTACGAGATCGATGCGATTCTGGGACCCAACTCGAACACCGTCATGCTGGCCGAAGAGGAAGTACACGTCGGCTTGTTTACAGAGGTCGCGGTAAGTTCACTCTGACCAAGTAGCGTACCATAGTACTGACAACACTGTAGAGAATCAATCACTCGTGCAGACCAAAGTGAGTAACCGTTCCCACAGATGCTCCACCGGGCTAACAGCGGGAGTGCGTACTACCGGTTCTCGGAGCGCAGGTTGACAATGGAGGTAATTGCGTACCATGCCATCGAACCGGGTGAGGAGATCGTCATGAGTTGTGAGTTCTTCCTGCCCATTTTCTTTTCTGCGGGGCTGATCCTGATTGTCCAAGATGTCCCCCTCGAGACACCCCTCGCAACACGCAGACAGTACTTGAAGGATCACTGGGGTTTTGACTGCGCCTGCTCCCTCTGCCGCGGAGCTGCCACGGCTATCGAAGAAACCGAGGGTTGGAGGGAGAAGATCAAGAGTCTGAGAGAGACGATTGTGGACGCAAAGGGGAACGGCTTCTACCAGGACGCCATCACCATGACCGAGGAGTGGCTCATGTTCTCCGAGTGGGATAGATCCCCGCCCTTCATGCCCGAGTACCATGATACCCTCGCCGACCTGTACTCGCTGAAGGGGGACATGGTCAACGCCACGAGATATGCTCGCATGGCGCTGGATGGGTGGGCGAAGCTGGGCAGCGTGGACGACGAAGGTTTGGAGAAGGCGAGGACTTTTCTAGCCCGTCTAGACAGAATGAAGGGCCGAAAATAGACCGTACGTTGGAGACCGCTCAGTCCCAAGACTGGGTCGGTGCAACCCCAAGCCTGATTGACCAGTCGCCTGTGCCCCTGAATGCGAAGCCAGACCCGAGCGCATTCTTGTTGTCCCGCCTTCTGCTCTCTCAGCTCGGTTTTACCCCGCTCTAGAGGGCGGCGATCTTGTTGTCGTGCAGGCGGGACGGCTGAAGGGTTGCACCAAGCTAGAACAGGTTGCAAGACTCCCGTCCCTGATTCAGAACGTGAGCTCTCTTTGGCCGAACCCCTGCGCTTACTGGATGATGGTGTAAGCCGTTCACTTTCTCAATGGCACGCAAAGCCAAGCAGAGACGAATTCGCCGCGTTGAGAGGTGGTTAGGTCAAATACGCAGGAGGCGTAGCATAAAGGGTAGTGCGTCCAGTACCTAATTTACACAAGTACACCACAGGTAGTCAATTTTCTGCCGCCGCTATGCATTCAATTTGTCTTCTTGCTTGTGCACTCCTCGCTCTCAAAGCCCAGGGGCTTGCTGTCAACTCCTGGGACGGGTCCGCTGAGACAGAACTGACCCCTGAAGCCGCTGACAACTTCGGGGCGATCGCGTTCGGAAACGTGCACGCAACATCGTCCACAGCCCGCCCACGGTGCAAAGCGTTCCCGGGCGGCCCATCGTGGCCACGACGAGAGGAGTGGACCCGGCTCAACAAGACGGTCGGGGGCGCTCTTCTCAACCCGCGTCCACCCGCATCCGTGTGTTACCGGGCCTCGCCCGACTTCAACGCTGAGGCCTGTCGGTTCCTCGCCAACAACGCGAGCCAGACTACCTTTTACCTGGACGACCCCGTGACGATCCTGACCCAGTGGCCCCAAGGCAACACCTGCCTGCTCTCTCAGAACCCAACCGGCAACTGCACGCAGGGCGGATACCCCGTCTACGTGGTCAACGCGACCAGCGTCAAGCACGTCCAGGCGGCGGTCAACTTTGCCAGGAACCAAAATGTCCGGCTGGTCATCAAGTTCGTGAAATCCCGGCATGTGATGAGCTTGGCTACCTAACTAGTTGAGCAGAAACACTGGGCACGACTTCGTCGGCCGAAACACCGGCGCGGGCTCGCTGAGCGTCTGGACGCACTACTTCAAGGGCTTCGAGTTTCTCCCGAGCTACAAACAGCCGGGGGGAAACTACCGCGGCGCGGCTGCGCGCGTGGGCGCCGGGCTGCAAGTCTGGGAGGCCTTTGCGCACGCCACAAGACACAACGTCACTTTGCCGGCAGCGTCCTGTCTCACCGTCGGATCGTACGGCGGGTGGATCACGGGCGGCGGGCACTCTCCGCTGAGCTCAAAGTTCGGCATGGGCGTCGACCAAGTGCTCTCGCTGCAGGTTGTCACGGCAGACGGGCGATATGTGACGGCCAACCCTCAGACAAACCAAGACTTGTTCTTTGCATTGCGAGGTGGCGGTGGCAGTACGTAAGAACCCTAGGCTGAAGTCCGCATGGCTGACCGTAGCAGGCACCTACGGGATTATCACCTCCGCCATCGTCAAGGCGCATCCCCAAATCAACCTGACGATCGCCAGTTTCAGTTTCACGCTCGGCAACACCACATCGACGACCCCGGGCCCCAGCGTCACGATCGCAGACACCGAGACCTTCTGGAAGGGCTTCAACGAGGTCTTCGCGTTTGGCATCCCGACGATTGACACAAGCGGATACCTCTGGACGAACGGCATCCCGATCGGCAACAACCAATACCTCATGCAGGTCCAAGTACAACTACCCGGCCTGGCTCCGGCCGAGGCCGCGGCCTTTGTCCAGCCGTTGCTCCGCACCCTCAACGCGCTCGGGATCCCCGTCGCCATCGCGACGCCCAGCACGCTTGTGTACGGCACCCAGACGGGGAGCCGGGGCGGGGCGCCAGGCAACGGCTACTTTGCGTCCCGCCTGTTCCCGCGCCGCGCCTACGAGAACGCGACGCTTTTCGCCGCGGCCATGCAAGCGGCGCGCGCGGCGGTCGAGGCCGGGTACGTCTTCCACGGCCTCAACATGGCACCGACGGTCAAGGCCGGCGGCTACTCCGCGGCAGCCGGGCTTAACCCGGTCTGGCGCGGCATTGCCATGCACGCGGACGTGTTTGCGAGCATCAACATGGGCGCGGTGACGCCGGCGGAGGGCGCCGCCGAGCAGCGCCGGCTCAACGGGCACATGGACGCCCTGCGCGCGGCCACCCCGGGCGGCGGAGCGTACTTCAACGAGGCGGATGTGCTGGAGCCGGGCTGGCAGGAGAGCTTCTTCGGGTCCAATTATGACAAGCTGGCGCGGATCAAGCGGGAGCGGGACCCGTGGCATGTCTTTTGGGCGCCGACGACGCCCGGGAGCGAGGCGTGGGCGGTGCAGGCGTCGAGCGAGCTGCCGACCCAAAACGGCCGGCTTTGTCGGGTGTAGGTCAGACTTGCTGCGTGGCTAGGACTTGAGCGGCGTCGTGTTGGGTCTCCCCTGTCGGCGGCAGAAACAACATCGGGTTTAGTAGTTTGTCGAATTCAAAATCCCAGTCCAGTCCCAGGCCAACGTCTGTCTGCGGGATCTCTGTCGGCGAGGGGTCCTCGGGGTAATGTGCGTCCCAGCTGGCAAACCCAGCGTTGGTGAATCCCAAATGAGGCCCGGCTCCAGGAATGAGGCTCTCTGTTCCAGGCGCAGTGCTGGGAGTGGAAAGAGACTCAGTTCCCGTGCCTTGCGACATGAGCGGCGTCAGGGTCGGCTCGCTCCCGCTCGCAACATCCCCGTGCTGCGGACCGTACTCGCTCAGGGGCGTCTGGGACTGCTTGTAAAGACCGAGCAGTCTCGGCTGCAGGTTGAGCACAATCTCGGCAATCCGCGGCCGGAGGCGCTCCTCGACGTCTTGAAACTCGTCCCGAAACAGTGTCTCGAGCTCCCGCCGCACGAGGGTCGGCATCTCTCGGCGGATGAATGTCGCGTAGTCTTCAAGCTCGCCCGAGCTCTGGCTTGCACCCCCACTGTCACCATCCGCCTCGCTGTAATCTGTCGACTCATTAGCCGTCTGGACTCCATCGGGGCGGAGAACTTACAGGGGGACGGAACTGCGCTCGGGTCGTCGTCTGGGAACACAATCCGGTAGATCTCGCGCCACTTGTCTTCGTCGGTCATGTCCGCCTGAGTCTTCTTGCGGCTGCGCAGCCTCTTCTCCTGATCCTTGGTGAACCCTTCGTGAAGCGTGCGGTTTGCTTGCACGACACACGGTGGGTCTTGCTGGAGGTGCGACTGCAGCTGGCCGTCCGCCTTGAAGGTCGCCCAGCATCGGGGGCACTGAATGGGGAGAGGGTGTCGTCGGTAGAGGTGAGTCCTGAAGAGCGTGAGCAACGGGTACTTGGTCTGGGATGGACTAAACATACTTGACCCTGTGCACTTCGTCCCAGCCCGGCCCGGGACAAGATGTCCACTTGCGGTACTTTTTCGGGTTCCTCTTGAAATAGGGGCACGCGAATTTCTTGGCGCTGCGATCTGAGGGGGTATCAACAGAAGCCCGCTTCGCTTTTTTGCGCCTGCCGTCCCCGTCCGCGTCTGGCGCTGCGGCATCCTCTTGTGCTTCGTCGTCCTCGGCCACTCTTTTCTCTGGAACAGGTCGCGGTGCTGCGGCAGGAGCTAGGGGTTCAGGGGCAGCAAGAGTAGCAAAGTATTCCTGGTGATCCGGGGGCCGGAAGTTGAAATCGCTGTCGTAGTATGACTGGAAGCCGCCAAATGTCTGAGGCTCCATGGACCCGAAAAAGTCTGGCGCCGCCGCGAGGTCAGCGGATGGCAAGCTGCTGTGGAGCAACGAAACGCCAGGGTGGGGGAGGTCAAAGAAGTCGGCAGGTGGAACGAAGGCATCCTGAGCAACCTCGTCGTTGCGCGCCAAAAACTCGGAGTCTGATTTCCGTAACAGCACATCGGGACCAACCTCCTCTTCTTCTTCTTCTTCATCATCATCATGGTCCTCCTCTGCAGACGCGGTGTTGAGGGTCGCTGATAACGGCTGGCTTGCGCGTGATCTCTTTTTGGCAAACCGCCTATACCATGGTGTCGCGGTGGGCGCACCGTCCCCCAGCCGGCTCTGGTCTGTTGTGCCCGCGTCCCGTAGCTCATTTGCTGCCGCCGCTTCACCTCCCCCGCTGGGACCACTAACAAAACCCTCCACAGACGACGAATGCCGGGCCGAGCCTCTGCGCGCTCGTCTCCGCGAAGGCGGGGCGACAGCACTTTCATTGCTGCTGAATCGCTGGCGTAAAGGCGAAGTATCGCCCCCAAGAGGCTGAGCCGCGGCAGCACTTGATGTGCTGCGACCTGGAGCCGGGCCTCGGCGATGACGGAAGCGTTCTTCTCGATCCCGATCCCGGTCTCGGTGAGCACTCAGAGCCAACTGCGGAGGCGGCGGAGGCGGAGGAGATAGGAACCGGGACACTCGATCTCTGAATGCTGCAGGGGCGGGAGGCAGCGGAGGAGGAGGCGGGACAGATGCTGGGGTAATTTGCGCCAATGGTTTTGCTTGCGCTCCGGGAGCCGCCGCAGCTCGGGGGGGAGCTGGGGGAGCAGGGCTTGGAGCAGACACAACGCTGGGCCGGGCAGGTGCTGCGAGGGGAGTTCGGATCGCAGCTGGAGCTGCCTTGGATTTTCGTTTGAGCGATGAGTCTAGGACCTCTTTGGACTTATCCTTTCTGCCCTGAGCAATCTTGGCTTTGGGTTCGGGTTCCTGCTCCGTTTTGATCGCCGGGGTCTCCTTGATCACGGCAATCTTGGAGTCGAGAGAGGCGCAGAAGCTCTTCATGATGCGGTCAATCATATCCGAGCCGGCGTGGGTCAGCAAGGCATCACCGAGCTCCTCATCGCCCGAGCTCTGCGACTCGTCTGCTGACATCTCTGCTTCCCTCTTGACATGGTCAGATATGGCGGAAGCTGGAGGACTCCGGATTCCAGGGCCATGGTGGCCCTCTGGTTGCGGCATGGCTTTTCCTTGCGCAGGATCTTTCGAGTGAAGACGGGAGAAGTTGTCGATGAGGCCCGCGATGTCAGCCGGGGTGGGGCCCGGAGGATGCGGCCCTGTTTCCCTCTGGGCGGAGTCGGAGGACAGGGACGCCGAGACGGGCTTCCTCCCTGGTTCGTCGACTTTTGTCTGGCGACTCTCGTCTTGTCCAGTGTTCGGCATTGGAGCACAGGGTTACAAAATTGCAGCTCAATTTCGTCGGTGGGGGCCCACAAGAAGGTGTGGGAGGATGTGTTGAGCAATCGTGGATATTGGTTCAACTTTCAAGCTCCACTCCAGGGTGTTTTGCACAGTTGGGCAAAGGCTACCGAGCAATGCCTGCCTGCATGTTCTCCACGTGATTAATCGGAGCGGGTTAGGGTTATAGCTCCGTTCACCGTTGAACTTCAAGTTGTACTTGCGAGTGAGCATTCGAATTTCCAGCAACTTCAACGACCAAGATATGCTTCAGTTGAATTTGGCAAGTCTCGCTGTTCGTCGGGACTGCGCATGTGACTCACGGCCCACTGTCGCCGTGTGATTATGAATCACCCCGGGCCCGTTACGCTGCTGCACGGATCTCGCCATCTCGGAAGTCCCTTGGCATTTCAGCTTCGACCTCACACCGCCGATATCGCCTTACCCTTGACCACTGGCAACTTGATACAAATACCCGAGTTTGGTATGGGCATTCCTTCAGCGCAAGACAACTACAACAACGACAAGGACAAAGCCGACCTGAACAGGGTCCAGACACGGTGACACCATGGGCCAGTTTTTCGAGACCATCCCGGAGTACCTGATGAAATGGATCCTGGAGCAGAAGATGTTCTGGGTGGCCACCGCGCCGCTCTCAGCCTCCGGGCACGTCAACGTGTCGCCCAAGGGCGGCCTCTACTTTGGGCTCCTCGACGACAAGACCTTTTGGTACATGGATCTCACCGGCAGCGGCAACGAGACCATCTCGCACCTCTACGAGCCGCACAACGGCCGCATCACCATCATGTTCACCTCGTTCGAGGGCTCGCCCCGCATCGTCCGCCTGTTCGGCCACGGCGCGGTCCTCGAGCGCGAAACCCGGGTCTTTGATGACTTTGTCAAGAAGCACGACGTCGAGGTCATCCCGAGCTCCCGGTCTATCATCATCGTCAAGCTGCACCAGGTCGCCAGCTCCTGCGGCTTCTCGGTGCCGTTCTTTGAGTTCAAGAATTTCCGCTCGACGCTGAACGAGGTTTTTGAGAAGCGACAAAAGAAGTTTGAGCAGGGCAAGGCGGAGGAGCGAAGAGACAGGTTCGTCCCACCACATCGATCATGATCAGGTTGACCCCGTTTAACCGCAAACAGATACTGGGCTTTCAAGAACGCATACAGCGTGGACGGCCTTCCAGGGATGCAGATTGGATACAGGACAGGAAAAGAGGAGCACATCGCCCCTATCCAGAAGATGGTCGGCCCCACGGCGCCGCGGGCGTACCGCAATGACCGCAGGTTCAATGCCTGGCACCTCATTCTCGTGGCAGTGCTCGCGTCCGTCTGCACGGGGCTGTCCTTGTTTGTCCTCTTGGCTGCGCCTCTGCAGGTGCGCCCCTAGCGTCGTAGACAGAATTGTCGGTTTCATTGTCAAACATCAGCAATAGCCTCCAACATTCACCAAGGGACCTTGTCCCCCGAGGAGCGATAAAACGACCCCGTGTCCTTCCCGTCCAGGCCGTGCAGAACCCGCAGCATCCCCCCAACACTGTCGCTCGCCTCGAGCAGCGCTCCCTCGCCGCCCATCCGTGTCTTGACCCACCCGGGATCCATCGAGATGACCACTGCCCCGGGCAGGTGCTCCTTGAGGTCCTCGCTCTGGTGCACCGTCAGCATGTTGAGCGCCGCCTTGGTGATGGAGTACCCCGGGGATTTGCGGGGCTTGATCTCGGAACTGATCTGCAGGCTGCCCAGGCCCGAGCTCATGTTAAGAACGCGGACGTCCGCGGACAGCAAGCCCGCATCCAGCAGAAGCTCTACCGTCTTGGCGGGGCCGATGACGTTGACGGCGATCTGGGCCTGGATCTCGTCTGGGTTGAGAGCGAGCGAGTTCTGGTTGGGGGCGAGGTTCACCCCCGCGTTGTTGAGGAGAAAGTCGATCTTGGTGCCGCCGGCGAGCGTTCGCCGCACCTCCTTGACAAACGAGTGGATGGACGAGACCTTGCTGGTGTCGCACTCGAGGATGTGGGTCGACGGAGAAGCCACTGCTTTGAGGTCGCCGAGGTCCGAGGCGAGAGACCGAGTCGTCGCAATGACGGTGTTGTCGCTGGACCGCGCGAGCTGCCGGACGAACTCGAGCCCGAGCCCGCGGTTGGTCCCGGTGATGCAGTAGACGGGCATGTTGTGTGCGGCCGTGGCAGCGCTGTAAAATGCCAGTGGTGGATTGACCGTAATGCGCAGCCTGGTAGTGGTGGGCACTGGGCAAGTTGTGGTGGTGTGGTGGCGCTCAGTTTCGGAGGGGTTGCGTCTCAAGTGAAACAGATCTCTCTCTCCTCACCGAGCGGTTTTGTGCTGGACTGTTTTGGATGATTGGCCCGGAAACCGCTTGCGCCATCCCCAATCATCACTGGCACCCAGTGTTGTTGACGTCGCCAGCTCCACTGCTCCTGGTCGAACCATAAAAGGGTTAGGGTTTCACTCACCTTGCGGTGTTCCGATGGCTGCCTAGAGTGCAGAAAAGCGGTAGGGGGCATGAAGTTGGGCCCAACCGTACCTCGACCTTTCATGCCAGCAACGTTAGTCACCCGACTCGAGCCATCAGCGCCCATGGCAACACCAGCAGACGATACGCATCTTCCCGGCATCCTGCGCCTCTCCCCCGCCACACGGCAGCGCATCTACTGGCAAGTCGGGCTGGGCCCCGGCTACCAGCGCTACACCCGCAACTCCCGAGTGTGTTACAATCTGGATGGCGGCAATGGCCCCACGCCAAATTGCTCGGGATATTGGATGCCCTTCCATGGTTTGCTCCTGTCATGCCGCGCGATCCACGACGAGGCGGTTGCTCTCCTGTACTCGGCCAACTACTTCACCATCCGCTACCAGCCGCGGCGGTCACTGGCCTCCCTGCGCGCCCTCACCCCCCCGGCCCTGGCTCACCTGACCACACTCAGGGTCGTGCTCAACCAGGCCTCGTGCCACGATCAAAAGGAAGGAGCCGAGGGTCATGGTCGCTGCTGCGCTGGCCGCCTCTGGCCGATAGCGGGCTCGCCACCCATTTCCGGTTGCGATGGCGAGTATCACAGGGAACTGCACGATCCGCCGCTCGCCCAACCTGATGGACTGGCAGTAGAAACACTCCTCAAAGAATGGCACGCCACCCTTGCTTCCCTGGCCCCGCACATCACCCCCGGCACGCTCGATCTGGCCGTGGTCTGCGACGTGCGCCCGGACGACGAGGGTGTCGAGATCGCCCGTCTCCTCCTCACCAGCCTCCGCTTGTTGCCGCGCCTGAAGGACTGCCACGTCCGCCTGTGCGCAGTGCGACACGCGCAGCTCGAGGCACTCGCCCACGAGGCGGCATTTCAGGCGCGCGGGATAGGGAACCCGAGTTCGAAGCCCGCGCCCTTGCCCCTGTCAGCACCAAGCGGGTGCTCTCGGCTTCTGCTCCTCCCGTCCGAGCTCAAGCTGCGCATCCTCGAGTACACCGACCTGATCACCCCGTGGAAAGAGGTCTACTGGAGCCGCGGGCAGCGCGGATACTGGATCTCGAAGGTGCCCTGCATGCCCCTCGAGGGCCGCGGCGAGTGCCCGCGCGAATACCACCACGGCTGCCGCTTCATCCAGTGCTCGATGTCAGAATACCCCCAACCCAGCATCGGCTGCTTCTGCCGCCGCGTCCACGCCACCAGCTCCTCCACCTGCCTCTGCTGGGACGCCCCGACGCCCCTCTTCCTCGTCTGCCGCGCGCTCCACCACGACGCCTGCCTGGCTTTCTACACGGGCAACCGCTTCGTCGTGCTCGACTCGTCGCTGCCCCAAAGCCCCCTGGACTGGTGGCCCGCCGGCGCCTATCGGCACGCGACCTTCGCGGCCAGCGAGTTCCTGCGCGCCGTCGTGCCGCCGCGCTGCCTGCCGCACCTGCGCTTCCTGGAGCTCGTCTGGGCGCCCTTCTGCCGCGCGGACTGGCCGCAGGCGGGGCACGCCGCGCTGCGGGAGTGGGCCGAGACCGTCGACTGGATGCGCGACCGCCTCAACCTGCCCGGCCTGACGCTGCGACTGGCCCTGCCGTCGGGCGCCGGGTGGGGGCACGAAGAAGAGCACCGGGACCTGACGCGGGCGGAGGGGGACGCGGTGGTGGCGGGGTACCGGCGCATTCTCGAGCCCCTGACGCGCTTGGGCGCGAGCGGGGAGGACGGGACGGGGCTGGCGAGGTTTTACGCCGAAATGGCGTGGCCCTGGCGATGGACCAGCTGGGTCAGTGAGAACCAGAGGAATCCCGAGGTACCGTGGGACTGGGTCGCGTCGAAAGACAGGCAGCTCAAAGAGCAGGCGGAGCGTTTCATCATGGGAGCCCGCTACGAGCGCGTCTGTACAGGGCCTGGGCTGCCCGCAGAGAGCGTTTGGCCGTACTCGTGTGCACGGCATTGTTAAAGCTTGAGTCAGATAGGAAGTTGAGTTCCAGTCGGGGTCGTCTCCTCAGGCCGAGGACAGGTACAAACTGAAATCCGACGAAACTGTAAGGGCCATGTGTGGACATCCCTCGTCACTTGGTTGTATTAGGTTGGGTTCGCTTCTTCTAGCGGGGCAGGGGGAACGAGTAAGTTACCTCCACTACCTAAGTTGACTGTACAACGCGACAAGAGCACATGGAACAATCATGCCCAGAAGAGCCTCAGCTGGAAAGATGCTGCGTGAGAGGCCCCACTTTTCCCAGGTCTTCCCCTTCCAGGCAGCCACACCACCTCCCTGAGTCACCCACCACTTTCTTCCTTGCCATAAACAGACCGAACCACCACAGAAGAGCCAGTAACTTTTCCCCAAAGAAACTGAACTCGGAGTTCAGTCGCTCGTCAACGCACAATGTGGAGGAAAAAGTACTACGAGGACCCGCGGCGTCTGGCGCTCGCCGCCGTCGCCAAGGAGACCGAGACGACCACCCCGACCATCGCATCAAGCCTGCCACACTTGGACCCTGCAAAATCCGAAAAGCTCGACCTGCGAACACTGCCGCCTCTCGACGCGTCAAGATGCCCGCGCTTCAAGCTAACAAACAAGCCGGGTTTGGCCTACGGAACAACCACCCGGGTCTTCAACCAAGACTCGTTTGATGCCGCCCTCGCCATGTCCTCGTCCACACTCGGGATCTCACCGGGTCTGGCAAAACCAGCCAGCACCGTTGAGGCAGAGATCCTCGAGCACCTCAAGTCCACCGCGTCGTCTCCGGGCAATCTCGACCCTACCACCGCCGCTCGCGTCGCCGTGCTGAACATGGCTTCCGAGCGCAGCCCCGGCGGCGGCTGGCTCAAGGGAGCATCGGCCCAAGAGGAGGCCCTCTGCTTCCGCAGCACCCTGGCCGCGTCCCTCCATCGCACCTTGTATCCCATCCAACAGAGGGCAGCGCTGTACACCCGCGACGTGGTCGTCTTTCGCACTTCCATGGGCGACGGACACAAGCTGATGGTCCCCGAAACACCCGCCTCCAACCTTCCCGTCTTCAGCGTTCTGAGCGTCGCGGGCATTCGGCGGCCGGATGTGAAGCCGCTTGACGAGGAGGCCAGCGGATCGACAACCCAGGCGAGCGGCAGCTCCGGACACAAGGGAAAGGCCGCCAAGGGGCCGTTTGTGTTTGCCGACCCCGCCGCGCGGGAGCTGACCAAGGACAAGATGCGCCTGTGCCTCCGCATGGCTGGCGCCAAGGGGCACACGATGCTTCTTCTCGGGGCCATTGGCTGCGGCGCCTTCCGAAACCCGCCCGAGGAGGTGGCCAAGTGCTGGCAGGAGGTGCTGGGCGAGGACGAGTTTGCTGGCGGCTGGTTCAAGGAGATTTGGTTTGCTGTCTATGATAGGCGGAACGAGGGCAACTTTGAGATTTTCAGCGAGGCGTTTGATGGCAAGGTGATTGGCGGCAGGGCGTAGACTTGACTGGAGCTGGGGGGCAACTGGAAATTCTTGGTGGGAATGTTTGGGCGGCAAGGTATCAACTTGTGGTGCAATGCTCTAGATAATTTGCTTGCAGGATGAGCTCCTTGCGTACCCCAGCTCTGGGCATCGAGAGCTCAGCAGTCTTGTCTTGCTTGGCGCCAACATTCCCATCATGGGAAGGGATTTTTTCTAGTTGATTGCCTCAACCCACAATTTGATGCGTTTAAGACGTGCTCAGAACAGCGTGCGGACGGACACAGCGACGATAAATGCACTTCCCCGTGATCTACTATGTTCATGTCCTGCTCGGGTTATGTTGGTCCTTTCACCTAGCCTGAGTCTTTCTCACTGCGTCACGTAGGAACTCACATACATGCAAGAGTTTGATTACACGGCTACAAGTAGATCCTACAGAGGTAATACTCGGGCAGACGCTCGTGCCAAACGCATCATGCACAGGAACGATTGTTGTCAACAAACCCAGCCGATGCCTTTCTCATAATCAGATCCGAGGTTTTCCAACACCGAGATACTGCCACTTACAGAGTACTACGCCACATCACCAACGCGGCTTCCTCTTCTCGAGAAAGGCCGAAACCCCCTCAACCTTGTCTCTACTGTCAAACGCAGAGTAGTAGAGCCTTCTCTCATGCCGGTCGTCTCGTCCGAGTGAGTCCGCTAATTAACTAGAGTTAGAACTGATACGGCCAACACGAGCTGGACACTCACCCTGGCATATCGCCTCCTTTGCCAAGCACAGAGCATAATTGCTCTGCTGGGCCAGTTCACCGGCCACCTTGACGGTCTCATCGAGCACAGTCCCTGGCGGGAACAGCTCGGCGACGACGCCCATCGACTGAGCCTCCTGGGAGGAGATGGGCTGCCCCGACAAGATGATTCTCATTGCCTGAATCGAACATTAGAGTCTGGCGTCTCGGCAATTCCGTGGTGACTTGCCCTATATTTCCCCACGGCATTCGTCAAGCGTTGAGTCCCTCCTGCCCCCGGAATCAAGCCGATTTTGACCTCTGGCAAGCCAAACTTTGCCGCGGCGGACGCGAAGATGAAGTCACACTGTCTCATCAGCGCTGGTACACTGGGCACGATGTGTCGAACTAACACCTACCATCAATGCAAGCTCGAACCCGCCGCCGAACTCGAGTCATGTCAGTGTCAGTTCCGAATCTGGCTTGGTGGACTTGTCTCACTGCGATCCCCTCAACGGCCGCGAGCAACGGCTTCTTCACGTTTGCCATGCCATCGCACAAGTCTTGTAGGTAGCGGCGCTGTATTGCGGCCTCGGTGCCCAACGCGGCGATCTCTTGAATGTCAGCGCCGGCTGCGCTCGGTTGGCCCTGGTCAGCAGGACATCATGTAGTGCTCCTGTGACGGCAAATGGGCCGTACCGCAGAACAGGGTGTCGGTGCCGGTCACGACAATGACTCGGCAACTCTCGTCCTGGGACGCCTCCTTGAGCTCCTCGAGGAGACGGTCGATGACTTGCTGGGACAGCGCATTCCGCTTCTCAGGCCGATTGATGGCAAGGACACGGACATGCTCGCAGGGGCTGCTGCGAATTACGAACTGGTTGGTCATGATCCAGGTTGGTAAGCGGCCACAAGTCGTCGGCCACCGAAAAGTCCAAAACTCTGGTGGCTGCTCGAGAGGAACTGCGAGAGAGTGTTAACAGCATGCAACATATGTATAATTGCTCATCACCGACATGGAGACCAAGACGGCGCGGGCCTTGGTACCGATGAGCGAAGCCGCCAGACCTGCCTAACCGAGGACTGCGGAATCGACGGCGGACGACAACGGAAAGCGACGCCGATCGTCGACAGCTTGGTAATCGCCGCGTAATCCGCACTTCAAGATGTCTGCCCGGCCAAAGTAACGTGGCTCTGGGACCCTAAGGGTCGCCAAGGCGAATGCAACAGCGTTTACTTACCCGCGGGGAGGGGACCCTTGCAGGAGTGTAACAGAAGAGGACGCCAGAAAATGGAGCCGCGTAGCATCGGGGCCGATTCATCTGCGACCTGGCGAGCCGAAGCTCAAACCACCACGCTTGCGCTCTTGGCGCATCTCCTCTTCCTCGATTCGCGCGAATACAATCACGGAGGGAGGTGCAATACGAGCAATGGATGACGGGCAACGCGAAAATTATCCACGGCCTCCGACGCTGCAGCTCCGTGCTTCATGGTTGCCCAAACGGGCCTGCTGCGCCGGAGGGGGCCAGAAGGACCTCAGGGTACCAAGGCCCCGCCGAATTAGGAATCCGCATCCGCGGCCGCGTACAGGGAACAAGAGATGGTGTGGTGGATGGAGGTAGACAACCATGTTAGTCCAGGTGCCAGTCAGGACGAGGTGTCTTGACTTATAAGCTGGGCTCCTCGGGGCCCGTTCACAGTCTGCGTCCATGACCAACCCGACTGAGGACACAGTTGTGCCCAACCAACGCAGTATCATTCCATGTTCTCCCCAGCTGACTCTGCCTCCCCCGTGGTCCGGGAGATGCCCGAGAACGCCCGGCCTGTGCCGGCGCACTTCACAACCGGTTCCATCGCGCCATGCCCCTTCCCTACCGTCACGGCCGCCATCCGGCAAGCTGCAACCAGGTGCCCGGACTCGGTCGCCGCCGTCGACCTTTCGCACGCCGTTCGTCGTGAGATCTCCTACGCCCAACTGGAAGCCCGCAGCCGATGGCTGGCCCAACGCCTCCGGGCGGCTGGTGTTGGTCCTGGCGATCGGGTTCCGCTGGTCGTGAGGCGCGGCATCGAGATGCTGGTTGGCATCTACGCCATCCTGCTCTGCGGTGCCCAATACGTGCCGCTGGACGGGGGGATTGTCACCCAGGCCACGCTGCAGACCGTCGTCTCGCAGTCGGGCGGCAGCCTAGTGGTCTGCACTGCATCTGCCAAGAGACGTCTGCAGCAGACGGAATCCGACGTCGTTCGAGACTGCCGCTTGCTGTGCATTGAAGAGGAACTCGAGAGAGGTGTTGAGGAAATCGATTCGATCGACCTCGCCACTCCCGAGAGCGGCTGCTATGTGATTTACACGTCAGGTGCGTCAGTCAAACTGAATCGTTTAATAGTCGTGAACTAACACTGAGCAGGAACCACGGGAACCCCCAAGGGCGTCGACGTCACACACTCCAACGTCACCAACCTGGTGTGTCTGTCACCTGGCGATCTTGGAATCCGGCCAGGAGTCAAAGTCGGTCAGGTCCTCAACATCAGCTTTGACATGGGTAAGCACCTGGGCCTCGCGGTTTCGGATCTCGCTAACCTGGACAGCTGCCTGGGAGATTTTCGCTTGTCTCTGCAACGGCGGCACTCTGGTGTTGCGTGGCTCAGACTGGGCGCCCACCTTGCAAGAGGCAAGTGTCGCCAGCCAACTCATGGAGTTGTTTCTGACCGCGATGTAGATCGACGTGCTGATATGCACCCCGTCCATCCTGTCCCTCAAGACACCGGAGGAATTCCCAAACATCAAGGTCGTTGCAACGGCTGGGGAGCGGAGCAATCAGCTGTGAGCGACCGTCTCCCTTGAAAAGAGGCTTGTGCTAACCCTAGCAGACTCGCAGACAGGTGGGCAAAACACGGCACGTACCACAACTGCTGTGGACCAACTGAGACCACCATTGTGAATACAATGCACCAGCATCGAGTGGGGGAGCCTCTGACAATTGGCAAGCCCACGCCCAACAACTCGGTGTACATTCTGGGCGACGACCTGCGGCCCGTTGCCGTGGGCGGAGTCGGCGCCATGTGGGCAGGCGGGCGGGGTGTGTCGAGGGGCTACGTCGGCCTGGACGATGTGACAGCGGCCAGGTTTGTCCGGGATCCGTTTGCCGGTGACGGGTAGGTTGGCCGCTGATTGTAGATGAGTCTTTGCTCACACGTTCGCAGGTCCATGATGTACAACACGGGTGATCTCGGCAGATGGCTGGACTCTGGCGAGATTGAGATCCTGGGCAGGACGGACGACCAGGTCAAGGTCAAAGTACGTCTTGAGACAACGGATGCTGGCAAACACAACTAATGGCTTCAGGGGTTCCGAGTCGAGCTCGATGGCGTCGCCCATGTTCTGGCGGCGGTACCCGGGATCCAGAACGCCTTTGCACTGCTGGTCGACGGCGACATCCACGCCTTTATGCACCCGGCAAGCTGCGACATGCAGCAGGTGCAAAGAGCAGTCGAAAGGATCCTCCCGTACTACTCGCGCCCAAGGCGCCTCCACGGCCTCGACAGCATTCCCTTAACTCAGAATGGAAAGGTCGACAAGGCCGCGCTCAGGGCACTTGCTGCTTCCAGTCCGCCCTCGGACAGCTCACTTTCATCCAAATCCTCATCCACACACCTGGATGTGGAGCAGGGCACTGTTGACGTTACCGAGAAGCGCTCCCTGAGCTCGGCCGGGGAAGGGTACAGCTCGACGCTCGACCTCGACAAGCCAGAAGCCGAGATCGACTTCAACCTCGACGCCGACCTCCCAGCCAAGAGTCTGCCGAAGCTTTTCAGGAACCTGGTGTACCGCGCTTTCATCCCGTACCGTTTCCTGCTGACGCTGGTGTATCTGGGCAACATCGGAGCCATGGTTGCCATGTACGTCGACGGCATCAATCGCCCCTGGATTGCAAACATGGTAGCCCTCAACCTCCTCGTCGCGGTGCTCGTGCGCCAGGACATGGTCGTCAACGTCCTGTTCACGACGGCGTCTTCGGTTCCCAAGTCGTGGCCCCTCTGGATCCGGGCCTCGTGCGCGAAAATCTACCACATGGGCGGTGTCCACTCCGCCGCGGCCACCTGGTCGAGCGTCTGGCTGCTGGCCGCGAACGTCAGCGACGTGTATTGCTTTTCCAGGTGTGGCGGCTATCCGTCCCACTCCAAAGCCTTCCAAGCCATTTCCTGGATGCTGACCACGCTCTTTGCCGCCGTCCTCGCCCTCGCCCTGCCGCCCTTCCGCGCCAAGCACCACGACTTCTTTGAGCGCTCCCACCGCTTTCTCGGCTGGACCATGCTGGTGCTCTTCTGGGTGCAAACCATGCTCGGCATCTCCGACGAGGCCGCCGGGTCGTCCTACGCTGCCACCCTCGTCTCGACCCCCGGCTTCTGGATCCTGCTCGGCGCAACCGCCAGCATCGCCAGCTCCTGGTTTTGGCTGCGGAAGGTACCCGTGACGTCCGAAGTCCTCTCCAACCACGCCATCCGGCTGCACTTTGCGTACACGGTCCCCGTCAACGGCACCTCGACCCGCCTCTCCTTTCGCCCCCTGCTCGAGTGGCACTCCTTCGCCACCATCCCCGCCCCGGAGCCTGCCCGCGGGTTTCCCGCCGGCTACTCGCTCGTCGTCTCCAACGCGGGCGACTGGACGCGGTCCTGCATCCAGCGCGCCCCCAGCCACGTCTGGGTGCGCGGCATCCCCGTGTGCGGCGTCATGCGCATCGCGACGCTCTTCAGCCGGCTCGTTATCGTGGCCACGGGATCCGGCATCGGCCCGCTGTTGGGCCACATCCAGCAGCCCTCGTGCGCGACGGCCTGCCTGTGGAGCACCAAGGACCCCGTCAAGACGTACGGGCGCGACGTGGTGGACATGGTCAAGAGACAGATTCCCGGGGCGGTCATCTGGGACACGACGGCGCAGGGGCGGCCCGACATGGTCAAGCTGAGCTACAACATGGCGCGCAGCTTCCGGGCCGAGGCCGTCATCATCATTGCGAACCGCAAGATTACGACCAAGGTGGTCTATGGCCTTGAGACGCGGGGTGTGCATGCGTACGGCGCAATCTGGGATAGTTGATGGCTTGGAAGTCGCTGGAAGAGGTAGTGTTGGAGGGAATGGGTCGGCCAAACCTCAATTGGGATAGAGGAAAGTCAAACCAACAGGACTAAGGTAGGAGGTTAGCTGAGTCTGTTACTTGTACTTACTAAGACGCACTGGAAACAAGAGGCGACAATCGGGCATTGTCGAGGAGCGTTCACCACAACCACCGAGGTGGAATCGCTGTGTTGCAAACTGAACCGTCTCCTGCTCCATGTGCACTGTGATTTTGGGTTGGTTCCTCATTTGCACGAGGGTGTGCTGTCTGAGGATCCCCGGGTTTGGCTGCGTTCTCGTCCACCTTTCTGGTTCTGGACGCTGGGACTCTTTCCCGCAACTTTTCTTGCGTTGACACCAGACTGGAAATTTTTGTTGGCAAAGCAGCAAAAATGAAGGTATGAACCTTCCACAACAATTTTTCGCTTGCACACCCGACCCAAACCGCAACCTCACAATTGGCAACTGGATGCCCTCAGTCACGGCCCAACCACCACCTCAGCGGCAGCAGACCAAGCAGTTCCGACTCGCAAGTCAGCCTCAGGCAGTGCGCCCAAAAGCTTGAAGCACATGAACGCTCCAGCAAAGAGTCGGAATGACGTCCGACAAGAAAGCATGCGCCAACCGCTGCTGCGCACCATCCGAGTTGAGCTGCCCCAGCTCTCTCCCGCCACCCGACAGCAGTACCGCACAGTTTCCGAGTCGCCTGACGATGGTGATGGTGCCGGCGATGGTAATGCCGACGACGGTGATGCCGACGATGATGCCGACGACGAATCTGGCCTCACTTGGAAAGCGGCGCGGGCGCGGTCCCCCAGTCCAGAGCTGGGCGGTGTTCTTAGCATCATTGATGGACATCTCTACGTCAAGGGCCTGCCAACAGATCTGAATGCAAGTTTGGATCGTTTCGTCAAGGAGGTACCGGACAAATTCAAGGAGGCCCAACGTTGGATGGCGGAGAACCGACCCGTCATCTCCGGATTGCCACAAGTCGAAGAACTGCTTCCCCGGCTCCCAATCAGCGAGACGTGGACCACTGAGGACCGGCAGCGGATCGAAAGCCGGTGGGCCGACGACCGGAAGAAAGCCAAGCTGCGCGATTCGGATGTCAAGGGGAAGAGAGAGCTCCTGATATTGTACAAGGCTTGTCTCTGCCTGATGCGCTGCTTACCCAAAGACATCATCGGTTGTCGGTTCAAGATGGAGTACGACAAGAGCCAAAACCATAATTGGCGTCGTCGAGGCCGCAGCACGGGCTGGACCCCGTTGTTCTGCAAGACCCTGACCCGGCTGCTCGTCCACCCGATGTGGAAGGGCTCGATCGCGCTTCTTGCCGCCGCAATTCAATACGCCATCATCGTTGACACCGACGACCACGGCCCTTGGGAAACCCCCGTACCGAGTACTTGCGACTGGTTCCTATCCGACCTGCTACAGCGCAAGCAACTGCGACCCGGCACCAGCGCCATCGAGCACCGTCGCGAGCTTCACGACCAGACCTCCACACCCGAGGTAGACGAGTTTGGCCTCGAGATCGGAACGGCAGTATACTCGACCTGGGACGTGCTGTTCCAGACCCTTGAGGCCGCCGTACGTCCAGATCGACAGCGTCCGCCACAGCGATCCGGGCCATTCCAGGTCCACCGTCGACACCTCGGGATGCTGGAAAAAGCCTTGGATGACATGCCGCATATGGGCTTTCCCATGTTTTTGCCCGTCGAGGGCTACCACCACGCCATCGGTGGCTGCCGGTCCGCCCGGGACTACCCGCAGCAGGGCGACCTTGTGGCCCTGCGCAGCTACGAAGCTCTGTGCGAGCTTGAGAGGCTGGCTTACAAGGCCAAGCTGACCGCGCAGGGCCAGGTTGACAACCGTTCCTCGAGCGGAATTCCGGACCTGTCCAAACCCGACCACACGCCCACCCCAGCTCCGGGCCTAGATGCGGAAGGTGACCCGGGCCCTCCAGTGGACGACGTCGAAAACGTCGACGAAAACTCTGGCTTGGAGGATGAGGGCCGTTATGATGCCAACGAGCATTCTGCAAGTGAGGATGACTACACGTCCACCCCAGCCCCGAGCCTGGATGCGGAAGATGACCCGGCCCCGGCCATGGACGTCGTCGAAGACGTCGACGAACATTTTAACTCGGAGAATGAGGGCCGGTATGATGCCAGCGAGCATTACGCAAGTGAGGATGGCGAGGATGGTAATGGCAGCCACGTCGAACTTGCGAGCTACGCTGAATCCGCTGATGCGGTTAGTGCCAGCAGCGACAATCACTTTGCTCTGCGGGCTCGCGAGATGGAAGTTGATGGAAGCAACGCCACGTCCAACAGCGAGGATTACTTTGTTCTCCGGGCTCGCGAGATGGGAATCGAGGGAAGCAACGCCGCGTCCCTGTCCTTGGCAGCAATGACTGCCGGCAACGCCGGCCTAGGGGGTGCAGAGACAGAGGTGTTTGCTGCTGGCAACACAACGGAGATGTTGGGAAAAAGAAGGGAACACACCGCGGCCGGAAAAAGAAGAGAAGAATGTCCCACAGCAATCCTAACCGAGAGCCGATTGTGAACCCCAGGCTGCCGGTCCAGGGCAACCAGGGGTCGACAAGCCCGCGGCGCGATTTCCACGGCCCGAGTCTGGACAACGCAACCACGATTCACAGCCCATCAGGTTCTCGTTGGTCCCACCGCCCGGAGTACGGCTCACGGTCTCGTAGCCCGGACCGCTATCGTTATTTCTACGGTGAACAGCCGTGGCGTGGCAATCCAGACCTTCAACCGCGAGGTCATGACTCCCGCCCTCGGCCTCACGATCAGCGCTCCCACTGGCCCCCCGACTCTGGAGACTACTCTCGCCTTCTTCCACGTTGGGATTGAGACTGACGGGACATGTACCACCGCTGCTGTTTCCCTCGCTCCCCACAATACCAAGGCTCCCAACGCCCGGATTCTCGGGGCGGTATCGCATCATGCGTGCGTGACCCAGACACTGCCTTGTCAGTTATGTCAAGGAAGCACATGGAGCTAGCGTCCTTGACGGCAATCCAGTCGACTTACAGTCTCAACCGTCGATTCGACGCCCTTGACCGCTGATGGTGGACAAGTCGCTTTCGCAGTTGGACTCACTCATCCTTGAAACACCAAGGACTGTCCAGTCTATATACATGCATCATGTTGCAGCAAGCTGTTTGAAAGTCACTAGTTGGTTAGCTGTACGGTTTTGGCAAGCAGAGAGAAGCTGTTTGCAAGGGCATTCGTCACACGTACGACCTCTTGATTCGCATCAGACAAGATTCGATCGGGATGAGGATGAAGTGGCCAACGTCCGTCCGAGATTTCAGGGCTAGGAGGTGGAAAGGGTCAATCGTGCTAGATTATCTCCAAATGAGGATGTCAAAAGGGAACAGGCATCGCTGTCGGCGCTACCTAATCAAACGATTGTTTTGTCTCTCTCTCTGAGACAGCGCTTGATCTGTATCCTATGTCCACCACTTCATCCTTTGCTCTGACCGAAACTGCCGGTGTGAAAGGATCTCGCCATTGGCACCCCAACTTCATGGTTTGAATACTTGCGCAGCAGTTTTCATGACTCTAGATACGACATCACGAGGTGTCAAAGTTCGGACGATGGAACAGGCCACTTTGAATCACGCTCGCTCAAGGAAAACTCATAGTCCTAGAAAAGGAAAGAAAATGAGATATCAAATCAACTCAGCTCTTTAGACTCGGTCTAATTCTGGGAGTGGTGAGGTTCTTCACTACCCCTTTAAATAAGATGAACCCTGGGGAAAAACAATGCCAAGAGCGCACACCAGTTACTCTCGTATAATCTTGGCTTGTGTCACCCGTTACATCATAAGGTCGAGATACATCAGGATACTCAGAAATTCCAGCGACATCGTGACATGTCGCCGTTTGGTGGTTCCACAACGAGGAATGGCATCATCGGGCTGTTCAAGTTGGCTGCGCGTGTCTGACTTTGGCTCCAGCCACCATCCCAGTTAGTTTTAGCAGAGTCTCCGGACAGGATCTAGGGAAGGCAACTTGTTCCGTCTTCCGAGACACGTCGCTCGAAAGGGCAGGCCGGCGCAACGATGTCCTCAGCCGCAAGCGGATCGCTCCGACCAGATCCCTCCCTGCATCAGGTAATTGCGCTTGTCCCAGCTAGTGCAGGGGTATTTCTCGATCCGACGATGGTGTCCACTCTTAGGGCTCGCCAGGCATCCCCATTCGCCAGACCACGGGCTTGGGCAGTGCTGACGTGCGCCCCAGGGGTCCAGCTTGCTCGTGTTCGGATCCTTAATTCCCCAGCCCAGGGAGCCCCAGGGAGCCCAGGCAGCCAGGCGCACCAGGTTAGCGTTCGAGCCAAGTAGCGCCGGCCCGCTCGTTGGGGACGTCGACCAATTTATCTCTTTCGCAGTCCCAAATGCGCATCACTTTAATGTCGGCCCGTCGCGTCGACAGCGCGCCTTGCTCTGCAACGCTCATATGATGTCGCAACATGAGGTAGCGAATTCCTCGCTGCCGGCGCAGCTGCTGCACCACGTCACCCGCCGCCGCCACAGGGTCTACGGCGCCGTCGCCGTCGCTTTCGTCCTCGTCTCTGTCGCCGTTTGGGTCTACGGGGGATTCGACAAGGGCATCGATTTCATCACCTCCATCCCGCGCCCGGCCCATATCCCGCCAGTGCACGCAACGCCGTCCCATTTCCCAGAGGCACAGTCCGCGCCGACCGTTTTGCCACCGGCGCAGCCGACGCCCGCCAATCTGCCACCGGCGCAGTCGACGCCCGCGCAGGAGAGCGCCGTCACCGAGACGCACGGAGGGCAGAGCGTCAGCGACCCCAAGACGCAGACGCAGACGCAGACACACGCCGCACCCGGGACCCAGGAAACAGATGTGTCGGACGCGTGGCGCCACTCGTCGCAGAGTCCTGCGGCCAATGTCAGCCATGGCATCCCGCCCTACATCTGGCAGATTATGCTGCCAAAGAAGGCCTCCGACGACAAGTTTATCCCTAATGCCAAGAACCTCGAAGACACGCCCAGCTGGCTTGCCATGAACACCGACTACGCATAGTAAGAGGCACTTCTCTTGTCTGCCCCCTGGCACCCCGCTGACCGTTTGCACAGCACCCTGATGAGCGCAAAAGGAGGCGACGAGTTTGTCCAGAAGCACTTTGGCGACCAGCCACGGATTCTCGAGGCATACCACAAGATGCCCAATGTCGGCATGAAGTCGGACCTCCTCCGCTACCTCATCCTGGGCGCCGTCGGCGGCGTCTACACCGACACCGACACCGTCGCGCTCAAGCCGATCGACAAGTGGGTGCCCGCCGAGCTCCGGGACAAGGTTTCCGTGGTCGTGGGCATCGAGTTCGACAGGCGCGACGGCCCCGGCTGGGCCGACATCATCCACTGGGTCCAGTTCTGCCAGTGGACCATCGCCGCCGCCCCGGGCCACCCCGTGTTCCGGAAGATGGCCGCGCGCATTCTCCAGGCTCTGGACGACCTCTCGGCCACGCACGAGACCTCGTTCGACAAGCTCAAGCCGACCAGCTTCGAGGTCATGAACTCGACGGGCCCGGCCGCCTGGAGCGAGGTGGTTTTCAAACAGTTGCAAGAGTTTGATCCGTCTCTCAAGGAGCACAAGGACCTCTCCTTCATGACGGAGCCAAGACTCATCGGCGACATCCTGGTGCTCACGATTGACGGGTTTGGCATGGGCCAGCCGCACTCGAACAGCACAAAAGACCACATCCCAGAAGCGGCCCTGGTGAAGCATCTCTTCAAGGGGTCGTGGAGAGGGGACAAGCGCAGGAGGAGACAGGGAAAATAATGGGTTTGGTATTCGTGTTCGTATAATTTTAAAGAGATTCTGTCTTGTATCTAGAGCAACAGCACTTCCGTGGCATTGGCCTCATTTCTCGGTTATCGGTTATTGGGAAACCCAACGACATCACCGTCCCTTGGATGTTGGGACTGCAGTGGCTCTCCTCTTGGTGAGCGCATCGGGTCGCGAATAGAGGAGACAATTTGTCTTCGCTAGAAGCTATAGGTATCTTAGGTATTCACATGTACATACCAACCAGAGGCACTTACATGCCGAACTCTAGACTAAAATCCTCCTCGTCCAAAACAACCTCCCACGCCCTATCCTCATCCTCATCCACATCCGGCTCAGGCGTACCCTCTCCATACCTCACCGGCGGCCAGCTCACCGCCCAACTCTCCCACCCAAAATCCACCCCAGCGAATTCGAAAGCCTGCGCCACACCGTACCCATCTAACAAGTCCGCCATTTCCACATCACACCGGACCGTCCTCAACGACGCAAACCCCCTCCCCTCCCTCACCGTCCCCGCGAGGCCCACTAACGCCCTAGCCATCCTCCCCGCCACGCCCTTTTGTACTGTCCCGGCCAGACACAGCGACTCAATGTTGGGCGGCAGTAGGTGCGTCAAAAGGGCGTGGCGGGGAGGATGGC
>Ga0247824_10000124_pt1 | contig 31209 bp, 54 predicted proteins | sample 13C_PalmiticAcid_FD_194412 | JGI IMG/M metagenome (GOLD analysis project Ga0247824, IMG submission 194412) | Soil microbial communities from agricultural site in Penn Yan, New York, United States - 13C_PalmiticAcid_Day48 | ecosystem: Environmental > Terrestrial > Soil > Agricultural land...
GGTTTGGGCCTCGTTGGGAGTGGTTGTTTCGGGAGGGGTCGTTTCTGGCAGGGGTTGTTCTTGGGGGTGGTCGACATCCAATCTCAGCCAGAATACGTCGCTCTTCCCTGCCCTCGGCTCGCGCTCAACCAGCCCCAACTCCACCAGCCGTCCAAGGGCGCGGCGTGCCGTCTTCTCGTCGCAGCCAGTGCACAGGGCCAAGCGCGCGATCGACGGCCAGCACCGCCCCTCCTCGTCGGCATGATCCGCCAGCGCGTTCAGGACGCCCTTGGCCGCCATGTCACGCAGCAGCATGTTGAAGGACCACGTGAGCGCCCGGACGCTCATGCCGCCACCAGACCGCTGAGGCAGAACCAGTCGCGGTGCATTCTGCCGAAGGCCATCCAAGAGCAAAGGACCGAGCGCCCCTTCATCTGCTCAATAATCATCACGCGACGCAGTCCGCCCGTGAGGCGCACAGGCTTGCCCGGCCCCCAAGGCATCAGCGATGGATGAACTCGCGCCATGGCTAGGAAAGCCTCACATCAATGCCGTGGACGGACTTCATCAGGTGGCGCTTGATCCGGAAGGCTTCCGTCTCCCGGCCTTTGGCATCCTCGACGACGGTCTCGCCCGTGCTGTCGACGTATCGGAAGTCAGCAAAGTACCGGAGCGCGGTCTTGGCCCTCTTCTCGCCCGCGAATTTGACCGAAGGCGCAAGGACGTATTTGACCTGCCGCTCAAGCTGGCTGATCTTGTTGAGGCGCTGTAGGGCCTGCAGGAAGCCCCAGCGATTGGCTTCGCGCACGCTGTCGAAGCGCACGCCGTCGATCACGACAGGGGTGTTGCGGTATTTTCTCTTCACGCTGACGCCTCGGATATCGAGGGCCGTTCCTTGGGACGACGCACCGGGCCGATCTGAAGGGCGCGGAAGCGCGCAGCTTTCAGCGCCATCGCAAGCCCATCGGGGATAGGTCGCTTGAGGGCAACTAGCCGCTCAACCCTCTCCTCCAACCCCTGTACTTCACGCTCTGCCCTGCGGCGCTCGGTGCGGGGAGTCATGCTGCCTCCGCTGCGAGAATGGCGCGGCCGATCAGTTCCGGGATTTGTGGGACGACGGCGTTACCTATGGCTCGATTGCGCTCAGACCCAAAGGGAACCCCATCAGCGTCTCGGTAAAGTGCGGATGGATCCTCCAGCCGTGCCGCCCAACCAGCTCTTGCACGCGCAAAACCGTCGATCGCTTGTATCTGCCAGTCCGGTCGTGGAGAGGAATTCCAAAGCCCCGACCATCCATGCTTGCCGTTGGGGTAGGCCACAATGAACATGCGTCGTCGCACGTGTGGGGCACCAACGGCGCATGCGGATACAGTGTCCCACTCCGCATCATACCCGAGGGTGGCAAGGTCCCCGAGAACTTGGGTAAGTCCTCTCCGGCGAAGCGCCGAAACGTTCTCCACGACGACGTATTCGGGTCCCAGCTCGCCAATGAGGCGCGCGTATTCGCGCCACAACCCAGAACGCTCCCCAGCAAGTCCAAGTCCTGACCCCGCTGTGCTGACGTCTTGGCAAGGGAACCCGCCACAGATTGCGTTGGCGAACACACCGTCCCTCCGTAGGCGTGCAGCGGTGAGCGTTTGCACATCGTCATAAATCTTAACTCCTGGCGAGCGCGCCGCCAGAACACGGCGGCAGTAGTCGTTGACCTCGCAATAAGCAGCAACGTCGATGCAGCCGGACTGCTCGAGGCCGAATGAGAGCGCGCCGATGCCTGAGAACAGGTCGAGCACCCGCAGCTTGGGCACAGGCGTCGCGTCGCGTCGCGAAGCACGTTCCATGCTCATGCCACCACCCTCGTGCTGTCACGACGGAGGAAGGGAGGAATCGCTAGATCGTCTTCGTCAGGATTGGGACGTGCTTCGCCGCGCGTATCGCCACCACCGTCCCACACGCACCGCCCTTCGCGCTGGCATGTGTTCGGGCAGGCGCCGCCCCCATCCACAGAACAGACAACGGTATCGTGCGGCCGCGAGGGTGCCGTTGTGAGTGTCAAGCTGTCCGCTAGGCCCTTAGCCCCCAAGGGCGCAAGACGCTCGCCGCACGATTCGTTGTTTGCACTTTCTGCAAAGATGTTGGTGCCGGATTGCTCCCCTTGGCTGGTTTCGATGTGGGACCGCTGCCCGAGAGATGGATCAGCGTTGACCGACATGGGATTTCCCATATCGGCAGGGGCGCTTGGTTCACTGCGATGTCCGGCGTCGTCGCTTATGGAGTCCACCTCCCTATCTCGTTCACCATTTTGGATTTCGTGAACACGTTCACCGTTTGCAATTCCGTGAACACCCGTCCGCAATTGTGATGCGGCGCCCACTGCGATGCCTGCGGTCCGGGCAGCCTCGCGAGTACCCGCGCCCTTCTGCATAGCCTCCACGGCCGCGCGCTTGGCGTCCCCGAGGGCAAGCATGTAGACATCGATCAGCGTTTCCATTTCATCGCGGTCGGCCACGTCCATGGCCCGGAGCGCGATCACCTTGCGCATCGTGGCTACGTCGTATCCGACGCCCTTCGCTTCCGCGTACACGTCCTTGATGTCGCCTTGGATAGCCTTGCGCTCCTCGATCAACCGCTCGATACGTTCGATGAACGACTTGAGGCGGTCCGCAACCACGGGGCCAGCTTTCACCTTGGGCATTACCGTCCCTCCCCCGCGTCTAGCGCCTGCTCAATCGTGCGGCGCAGCTTCCGATAGGCTTCCAAGAGAGAGACGCGCTCGATGCAGACCGTCGCGATGCCGAAGCGATAGCGCCAGACGAACAGGTCGGGCTCGCAATCCGGGCCGATGCCACGCCACCAATGCAGGGAAAGGGAAATGCCCGGGCTCATGCGTTTGCCATCTCAAGCAGAACGTCCGCATGGCAGGGCCCATCGAGCGAGCACCAGCAGGCGAGGTTCTTGCCCCGCAGGGCGTCACGAATTTCCCACCTAGGCGGTGCTGGGCCTGCCTTGATCGCTGGGCCAAGCGGGCATTCCCTGCCTTCTGGGCCGACCATCTTCGGCTGCTCTTCCATGCTAACGATCTGGCGATCGAAAGGCGGATCGACCCAAAGCCGGTACGCGCGCACAGACGCCTCACGTCGGCCGGCGGCATCGCCACGACAACCGTAGGATAGGGCCGCCCAACAGAAGTCGGACCGCCGGAAGTCGAACGGGTTGCCCCATTTCGACGGCCGGGCGACGACGACTGTGTTCGCTGGCATGCGCCACCCTTTTGTGCGGCGCAATTGAACTCGCTGCGGCTTCATTTTCCCTCACTCACAAGCGCCGCCTTAAGTGCCGCGATGGTTTCCTGATGGCGTGCGAGGTCGCCGCGACCGGCTGCCTCCAGCAACGCCTTGCAGAGCTCATCGTCATTGAGCATCGCCACGGTATGCCGCCATGTCGGCGCGGCCTTGGCGGATACCCAGTTCTCCGCCGTGCGCGGCGATGTCCCGGCCTTGCGCGCGAGGATCTTCGCCCCGAACCGACGTAGCGCATCGGCCAAGGTGTTGTTCGCGTCGAAGGTGGACACGGCTACGCCAACGCTGCTCACTGTTCGTTCTCCGCTAACTTTTCGGTTGTTCGGCTTCGCAGACATGCGGGCTCACTCCATGCGACTTCAGGGGCATGGCTGAGACCAACAACTGGAAGCCTCTTGGGCACCTCACGAAGCGCTTGGCTGCCAGGCTCGTGGCGCAGCGTGAGGGCAAGATTTTCGCGGGCGATCTGCCCGTCGCGGATAGAAAGGCGAGCGCAGCCATGGGCGCGCCCGCAAGTTTCCCAGCACGGGAGGAAGCTCAACGAGATGCTGGGGTTTCGAATGGGGTCGCCCGGGAGACGGGGTTGGGGAAGTGTCTCCCGGGCGGTGCTGCGCGTGTCGAGGGAAGCGGAGAGCGCAGCGAGAGTGGAAATGGATCCAGGCCAAGCAACAATGCCGGGATGAACGAGATCGCGTCCTTGACCCCCGTCGGGACGTGCGGGAGAGGCGTTATTTGCGCCCCGCATCACGGCGCCTCTCCCGACTTCATCAGTTGGACGACGGCGTCGTGAGCAAGCCAGGAGACGAACGGCTCGGAATCCTTGACCTCCTCAAAGCGCCGAAGGCCATTCATGACGGTGGTGTGGTCCTTCAGCATCGCCTTGCCGATGGCGGGAAGGCTCATGCCTTGTCTGAGATTCTTGAGCAGCCAGAAGGCGAGCCAGCGCGGGTAGGCCACCTTGCGTTGCCGCCGGTCGCCCAGCAGCTCGGCGGGCGTTACCTGGGTGGCCTCGAAAACGGCCAGCAAGACCGCGTCCGTATCAGGCCCCTCGATGCGCAGAATGACGCGGCGGCGCTCCATGGCCTTCAATTCCCACTCGGCTGCACGCCGTGCCGCGTCTTCCACGGCAAGATCGATGAGTTGGCGCGCGCGCTTCCTGATCCTGTCCTCGACGCGGCGGGTTTGCAGGACTCGCTGGGCGCGGCGCGCGGCGGCCTGCTCTACCTGCCTCTCGCCCGTTTTCAGGCTGACCGTTACGCGCGGGCCGTCCTTGTGATCGGCGAGTGATGCGGGATGGTGCTCGAACTTCTGCAGGAACGTCCGCATTTCGGCGCCGCGCGTGACGAACCCGTATTCATCCTCGCCGCGCATTTAATCGCCCTCCATCTCGTCGAAATCTTCGTCAATCCACGTCGGGACGAAGTTCTTGCCAAGCGTGGGGCCGATGCGCTTCTGGCGCCGCGCGCGCTCAGTAGCGTGCTTTCTGTCCGTCTCGGCTTGGCGCTCCTCCGGCGTCATGTTGGCCCATCGCGTCTTGAGGGCTTGCGCTTGGCGAGCGCGCCATTCTGGCGACCGCTTCCGCGCGTTCACGGGCTCTTTGTCATGGGAGCGGGTGGAAGGAGGGCGAGGCGTCAGCGTGGTCATGGCTCAGGCCGGCACAACGTGCTTGTGGGGACCGGTGACGCGGACGCAGGAACAGTACAACCGACTCCGCAGGTCCTCTGCCTGGGTCTCGGCTGTGGCGCGGGTGGTGTGAACTGCAGCGATGGGATAGCAGCCGTTGCAATACTCGACGTGCCAAACCTCGACTTCCTTCGTCTTTGGAAGCGTGGCGAGGTGGGCCGCAGCCGCCTCAAGGACGAGAAGATGGGCGTGAAAGCTTTTCGGCGTCAGCGCCACCGGATTAGTGATGCGGCAGCGCTCAATCGCCTCTTCCAGTTGCTTGGCGTCCATGGGTTAGGCTCCAGCCTTGGCGATGGCTTCGCGTGCGAGTTCAACCATGTGGTTGTAGGCACCCTCGAAATCGCCGCCCAATTGATCGTCAACCGACATGTCTGCCGACAATTCCTGCTTTGCTATCTCCGCGAGTGTCTTCAGCAGATCTGGAGCAGCAGCCATCAATCGAGCGTTGGCGGCACGTTCTGCGGGATCGATTACGTCGCTCAGTGGGCTGCGTATCCCGGCCAGCACATAAGGACGCCCAGACTTTGGGAACACCGCGCGCCACTCCCACGGCGTGTGCTTGGAAGGCACTTTCGTCTCAATCCGAGGCGAAGCCAGATCCCTCATCGTGCGGCCTCACAGAAATTAAACGCCACCACAGCAATAGCGCTGAGCCAGATAAGGGTGAGGAGGATGGCGAGGGTCATGGGTCAGCCTTCCCTCTTCGCGCGAGACTTCTTCGCGGGCGGATTGCCGAACACGTCGGGGCGCATCTCGAAGCGCGTCACCTTGTTGTCGGACAGTTCCTCGATCTGCAGGACGCGGTTCTTCGGCCAAATGGGAACATGCTTCCACTGGCTGATTGCAGACCGCTCGATGCCAAGGGCTTTTGCCAACGCCGTCTGCGTCTTGAAGGGGCGGATTGCGGCCTTAACGCCGAGCGAGAGGTCATGCATGCCTCTCTTGTACAGCCTCGCTTACATGTAAGTCAAGCTACATGTCAAACGAGACTGGCGGCGACGATCCTCCTGCGAACGTGCATCCTCTGTACATGCAGACTCTTGGGGACATCATCCGCATCGCGCGGCAACAAAAACGCATATCTCAAGAACGCTTAGGGGAAATTCTCGGGGTCACAAGGTCAGCGGTCAATCAATGGGAAAACAACCATACAGTGCCCGATTCTCCGCAGAGATTGCGTCAAATTGCAGAAGCTCTGGATATTGATCCGGCCATTTTGGTGCGCGCGGGCTCCGAAAAAGCACGCCCACCCCGTGGCTCACAAAAAGTGTCGCCTTCCGCGTCACCACTTGGTCACGCATTGCCCACGCTGATAGTCTGGAAATCACTTCCAGCAAGAGGGAGCAGATTCGGGGGCTTTGTGATTCTGGCCGAAAAAGACGGGGAAGTACCGCGTCCGGATTTCCTGCAGTACAATCAGAAAGCGTTCGCATTCAAGGTGATAACAGATGCGAACATGCCGGTTTACCGGCCAAGGGATCGTCTTCTTGTCGATCCTGAAACCCCAGCCATACCGGGCGATGATTGCCTGTTTGGCGACGGCATCGAGCTAACGGACGGCAGCTCATGCGTAGTTGGTCACCTGATTCGATCCACAGCCACGCTGTGGATAGTTCATCAATACAACACCCGTGGCGAAATTGAACTACCTAAGGGTGAATTTCCAAATGCGTGGCCTATCGTAGGGCGATACATGCGCTCCTAATATCCAGGCGACCCCTGCCCCGGCCTTGCGCCGGGGATATTTTTGTCCAGTGTGTTAAGCGGCGCTTGCTATACATAGTAAGCCGTGCTTTACTCCTCCTGTCCTTAGACGGGAGCCGCAGAATGCAGACCGCAGCCAATTACGCTGAAGCAAAAGAGATCGCAGCCCGCCTCCGCGCGGCGCTCGCCGGATGTGATTGGGTCGTTCGGATCGAGCGCCCGCTCTTCAAGGGCGACCTCTACCGCATCGTGGTCGGGTGAGCGCGATGAGCCGGAACCCCTTCCGAGACGGCCGCGACGGCAAGCTCAACCGCTCATACCTGCGGACCTGCGCTGTGTGGCGCCTCATTAAGGCTGGGCGCATCGCCAGCAAGTCGCGTGCGGTTGCTCTTCTCAATGAAGTTGGCGTTCGCCACGCCCGCCAGACCGTCGAGCTTTGGCTGACGAACAGCCAATTCTCTCACGTATCTCTAGCCGCCTAACCATACTAGAGGGAGCCAGCAAATGCCGTCAGCCGAAGTCAAGACGACCTGGACCGCCGACGCGAACGGCGTCGAGTGGATCAACGATGAGAACGGCAATCGCTGTTCCGCCGACTATTTCGGAAGCAAGGAAGCCGCTGAGCGTGCCCTGCTGAGCCTCAAGCGCTGCACCAATTGTGTGAACTGCTCGGACTGCTCGCGCTGCTCGGGCTGCTCGGACTGCTCGGGCTGCTCGGACTGCTCGGACTGCTCGGGCTGCTCGGGCTGCTCGGACTGCTCGGACTGCTCGGGCTGCTCGGGCTGCTCGGACTGCTCGGGCTGCTCGGACTGCTCGCGCTGCTCGGGCTGCTCGGGCTGCTCGGACTGCTCGCGCTGCTCGGACTGCTCGGGCTGCTCGCGCTGCTCGGGCTGCTCGCGCTGCTCGGACTGCTCGCGCTGCTCGGACTGCTCGGGCTGCTCGGACTGCTCGGGCTGCTCGAATGTCGCTTGGCTCCATTCCAAGAAGGACCTCAAGGGCGATCCCGACTCGGCCACGCCTCCGGGGCCGCCGCCCATCCCTCGCATCGAGAACATTCACCAGCGCGTCTACGAGGCCGCCTCGGCTCCCCGCGCCCTCGACATGGGCAGCTGGCACTCCTGCAACACAACGCATTGCCGCGCCGGCTGGGTCGTGCATCTGGCGGGTGAGGCCGGTTACGCCCTCGAACGCTTCCACAACACGGCTCTGGCCGCCCAGTTGATCTACCGCGAGAGCGGCACGCCGGTCAGCCCTGTTCGCTTCTATGAGACGAACGAGGAAGCTTTGGCCGACATGAAGCGGCTCGCCGAGATTGGAGCGTAGCATGGCGCCGGACACCCTGAACCTCTATGGCGCACTCGACAGTGCATCCAACGAGTTCGATGCGATTGCTCGCGATGGCGCGGACCTTGGCTGCAAGATCGGCGCGCTGATGATCGAGTTCGGCAAGCGCCACCGCTGCGACGCCGCTGGCGCAATCGAGCACGTCAACGACGCCCTGTCGGACCTGATCAACGACGCCCAAGGCCCCTCCTATCGCCGTCGCGTCCGCCTGGAGGACGAGATTGGCGCTCTGGAGGATGCGGACATGCGTCGGTCTAGCCCGGTGGTCCTATGAGCCCCCTTCACGTAGAGCTTGCCGCCATCTTCGCCCTGATGGACGAGGCTGACTCGGCGCTCGACAAAGAGACCTATGACGACTGGCGACGTGGCGAGTTCGATCTGCCCGACGATTGCGAGCTGGTCATCACCGTCAAGACGGATCGCAAGATCAACAAGGTCTTTGAGGCGCTGAATGCGCTGCGACAGAAGATCGAACGCAGTCGGGCGCGGTTACCACAGCGCGTGGTGATGACCGCCGAAGATCTTGCCCTCCCCGTGGGCGGGAAGGTGATGACGTGAGGGACATTGTCGAGCGCTTGCGGTCGGAATGCTTCACCAACGGTGACACCGATATTCGCTGGCATGCTTCTGATGAGATCGAGCGGCTGCGCGAAGCTCTCAAGGGCGCAATCGCCGCGTGGGATCGCCTCTATCGGTCGATCCCCACCGGCGTCACTCCTAGCACCGCCGAAGACGATGAATTCGGCGCGATGCAAGACGCGAGACGTGCGCTCCCCAGCTCGCCACGAGAGCCCGATACGCGCGGCGAAGCACCCCCAATTACTGACAGGAGATAGAGAGATGAAGACCGACCGTCGCCACAAAAACGTTCGCTGGCAGCTACCTCCTTTGGATGCGCAGGGCAAAGCCACCGACGCCATCGTCACGAACGCGCTGTTGATGGACGTTCGAGACGAGATGCAGAGGCTAAACGCCCTTCTGCACTGCCCCAACTTCATCAGCATCCCGAAGAAGCTCGATGCCATTCGCCGGAAGCTGCCGACTCCGCGCAAGCGTGTGAAGCGCAGCACGTGAACATCAACCCGAGGCGCAAGCACACCATGCCTGTCTGCATACAGGTCTATGAGTGCAAGAAGATTAAGAGGAGGAGAGCACGCTTCGGCTTTCTCTCCCTCCTCTGGAGGTGGCTGTGACCAAGGCTTCTGGCAAGGGATATAGCGCCCACAACCAACGCGCTGGCGTCACCCTCGCTGAGAGGCTGGCGCACTACAGTGATCGCTCCGGCGGCCCGGACGCCTGCTGGATCTGGACTGGCGGCCGTCTCATGTTCAACTTCTGAGAAAGGAACTCTCGCAATGTCGACCGTCGCAATCATCGACGATCCCGTCCCCGGCAAGCACGTCAAAGTGCGCGGCACCAAGCGCAATGGCGATGGTGTGATCACGCACGGGCACTACGTGGGAATTGTGCGCGAAGTGAAGCGCGACGGCGCGTGCCTTGTTCTGGAAAGCGGCTGGAACATGAACCTCGATTACGGCGACGAGCTGATTTGGTGTGCCGACAACCCCGCGCCGGGAGACGTTCGATGAACCCGCAGCAGCTTCCGGGGCCGCTTGGCCCCAATGGAGAATTCAATACCCTGAACGGGCTACCAATCCACTGGCGCGACAAGAAGCGCGGCGTCACGCACAAGTGCGAGGGTGCCGATGTTCAGCCGGGCGTCCGTCTCATCTGGACGCTCTGCGAGATAGACACGAACGCCGCTTACCTGCCCGACCCGCCGGACGCGGACCCAATCACCTGCGATGCCTGCAAGGCACGGACCTAACTATCCGAGGCGAAGCCACCCCCTCGTTCTTCTAAGGAGCCGAATGCAATGAGCATGATCAAGCCATCCGACCTTCCGGCGCCGGACGCCGTCATTGACTATGGCGGCGGCTGCATTGGCCCGCTGATGTTCCACTACCTGACCGAGGGCGAAGACTGGACTGCCGTTTGCCAGCAGGAAGGCTTCGAATGGCTGCTGGTCACGCTGTCCGACGACTTCGAGCGCCAGCAGTATCGCCCACTGCTCGAAGCCTACGAAAACGGCGACATCGACGAAGTGTTGCGGGGGTGGGAGCCATCCGCCCAAGGCGATGGCTGGAAGCTCGTCAGCAAAGGCGACACCGAAGATGGGCCAACGGCGATCTTCATTCGGCCGACCCAAGACGCTTCTGCCATCAAAGCACAGTCCTCTCCTCCCGATACGAAGTGAATCCCCTCCCCTAATAGGAGTGAAGATATATGGAAGAGAGTAGGAACAGGCTGACGCCTCGCGTATCGGAGCAGGCCGAATTACTACGGGCTCTTGCCGCTCGGTGCGAACGAGAGGAGCCGAGCCGGGAGATGGACGAAGCAATTGGCCGCGCGTTTGGCGTGGAGCCGGGGCACGTGTTCACCGGCGGCTTGGATGGCGACGACGTGTGGCTGGCCTACACCTCCAGCCTCGACGCTGCCGTGACGCTCAAGCCGCGGCATTGGTACACGGAGGAAGTTTCCTTCGACATTGATGGCTGGCACGTGACCTTTACGCGCGGGTTAGGCGACCGGGTGAAAGCACGTAGCAACAATGCGCCCTCCGAAGCCCAGGCTCGCTGCGCCGCCGCCCTCAAAGCCAGAGCCGCTATCGCAGAACAGGAACAGGCTTCGACGAAGCGCGGCGAAGCGAATCTAAATCCCACCCTCTCAAAGGCAGGTGCGTGATGCCCGATACCATGACTCAGACAGTGACAGATATCGACTTCGGCCAGCCGGGGGTAGCACCCATGGTGCCGGTGCCAGCGTCGGCCCCCTCCCCGCCGGCCACGGCCGCGCAACCGACCACCATGCTCGATATCATCGACCGCGCCTCCCGTGATCCGAGCGTCGATATCGACAAGCTGGAGCGGTTGATCGGATTGAAGCGGGAGATCGACGCCGGCGAGGCCCGTCGCGAGTACGACGCCGCGATGTCACGCGCGCAGAAGGCGATGAAGCCGATTCGCGCCAACCTGGAGAACCCGCAGACGAGAAGCGAGTACGCCGACTATGCGGCCCTCGACCGCGCAATTCGGCCCATCTACAGCCGCCACGGATTCTCGCTGAGTTTCGGCACCGGAGACACGAAGCTGGAGAACCACGTGCGTGTCGTCTGCACGGTCGCCGCGCACGGTCATCGAGAGCACCCGTTCCTCGACATGCCGGCCGATGGGAAGGGCGCGCGCGGCAACGACGTGATGACCAAGACGCACGCCACGGGCGCCGCCATCACCTACGGTAAGCGCTACCTGCTCGGCATGATCTTCAATCTCGCGGTGACGCGGGATGACGATGGCAACGGCGCCGACGGCGACAGCGATGTGGAGCGACTGGGCACTGGCCCGCGCGGTGAGGACGGCCGCCTGATGTCCAACTACAACGCCAAGAAGGCGGCCAGCGCCCAAGAGTGGGCGAATCAGGCCATCGAGTACCTGAACCTTTCGGGCAACGTTGCCGCCGCCAAGGACTGGCGGCGTGAAAAGCAGACGGTCCAGCCGGGGAAGAAAAAGTCACCCCTGCAATGGCTGCAGGACGCCTCCCCCGGCCAGTACCACCGGGTGAAGATGGCCTATGAAAATGTGACGGGTGAGGGTCTCGAATGAACGACTCCGCCAAACGATACACGCGCATCACTGCCAACTATCGATACTACGTCTGGCTGGCCATGATCGCGCGATGCACAAGACCGACGAACAGGGCGTGGCCATCCTATGGAGGGCGGGGGATTACAGTCTGCGCGAGATGGCTTAACAGCTTTGAATCCTTTGTTGACGATATGGGGGATCGCCCATCCCCCGATCACAGCCTGGATCGGATCAATAACGATTTGGGCTACTCGCCGGACAATTGCCGTTGGGCAACCCGAGTCGAACAGGCTCGCAATAGGCGCCTCCCCCGCGAGCGCAAGAACATAATCCGCGTAGACGGACTATCGTTGACCGCGCTTTCAAAGATTCACGGCATCAATCGCGCCACCCTGAAGCTTAGATACAAGCTTGGGCGACGTGGAAATGCGCTGATCGCCCGCGACCTTCGGAATTCTTGTTGGCAAGGGAGGCCCTGATGAGCGCGCCGGAACACTACGTCTTCGAACTCGAGACGCGGGAGGACCGCGCCAAGGCTGTGGCGGCCGTTTCCCGAGCCCTCAAGGGGTACGTGGTGATCATTCGGCCTGCGGGGCGTACGCAAGACCAGAACGCGCGCCTACACGCCATGATAGCCGAGGCCGTCAAGGGCGGCTTCGCCACCGACGCCGGCCGCGTGCTGGACGAAGAAGACGCCAAGACCGCCTTCGTGAGTGGCTGGATGATTGAGCAGGGCGAGCAATCCGACATCGTCGTATTCAACCGCCGGCCCATCCAGCTCAGGCGCTCTACCCGGAAATTCACCAAAGCCGAGCTGACGAGCCTCATGGATTTCATCGAGGCCGAATGTGCCCAGCGCGGGATCAAGCTATCGGAGCGCGGACAGTGAAGCGGCAGACCCTCTCCACGATGAAGCGCCTGAAGGTTTTCGAGAAGGCTGGCGGACGCTGCCATATCTGCAGCCAGCGCATCCAGGCGGGACAGGTTTGGGAAGTCGAGCACGTTCGGCCGCTGGCCCTGCATGGCAAGGATGACGAGTCCAATATGGCTCCGGCGCATGTTCTCTGCCATTCGGGCAAAACGGCGGATGACGTGGCGGCAATCGCCCGCGCCAAGCGCCGCAAAGCCAAACACATCGGCATCAAGAAGGCATCCACCTTCCCCAAGCTGCCGCCGGGCTACCGCTTCGACTGGCGGACCAGAAGGCCGGTCAAGATTGGCGGCGGTGTAGTCAGGAGGGATGCATGAGAGACGTACTCGACCTAATCGAACTTGCCCGCAACATGGTGCAGAGCCCTGACAACTGGCCTCCCATGCGCGTCAAAGCCGTCGCTCAGGCCTTCCTCTCAGAGGCAGCGGCACGGGAAGCGGATCGTCGACGCATTGCCGATCTTGAGGACTTCCTGAAGGGCGCGGCCAAGCAGTTCAACGCGATGGCTGCTCCTGGCGCTTCACGTGAAGCGGCCTCAGTAGGCGAAGCGAACACCACCACCAAGGAACTCACAGATGGGTAGTAGGAAGAAGCCGGCATTGATGCGCGCCGTTCGTGAGTACGGAGCCGCATGCGCCAACGTCCAGTGGGCGGCCTATTTCTCCACCACTGCGACGCTCACTCAATACAAGCGGGAACGCGATGCTGCCTTGGAGGAGATCAAGGCTTTCCGCCGTTCCCTCACCCCACCGCCCAAGCCCAAGAAGGTGAAGCCGTGATCTCGATATCGTTCCGTAGATGCACCCGCCAACATCGCCTTGAGCGGGAAGCTCACGAACTTGGCCGCCAGCGCTGTCTCGATAGCGCAACGCCGCTCGGCCTGCACATGTCTTGCGAAGACGAATTCGAATGCGGCGCTCCGGATCAGTGCCCGTTCTATCTGGAGGCTCTGAGGGAGGTGACGATGCTTGACGAGTGCCAGCCATGACCACCGCACTGAAGCTAGAGCCGACTGCCGTTTTGCGAGCCCAGTTGAAGGGCATCGTCGAAGCGGCAACGCAAGAGCGCGCGAATCCCAGCGCGAGCCTTCAGGTCGCGAGGATCATCCAACTTGCCGAAGACGCCTTGGAAGAGGTCACGACCCTCAACCGCCGCGCCGCCCCTTCGGCCGGGCTGCGGGAGGATAATGTGCTGACGCCTCGGGCCGATGGGGCCGTGACGCAAGCCGCAAAAGACGTGCTGCTCGAAAGAGAGCGCCAGCAATCCGTCGAGGGCTGGACGCCGGAGCACGATGACGAGCATTCCAACGGCGAGATGGCCAACGCCGCGGCTTGGTACGCGGCCACTGAGCTGGCTGAGGGCGATTGTCCGGTCGATCTGTGGCCGTGGAGTGAGCTGTGGCGAAAGCGAACCAGCCGCCGACGCGACCTCGTCAAGGCGGGTGCCCTCATCCTGGCAGAGATCGAGCGTCTCGACCGTGCCGCCCTCACTCTCTCCAAGGAGAGAGGCGACCAATGACCGCCGCCGACATGATCGCCCTCGGCTACCGGCCCTATGCCGAACTGCCGGCCGAGTACAAGGATGGCCGCCTGATCCTGCTCGGCAGTCCCGACGTCGGCTGGGACCTCCCGATGCGCTGGAACCCGCGCGGCTTCAACATCATCTTCAGCCGCGAGAAGGTCGGCATCTGGGAAATGGATGGCGGTGGCATGACGTGGTCCGACGAAAGGCCAGACGGTGCGCCGGAGTGGTGGAAGTTGCCGGGGGAGGCACGGACGTGAGCGTCAACGAACCATTGATCTGCAGGAACTGCCAAGGCGCCGGCAAAGTCCAAGAGCCCTGTGCCGACTGCGCCGGCAAGGGCTGGCTGCTGCCAGTGGGATTCATAAAAACAGAAAAGGATGAGCGATGAAGTTCGCCACAGGTCCCACTTGGTCGGAGCGCCACAGCGAGAAGCTGAAGTGGCATCGATGGTTCGCGTGGCATCCAGTGCGCGTCGGCAGCCGTGAGAAGCGTTGGCTGGAGTACGTCGAGCGCAAGGGCACCGTTTGGGAGGCCACGAGCATCTGGGGCTACACGTGGGAATACCGGAGCATCCAATGACCAGAGATGAGATCGTGGAGACGATGGCGAAAGCCGTCTTTGCCAAGTTCCGAGTAGAAGACGCCGACCCGCCAAAAGTCAGCTTCGAAGAACACGCCAAGTTCTTCGCGAAGAGCTATCACGCCGTCTACCTAGACGCCGTTCGTGTCTGCCTCGCCGCCCTAGAAGCAAAGGGCCTCGCCGTGGTGCCGGTCGAGCCGACCGACGCAATGCTTGAGGCCGGTGACGACGGCCATTACGGCATGTCCACCAAGGAAGTCTGGGCTGCCATGCTTACCGCAGCATCACATGCAGGCACGGGTGGGTGCGGTAGCGAGCAACGCGAGCGCGTAGCGAATCCCAATCCCCCACCCCAAGGCCCAGTAGATGACTGAGCGCATCAAGGTCAATCGAGTTGCCGAGCTGATCGGGCTATCCCCCCGTGCCGTCCAAAAGATGGCTGGGCAGATCCCGAGCGCGGCCCGCTTCGGCCGATTGTGGACATTCCGTGAGGACGCCGTGAGGGCATGGGTCCGTGGCAAGGAGGAAGAGACGTGGCAGACAGGAACCTCTATCGCCGCGGGAAGACCTGGTGGTACCGGATTCAAGTTGCCAAGAACGAACTACGCGGAAGTCTACGAACAGCTTCTAAGGACGAAGCGCGGCGCCGGTTCAAGCTCAAGAAAGAGGAGCTAGAGCGCGCCCAATTCTACGGCCACGCCCGCATGACGTGGCAGGATGCGGTCGGCAAATACTGCAAGGAAGTGATGCCGGGGGCCATCAAGCCGGGAACGCAGGCCCGCTATCTGGTGAGCTTCCGGGCCGTTCGGTCGAAGCTGGATGACAAGTTCATCGACACCATCGGGCGCCGAGAGATTGCCGACATGATTGCCTATCGCAAGAAGGTCGCCACCAACGCGTCCGTTCGGCGCGACCTGACGGCGGTCTCCCGGGTCTTCGCCAGCGCCATCGGCTGGGGCGTCTGCGAGCACAATCCAGCCCTAGAGTACGATCGCTCCCTGGTGCGCGAGCGCCGCGACCCCATCGTCCTGCCCACCCCGGAGGAGATACAGGCAGCCATCGACGCCCCGTCCACGTTCTCGCGGATCATCGCCATTGCCGCCCAGACCGGCATGCGGCAGAGCGAGATACTGGGGCTGACGTGGCGTCAGGTGGAGCTCAATCGCGGCGTGATCACCCTCGACCGAACCAAGACCGATTCGCCCCGGGCAATCCCCCTGCAGGGCCCCATGCTCTCGGAGGCGGCCGGCACATTGAACGGCACACCCCGGCACGCCATCACATCCCTGGCGTTCTGGCACAGCGACGGGCAGCCCTATCGCAATTTCTCAGCGCAATTCCGGGCATGGCGCGGGCGTATGGGCGTCGCCTTTCGCTTCCATGATCTACGGCATTACTTTGCCGTCATGTACCTGCGCGGCGGCGGCTACATCTACGACCTGCAGGCCATCTTAGGGCACGCCTCGATCAAGACGACGGAAGGTTACCTGAAGTACCTGACCCCGGAGGAGAAGCAACGCGCCATGCGGCCAACGGCACAAATCTAGGCACAAGTATATCCGCGCAATCTTGATCCCCCGGAGGGGAGAGCGTGATAAAACACAGTAATGGCGGAGAGGAAGGGATTCGAACCCTCGATACGGGTTTACCCCGTATAACGGTTTAGCAAACCTGCCTTTCCTGACGGACGGAAGCGAGGAGTGGCCATATAATGTTGATGGAGCGACAACAGATGGATGCGAACGAAACGACGGACTGCACAGCAGGCGAAAACACGACCGTCTCGGAAGTCGGCACAGTCCGCAAGACGGAGACCAAGCCGCGCGTCTCCCGAAGACTCGGCAAGGTCGAGTACGAGAACTGCTGCCGCATCTACTTCATCGAGGCGGTCGGCATGGACCTGATCAAGATCGGCTACACGATCGATCCGGCCAAGAGATTCCTAGCCATGCTCACCAGCAGCCCGGCACCCCTTTCCCTACTGGGTAGCATCTCGGGCGGTCCGCAAAAAGAACTGGAGATCCACACGGCCTTGGACGAGCATCGCCTCCACGGCGAGTGGTTCAAGAAGGTCCCGCCCGTCATGGCCCTGGTAGAGACCGCCGACCAACTATACGGGCACGAGTTCTATAATCAGGTCGCCCGTGAGCGCGGCGCAGCCCTGCGGGAGTATCTGGCGAAGATGAAGCGTGGCGAGGTCGTCAGGCCTACCAGAGGCGCGGAGAAGCGCCCCAGGAGCCGCCAATCCCGTGATCTGCCCTACATCGCTTCAGGAGGTGGCCTGTGACCGACGCTACTCGCTACCCTCTATCTTGGCCAACTGGCTGGAAGCGCACGGCATCTGGCCAGCGCAAGCTTTCGCGCTTCAGCACCAGCAGCTACGGCACCTATTCGAGCGGCGGCAGCTACCGGCGGTCAAGAGAACTGACCGTTGCCGACGCCCGCAAGCGGCTGGATCTAGAGCTGGAGCGCCTAGGGGCGCGAGACGTGATCCTGTCGACGAACGTTGAGCTGACCACTTACGGTGAGCCGCGGTCCGGTGGGCGCCCACCAGATGACCCGGGCGTCGCGGTCTACTTCAAGCTGCACGGCAAGGACCGTGTTCTGGCTTGCGACACGTGGACGACGGTCGCCGGGAACATCGCGGGCATCGCGGCCCATATCGAATGTATCCGCGGGATCGATCGCTACGGCGTCGGCACGCTCGACCAAGCGTTCGCCGGATACGATGCCCTGCCCCCTCCGGGCGCCAACAACCGGCCGCCGTGGCGGAAGGTGCTGGAGATCGCCGAGGATGCTCAGGCCACCAGCGACGCCGTGCAGGCCGCCTACCGGGCCAAGGCGCGAGTCTTTCACCCGGACGTGCCCGGCGGCTCCCACGAGGCTATGGCCATGCTCAACGAGGCGCGGGATGCTGCGCTTCGAGAACTTGCGGCATAGGAGACCGCCCATGACCGCTGACGGGGGTGGCGCACTTCGTATCGCGCTTCACCGATTATGCTCGGCCTGATAGAATCGCCGTGCTGCGGGAACGCGGTAAGACCTCGGGCCGTCGTCCTTCGCTGTATTGCGATGTGAAGTAGGGGAAACGAGTGAGGCCCCCGCCCGCAGCCCTTCCAACAATCGACCGCCAGAGTAACGTGAGGCGAAGCCAGTTATAATGTTGCTTCGCACTCGGATTGAAATATCTGACGAAGATTAGACAGGGAACGTTGGCGGCGAGCGATAGCTAGCGCCCCCGCCGCACCACGATCCCGACAGACGTCGTTACGTACTCTCCGAACATCAATTTCAGGTGCGGGTCGTTACTGAACGGCGGGACATCAATTAGATAGTCCGGCAGTAGATCCCCTGGCTCGATGCGCAGCGGCTCGACGATGTGTCCGCGCTCTTCCAACGTACGGCAAAGCTGCTGGAGATCGCGTTTCCGATATATAGAGACTTTGGGGTGCTCTAGTGTATGCACGTCCGACGACAGATTAAGCTCGGTCGTATGGCACGCGACGCCGCCGATCTTCAGTGTCTTCTCGACGCTATTGATAACGAAGTCGCAGCCATGCTTTAGGCTCCCCAGGTGCTCAAAAGCGCAGGAAGACCAGCAAAAATCGTAGTCAACCAGATGGTCTGGGATGGCGTTCATATCGCACGGCTCGAAGCGCACATGCCTCTCGAACATCTCGCGATCGATCAGATTGCTAAAAAACAGCTGCTCAAGTGAGGTGGAGTGTTCCCCCGTCCAGCCACCCTCGTGCGGGGAGTCTGTGGCTGTTATGTCAATCCCAAAGCTTGCGAACAGCGACGGCATGAATTCAAGACCAACTCCGAAGACCAGTCCGCGATTGCCGGGAGTCAGCGCCTTATATCGTTTAAGGCGTTCATAGACGAACGCGTGCTCCCACATCTTGCGGTGTAGGACAATCTCCCTTTGGCCCACGCGGCAGAATTCGGTGAACTCTGGATGATAGAAGTCGCGCGCAAGACAATTGGACGAACGCATGTACTCGCCCGGGATGCTATCGGTGACGATGTTGTTGGGATAGTAGAGTTTGTGGTTGCGGAACGAGAGTTGCTTGTTTTGTAACTCCGAAACCTGTTGCAGAAGCCCATCCACTCGGGCGTTCGCGGCGGCCAGCTGGCCCGACAGACCGCTCTCGAAATCGGCAACGCGCTGCCTCAAACGGTCTTTCGCCTCAGTCACCCGAGCCTCAACGTACGGAGCAACCAGCTTCTCTAACTGAAGCCGAACAAAATCTGATAGAGACAATAGACCGTAATCCCCAAAGCGCCTGCGGAGCCGGCATTATTGCCGTACGGTAGGCCGTTGGCCGAACTTATTCAACTACTTCCCCGTTGGTGATTTCCACCCGCACAACCGGGCGCCCTTCTCGTTGTCCCCGATGATCTTGCGCTGGGTCGCGGGCGTGAGCTTGTCGTCCTTGCTCAGGTAGGTCGGGCTCGCGATGTCGCAATACGCTTGATTACTCGCGCGTCCACTTTCCGCGCAGGCGCTCAAGCTCGTCATCGCCAGCAGCATCAATGCTGCGCTGCACTTCATCGGCTGTCCTCCGGGCTTCGGCTGCGGCGGCTTCCTCGGTGGTCCGCTCGATCGCGCGGCCAGCCTCGATCTGCTGCCGGTTGAGCAGCCATTGCAGACCCGCGGCGAGAGCCTTCCCCACTGCGGCGAGGAAGGCCCCCCAACTCACGAGGCATGCTCTTTGAAGATGATGCCGAGAACCGCCGCCAATCCGCCGGCAATCGCGCCGATGGTGGCCTGATCCACGGTCACGCCGAGGGCCACAAGACCACCAGCGATAGCCGCCCAGGTGCTGGGCTCCTTCAGTCGTTCCAATACCCACTTCATGTCAGTCTCCTTTGTTAAACAACAGTTGCGAGTTTCGGAGCGACAAGCTCCATCGCCTTGGCGTAGCGCGCGGGCCACGTTTGGGGGTGCGGCATTCCCGGCCGCCAGTTGTCGAGGTAGTAGCGCCACGCCGCTTCCTGATCGCCAACGGCTGGAAGCGCCCGCGGATCGCTGTAGAGCAGCAGGCGCGCCATGCAGGCCGCCAGCGTGTCGTTCCACGCCATGGCCTCGTAGACGGTCGCCGTGTCGCACGCGATGTCGAGCTGCTTGCAGACCGTCGCAATGGCGCTCTTGGTGGCCGCGTGGCCCAGCACCCCGGTCACGCCGCCGCCCCGCTCAAACTGCCAGTAGCTGCGCGCGGGTCCGCCAACCTGCTTGCGGTGCGCCCACTCACTCTCCTGCCCGGCAATGGCCATGAGCATCACCAGAGCTCGGTCGTCGGACTTGATCTTGGCCCAGCCGTCCAGCGACTGCATGGAGCGCATCACGTCGTAGTAGAGAATTCTCGGGTCCATCTGCTCTTACCGTTTCTGCCACTGCTGGCGCTGCTGGTCTTCGGCTGCGCCAGGGGCGCTCGGCGACATGCGCCAGACCTGTCGCTGCAGGTCCCCGATTTTCTCGTCCTGCTGATCATTGCGGCGTTCGATTGCATCAATTCGGCTGCTCTGATGGCCCTGCGTCGTCGTCAGGCGCTCGAAGGCGACCTTGAGCATAGTTATGTCGGTGGCCGTTTCCCTGACGGTCGACAGGATCAACCAAGCAAGCCCCGTGGTGGCCGCCACGCCGACTGCCACCCACCAGCGATAGGCCTGCACTCCGGGTCCCACTTTCGCGACTTGCTCGCTCATTTACGGCTCGATAGCGACTTGCTGGGCTGCTCCGGTGGCGAAGCGAACCATCAAACGAGTCTTTCCGGCCCCGTTGTCGTCGAAGTACAAAACGCCCCCGTTTGCGGCAGGCGCAGCAGGCGGCGAAATCTCCGTCCCTACGATGGAGCTACCGATTGTGAGAACCCCCGAGAAGTTGCCGAGAACGCTGTTCACGTTGGACCACCTATTGCCCGCTTGGCCCAACAGGGTGGCGTTATTCGAGGTGGGCTGAAACGTTGTTGCTAACGTCTGGACAACATTCGCGCCGTTGACCTGCTGCACAATGGACTGGCCGCTCACCGCGTTCAGGTTGAGGTTGCCCGCCGCCGTGCCGTTGACGGTGCGCGCTGTCACAGCCCCGGTCCCTACTGTAATATTATTGGTGGTCAGTAGGCCGGCATCGCTGAGATCAAGGATGACCGCGTTGAAGGCGTTGTTGACGACTTCAAGTTTGCCACTGTGCACGCGGAGCGTCTTGCCCGGCGTGCTGACGCCGTCGCCATAAAGTCGGATCGAAGCGCCGCCATTCGTGTTGGCGGAGCCATCGATCATAAGTGAATAGTCTTCAGTAGTGCCGTCAATGACGCGCAGTCTGCTGCCCAAATAGCTTTCGCCCTGAGATGAATTGTTGAGCAGCGTGAAGTCAGTGTTGGTCGTGTCGTTTTGTACCGGCCCTCCCGTGTTGTCGCTCAGGTCCATGCCCTGGGCCCTGTAGCTGGAGGCTCCGGTCGCGAACTCAAGTCCATACACTTGGCGATTAACTGTCGCGGGGTGCTGCGTCGAACAGGTGGACGAGCAGCCGCCATTGAAGGTCACGCGGGATACGCCGGTACCGACGTACACCCCTGACTTCCCGGTGTTCGAGGTGTTGTTGTAGGAAGTCTGCGAGTTCACGAAGTGGATTTGCTTCGTGTTCGATCCGAGGATCTTGACGCCTTCTTCGGAGTTCAAGCTCGCGTTCAAATTAGCGAACATGACGCCGTTGATGGTGCCACCACCCGTGCTGTCGATCGCCACCCCAGGGCCGTTCTGCGTAAAGGAAGGGCGAACGTTGGCGAATTGCAGCGTGGTCACGCGCCCGCACAACGGCAGGTTCGTCGGGTGCGTGTAGGGGTTGCAGCCTGGCGAACCGGTCGGCGCGATCTCTAGGCCGACCGTGTCGGAACCGTCGATAAAGGCGCCATTCCACAGGACGCCATCAACTGTCTCGTTGTCTTCGGGCGCGATGACCACGCCGCGCGCCGAGCCAGCGGTTTCGCAACCAGGGCAGCCCTGAAGGCCTCCAACGTTCTGGATGTAGATGCCAACATCAGTCGCGCTCTCAGCGCTCACGTTCTCCAAGATGACGTTGCGCGCGGACGCAGGCGTGCCACCGCGAGGGGCGCCGATCCAAACACCGCGGTGGCCTCCGAACGTCTTGACGTTGCTGAGGATGACTTCGTAGTGGGTGAAATCTGGATCAGTTCCCGCGCCCGAGATGACGATGCCGTCATACCAGTTCGTCTCGTGCAGGATCAGGTTCTTAAGAAGCGTGTAGCGAGAATTGAGGACCTGGATGACGCGACCGCTGCTCTGGACGTTCTGGAAGCCGAACCCAATGTCACGAACGACGTTGTTCCACGGGTTGTCGGAGCCATTCCCGACCGAGATCAAAATCTGGCCGCTCGCGCCGGTCCCCCGGATCATCGTGCCGATGTTGTAAATGCTGCTCGCGTAGGAGCCACAGAGGCCGACGCCGTTGGGCAGCGTGATGGTCCCCGACACATCGAACTGACCCTGGTTCAACATGACGCAACCGGACTTGGTCCCGCTGGCGTACATGGCGGCGACGGCGTTATTGATAGCCGTCGTGTTGTCAGGATTGGACGGGCTCGCGCCATAGTCAGCGGCATTGAGAACGTCCGCAAAGTGGTTCTGCAGCGTGCGGGCCGTATTGCCACCGGTGGCCGTGATGGTGACTGTCGGCTCGGTGCCGAACACGGCGGAGCCCGTGCCGGTTTCATCCGTTAGGGCGCTGCGCAGGTTCGCGCTCGATGGGGTGCCAAGGAAAGTGGCAACGCCCGTTCCTAGGCCGGCCACGCCAGTGCTGATGGGCAAACCGGTCGCATTGGTGAGTGTACCGCTCGACGGCGTTCCAAGAGCTGGCGTCACGAGGGTGGGTGACGTGCCGAACACTAGAGCGCCCGACCCCGTCTCTCCGGTCACGGCGGTGGCGAGATTGGCGCTCGACGGGGTGGCCAGAAAGGCGGCAACCCCAGAGCCCAAACCAGAGACACCCGTGCTAATCGGCAATCCGGTGCCATTTGTGAGGGTGATCGTCGGATCGGTGCCGAACACCAGCGCGCCGGTTCCGGTCTCATTGGTCACGGCAGCCGCAAGATTGGCGCTGCTCGGCGTCCCGAGGAAGGTCGCGATTCCAGTGCCTAGGCCAGAGACACCCGTGCTGATGGGGAGACCGGTCGCATTGGGAAGGGTAATCGTCGGCGCCGTGCCGAATACGAGAGCGCCGGTGCCGGTTTCATCCGTCACGGCCGATCGGAGGTTTGCACTCGACGGCGTGCCCAGGAAGGTGGCAACCCCAGTCCCCAAGCCGGAAACGCCCGTGCTGATAGGCAATCCGGTGGCGTTGGTGAGTGTGCCAGAGGCTGGCGTCCCGAGAGCAATGCCGTTCGGCATCGTCGTGGAGATCGACGCGACGCCGCTCCCGTTCGTTACAGCCAAGCCATTTGCGGTCGCACTCTTGCCCAGCGCATAAGGCGTACCCATGCGGACGTAGCAGATCGTGGGGCTTGAGGTCGGCTGTACCTGGAACACATCGTCCGCTGCCGAGCAGGCGCCTTGGGAAAGGTTGAAGATGCCAGGGTTGGCGTCCACCACCTCGACGGACGCAGGCCTGCCGGTCAGCGCCTTGAGCGCAGCGATTGTCGGGACCGTGTAGAACTGTCCCGCGGTCTGAGCGCGCGCCAGGCCGATGTGCGTCAAGTGGCCGAGGGTCGGGCCACAAAGCAGCAACGCGAGGAAGAGGAGAGCCTTTTTCATGCTAGCGTCCAAGTTCCCGTCGAGAATTGAGCTATCCACTCTGTTGAGGAGCGGCACTTGAGGCGAACGGCTGGTCCCGGGGCGCTGGCCGTCAAGGTCCCGCCTGCCGACGAAACAAGGTCGCCGAGATAGATCAGGGCTCCAGTCCGGGCGTCGATCACGAGGTCAAACAATTCCATCGCCGTGAACGTGTAGTTCAGTCCGATATTTGCGTCCGGCAATATGAAGGTGACCGCCCCCGTCGCGCCGTTGTTGTCGAAGTCCAAGCCACTTTCGCTGGGCAGCAGAATGTAATTGCTAGTCTTCGATACGACACCCGACGCACTACCTGTGGCGGGACCGCGAGACCATGCGCGGGGGCGCAGTATCATCTCTAGATCCCACCACCAGAGACGATCGACAGGTTGGTGGCCCCCGACTCGGTAATGCCCGCAACGAAGAGTCCGCTAGGCGCCACCTGCGGGACAGTGAAGGTCTGCGTCGTGCCCGGCAGAATTTCCATACTGTCGAGCGTGGCAACGACGTTGGATTGTCCCATGCGGATGAACGCCGAGACCGCTCCCCCGTTTGTCACGAGGATGCGGTTGAGCGCACCCTGCCCCTGTGTTCCAGGAATCGCCACTCGTGCGCTCACATCCGAGCACGATAGACGCTTGCCGTTGCCACCTTCGAACGGCACGAACGAGAACGGATCAACTAGGGTCGCTTCGGCCATCTTCCTACTCCAATCCCAGTGCTTCTTTCAGCCCCTCGACCGTGAGGCCGAGCGAGGCCAACTTCTGTTCGATCGTTGGCGGTGTGATGTTGGGATTCAGAAACGCCAGAAGTTCGATATCGTCTTGCTCCAAGAACTCCTGCTCCGGCCACTGGCGGTTGAGCCATGCGCCGTAAATCGACTGGTCTTCGCGTCGGGCAACGAACATCGATCACCTCCGGGCCCAGGAAAAACCAAGGGTGACGACGACGTAGAGGTCGACCGTGGCACTCGCTCGCGCAGCGACGGCCCCGGCCGCACTCGTGCGAACAGTCATCTCTTCGATCACCTGATTCGCCGTGGCGATGAACAGATTTGCGAGAGGCGTATCCGTCACGCTGGGGACTGCGTCCGCTTCGTCCGGGCAGCACAGCACCACGGCCGATCCGCCAGCACTGGTCGAGGCCTCAGCCCGGAGATGGGCTTGCACAGAGAAAGCGGTCGGCACCGAGAGGACGTCGGTGCGGCGGGAAGTGCCGAGCGTGGTTGCAAGGTTCACGTCGCGACGCGGCGTCACCCAGGCGAACTGAAGGCCGCCGCCTGAAATTTCGTAGGTCTTGAAGGCGACGTTTACCCCGCCTACCCGCTTCAACCACCCGATCAGGCGCTTATAGCCGTAGTCGGCCGGCATTGTCGGCGCCGTTGCTGAAGCGGAGAACAGGATGTCGGTGACGCCAGTGTCGGCGCGATAGATCAGCCAGATATAGTAATCGCCATCAACGCTAGAGCCAGTGTCGAGGCCGCCCTTCCCGTTGCCCACCTCCCAGAGCGCGTTGATGCGCTTTGAGAGCGCCGCACCCAGGACCAAGAACTGCGTATTCGTGTCATCCATCGCCGAGCCAACGGCGAAGTCGATATCGTCTGCGGGAACAGAAGCGCTCCGCTGATAGGTCAGACCTTGGATGAAGGCGCGAGGAATGATCGGGGGGCGCCACGCCACGTCGAGGCCGTTCGACGTAAGGACGTCATTTGCGTCCCCGACTGGCAGGCGCTTGTAGCCAGAGGCGTCGCGGGTCAGCAAATCGCCGCGTGTCGTCAGCGTGTCACCCGATCCCAACCCAGGCACCGGGTCGACCGTCCAAACCGTCACGTCGGCCGAGTCCTTCAGGATGGCTTTGTAGTCGCCCGAGGCGAGGTAGATCGGGCCGAACAGGCCATTGGCGTCGGCAACGACCGGGTTGGCGTTCGGGACCGAGAGGCCGGCATCCGAATAGGTGTTCTTCGGCGTCGAGGTCCCGGTCGTGTAGAAATAGAGCTTGGCGCCGGGCAGCGTGTTGCCGTTGCCGTCAACCGGAACGTAGCGCGGGGGTGTGAACAGGGTGGACATATGCTAAAATCCCCCCGTGCAAACGTTCCTGACGATCACCGCCGGAGTCCTCGGCGCGCTCTCCTCCGCGCTCTGGTACGTGCCGGGGCAAGTCGACATGAATGCCGCGACCTTGGGTGCTGGCCTGTCGGCGTTGGTCTGTGCGGCGCTGACGTGGCGAATCATCGGCGTTCTCCGGCGAGCGCGTTGACCGCGGGGGCAGCGACGCCGCCATAGGTCAGGGCATTCCAACGGCCACCAGAGCGGGCCAGTTCATCGATTCGCGCCTGCTCCAGCAGTCTCGTGATCATCGCAACTTGCGCCGGATCGCTGGAGGTCAGCATCTCGGCAATGCGGGCGTTGACGGCTTCCGTTCGGCCATCGGCCAGCCGGTTGTAGGCGCCGCCCAAGAAATTCTTGATCGCACCACCGACGTTGCCTTGGACAAGATCCTTGGCCGCATCGATCTGTAGGGCGTTGTCCCCCGCCTCCAGTGCCATGGGGGTCGTACGCGAGCCGACATTGATATCTCGCGTGGTCTTGAAGACGTTCCGTTCCGCGTTGATGGTCTTGGCGAGCCGATCAAAACCCTCAGCGCCCAGCACGGCCTTTAGGCGCTCGCGATTGTCACCGCCACTCCACACACGCTCAGCCGCCCCGCCACGATCAGAGCGGCCAATGGTCGTGCGCGCCCAGTCGCGGACACCGACAAGCGCTGCCTGCTGTTCGTCGGCCGACATGGCCTGCCATTCCTTGGCGGCCATCTTCGGATCGGTGTTCTTCGCGAACCACTCCTTGCCCTTCTCCGCAGCGTCGATGAGTTTCGACGGGCCGGCGTAGGCTTTCAGAGCACGGCCATAGTCGGGGTTTGCGTCGACAAGGGCGTTCTGGAAATCGCGGCGCAGATCGCCGATGAGCATCGCCTTCCGGTCATTGCCGGCGCGCACCGCCTCGCGCTCCATGCCGCCTAGCATCTTGTAGGCTTCGTCCCACATGGACATGCTGTTGGCGGGCACGTTCTTGTAATCAGGGAAGCGGCGAAGAGTGTTGACCGCCCTGCGCAGATCAGGGCTGTCTCGCAGCAGGGATTGGAGGGCGGGCGAGTCGACGATGCGCGTGTTCCACGTCGGCGGCTCGTCCATGGCCGTGATCCGCGACTCCGGCCGGCGCGGTATACCGGCCGCCTCGTAGGCCGGACGTGCCGCAGCGGAGCGAGAGGCAGCCAAATCATCCACGGTCATGGCGAGACTGTTCGTTGGGCTGATCGCCGTATCGAGTGCCGTCGTCGTGCGGGAATTCGAACCCTCGATGCGAGCATCAAAGGCGTCCTGTGCCGCCGTGCGCGCGGCGCCGGGGGCCGCGATAGCGCCGCGCATCGTGCCGCGCACGTTCGGGCCGCCCGCCTCAACGACCATGGCACCGGGACCGAGATCGGCTTGAGACTGCGCCAGGGCGTTTCCGGTCACGCGGTCACGCTCCATGGCGCGGCCGATCACCTTGGCGGCGGTTTTGTCGACGTTGGGACGCAGATTTTTGGCTGCCTGAGCCACGTTGCCGAGAGCGTTCTGCACTCCTGCGGTGCCCGCGCCGGCAGCAACACCAGCCAGAATACGTGCAGCCGGCTCGAATTTCGTTCCTTCGGTGATCTGGCCGGCGATTTCCTGTGCGCCGCCACCCACCGCCGACGGAATGAGGTTGCGCGCAATGCTGCCCGGCATGGCGATGGCGCCGATGGCCGCCTCTGTTGCAGCGTCGAGGATCTTGCCGCCCTTGCCGGACGCATTGACCTCGGGCACGCCGAGGCGATTGAAGACGACGCTGTTCATGTCCTGAGACGACGGCAGGAACTGCGTGACCATGCCGACAGGATCGATCGGCCGCATGCCGGGGACGCCGAGCGCGTTGAAGGCCGCTTGCTGCACGTCGGCAAAGGCCCGAGGTGTGCCGAGCAAAGCCGTTCCTGCTTTCGTGGCACGGGTGCCCAGCCAGTTCACGCCACGGTTGATCGTATCCATGACGCCGGGCGCTTCAGGCTGGCGCGGCTCCCAATCCTGCACGCCACCGCCTGCGGGCACGGCATAGCGATCGAACAAGTCGCCAGACTTGCCGCCTTCCGAGACGCCATATCGGTCGAACAGGTCGGTCATTACTGCATCCCCGTGGGCCTCAGGCCGAGCTTGCTGATCACCTCGTCAGTGGAGATACCTCGGTTCTTCGCCGTGGCCTCGATCTCCTGCCAGCTGACCGGCGCATTGTCGGGGCCGGTATAGACGCCCTTGGCAGCCAGCTTCGGCTGGTCCTTGGTATATGTCGGCCCTGCGGCGCGGCTGATGCCCTCGATTGCCACGCGGCGATTGTCCGCCTTCTGCTTCAGCGTGTCCGGCTTGTCTCCGGGGCGTGGGAAATACTGCTTCTCGGCGTTCAAGAACTCGGCATCGGAAATCACCGCGCCGGACTCACGGCGAAGCACAGCGTTGATGAAGTCGCGGCGCGCCTGCTCGAGCTTCTGGTAGGATTCCGATTGCAGGTAGTTGCCGAGGGGCACTTGTTCCAAGGCTTTGCCCTTGGGATCGAGCCCCGCGCTTTCATTGCCAGCGATGATCAGCTCGGCCGCCTTCATGCGATCCGCATAGAGCGCGGCGTTGGCCTGCCCTTCCGTCATCTTCTCCGGCTTCGGGGCGGTGATCGGGATCATGCCGCTCGGCGGCGTGGCCGGTGCCTGCGTCGGAGCCGGGGCGGCATTGGGTGCAGCGGCAGGCGCAGCACCTGGGGCAGCGCCGCCGGCTGGACGTTGGAAGATACCGCTCGGCGTCATGAACAGGACCGAACCATCGGCCGGGTTGGTGATCGTCTTACCCGCCGCTAGTTCGGCCGCCTGCTGCCGCGTCAGCGTACCGTTGGCGATGAGCATATTGAGGGCCTGCGCCTCAGTGCTCGTGCCGGCGAACGGACCGCCGCTCTGCTCCTTCTTCGGAGGCAGCCGAACGAGACCCAGAGAGCCGTCCGGGTGCATGATCTCAGCGATATCGTTCTGGATGTTGTACTTGCCGCCACGGGTGACGAAGCGCGCGCCGGGTGGCAACGCTGCCGTCAGGTCGCGGGCCGCATAGCCATTGATCTGTGGCTGCGCTGGCGGGATAGCGTTTCCGCTCCCGTCGGCCTGCGTGTTGTCACCTTGAGCCACCTGTGGGCCGGGCGCGCCCATCCCTGCAGTGAACTTCTTCGAATAGTCGGCCACCGTCGTGCCAAGCACATCCTTGGCGCCGGCATTGTTCATGCCCCCGGGGCCGGCGAACCAAGCACGAGAGGCCGCTTCGGGGCTGCCGTACTGCGTGATGTACTGGCCGAACTTGGCGTTGAAGACGGCATCCTGTGCCTGCGGGTTGGCAAGGAACTCCTGCGGCGTCATCGACTTGCCAAGGATCTCTTGCGTCCAAGGGCCGATGTTGAAGTCCATGATCTGGTACTTGCCGTAGGCGCGGTTGCCCTTGCCGGCATCGGGTCCCACAGCGCCATAGCCCCCGTTGGGCTGGCCTGCTGACTCAATGCCTGCAATCGCACCGCGCGCGCGGCCCAAATCATCCGTTGGCACAGGAGCAGCCGGCGCGCCGCCACCGGCAGGGCCAACGGCTACAGGCGCTTCGCTCTGTCGCTTGAAATGCTCGGCAACGGGTAACGCCTTGTCGACGTTGAATTTCACCCAACCGGGATTGTACTGGGTCGGCCACTTCGAAACGTCGAGGCCCCTCGCCTGCGCATCCTGACGGGCCTGCGCATATAGCTGCGGCTGCTGATCGGGCGGCGCGTTCAAGATCGCCATACCGGCTTGCACGGTGTACTCGCTGGCTTCCTTGGCGCGGGCGCGCTGCCCGGCGTCCAGACGCTCCAGCAACGGAGCCAGCTTCATCGCGGTTTCAGGATGACGGGTCGCCACCTCGTTGATGGCCGCCGAATCGCCTTGCAGGGCCTTCGCGACGAAGGGAGACGCCGACGCCTTGGCCTTGCGATCCTCGTCCATGAAATCGCGCTGCGCCTGCGCGTGCTCCATCCCGGCGACGCGAGAGAGCGTGCCGACCAGATCAGGGAAGACCAATCCGGCCATCAGGTGAGGCCCAACGGCTTGCGGAACATGTAGGCGCCGACCAGCAGGTTGTTGCCGCCCTGCATGATGCCGGAGCCCAGCGCATTCGCACCCGCCTGATAGGCCGAACCGCGAGCCACCGCGCCTTGCATGGTGTTGTTGCCGCTGGCTGCCGTTAGGCCGCTGTTCGTGCCCGCTGTGCCCGACTGAGCCTGATTGCCCATGCCGGCAACGCCCAAAAGCCGGTTGAAGTAGCTGTCGTACTCCTGCGCGGCGAGCCCTTCGCCGAACTCCTGAACAGCCTTGATCTGGCCACCCGACAGAGTTGAACCGCGCGATGCCGCCGATCGGTCGAGCGCTTTGACACCCTCGCCCTGCCGGAACGTGTAGCCCGGCGACGTCGTGAAGGAGTTGAGCGCGCGCTTCTTGACCGACCCATCAGGATCGCCCGTGAAGTAGTAGGCCCCGCCGTCACCACCCTCGCCCGCCATCGAGCCGAAGCCCAACAGGCTGCCGATTTGCTCAACAGCCGAGCGGCCGGCGCTGATCCAAGGGGATGCCTGCGAGAAATTGAAATCGCGCTGGGCCTTGTTCGACGCTTCGGCTTCTTGCGTGGCTTGACCAATGGCGCCCGCCGCTTGGTCGGAGCCGCCCTTGCTGATCAGACCGCCGAGAGCCGAGAAAATCGCCATCAGAGCGCCTTGCAGAACGTGTGTTCGGCAAGGGAATAACCGGCGCGCTCGTAGACCGCTTTGAGCGCGTCGTGTCGGAGACCATGCTCAGACACCATGCCGAAGAACTGGACGTTGCGCGCCTTGGCGGCGGATTCGAGCTGCCGAAGAAGCTCTTTGCCTGATCCTTTGCGATCAGTGGGTTTAATATATAGGAAGATTTCCTGGCCGATAAGCACTTTCTCATTCCAGTAGGCTGGAGAGAACACCGCGCCAGCCATGCCGACGGCCTTTCCACCCTTCTCTACAACGAGCAGGATTCCACCCTCGGCGATGCGCTTCACCGACTGGGCGAAGGACTCGCGACAGAAGGGAGCGCGAGCGGCCCATCCGGCCTCCTCAAAGAACGCCTCCCCCATGTCGACGATGGCGGGCATGTCACCCGGCTCAGCGGTTCGGATCATCCCACTCTCCACACGCTCGCCTCATCGGCATGGACGGGGACACAGAACGTCCCGCCTCCCGCCACGGGGTCGCGAAACGTCTCGCTGTTGCAATTTGAACACACGGCCGACCAGCCGGGCTTTGGGCTCATCGCCAGAAGTTGCTCGGCAGTGAAAGCCGTGCGCGGGATCACACCCGAAAGCACGTTCTGCAGGTAGAGAATCAGCGTGCGCGTGGGGCGCCCGTTGCCGTCCACGATTGGCGCGTTGGCCTGCAGCGGCGCGGTCATCGGCCGAGGTTCCTGACGTTAGAGGTCATGTCGTAAAAACATCTTTTCACCGGATCGGAAATGGAGAACTCGACCGTGCGCTGCCGAAAGGCCCCCAGCCGCTCCCACATGGCGCGGATAAACCGCATCCCGATCTTGCCGAGACTGGCGCGACGCTCGTTGCTCCAGGTGTTCCCGCCATCATCGGAGAACCGCATCATCACTTCGGGAT
>Ga0247824_10000125_pt1 | contig 31057 bp, 20 predicted proteins | sample 13C_PalmiticAcid_FD_194412 | JGI IMG/M metagenome (GOLD analysis project Ga0247824, IMG submission 194412) | Soil microbial communities from agricultural site in Penn Yan, New York, United States - 13C_PalmiticAcid_Day48 | ecosystem: Environmental > Terrestrial > Soil > Agricultural land...
GGAGATAAAGTGTGATTGAGGAGGGGGAGGGGTGGTTTGAGGGTTGGTATTTACTGGGGTTTCGTTAGGTAGATGTTGTACTGTAGATTTGAACGGATTTTGCTCAGAGGTAATTCATCACTTTTGAGAGGTTGTTGCTCCGAACCGGGCAGTTTACGGGATGATCCTTTTGTCACGATCTAGGTCCTCACTGACATCACTTCGCTGCCTTTGAAGAAATCATCGCTAATCTTCGGCTGTCAAGACCTGAACACCTTGGCACCACATGGTGATTTTAAATGGAGTCACACTTGAATATTTCCCTCCGCGGTGTATTGACGCAAATATATAAAAGAATCTACTCCCTGTTGCTGTGCCGACGCCATCCCTCTATAGCCTCGAAAGCGCAGAAAAACAAAAGACTCTAGACCTCGAGATACCCATAAAACACAGACCAACATCCTTCCTACTCCGCGCTCGCTGTTCACACCAAATCAGCTCAATAACCCGCCTCATCTGTCGCTCTCTTCTTCCTCAAACTCCCAAACCTCCTCTTCAGGCTCTGCGTCAGGCTCTTGCCTGTGGTATTGCTCCTCTGCAGCCCCGACGACCCGGCCACAGCATCATCCGTCCCGGGCAGCAGCTGAGCGCCGTTGCTCACGCTCCGCTGGCGGACGACATGGGTCATTCCCTCCTTGCCCTTGTCGCCCCGGCCGTCGTAGCCATAGTCGCGAGACGAAGAAGTCGGCTGCATCTCGTAGCAGATGGTGCCGCCGTGCGAGGTGGCGTGCTGTTTGCCACGCACCTTCTCGTCGTAGGAGAAGGAAGGCTCTCCCTTGCCTTTGTAATCATCGTCGCGGTATCGCTGGGGACGTTTGTCAGCTAAATGGTTTCCTGGACATGGGAACGGCGCGTGTGACCCAAAGCTCACTTACCACATGGTCCCACCGCTTGTACGGCCCGCCGCCAGCGCTCTCCTCGCGCATCAGGTCCGCGCCTTCTTCGTAGTGCATCGTCCGGCCGCTCATATCCTTCATCCCGGGCGGGACGATGGCCGTCCCCTGGAGAGGAACATGCTTATCGAGCGAATCGTGCACAAATGCAGCCGGCGTAGCCTTCAGGGCCTCCATGTTGGTGTCCTTAACGGCCTCGACGGGGGCGTACGCCTTGTTGGTGTTGCGCTCCTTCATGGTGGCATCGAACGGGCCCTCGTGGTGGTAGATGACGCCCGGGACAGGCCCGCTGATGTCTAGCGTGTCGATGGTATCGCTAGGTTGCTGGCGGCGGTGGTTGTGCAAGTGCGGCGCCCGGTCAGCAGCGCGGTGTTCGCGCGCAATCATGGCCAGCGGGCGGTGGGACATGTCGCCCGGGTACCGCTCCCTGAGGGAACCACTCCGGCGGGGGATGGCTTCGTCTCCCATTTCCCGTGCGTTGTGCTCTTGGGTGAGCATCTCGAGCGGGCGGTGGGATCGATCACCGGGATAGCGCTCAGCAAGAGAGCCGGCACGGCGCCGGGGTCTGTCGTACTCCGGGAACGCAGCCATGGCGATTGCGCTGGGCCGGGAGGTAGATACGCTGTTGGCTCTCGTCAAGATGGTTCCCTGGTTCCAGCGGGTCGTTGGAGGGTTGGCGGTATGAACGGAGCGCTTGCGTTCCAGTCCAGACAGCGGTGGGTTTGTCGGGCGTGGAGGAGACGGTGGAAGACGCTTGGCTTTCGCACTGCTTCTCCGGCTCAGAACGCGGCGGAGGAACGGTTGCTCCTCGTCTGCGCTGTCGTTGGTCGTCTTCTGGTGGGACTGGCTGAAGAATCCGCGGGTAGGGCTGGCAGATGCTGGTGGTGTCGGAAGGGGCTTATGATAAGTTGCACACACTTGGTTGGGCTCTGGGTCGTAGAGGGGACCAAGAATGTATTTAGAGGCCTAGAATGTCAGAACAGGGGTTATGCACGAGTGGCTGCTCGAAGGTTGGTGGATGAAAATGAAACCCTCAAGTGTGTCCGGATTTTTTTAGACGACGAGAAAAGAGGTCTGTCGGCCACAGACGTAAGACAAGACAGGTTTGCCAAATTCGTGCCTCGAAGTTGGCAGACAGAGAGGGTGGGCGAGGGTAGGGGGTGTGACGCAACCCTCCCAGCGATCTGCGGGCCATGGTGGAAGCGAGCATACCGGCCGCGCCGGAGAAAGCTTGGTGTCGTAATAGTGGACCATATCCCATGGCCATTATGAATACCCAGGAAATAGCAGACCGCGTTTCCCAAGACTTCTGTGGGAATTCGTATGGGCGGGCGCGTGTGTGTCAGATTCTGAGGGACGGGGGGGATCGTGATGGAGGAAGCGAAACAGGGAATCGCAAGCAACCGAGACGACAGCGTCATTGGTACTTGGGCAAACCAAACTTCTGCCGCGACGGCATGAACTCTCAAGACTCTTGAGAACTGCACTGCAGGGAGTTGATTGCCTGATAACAGCACGGTGCGGGTGCCAGAGAATGGGAATTCTGGGGTTGAAAGTGGGATCATAGAGGAAGAAGTGTTTGACGCTCACCCATTGTTTGTCGACAGCGACGTCAAAGTAATCCCTGTCATCCATTTTTGGTGTAAGCGCGGCGCAACGCCCAGTGGGTCTGCGGCTTCGGCGGCTTCGGCGGCTTCGGCGGGGTTTGTCGGGAGGCGCGCCATCCAGTGTTCTGCGGAGATCAAGATCCCCTAGAAACAGAACGGAATCCAAGCGCCGTCGATGATGAGTTGGAATTGAAGTTGGTGAAGGGAAACCTTTTCCTTTATGCCCTGCGAGACGATGAAGCCACTTGGCAGTAAGCAAATGTCAGATTCTGGGTTTCCAGGTTGTGCAACAACGCGGTACAGAATACGGGAGCACCTAGAATCTGGGTAGTGAACGTCGTTGGCGCGGCTCGACTGCCCTTATGATCAAAACGCGCTGCAGCTCGGCGGCCTGGGCTGGATAAAGACTCGGCGGGGCAGGGCGCCTTGGCCTGTTCGAGACCCCAATACCCCGCGGTTCATCGAGTCCCGTGGCAATGTCACTTGTTGCGTTTAGCCAGAGCCCAGCCAGGGCTCAGCCAGGGGCAGCAGCGGGATGAAGCGTTTTTCTCGCGGGCCAGGCCCCGAGACCCTGCGGGTTCCGTCTCAATTAACTAGCAGCGTGACCAATTGGCATCCTACGCTCACCACCAAACGCAACACACCATCATCGCAGCTCAAGCCGACTCCCCGTTCAGGTTCCAGTCACCGGCAATATTCCTCCGTGGCTGTGATCGGCTGAGCCGTGAGGTCCGGCGCTGTGAGATTATGGCCGGGATCCCGTCGTACGGTTACAGCATCAAAACGTGGCCGTGACAGGGCTGCCATCGGCCCCGGGCCGCCCTCGAGCCCCCCCCACACCCGGCCGGGGACCCCACACCCGACAGAAACGAAACAAAACACGGCCAGCAGAACCAGCCGGGCCACTTTTCAGCCCGTGATCTTGAAGCACAGCAGTGCTGCCCAAACTTTCAACCATGCCGCTGGTCGATTACGCCTCCGACTCGGACGCCTCCGAATCCAGCACTGACTCTCCGGACTCTCCTCCCAAAAAGAAGCCAAGGACGGCGTCCCCACCCCGAACCCTAAACCCCGGACCCGGCCGCACCGGCGCCGCAGCCGGAGCCGGAGCCGGAGCCACACCCCAACCAACCTCCGCCCTACCCCCTCTCCCCGCCTCCTTCCACGACCTCTACGCCTCCACCGTCCGCACCACAACCCGCGACGATCCCGCCCTGCACCAGGGCCGCACTCGCCAGAACCCCCACGTCCCCGGCAACTGGCCCAGCCACATCTACATCGAGTGGCACCCTCCCCCAACCGTGCACGCCTTGCTCACCTCCCTCCTCGCCGCCCTCCAAGCCGAGACAAAAGAGGCCACCGCCACCAACCCCCCCCGGGTAGGAGGAGGAGACGACGCCCCACCGCCCACAATCACCAGCTTCCTCCAGAGCGACCTCGCCGCGCCCCAGCCGCTGCACATCAGCCTGTCGCGGCCCCTCGCCCTGCCCTCGGACGCCAAGGACCCCTTCCTGCGCGACGTCGAGCGCGCGGTCGGGCGCAGCGAGGTCGCCTCGTTCGCCCTGGTGTGTACGAGAGTAGAGTGGCACCGCACCGCGGAGAGCGGGCGGTCGTTTCTGGTGCTGAGGGTGGAGAGTGAGAACGGCCGGGGGGCGGGCACCACCGCCGCGGAGACTCGTTCTCCTGCTGCCGGCGGCGGCGCGGACGGCGACAGCAACAAAAACGCAGAGTTGACCGAGCTGCTGAGGCGGTGCAACGCGGTGGCTGCGGACTACGAGCAGCCGGGGTTGTATGAGTGGGCTGCGGTGGCAGAGGATGGTGGTGAGGGGAGGAGGAGGAAGGGGGTTGGCGAGGCGTTTCACGTGTCGATTGCCTGGTCGTTTGCGGAGCTCACCGAGGGGTTGGTGCAGGCGACGGAGAAGGTGTTTGGGGGGCGTGAAATCATGGAAAGGATACGGGAGGTGCGGGTGCCCGTTGACGGCGTCAAGGTCAAGATCGGGAACGTCGTCACGCACGTTGCGCTCCGCGAGCCGGGAAGGAGGACGAGGGGGAAGGGGCAGAGGAATTTACTGGGATTGTAAGACAGTAGTTGGTAGGTCTGAGGGATGCAGTACCTAGGGTGGCCACGTGCTAGATATAGTACTGATCGATGGCGGACGTTGATTCATGTATGTATTGATAAAATCCCGGAGCGGGTAAATCTTAACTAACACTGTACATTGGACTCTCGAAGCGCCATACCCAGAGAAGGTCGCCCTTGCGCGACATGCAAGAAACTCATTTTCCAGAAACGCCTGACTCCGCCCAGAAGCCCTTGTGACAAGGGCCGTGATGCCAATGCAAAACAACCATGCCTAGAAACAATGATATCAAAGCTCGTCCACCCTCGCCTGCACAAAGCCCCATGACCTGGGAGAAACGGGCAGGCCAATGTAGAACTGCCATAGTCGTTGGAGCTCTGATGTAATGATGTGCCACCTGGACAACCAGTTAGCAAAGGTATTCAGTAGTTTGTGGTTGTGCCAGGAGGTAGACTCACATGATGGACGGAAACCGAATCCAGCCACCGAGGACGAACCTGAGCGCCTTGATGACCCTCTCCAGCTCATCGTCAAACTCGTCCTTGATGGTCCGGTTCTCATAGTCTACCGATTCGCCTTCTTCTTCGGTTGTCTCCTTGACCGCTTCGGACGGCGCTGCCTGGGAGGACCCGGGAACAACGGCATGCCGTGGCTTCTTCGCCCGGTCGGGGATGACGCTGACCGTTTCCGCCTCCTTGAGGCGCGCCTCAAGCTTGTCGGCAGCCTCCTTCTGCTCCACCATCCCCCGGAACTTCTGGATGGCATTCAAGCTGCTGCTCAGCCGGGCGTACGTGTTGAACAGGGCAACCAGCTCGGTGCGCTTCAGGATCGGGACCTCGGGCTTGGCACTGTTGTCAAACTCGAACAGCACCTTGAGCGCGGTCCCGTAGCCGGCTGTCTGGAGCTTGCCCCAGAGCCGGCACTTGTCGCACCCGACGCAGTCCATGAGACGGCTGACGTTACGGAAGCGGTTCCGGAAGTCCTCCTTCAGAGAGGGGCCCTCGCCGTTCTTGAACATCAGGCTCTCGTCAAAGATCTGCGGCACACTGGCCGCCTTGCCCGTGACCTCCATGACCTTGGCGCGGGTGGCGGCGTCCTGGCCCAAATCGCCCAGGCAGAAGGTGTAATCTTGCTGCTGCGAGAGGTATGGGCCAAGCTTGGCGACGGCGCGGGTGAGCAGGGCGTAGTTGAAGTACAGGTTGCTGATGCGGTCCGGGAACCTGTGCAGACGGCCCATGTAGCAGCCGACGTTGGGCTGCCACTGCCCGGTCGTCTGGTTCAGGAAATCCCAGCACAAGTGTGTCGAGATGCTCGCGTGCATGCCGGAAATGACCCTGTAAAACACGCGCTTCTCAAGACACTCGTCCTCGTGTTCCAATCCCGTCTTCGCCACAAAGGGGGTCAGCGGGTTGTGCTGCCGCTCTTCCTCTAGGATGTGCTGGCGACCAGCAGCCTCGATGACAGCCTTGAAGTCCATCGCCGCAGGCCCCTTGGCCGATGTGTCCTTGCCAAGCGCTGCCGAGTGCGGGAACGAGCTCCTCTGGAAACAGTTTTCACGGTAGATGGCGTCCCAGACCTGCTTAGCGCCGTCGCCGGCGTAGCCCGTGAACCGCTCCGGGTTGCGCAACAAGCTCACGTAGTCTCCCTTGGAGGCTGCGCTTTCGTCTTCGGGGACACAATAGTCCCGGTCGTCACACTCGTCGTCGTACTCAACCACGCAACTCTCCCCGACGTTCTCCCCTAACCTGCCCTGCAGCGGTCGCTTGGGCTCTTCCTTCTGCATGTTCTTGCCCGGGTGTCTCGCATGGGGGCCTTCCAGCTTGCCCAGCTCGCTCGCACGCCATACTGGCGGGATGTCCTCCTCGTTGTCGAGCGTCTCGACGGCGCAGGCAATGTTGCCACACATGCCATTCTCGTCGTTCCAGAAGGGGCACTTTTTGTGGAAGAGGTTGACCCGGTAGTGGGAGAAGAAATCGGTCGTCTGCGTCAGTTCGTCAAGGGCCGGCTTGACGTTGCGATTCAATCGCTCGAGGGTCGAGTAGGAGGCGCATGCATCGCCAACAATGGCTTTGGGCGAGATCTGCCAGAAGGAGCCGTTAGAATGCAAGATGCGAAGCTGGGCCGCCGTTGCCGCCGCCCCAGAGCAGCGCGCCGATGCGGCACCAAGGGAGCCGGAAGCGGCAAAGAAGTTAAAAAGAGCATACCGCGCATGCATCCTGGGAAGAAGAATCCGTGTCCTGGCACCGGACCTGGGGAGCCCAGAGGGCGAACACCGACAGGTAAAAGAGGCGAGAGGCCGACTTCATGATTGCGCTCGGCGCAGAATTGCGGTCGTTTGAAAGCGAAGGGCTCGAAACGGCGCGGGCGTAGAACACAGGGCCAGTCTGGCTCGTACGTGGGGGATTGGTATGGCCGAGGGCGACTCGAGAGACCTGGCCTGAAACGTCGAGGTCCAAGAAGACGTGGTCCGATGTCACTAATCAATGTTGACAGGGAGGGTCTGCTTGCTTATCGCTTCTTTATCGAAGCCGCTGCGGGATCAGCGGGCTGCTAGAAGGCTTGGCAGTTCTGGAAACTTTGTGGGCGCCAGAGAGAAGCATGAAAGAAGAGCAGCAAAGGGTTCAAAGAAGAACGGTTCTTTTTGTTTCGCCAGCTTCATGGTCGGTCTAGTGACGTCGGCCTGGCCCCTGGCTTATTAACAGACTTCGGACGAAGGCGAGGGGAAGGGGTCTCCGAAAGAACCGGGAAAGATGAAATGTGTCCAGAACGGAAGATCAGCAGATGCTGAATTGCCGACCGAACGAGCTGCTGCATGCTGATTGCTTGGAAATATGGAACCGACCGATCCCCATGTTCCCAGCAGGCGTGGCGTTGCATTGCCCCGTCCAGGTCCGATCCAGAGATCGGAATCTTCAGGTCCCTGGTCCAAGCCGTGAACATGATTCGTAGCTGCAGAGTGTGTCTCATGGTCAGGGTTGAGGGTCTTGGGGCCTCATCCCGCCCAGACTTCCACGAAACCCGGAGTTCCCCGCCACTCCGTGTTACGGTAGCTGCCCCTTTGATGCTTTGAATAGCCTCTAAGAATAGAACCACGCAAATCAACCATGAGATCATCATCCTGGAATCGCGATTTGGTCAAACTGGTGGTATTATTATTTTGCTGCTGATCCAGTACATTAACCAACGATGCAGCACCGCAGAACGGCGGAGAACCTGATTTGCCCTGTCCAGATGCAATTATTTCTCCAACGCTCTGCATCCCTCGGTCGGGCGCTCGCATCGATCCTCGATCCATCGCACGGCCCCGCTCCCAGATCCCGTAGTTCGCCGCTTGATTGGGCCCGCCCGCGCTGCCAGACCTCGTGTGAATACGGGCCGGCAGTAGCCTCGTGTGTCGGCCCAAACCCTAGCGGCGCCGGGGGGCTTATGACGCGCATATTGCCCCCGCGTCTTGCGTTGTAGTCATACAGTAAGGCGACAGTCGCCATGCGGTCGTGGTTGCCATGATAGCAGAATATGGTAGAGACTGGGACTCCGAATTCCTCTCTTCTCCTCCCCGATCTAGCTCACTGCGGCGGCTGATAGTTCAAGGGACGCCTATCGATCGTTAGCCGTGCCTAGGCTGACATACTTTCGTGCTGTGCTTCTTACTTGAAGAGGAGGATATGGGGCTCCGGTTCATGAACTTCGTAGTGCTCCCAACCAAGACTCTGTCAACCAGTTAGTTTCCCCGCTATCCACTAAACATGACTGCCACCCCGCGCACCTGTGTAATTCCCATCCCACGCCACTCTTCCTCCCAGAGCAGCTTCAATGTGCCCTTCGACTTGTCGTGATACTCGGCGGGGATTGCCTTGAGCATGGCTTTGGGCAGTTGCACGTGGCGATACTCAAACTCATTATCGGAGTATCTTGGCCGGGTTAGCATCCGTGGTACCCAACCAGCGCTTGCAGGACGTACCTGGTGGAATAATGTATCGAGTCGATGAATTCATCCAGGCGCGCACGCTCGTCGTCAGTCAGCGACCTCGGGATCCGGTTGCGGCGGCTAGAGTCAATGCCCATCTGCTCTGGAGACGCCATCTTGTGCACTGCGGCGCTGCTTCGTGTCAAAATCCGAATAGCGATGTGCGCACTTCTTCGCGATCTGCTGGGTACTCTCCACGTGGAGACAAGAGCGATATGCCGGGCGACAGGAAAAGTTATTTGGTGCCGCGCAAATGCTTCGTCGCAGATTCGCTCGCGACCAGGTACGTGGGGTGAAGATCGACGAGCGCGGCCGGTCTGACGTCGAAGCTCAAGGCGGGGAGGCTGGTTCTGAACTGCAAATCGGCGGTGCGACAGGCAGCAATGTTTTCCTGAGCGAAAGTGGTGTTGCGGGAGGGCGACAACGCTGGGTTCCGAGCGCGACTTGTTGGTGTGTTGGGTGGAAACTGGCTGGTCGGTGGAGGAGGGGATGGTTGCAGGTGGGACGTAAACAAATCACTTCAAGGAAGTGTTCGGACTCTTGCGGCCCTGCCGCGCTTGCCCGACGCTAAAATTTTGACCCCTCCGAGGCTCCGCTCCACCCACCTGGCAGCCGGGCACGGGCCGCCTGTCGGGAGCGGGAAACGTGGAGGAACTTCCAGGTACGAAACAAAGCCTCGACAGTTCAGACAAGACCCAGGAGACCGTTGATGAAAATTGGCGTGTTTATTGTGTTTGCAGAGATGTCACGGGATTTACTATCCAATTGGGATCTCTTGCATTGGATACAAGCTGTGCCGGCTTTGGCAACGTACACAGTGTGGTTCTTGATTCTGATGAAGCTGCTGGCCAGAGCCTGGACTGCGATTGACAAGGCTCACCTGCAGCGTAGGGCATGAGTACCTACCTAGGTATTGTGTACATTTACAGGCTGAGAAAGGAGAGAAGAACAATCTATATTCTCTTCGCAATCGGCGGGTACAGCGCAAGAAGAGGTCATCATGCCAGGCTATGTGGAAGGAGTCCAGATCCAGTCCACAGTGCCCGGGACATGCATGCATTTTGCGAGCCCCGAGGCCATGCAACTTCTGGTCCAGACCCAACACAGTGCATATAAACAGTGCATAGCACATTACGCACGGTCTCTGCTGAGCCAAAATCGCATCCAGGTCCAATTGCACCCACCACCGTGACCCTTGATCTGAGAGAACCGAATTGCAAAGATGATGCTGGTACCCATCTCTTAGCCCGGCCACATCACCTTCTACACATGACAATTTCTTTTGTGGCCATCTCCTCTCTCCTGTCTTGGTCCCTTGAGCCATTCGCTTCTAAGACTCTCCTGCCTGGGCTGTTGGAAGCAAGCTCTCCTGCCGACGTCAAGGGAGCTTTTTGGGGTTGCGCAATCCACCATCGACGCGTCGCGACCGGCAACTAACCCGTCTGCGCCTTTACAACAATACCTCTCCGAAGCCTCGCTTTCCCCCGAAAACTCCTTGTGGCTCCTTTTGTGTCAATCTTCGGCGCGTAATACGATCGCGATCGGCGGCGGTGACGCGCGATGGACAACAAACGCAAGGCGAGCTCTTCGGGAGCTGGCATCGGAGACGGTGATGATGATCGGGCCCCCAAGCGACTGAAGACACCAGGTGTAAGTTGCTGCGACAGGCCTTTTCTTCCCCCTGGATACTCTTTACCCCGCTCCGCATCCCCTTTTGACGTCCGTCGTGCGTGTCAAAATGGACAGCCATCTGCGACTGTGGCCGGGTTGGAAGCAAGCACTTGGAAACACCGCCTACCAACGCCCCCTTTTTAAACGCATAGAAATGGTTTCTGCTCTTCTATAGGCAGGCAATGAGGCTGACAACCAAAGCAGCAACCTTCCGACTACAATCTCCTGCATGGCGAAACCGCCGAGTCCACATCCGCCTATGGTCTACACTTCCTCGAGACAATACGACGGACAAAGGATAAGAGGTGCGGTCCCTTGCACTTTCTTTGCGCATTTCACTTGGAGCATTGCAGGCTAATATCAGAACGCAGCGGCCGACTTGTCGCAAGCTACTTTGAGAATCTCCTCCCGCGGGAAACGAATCAAGAATACTACGAGCGCATCCGCATGCCAATCTCGCTGAAAGTGATTGAGAGGAAACTCCACAACCAGGATTTCAGAAACCTCTCGGAGCTCGAGAGTTTCTTCAAGCGCATGGTGACCAATGCGAAGGAGTTCTACTCCAAGAATTCCGAGATCTTCGAGGACGCAGAGCGCGTGCGCAAAGCACTAAGCAACTACATGACGAAAACCAACCCTGCGTACAAACTTATTTCCGGGTATAGCTGTCAAGCAACGCCGATTCCCACCGATCTGCAGCCTGATCTGGAGGAAGTTTCCGCTCGTAGGGTTGTCGTACAGCGCTCTCAAGAAGACGACGAGGACGCTGAGGGAGAGGAGGATGCCGAGGGCGATGAAGAAGATGCTGAGGGTGACGAGGACGAGGATGATCAAGAAGAGGATGGAAATCCCAGGAAGATCGTCCTCAAGAGGAAAGGCCCTGGTCGGCCTTCGAGGGCCGACTCGGAACAGGCCAGGAAGTTGGACAAGAGCGGCCGGGTCAAGGCAGACCACGAGTACGAGGGCGTGCCGTACAAAGGACTTTCTTTCCAACAAGCCCAAGAAAAGATTGTCGAGGAGTTGATCCGGAAGCCGGATGGATCGTGAGTTATGCTTTTCCCCCTGACAGTCACTGTTGGACGCTAATGAAGACAGGGACCCGTACTTCCTGGATTTCATCAACCTGCCGCCCCGCACCTACAAGGATTACTTTGCCGTCATTTCATCTCCGCTGTCCTTGAAGGGGTTGCAGAAACTTGTCAAGGGCATCCACGGCCGACAGCCTGCAACTGGTGTTAGTGACTTCAAAAACTGGGCAACGTTTGAAGACAGGGCGAGCCTTCTCTGGACGAATGCACACTTTTACAACGAGGAGGGCAGTGAAATTCACACCCTCGCAACAGAACTCAAGGTTTGTCGGAACCAGTCCGTCCGTGATGCTTTATGATTGACAATGGTGTCCCAGGAATGTTTCGAGAAGGAGCTTAGCGAGGCAAAGTCGGTGATCCAGGAACCGCCACAGCCGAAAATCAGGCTGAAGATGACTCCTGGGCAAGAGACACCGGTTATTGGACCCAAGAAAATCACCATCCATGTGGGAGGGTCGAGAAGCAGCACCGCAGCCTCGCCTGCGCCGCAGGTCGGCCAGTCCAGTGACCTGGGTCGTCCCGATGGGGCGGTAGACGGCAACAGGAGCATCCCTCCCCTCGCAAACACCACCTCGGCCAGTTTCCAGGTTGACCATGCCAGGATTGTACCCGGAGTTATACCATCTCCGCGCCCTTCCGTCGTGGGCCCTATGCCTGGTGTTGGAGCCCAGCAGTCCCCAGTGGTCTTCCCGCGGGCAAACGGCAATGTACCGAGCGTTATGAATACGCCGAACGGAATGGTGGGCACTCCACAGAACCTCCAACAGCCGCCTCCTATCCACCAGCTCCAAAATGGCCATCCAGCACCCGCGCCGTTGGCCGCGCCGCCGATCTATGACTACAAGTATCGCGCTCCCGGTAGAGGTGGGTTGATCTCATTCTTGGCCATCGGGCCGTCGCAAGTACGTGCATCTTACTAACAGCGCAATGCAGGCTATGCGGACTCCCTTATGCCGAGTGTTCTGATCCGGACACATCCTAGCGTGGCTATGGACAACAGGTTCAGGTTCGAGATCCCGGCAGACCCGAAGGAAGCGCAGCAAAACATCACGTTGCATATCCCGGGCAGCCAAGGCCGATTGCAGGTCGTTCCTCGCCTGGCGCCATTCGAGCAGCAGGGCCGCGCCTACCGCATGTTTGTGAGCATCAACGGCCAGACGGTGGGACGGGCGACTCCTCTCCCCGTCCCAGATGACCCGCTGCCTCAGAACGCTATCGTCTTCGACCTGAATCTGCTGTACACCACGAACATTATCATGATCACGGTCATTGCTGCCCTCCCCAAAGGGCAGAAGCTGCCGAACGGTGCGGATTGCGAGGTGGAGAAGCTTGTGATCAACGCCCAACTTCTCCGGGTCTATTAGGGTTCGTGGGCCTAGGAGTGTTATTATCGGCGTATTCTTGTGGGGGTGGATGGCGGAAACTCGGTGGTGTCTGGGGCAGGCAGAGGTACTTGGTTAAAGAGTATGGGGAACACGGAAAGAAGGCGGCTTCTTGTGGTATGGGTGGTTCATGGCGTTTGGTGTCATCGAGGACTTGGTCCACGTTCTCTTATCGTTCCTGGCAGGATTACGGCCTTCTCGTTTTGTTGGGGAATCTTACTCAGTAGTTTACTACATGTATGTACCACACTAGGAGCGAGGTTGATCTTTTTCCCTTCTTTTCGAGCCTTTTTTCTTCATGGAACGGATGGATGGATCACTTGACTCGGGATGTGTTTTTCTCAGCTGGAAGCCATCTTACGATATTCGCCAGACAGATACACAGATAGTTAGCGCCAGCGCAATTCACCATGCAACAATCAAACGTGGTGACCAAACGACACGTTGTCGATTGCTCAACGTCAATCGACAAGAATGAAGAGACGGGTCTGTAAATTCTATGTAACTAAGCGCGCTTGGCAATGCTTGTGTATTTAACCAACACGCCAAGCGCAGCATGGATTTGACGTTACCCCACATCAGCTGCCAATCCTAATCCCAGCCAAAATTTTGTCGACCTCGATTTGCATCCAGCCCTCAAGGTCCTGAGAACGGGAGAATTCACGATGCCATTCCCTGCACGGTAGCCCAATTCAACCGCCCACGAACGAACCCCGAAAGCCAGAAACCAACCCGGCAGTCCACAACACCCGACCATATCACCATGGACGCGGCCGCCCTCCTCAAATCCCAAGGGTGGCGAGGCAAGGGCTTCTCGCTCCATCCCACCAACAACACGATCGGCCTGTCCAAGCCGCTCCTCATCTCCCGCAACACGGACGGCCGAGGCATCGGCCAAAAGGCGCACTACACGAGCGACCAGTGGTGGCTGCACGCCTTTGACCAGAAGCTCAAGGGCCTCGACACGTCCAAGAAGGGCACGGTGACGCAGTCGGTGACGCAGGGCAAGCTGGACGTCATCGCGAGCAGCCAGCCCAACGGCAAGTACACGGGCGTGAGCGGGCTGTACGCGTCGTTTGTGCGGGGCGGCATGCTGGAGGGCACGATGATGGAGATCGATCTCGTGGCGGGCGGCGAGTCGACCGACGCGACGCCGGTGACTTCGTCCGAGGAGAGCGACGGGTCCGTCTCGAGGAGGATGAGGAGGAGGCAAGAGAAGCGGGGCGAGAGCAAGGCGGAGAGACACGCTAGGAGGGCAGCGAGGGCGGCACGCAAGGCGGAAAAGGCTGCGAGGAAGGCGGCCGATGCGAAGGCGGCGCGGAAAGCAATCGAGAAGGCCGCGAAGAAGGCTGCGAAGAAGGAGTTGAAGAAGGCGACGCGGGCGGACGAGACGAAGGAGGAGAGGCGCGCCAGGAGGGGCGAGAGGAGAGCACGGAAGGAGGTCAAGAGGAGGAAACGGGAGGCCGCTACGCTGCAGAAGTCGGACCAAGGATGAAAGGGGCTCGCGCCTAAGGTGTTGGGTATATTGCTCCGTTTCCCCCACGCGAAGCAGGACGACTTCAGGCCGCCTTACGCCAGGTTGCAGACCATTAGAGGCGCATGAGCAGCCGGGCCCGGCGCGGTGCAACCGATGCACATTTGCGAGGGCGCTGGATTTACCGTTGGTCCGCAGAAAGGAAAACTGCGGTCGCGCCAAACAGAATGCCGGGCGATGGAAGAGCTGTTCATAGCAGAGTCTCCGATTCGCGCTTCAAGGTTCCTTTGGGACCTTGCCTGGTTTGTTTGATAGAAGCCAGGGCCGGCGGTCCCAAAAGTCGTCCTTGATAATGTCAAGATGTTCCACCACGATCCGTGCCTTTGCGCGACGTTTCTTGTCGTTTTCGGCTTGTGTTTTGGATTTCTGGACCGGCTCTGCCAAATTGTCCGCTTCGAGGGCGGCATTATGGGTGCCAGGTTCCACCAGTTCGTACTGCGCTCTTCCGTCAGTCGCTTGGAGGTAGCAGTTTGGGGAACGGGATGACCTACGTCTCTGAAGACGACACTGCCCTTCTTGTACATCTCGGGCTCATTGTTGTAGTTGATGCTGAATTTCGAGAAGAGGATCTCGTTCTTGTCCGCAGCATAGGTCCCCTTTCTGGGCATCAGAGACAAGGTCTTAGCTGTTGGGGCTGGGCGACTCACCTTTAGCGTTTTCTCGGCCTCAGTGCCATCCATTCCACCCAACTGAATCAGGGCCCAAAACGTCGTGTTGTAGAGATTGTTGATGTGGCCTGACATGTCAGAATCATTCTTTGGTGTGATACAGGGAGGAGTGTGCTTACAGTCAACCTGTCTCCAACTCATGTAGTCCCGCAGATTCTGCACCGTCGGGTAGCATACTGCCCGGCCGTCGAAGCTAGGCAACGGGGGAGACAAAGGGGTTTCTGAGAAGTAGGTCGACCACAGGTGTACATAATACGCGGTGAAGGTAGACACGATCGTCGAAACCAGCTTGCTGTGCCGGGCACTCAGCTTCGAGTCCAGGCCATGGGTTGGATCATGGGCTTACCTCGAGCGACGCTCAAAGAGGGTACATGTTTTGTGAAAGACGAAGCTGCACGGATATGTCAAATGATGTTCAACTCGAATCATGACCCTAGGCAGAGCACACCTGTACTCATCGCTGACGCCGTAGGCAATGGCGATGTCTGGAAGCTCAGCCATGACAGCCCTGGCGGCGGCGTTCATGAGCTCGAGGGCCCGCTTGTCGTTTGGCTTCTCAAAGGCATACTTGGTTGAGAACCTGGCACTTGGTCAGACAAATAGTCGCAACATGCGCAAGTAAGCGTGGTGTTCAAATTCCTGCCGTACTTGGTGAAGCCGCGCCCATCGATTCTGACCACAACCCACGTGTTTGGGAGCAGATTGTCGGGTTGCTCAAAATGCTTGACATATTCGAATCTTGAACCAGTCATCATCAGCTGCGCATTTGCAACTCAAATGACGGATGCTTCGTACTTGGAGTTGGCCATCTTGGGGACTTGAGGTCGCGACCTTAGCTATGCTGTCTTTTGCAACTCATGTGAGTCTAACATTTACAAAGTAGCGATTCTCACATGTAGAACTGCGGGACAAGAAGCTGTCATCGGGAGAAAACCAACCGACTCAGGAACCCCGCAGACCCACCGAGGCTGGCAGGGGATGTGCTTGGCATCCCATCATTCCCCTGTCAGCGGGGCACGCGCTGCAGCCTTGCGGCAGCTCAATTCCTCCCATTCCACGCTGCACACGCAGCCTCGTCGCGACAACCAGCAACTGCTCCCTCGGGCACTCACAAAACCTTCAACGCCGCGATGAATCTCCTACTTTCCGACGATTATCTCCTCCAAGACTACCCCGAGAATATCACCAACACCATTCGGTCAGGACATTCGACATGTGTGCGATTCAACCGCAGAGGCGACTTTCTCGCCTCAGGGCGTGTCGATGGCACCGTCGTCATCTGGGATCTGGAGACCATGGGCGTGGCGCGCAAGCTCAGGGGACATTCAAAAAACATCACTTCTCTCAGCTGGTCTCGGTGCGGCAGGTATCTGCTCTCGGCATGCCAGGGCTGGAAGGCCATTCTCTGGGACCTTCAGGATGGGAATCGACACCGCGAGGTGCGCTTCCGTGCGCCGGTTTACGGGGCCGAGCTACACCCGTGGAACCAGTCTGTTGTCGCTCGCTCTACTGCCCTCTTGGGAGATATAGGCTGACCTTTACAGCTACCAGTTTGCCGCCGCGTTATTCGAAGACCAACCGATGCTCGTCGACATTACCAACTCGGCTGACGTGCGATACGTCCTTCCCTCCGTACAAAAGCGACCCAACACCGAGGCCGATGCGGCGCTGAAAGAGAAGCATGCTAAGGAGGATGCGAAGCACATGACGACAGCCATCGTCTACACTGCGGCAGGCGACCATCTTTTGGCCGGCACAACCAAAGGGCGCCTCAATATCATCGATGCCAAGACACGCGAAATAATCTACTCAGAAAAGATAGCGAGTGGTATCATTACAACTCTGCGGCTGACCGAGTCTGGCAAGGAGCTCCTTGTGAACGCCCAGGACCGCATAATACGAACGTTCCATGTGCCGAATCTCTCTGCCGCAGACCTCGACCCCGACACGATACAAATACCACTCGAGCACAAGTTCCAAGACGTGGTAAACAGGTTGTCGTGGAATCACGTGGCGTTCAGCGCTACGGGAGAGTACGTGGCTGCGTCCACATACAACAATCACGAGCTCTACATCTGGGAACGAGGACATGGCAGCTTGGTCCGCATGTTGGAGGGGCCGAAAGAGGAGCAGGGTGTCATTGAATGGCACCCGCACCGCGCCCTGCTGGCAGCCTGTGGTCTAGAGACAGGGAGGATCAACATCTGGTCGGTCACGAGCCCACAGCGATGGTCGGCCCTCGCGCCTGACTTTGCCGAGGTTGAAGAGAATGTCGAGTACATCGAGAAAGAGGATGAGTTCGACATCCACCCGCAGGAGGAAATCCAAAAACGGCGACTCGATCAAGAGGACGAGGACGTTGATGTCCTGACTGTGGAGAACGGCGGCGGACTGAGCGAGGACGTGGACGCGTTTCGCATGCCCATACTGTTCAACCTGGGCGAGTCGGACAGCGAAGAGGAGTTTGTGAACGTAGGGCTCGGGACATTACGCAGAAAGAGTCCCGGAGACCAGGACGATGGCGAAATGACAGGCGAGGAGAGGGGGCCTGGAAGGAAAGCAGGGGGCAGTGGACGAGGACGGGGAAAGAAAAAGTGACAATAGCACAGCTGTGCCTTGCAGCTTGCAGTTATTGAGTTTGGAGGGTGAAAAGACAATACCAGCGCATTCAAAGCAAGTGCCTTTCAATAAAGGTTATCTGAGTTGCAGAATTGCATTCAAAGACTGTGAATGGAGCTTCAATTTCGTCATCGCTGGAGTTGAGGTTCTCTTGTGTGTGGAGTGTTGATCAGGAGCAAGGAAAACAGAAGCGGCTCCTGAACTGGACTGAGTATTTTGTACAAGCTGGGTACTTGATCACCTGCTGTGTTTTCCACACTGAAAAGAGAAGCCCCCAAGTCGCGTTTTGTACCCGTGTTTCATTTGGCACCATTGTCAGGGGTGCTTGTGCCAAAAGTGGGGCCTTCCCCAAAGTGGCCGTCAGCCTTCGCCTCTCCCGCGTTTGCTTTGTCAAGTCGAACTTTTCCAGGCGGCGCCGTCCTCAATCTCACCCAAACCAAAAGCATCCAACAATCACGACCGGCATCGCAAATCGCGTCAAGAACCGCCGAAATCTTGTCGCCCGCCCCTTATCGACAAGATTATCGAACCCGCCGACTGCGATCTTCGAGTTCATCGATTTTTTCCGAGCCGCAGCGAGACTGGAGACGACGAGGTTTTGAGGAGCGCTGCCGCGGGCCGCTGGCCTGGAAAGCGTAGTGGAGGAGGCCACAACAGCATCGCGAAAAGTCATCACGCGGTGCCATCTCGCCATCAAACTCTCGCCAGTCGCGCAGTAATCTTTCTCGTTCTCTTTCGCCGCGGTTGATACTCTCCGGCAGATTAGCGCGCGCGCGCCTCGACACCGCGACTTTCGCTAGACCAATAATTCACCGATCGCTGCCTGACCCAGCATTTCCCATCGCGATTTTTTTCCTTGCCAGCAGTTTTGACAATTTCATTCCATCAAAATGGCGAACCTTATCTTCGCGCACTCGAGTGCGCCGATCCGCACGATCAAGGAAATCCAGTTTGGGCTCCTGTCCCCCGAAGAAATCAAGGGAATGAGCGTGTGCCACATCATCTACCCGGAGACGATGGATGAGACGCGGACGAAGCCTCGCGACGGTGGCCTCAACGATCCCCTCCTCGGTTCAGTCGACCGACAGTTCAAGTGCAAGACCTGCACTGAGAATATGACCGAGTGTCCTGGCCATTTCGGGCACATCGAGTTGGCCCGACCTGTTTATCACCCCGGCTTCATCAGGCGCACAAAGAAACTGCTCGAGATCGTCTGCCACAACTGTAGCAGAGTGTTGGCTGATAGAGTTAGTCCATCCTACCCAACTGGGTAGTCTTTGTGTGGCTGATGCTGACGCTTTTGACCAGTCCGATCCGCAGTATGCCTCTGCCATGCGGATCCGCGACCCCAAAGTTCGATTCAAGCGAGTTTGGGACATCTGCAAAAGCAAGAAGCGTTGTGACAATGACCCGCCCAAGCAGGCTGAGGATGGAGAGTTCAACCCCGGTGGCGGCTCCGGAGAAGGGCCAATCGGTGGACATGGAGGATGCGGCAACGTTCAACCGGTTATTCGCCAACAAGCCCTGACTCTGTGGGGAAGCGTGGAAACCAAGGACGAGGACGGCGTGAAGACCAAGGAGAAGAAGGTCATCACTCCAGAGATGGCGCTCAACATTTTCCGCCGGATGAAGGACGACGAGATGATCGACATCGGTGTCAACATCTCTCAAGCTCGGCCCGAGTGGATGATTATCACCGTTCTGCCTGTTCCACCCCCTCCCGTTCGTCCCAGCATTTCCATGGACGGCACTGGAACGGGCATGCGCAATGAGGACGATTTGACGTACAAGCTCGGAGACATCATCCGCGCCAACGGCAACGTCCGGCAGGCCATCGCGGAAGGCTCGCCGCAGCACATCATCACGGATTTCGAGAACCTTCTTCAGTACCATGTCGCCACCTACATGGACAATGACATTGCCGGCCAGCCGCAGGCATTGCAAAAGAGCGGCCGTCCCGTCAAGGCCATCCGCGCCCGCTTGAAGGGCAAGGAAGGCCGTCTGCGAGGCAACTTGATGGGAAAGCGTGTCGACTTTTCGGCTCGTACTGTCATTACTGGCGATGCCAACATCTCGTTGGACGAGGTCGGCGTGCCGCGCAGCATTGCACGCACCTTGACCTATCCCGAAACCGTCACCCCGTACAACATTGCCAAGCTCACCAAGTACGTCCAGAATGGACCGACTGAGCACCCAGGAGCCAGGTTCGTCGTCCGCTCTGACGGCACGCGTCTTGACCTTCGCCACTATCGGCGCGCGACTGCGGTTCAGCTCGAGTACGGGTGGAAGGTGGAACGCCACCTGATGGATGGAGACTTCATCATCTTCAACCGTCAGCCGTCTCTGCACAAGGAGTCCATGATGGGTCACAGGGTTCGGGTCATGCCTTATTCCACATTCCGACTCAATCTCTCCGTTACCTCTCCATACAACGCCGATTTCGATGGCGACGAGATGAACTTGCACGTTCCTCAGACTGAGGAGACGCGTGCCGAGGTCAAGGAGCTTTGCATGGTCCCTCTCAACATCGTTTCGCCGCAGAGAAACGGCCCTCTCATGGGTATCGTCCAGGACACCCTGGCTGGCGCGTACAAGCTCTGCCGGCGTGATGTGTTTCTCACCAAGGAAGAGGTCATGAATATTATGCTCTGGGTCCCTGACTGGGATGGCATCATTCCTCTTCCCGCCATCTTCAAGCCTCGTCCCCGATGGACTGGCAAGCAGCTCATCAGCATGATCATCCCCAAGATCATCAACATTCACATGAACTCGGAGCAGTCAGACAGGGACCATCCGTTCCAGGATGACGGGCTTCTCATTCAGCAGGGAGAGATCATGTTTGGCTTGCTGACGAAGAAGAGCGTCGGCGCTGCTGGAGGCGGCATCGTCCACCTGTGCTACAACGAGCTCGGCCCACACGGAGCCATGGAGTTCCTCAATGGCTGCCAGCGGGTGGTCAACTACATGCTACTGCACTATGGACACAGCATCGGTATCGGTGATACGATTCCCGACGCCAAGACTATTGAGCTCGTTCAGAAGCACATCAACGACGAGAAGGACGAGGTGCGGCGGCTGACACAGGCGGCCACGAACAATGAGCTCGAGCCGCTCCCCGGCATGAACATCCGAGAGACATTCGAGAACAAGGTCTCGACGGCTCTCAACAAGGCCCGTGACAAGGCCGGCACGACAACCGAGAAGAGTTTGAAGGACCTCAACAACGCAGTCACAATGGCGCGTTCTGGCTCCAAGGGTTCTTCGATCAACATCTCGCAAATGACCGCCTTGGTCGGGCAGCAGATTGTCGAGGGAAAGCGCATTCCGTTCGGTTTCAAGTACCGGACACTGCCGCATTTCACAAAGGACGACTACTCTCCCGAGGCCCGTGGGTTCGTTGAGAACTCGTATCTCCGTGGTTTGACACCCTCGGAGTTCTTCTTCCATGCCATGGCTGGTAGAGAAGGTTTGATTGATACGGCTGTCAAGACGGCCGAAACGGGTTACATCCAGCGTAGGCTTGTCAAGGCGCTTGAAGACGCCGAAGCGCGCTATGATGGCACGGTGCGAAACTCTCTGGGCGACATCATCCAGTTCGTCTATGGCGAGGATGGCCTGGATGGTATTTCTATTGAGAAGCAGCGGGTGGACCACATGAATTTGTCGAACAAGAACTTTGACAAGCGCTTCCGCCTGGATGTCATGGATGAGGAGACCTCCGGCGCTGCTCTTGAGGCCCTGGAGTACGGGAGAGAAATGATCAGCGACCCGGTGGTGCAGCAGCTTTTGGACCAAGAATACGATCAGCTCGTGGCCGATCGCAAGCTTGTTCGGCAGATCAACCGCCGCAAGCTGGCCGAGGATAACATGCAGCTCCCGCTCAACATTGGCCGCATCATCGAGACCGCCAAGAAGCTTTTCAAGGTGGACGAATCTCAACGCAGCGACCTCGCACCCAAGGACGTGATTCCCGTCGTCCAGGCCATGCTTGACCGAATGGTTGTGGTCCGCGGCGCGGACCCGATCTCGCAGGAGGCCGACTACAACTCCACAATCTTGTTCAAGATTCAGCTGCGGTCCCGCCTGGCCTTCAAGCGTCTCGCTGTTGAACAGAGGATCAACAAGCTGGCCTTCGAGCACATCCTTGGCGAGCTTGAGAACCGGTGGTCTCGGTCAATGGTCGCTCCGGGTGAAATGGTTGGAGTGCTGGCTGCCCAGTCCATTGGAGAACCCGCGACGCAGATGACGCTGAACACCTTCCACTTTGCTGGTGTGTCGTCCAAGAACGTCACGCTGGGTGTTCCTCGTCTCAAGGAAATTCTCAACGTCGCAAAGGACATCAAGACTCCGTCCATGGTTGTCTATCTTGACTCCGAGAATGCCACTCAGGAGGATGCAAAGAAGCTGCGAAACGCCGTCGAGCATACCAGTCTCCGTTCCGTCACGGCCGTCACCGAGATCTACTACGATCCTGACGTCATGTCCACAACCATTCCTGAGGACTTCGATATGGTCGAGTCGTACTTCTTGATTCCGGACTCGTCGGACATGGACTCTATCGAAAGCCAATCTCGCTGGCTCCTCAGGCTCACTCTTGACCGGCAGAAGATGCTTGACAAGGGCCTGCGTGTGGAGGATGTCGCGCAACGCATCAAGGAAGAGTACAAGAAGGATGTTGCGGTTGTCTTCAGCGACAACAATGCCGAAGAGATGGTCATTCGCATCCGCGTCATCCGTCAAGAGGACGACAAGGATGAGGACGGGAACAAGATCATTGAGGACGATGTGATGTTGAAGCGGCTCGAGAAGCATCTCCTCGACAACTGCACCCTACGCGGTGTGCCTGGCATCGAGCGTGCCTTCTTGAACAAGGGCGCCAAGCTGGTCGAGAAAGCCGACGGCTCGCAGGTGGCCAACAAGGACACGCCGGAATGCATGGAGTGGTATCTTGACACTCAGGGCACGTCGCTGAGAGATGTCTTGACCATCGACGGCGTCGACACGAAGCGGACGTCCACAAACGACCTGTATCAGATCGTGGATGTGTTCGGCATCGAAGCGGCGCGCCAGGCCCTCATGCAGGAGTTGACCCAGGTGCTTGCTTTCGATGGTTCTTACGTGAACCATCGTCACTTGGCTCTTCTGGTTGATGTCATGACCTACCGCGGCAGCATTGCGGCTGTGACGCGCCACGGCATCAACCGCGCCGACACCGGTGCGCTGATGCGTTGCTCCTTCGAGGAGACGGTCGAGATCTTGCTGGAGGCTGCTGCCATCGGCGAGCTCGACGACTGCCACGGCATTTCGGAGAACGTCATGTTGGGCCAGATGGCGCCCATGGGCACTGGCCACTTCGATGTCCTTCTCGATCCTAAGATGCTCGAGACTGTCATCTCGGACAACTCACGTATGGGTCTGATGCCTGGCATGACGATTAAGGGCACTCAGCTCGAAGGTGCGGCAACCCCGTACGATACGGGTTCCCCGATGGCGGACAACGGCTACCTGGGCAGCTATTCCCCTACCATGGGCAATTTCTCGCCTATCCAGGGCGCAGGCTCTGACAGCCCGAGTGGTTTCGGGACCGAGTACGGCGGCGGATTTGGCTCTAGCACCGTCAATCCCTATGCGACGAGCCCGCGTGCGACCAGCCCCTTCTCCACGTCGCCCACTTCACCGTTTGGCTACGGCGGTTACTCGCCCACGTCGCCGGCTGGGTACTCGCCCACCTCACCTCTTCTCGACGCCGGCGGGCGGTACGCGTCGAGCCCGCAATTCAGCCCCTCGTCTCCCTCGTTCTCGCCCACCTCGCCGATGCTCCGGCCCGGCAGCCCGACGAGCCCGAACTACAGCCCCACGTCGCCGAGCTACTCGCCGGCATCGCCCGCAGCGACCAGGCATTACTCTCCCACGTCGCCGGCGCAGTTCAACTCGCCCACGTCGCCTTCGTACTCGCCTACGAGCCCGAGCTACAGCCCTGCGTCGCCGAATCTGCACGCCACCTCGCCCTCGTACTCGCCGGCGTCGCCCACTTGGTCGCCCACGTCGCCGGATGCGTACTCGCCCACGAGCCCGTCGTTCCAACGCTCGCCCGGACAGCAGATGTCCCCGACCAGCCCTGGCTACTCGCCAACGTCGCCTTCCTTCTCGCCGAGGACTCCGGGCCGAGGCCCGTCTGGAGGCAGTGGTGACCAGTAGTAAGGCCATCCCAATCACGTCCAAAGAAGTCGTTGAATAGTTTTGTTAACACGGCTTTGAACAGCTCACCCACTTCTCCTACGAATGACTGATCGATCTCAATTGATTCATCTCATTCCGAGTCAGGCGAGACACGTTGCACGCACGGGGCACAGGTTGCCCTGAGGCGACATCATCACATCCAAGGCAGTTGCGATTTGTTTGTCTCTTTTTCCAGGGTGATACATATTTGGGAGCGAGTTCTGCCTTTTTTCTCATCTCTCTCTCGTTTCCTTGTTCTTCCGCCCCGTTTTTCTTCGTCATTTTGATAGAGCATCCATCTGCTTGCTTGCGATTTGGGCTGGCTCATCGAGTCCCCGGGGATGGGAAGACCAAAAAATAACGTCATGGCGGGGATGCGGTACTTTTTTCTTTTTCGTACATACAGTACGATTGGGAGAGAGAGAGAGACAGAGAGAGACTGCGCGCGGCACCAGATTGGTTACGAGGGCTACCTTGCCTTATCTACACTTGAACTTTGTGGTGGAAAAGGGGGGGAGTGGCCTTTCGCCGCCGTGAAGGGGGATTTGGGGCGGTGGATGGATTGGGTTCGCCCCTACCCAGGCGATCGATGGGAAGGTGGGAATGAAATGAATGGTGGAGAGGGCGGGAAGGGAAAGGAAAGGGAAACGGGGAGGGGTGCTGTGTAATGATTTGTATACATACTACGTAACAAACAGCGAACCTAAACAATGATCTCCCTCTCCCTCGGTGAAGACGGCAGTGGGGGTTCTACTGTCCTACTGTTCTACTGTTCTACTGGCGGTCTGGTCAGTAAGCCCGCTCACCTTGCCTGTTGAGTGGTAGCTGGGGGGGGTCGAAAAATGAAACTGGTTGGTAATGTTGGCTTAACTGCTGCCTTTTGGGGAAATGTGTGTCTCGGAGGGATGTGGAGTCTGGAGGAATGCTGGAGACGGAGAAGGCCGCGCGGGGTGGGGGGTCGACGGGGGTTTGAGGTGGCTGTTTGATGGTGGTGTTGGCTTCGAAGAAGGGGTTGAATAGTCAGCGTTTGTCTCGTTTGGGAGGAAGGGCTGTTGAGCGAAGGGGGACCCTTGGAGAGCGCAGACACAGGGGAGGTAGTTGTTGAGGGGCCGGCGACATTGTGATGATGGCGCGATGTCGGTCTCGGAGGAATGTGGATTGCTGTCGCATCGTCAGAGAAAAGAAGAGCCGGGCAATGTGGGTGGGGATCGTCCCTGGCGGTGGTGCGGCCTTGGAAGGGGGAGGGAGGGTTCCATGATCAAGGTCACGTTGCTCCGGCGAGCTGCGGGCGCTGCTTCCCCGGGTGGCTGTGGCACGCCCTGATTCTCGGGGGGGTTGGGCATCAAGGCCCCCCGGTGTTGCCTGCCCTGGCTGCTCGCCTGCCTTGCTTGGGGGTCGCAACGTGTTGGTGGGTTGACATCAGATCGGGGAGGAAAGGGGCCCGGTGGAGCTGCGCATTGTCCGGATTAAGGCTCGGGCCCGAAGGTGTGCCGCGACGGGCCTTGGATGGGGTGGTCTGTCTTGTGTTGGTTGCGGTATGTAGAGTACTTGCTGTGCAAAAAAAGCAGGTACCTTACCTCGGACCTTGCATTCGCATTCACATGGTGATGGTGGTTGGTTGCAGGCATGACTCGCGTCTGCCCCCTTTCTGTTCTACCGCATGCCTATCGTGCTGGTTTAACTACGGTATCCCAGTCGCTGGGTTGCTTTGGGCCGAGACGGGGGAAAGTCGAGATCATGGCAGAGTCAAGGCCGGTAAGGCAGCAGCACGCAGGAGAAAGGGGGAGGAAAAGGGAGGGAGTCAGGGGTTAGGGGGTTGAGTCAGACCTGGGGTCATCCTTTCAGAGACTCTCCCATGGGATGGGGGTGTCTGTAAATGCAGACACTTCCACAAGGCGGAGGGACCCGATACGCAGACCAGGCATCTACCGAGAACCCACCTCTAATTCTGATGAGATGATGTAAACGCAATGAGACGGCGTGTCACATGGCATGCGCTGGGCTGCGCGTCCGCAACATCGCGGGTCTTGGTCTTGAGGCAGGTACATGTATGTACACCTCACACTGCTTGTGTGCCTGGCGGTCCCCATGCTGCATGTCTGCTCGTGCGGGTTAGACGGATCGTTGCCTTGTTTGGAGGTTGAAGCTGGATGCAAACCAACTGGATTGGAATCTCGGTGGTGTTGTTGATGGGCCCGAGCAAGGCTGAGCGGTGCGCACTGTGACCCTGGCCGCATCGACAACGGCCTAGTTTGCTGCCCACAGCCTCCTTCTAGAAAGCCCTCCGAACAAGAGGGAGGGAAAAGTGAGGCAAAAATTGCGCAGCTGTGCGCCCGTGTCGGCCATCTCCGGTGGAAGCCCTGGCGAGGCAGCACACCTCGAGTTTAGTTTGTTATGTTGTGCGGTGGTGGTTGCTGTGGTCGTTGCGAGAAAGAAAAAGATGGGGGGAGAAGTGCCGTTGGGTGGAGTCAGCCACAGTGCGAGATCGCCGTTGTGTCACATAACTTAGCGGCGGATCTGTCAAGCGCCGGCCTTTGCGGATTACCAAGCAGCTCTAACACATTTGGCGGCAGCCAACTGCTGTTTCTGTTAGTAAGCTACAATCCCTGCTGAGATCCTTGCAGCGCACGAGCCAGCTTACCAGACTGTCGGGTCCAAAAACCGACTTTGAGGCTTGAAACCTGCGAATCCTGCTCGTCTTGTGTCGAGGCTCGTGTGGCTGTGAAGAGGCGCGTCTCCGAGACACGGCTGCAATTCGGAAACAGAGAGCCACGAAATCCGAACTGCGCAACTGCAAGCGACAGGCTGCACACGGCAAGGGATGCAGTGCATCGGCAGGCTCAACGTCCATCAAAAGGTACCCCCTTTCGCGAGAGTACTTTGCATACTTGAGAGGGTACTTCAGGCACTCTCCCCCAGAGCTGTTTTGCTGCCTCCGGGGGTTGTGTTATGGGGGTTGTGCTCTTTCCGGGCGGACTCGTGCCCCCCCTGTCTTCCCCAGGAGGAAATGGTGTTGGTGACACAGGAAGCAGCGGCATTAGGGAGCAATAGACTCGAACGCGATTTTTGCAACGGCCTTACCCGACTGGCACGTCTGTCATCGCGGCATTTAGGCAAGGAAATGAAAGAAGGTGTCTCTTGCACGAGGCGATCGCCCTGATCCAGGGACGACACACATCTCCATGCGGGAGCCTGGGGTTGTTGGTTGATTGCAGACGCCGGTTTCCCTTCCTCTGCCTCCCTATTGGCCGCCGCCAGCAGATCACCCCAGTCGTCCGCGCTTAACCATCGGGACTGTTAGGTTGAAATCTCGCCGTGGTCCATTGAATGCTGCTCAACCGCCACCAGGGCCGTCGTGGTTGGTTTGGGGTGGTGTAGGGCGACGGCCTGAGATTGGATGTTGAGGCCGGACGTGCACTCTGTTGGCCCTTGGTGCGGGGGAGCTGCCGCGAGGTCCTTACACACTGTTGCGGGCACGGCACGGGGCCCAGGGTCTTGATTCATCGTGGGAGAAGTCAAGTGCAGACTGTGCAGCAGAAGATACCCTGAATATCGGTCTAGGCCATGTACCTCGGTGATTATGATGTGAAGGATGAGGCAGCTGCGGCTGGCAGACGGCAACAAGGGTGATAGGAGCCAGCTTCCCATTATCTTCATTCGGTCCTCGAGGTGGCATCGAATGCGGCATGGGGTGTAAGTCGTCACTAAGCCGCCCCTGCCTTTTCTGGCATCTCGGTGTGACCCGAGAATTGTTCCTGCGCCTAGGTAGCCAGCCCTACGTCGTCTCAGAGCCCTCGGTCCAACGTTGCCGGAGTGCGTGTGATTCGGCGAAGGTGAGAGCCGGGGGGGCAGAGACAAAACTCGGTGAGAGGAAACTTACGACAACAACAACACGACCGGAAATACTCCCTCTTCCGAACCGAGTCCCAGCGAACAGCGGAGTTACCCTCCTATGCCCATTGTGTAGGGTAGGCAAGAGTTCACATGTCGGAGAACCCTTTCGCAGGCGTGCCCACCTCTCCACCTTCTGCCTGCCGCTATCAACCCCCGTGGGCCGGCTCTGATTGGCAAGGTGTGCGACTGTAAGCGCGATGCAGACGCACTCCCTGTGGCACGATGCAGAGCAGCACGGGTCATGGCGGCACCTGCAAAGTCCGACACATCTGGTCACAATGGGGCGTCGCTAGCCGGCCTTCGGTGTATTGTTTCCTCATTCTGCCCGGCCGGTGAAGGGCCGCTCATCCGAAATTCGACATGTCCTCGATCTCTGCATCCTGGCGGTCTGACTGGGCCATTGTCCGACTCGACTTCGGCTTCATGATGCGGCACGGGCCTCGGGTGTGCCGCAACGGGCCAAACCGCGCCCAATGGAGTGGTGAGTAAAGGGATGCTGTCAAAGAAGATGCGCAAGGCCCCTGGTGCGGCTGATTTGCGCCCCCCGCCAATCGGTTGTGGTTGTGGGCAGGGTCGGATGCGGACGTTTGGAGATGGGACGGAAGATCGGATGAAGGACAAGATTGGAGGCAGGAGATAAAATGATTTGAAGGCCCACTGCCTTCGCCAAAACTCTCGTCTGCGGACTTGGCAACCCACCAGAGGGCAGCCGCAACTGGTGACAAGCTTCCCCGGCGAGGGGTTGTGATCCTTCCCGCATTGGGCGATGGGGCTTGGGCACGGGCCACAAGCCTTGGGGGCATGTCTTTGAGAGCTTTGTCAAGGGTACCTTACCTTGCTCTCGAAATTGCAGTCGGGGGCCAGCTCATGTGACGGCGAGCTGCTGCGTCTCCCCGCGGCCCCGCGGCCATGCCCGACGATGCACGCGACGCTGTGTTTGCACTGGCCACGACCTGGCCGGACTGACCGCCGTCCTGATTTGTTGATGGCTGCCATGCGACGCCCGATTTCCTGCACAGCAAACTCCGCCGCCGCCACGACACATCGTGGGACTTTTTTCCCCGAGGAAGGACAAGAGTCAGTGGGCCGCCACTGTTGCCACGTGTGTGCGTGCCAAATACTGTGTGAAATCCTCAATTGTTGCTGGGCACCTGCTGTGCACGACAGGGTTTGGCACGGAGACGGTGGTGACACCCGCCGGGTCCAACGGTGGTTTCTATGTCGTTTCAGCGGAACAACACCTCAAGAAAAAAAAAAAAAACCCTTGCCATCGTGGGACACGGAAGCAGGTCCCGCCGACTTGCCCGGCTGGCGACCGTGCCCGACAAGCACCACCCGGTTAATGACCGGCCCTCTTTGCCCGCGTGGCCTGAGGCTGTGACCCAATGGTCTCGAGACGTGATGGGCAGCCAAGGCACGCGCCTGATCATGTGTGGTGCCGAAAGGGCGAAGTGGGAACGCTAGGGGGTGGGGGACAACGCAATGGAGATTTTGTTCATCAGCAGCCGGTGCAAAGATTATCCTGCGAAGCTATGTAACAGAAAATTCACATCCAGAAGAGAAACTTCCTCCCCCGTCCAGATATATCATGCCCAGGTCTCAAGCCCCTCAAGCCAAACATGGCGGGCAAGAACCGCACCCGTCTTCTCACCCAGTGCCCGTTGAGTATTTCCTCCCACGACGAACGGCATGGTCTCAAGCCGCAGTCCATCGCCCGCGACCGATCCAGGAAGCCGCGCCGCCGATTTCGCAGGTTCAGCACAACAGACGAATGCTTGTTTCAGTGGGGGTCGTGTATTCGCTCGTTCGAGGGGAGCGCGAAGACCGCCACGACTGTTTCCCAAAGCGTTAATCAACCAGGATTCCTTAAGAGAGCCGTCCATCAGCTGGGGACGTTGGCACATACCAGAGATCGAATGGTGACCTTTACGTGCGTGTTGCTCGCTAATGGCAGTTTGGGCAGAGTCCGTCCTGAGGTTCTTCGACTGGTTGAGGAGCGCCGTTTGGGCAGTATCCCAAGGCGGCATACTGGGCGCATCGAACCAGTTCCTCGATGATGTGGCCGCAGCCATTGTAGTAGAACCTGTATAAGTAGCACATGGTGGGTGGTGATGATTCCCGGGTGGTGTTGGAGAGAAGGTGCTCAGGCGTGCTTGCTGGAGTGGCAGTGGTGCGGGCGAGCAGATGGCAGGGAGACGGCAGGCTTCAAAATCCTTGAAAGTGCAAATGAGGTTTGCGCGGACGGGGACGAGGGCGAGGATGAAGGTGAGGATCCTCTGACTGACAGGGCTGGAGTCGACGGCTCTCTTTATAGACTTCTTGTCGAGGTTCAAGATGGGGTGCCTACGCCTGCTTCGTCCTTTTGATGTCGGTCCTCTGCTGCACCAGCGCCTCGCCGAGACAGTGATGGTCCCCGCTGCTCCCTGTATGACTACCTCCTTGGACAATGTCTGTTGGCAGTTGCCTTTTTGCTTGGGATGGGGCGAGGCAAATGGAGTTGGGTTGAGTGCGGTTGGTTGACGGGTGTGTGTGACAGTCGCTCCGGGCATCATCTCCAGCAGGGAATGTAACGATGCACACCCAAAAAAGCAGAGGTACAGCTGTGTATCCCGCGCTGCGGGGGTACTTACTGCCCTCTCCAGCTGCAAGTTCGGGAGACTAGCAGGCAGGTGTGGGCCGATCCGGGACCGGCAGGTGGCAAGGGGGTAAGGGGTGCAGAAAGGAGAGCCAAGGTTGGGCCTATCACGTCTGTCAAGCCCTCGCCCTACAAGGCCCTGCTCGGATAGACGGGCGAGCACGCACACCCCACAGCCGTATGTACACTACATTGCCCACTCAACAGCCCGCAGGAACCAAGGTGAAGACAGCTCCGTCCTGCGGTGCCTGCTGCGAACGCAGGGCGCAACGAGCTTCGGCACTGGCCTGGCCTGCGCCGCGAAGATGCCGGCCCTCATCTCGGCCGGGAGGAAGCACCGCCCTCACAGTGGCCGAATCGATCTGGCCTTTGCCGTGCCCGTGTCATTGACCTTTCGCTGTTGGGTGGCCGAGCAGAGTGACGCCAGCGTTGCCAAGCGCACGGGGAAGCAGCGGGCATAGATAGCGTGGTGGGTGGGACAGGGTTCGTCGACGGAAAGACGCAGCAGTTCGTCGAGAAGGTGACGGGCCGTCCACATTGCAGCCCACTTAGGCTCCAGGGGCGAAGCATATGACGAACGAGAAGTAAGGCGCCAGTGGGCAAGGGGCTTGGCAGACGAGGACGGGAGACTTCCCGGGGGCATCGGCCTGCAATGTTGGTGATATCGAGCATCTAACCGAAACCAGAACGAGAGATTATCCATCTCACTCGTCAAGTGTACACACTGAACCACACGAAGACGCCAATCACGGTCCCGATA
>Ga0247824_10000126_pt1 | contig 31046 bp, 35 predicted proteins | sample 13C_PalmiticAcid_FD_194412 | JGI IMG/M metagenome (GOLD analysis project Ga0247824, IMG submission 194412) | Soil microbial communities from agricultural site in Penn Yan, New York, United States - 13C_PalmiticAcid_Day48 | ecosystem: Environmental > Terrestrial > Soil > Agricultural land...
CCCCCGCCCTCACCGCCGCCGCACAACCCGTCACCAGCCCCCGCACCGAACTCATCCGCACCCCCGACACCTGGCAAGAAGAAGCCTGGGGCTACCACGACACCCTCGGCGAATTCCGCTACGCCGTCGACTGGGAAGCCAAGATGCTCTCCCGCGTCCGGCTGTACGCCGCCAAGCTGGAGCCCGGCGCCGACGAACCCGTCCGCGCCAAGGCCGGCACCGCCGTCGACATCATGACCACCTTCGCCGGCGGTGCCGCCGGGCAGGCACAGATCATGGACGGGCTCGGCACCCAACTCGCCGTCCCCGGCGAGGGCTACCTCATCGTCGAGGCCGTCAACGGCGTCGAGAAGTGGAGCGCCCGCTCCATCGACGAGGTGCGTGCCGGGCGCGGCGGGTACGAGGTCATCGACGAGACGAACCCGCGCTCGGGTGTGTCGTGGCGGCCCCTGTCGCGGGAGTCGCTGGCGCCGATCCGGGTGTGGCGGCCGAACAAGCGTTACCACCACCTCGCCGACTCCCCGGCGCGGGCTGCGCGGTCGACGATGCGTGAGCTGGAGTTGGTGAACCGGCACATCACCGCCCAGTACCTCAGCAGGCTGGCGTCGGCGGGGGTGGTGCTGTTCCCGGAAGAGATCACGTTCCCGGTGCGGGAGGAGTTCGCGGACGCCCCGGACCCGTTCATGGCGGAGTGGGTGGAGATCGCGGCGGAGGCGATCCGGACGCCGGGGACGGCGGCGGGTGTGGTACCGATCCCGATCAAGGTGCCTGCGGAGTACGTCGACCGGATCAAGCATCTCGACTTCACGCTGAAGATCGACGACAAGATCATCGAGAAGCGTGACAGTGCGATCAAACGCCTCGCGACCCAGCTCAACGTGCCGCCCGAGGTGCTGCTGGGGATGGGGGACCTCAACCACTGGAACGCCTGGGCCGTCGACGAGACGTCCCTGAAGGTGAACATCGCGCCGGACGCGGAAACCATCTGCCAGGCCATCACCTCCGGCTACCTCCAGCCCCGCCTCAAAGCCTCCGGCGTCGAGGACTGGGCATCCTGGGTCGTCTGGTACGACATGTCCGAACTCACCCTCCGGCCCGACCGCTCCGACAACGCGATCAAGCTGTACGACCGCATGGAGATCGGCGGCGCGGCCCTGCGCCGCGAGACCGGCTTCGACGACACAGACAAGCCGACCCGCGAGGAACTCCGCGAGCAGGCCCTCAAGGTCATCATCAACACCCTGCCGTCCGGCGCGCCGTCCGCGCTGCCGCTTCTCACCGGCCAGCAGATCGACGTCAACACGACCAACCCCGGCGCCCCACCGCCGCGCCCCGCAGGTCAGCAGCAGCCCCCACCCGAGGAGACGCGGGAGGCGCCCGGGGGCGGGGAGCCGCCACCAGAGCGCGGCGAGCAGGCACGGCAGGATGCGACCGACGCCCGGCAGGCCCGCCTCGCACGGCAGGCGCAAGCGCTGCACGCGGTCAGGTTCGCGGCGGGCCGGCCGCCGGAGTTGCTGCACCCGGGGCTGTGTTCGCAGCACGCCTACTCGTGCCCGTTCACGCACGCCGCCCTGAAGCTGCACTCGTTGCCGCGGCCGGGCACGTCCGGCGTGTACGAGGCCAGGTTGGATGCGTTCGGCCGGTTCACGATCGGACGGCACGCCCCACTGATGGACGTGTCCGGTTTCTTTTCGACGACGACTCGGAGTTCGAATGGCCTCGCTCGTAGCCGCGGCTGACGGCTCGCACACGTCCGGCGCGATGATCGCGCTGATGCCCACGGCGGAGGACGGGGCCCGGCTGGCGATAGAGGGCGGCGAGGCTGCTGAGCAGTTGCACTGCACGCTCCGGTATCTGGGTAAGGGCGTCGACTTCGACGAGTCCGCGCGTACTGCGATCGTGGACTCGGTACGGCAGTTGGCCGAGGGGATGCCGCCGGTCAGGGCGAAGCTGTTCGGCGCCGCGCACTGGAACGGCAACGGTGACGAGCCGTCGTGGGTGTGGTCGGTCGGAGACGACCCGGAGCATGGCCCGTCATTGGATGCGGCACACGGCATGGCGGAAGAGGCGTTGCTGATGGCGCCGATGGACGTGGAGTTGCCCGCGCCGCATACGCCCTGGGTCGCGCACGTCTGTGCAGCGTATTCGTCCGAACTGGACTTGATCATCGCGTTGGAGGAGCGGCTTGGGCCGATCGTCTTCGACCGGGTGCGGGTGGCGTTCGCCGGGGACTACACGGACATCCCCCTCGGTGAACCCGTCACCGCGGCAGCCGGGCCGCTGCGCCGTCAGCTCACCGACCTGGAGACCCGCTCCCGCGCCGACTTCGCAGAGCTTGACCGGGCCTGGCACGAGGCCGTCGACGGCACCCTCGCCGACTGGGCAGACATCCAGGCCGCGCAGCGCGCGCAGATCACCGCCGCCGTTCAGGCCGCCGCCGAAGCCGACAACCTGGCTGCGCTGGACGACCTCACCGTGGACACCGGTCTGGCCGCGGACCTGCTGACGGCGCGCATGATCCGCTACGCGCGGGAGGCGGGCGAGGCGCAGCAGGCGGAAGCCGAGGCGCAGGGCGTCACGGTGCCGGAGTGGTCCCTCGACGACGAGGCGATCACCGCGGCGGCGTTCCGGGATCGGATCCGGCAGGTCGCCCGCACCACCGCCCGCCTCCTCGGCGCCAACCTCGTCGCCTCCGGCGTGAAACGGGCCATGCGCCTGTTCGGCTCCGGCAGCCCCGACCAGGTCGCGGCCCAGGTCGACGAGCACCTCACCAGCCTGTCCGACGCCAGCGTCCGCCAGGCCATCGGCGGCGCCATGTCCGCCGCGCAGAACGAGGGCCGCATGACCGTCCTCGCCGTCGCCCCCCGCGGCACCTACGTGAGCACCGAGGCCCTGGACACCAACTCATGTCAGCCGTGCCGTCAGGTCGATGGCACCCGGTACGCCTCGCTCACGGAGGCGCGCGCCGCGTACCCGACGGGCGGCTACACCCACTGCGAGGGCGGCGACCGCTGCCGCGGGTTCGTGGTCGCGGTGTGGAACGAGGACGAAGACACCGAACAGGCAGCCGGAACGATCATGGCGTTGGCAGCGGCCACAATCCCACCGACCGAACACGAGCAGGGAGGCACCGTGTACCGCACAGTGCAGGACCACCCGGACTGCGGTGCCGAAACGCCGTGGGCCGTCGTCGACGACGAAGGCGAACTCCAGGGCTGCTACGCCACCCAGGAGGAAGCCGACACGGCGTGCGCCGGGATGCGCGACGATGACACCGGCCAGCCCGGTGACGACGGCGACGAGAGCATGGACTACGCGGGCGACACCGCCCCCTGGGAGGGCCCCCTCGCCCTCGAAGGGCAGGTCACCGGCGACGGACGCGAGTTCGCCCCCGGCGCCCTCACCTGGGCCGACCTGCCCGTCCCCCTCCGCTGGAACATCGAGGACTCCCACGGCGGGGAGGCCCGCACCAAGGCCGTCAACGTCGGCCGCATCGACCGGGTGTGGCGCGACGGCAACAAGATCATGGGGGCGGGTGTTCTCGACCTGTCCGACGACAACGGCCGCCGCGCGCACGCCAAGATCAAGGGCCAGTTCCTCCGCGGCGTGAGCATCGACGCCGACAGCATTGGCGACGCCGACGTGGAGTATGTGTTCCCCGACGACGTCAACGCCGGCACCGGCGAGGGCGAAGAGCCGGACATGTTCGAGATGCTGTTCGCGCAGCCGGAGAAGGTGATTTTCCACGGCGGCCGCATCCGCGCGGCGACGCTGGTGGACATCCCCGCGTTCGCCGAGGCGTACATCGCCCTCCTCGACCAGGACGGCGCGGTCGTGGCCGGCGGGCAGCCGGTCACCGCGGCGGAGTTGGAGACGCTGCGGGTACAGGAGATGGGCGCGGTCGGCACCCACGACACCGCCACCACCGACGGCGACTGGGACGGCCCCGCGAACGAGAAGCGCCTCGATGGCCCGCTGACCGCGGACAAGGCGCGGGCCGCGTACGCCTGGTACGACGGCAGCGCGCTCACGGACGGCGAGATGCCGAAGTCCGCGGCGAAGTTCATCCACCACGAGATCGGCGAGGACGGCGCTGTCGGCGCGGCGAACCTCACCGCCTGCTCCGCGACGATCGCCGCCCTGCACGGCGCGCGCGGCGGCGCGAACATTCCGGAGGCGGACCGGCGCGGCGTGTACGACCACGTCGCGGCCCACCTGCGGGACGCGGGCAAGGAGCCGGAGCCATTCCGGGCGCTGCACGCCGTCACCGCGGGCGCGGAGCTGTGGCGTCCTCCGGCGGGGTGGTTCGCCGACCCGAAGCTGTCCCTGCCGACGCCGATCACGGTGACGGACGAGGGCCGGATCTACGGGCACGCCGCGCAGTGGGGCTCCTGCCACATCGGGCAGGACGAGGTGTGCGTGCAGCCCCCGCACGAGGACGACCACCCCTACTACCGCACCGGCGAGGTGGTGTGCGCGGACGGCAGCCGGGTGGCGGTCGGTCAGATCACCGTCGGGACGGGGCATGCGCCGCTGCACTACGGGGCGGTCCCGGCAGCCGAGCACTACGACAACACGGGTGCTGCGGTGGCGGATGTGGCGGTCGGCAACGACGAGAACGGGATCTGGGTGGCCGGTGTGGTGCGGCCGGGTGCGGATCCGCTGCGGGTGTACGAGTTGCAGGCGGCGGGCCAAGTCAGCGGTGACTGGCGGCGGATCGGCGGGCAGCTCCGGCTGGTGGGGCTCCTCGCCGTCAACGTGCCCGGCTTCCCGGTGCCGAAGATGCGGGCCCGGGTCGCGTCGGCTGCTCCCGATGGTGGCGAGAAGACGGTGCGGGCGCTGGTGGCGGCGGGTCGTCCGACGGTGGCGTGGGGCCGCTCGCAGTCGGATCTGGAGCGGGATGCGGTGCGGATCGTGATGCGGATGCTGTCGCGTCGCGTACACCCCGGGGGGAGGTGATCGGTTGTGTGCAGTTGCAACAAGAGGCGTAAGCCGACGACTCCGCCGCCACCCCCTCCGGGCGCCTGACCTTTAGAAACACCGGTCCGGCAAAGAGAATTGACTCTTTGCCGGACCGTGTGCTATGCGCTAACCTCCGTGATTAAAGGGGCGTTGATATGCCCACACCCACCCCTTCGATCACGGAGGACCCCGTGGCAGACGAGCTGTTCACCGCCCCGTCCGACCTCACCCTGGCGTCCGACACCGACCTCGCCGACCTGGAGACCCGCGCCGTCGGCGAGTTCGAACGCGTCTCCGCCATCGACAACGTCGACCCCGACACCCTCGCCTACGCGATGCGCCTCACCGACGACCTCGACCGCATCCGCGCAGAACTCCGCGTCCGCGAGGTCCGCGCCGAGCAGCAGGCCCAGATCCAGCAGGCCCGCGTCGCAGACCAGCTCTCCCAGCTCCAGGCCCGCGTCCACGGCGCCCCCAACGCCGCGCAGCCTGCCGAGCCCACCCCGGCCATCGACGCCGGAGCCATCGCCGAGGCCACCGCCCAAGGCGTCACCGCCGCGCTCTCCGCGTTCATGATGGACCGCCGCGGCGGCACCGTCCGCCCCGAAGAGATCGCCCGCCGCGCCACCGCCAGCCTGGCCGAGACCGCGCAGCACGCCCCCAAGCCCCACGTCCCCACCCAGCGCCTCGCGATCACCGCCTCCGTCGACATCCCCGGCGTCGCCCACGGCGGCGACCTCGCCACCTTCGACTCCGTCGTCGACGTCGTCAGCCGCAAGGCCAAGAGCATGGCGGTCACCCGCGGCAACCCCAACTACCAGACCATCGCGTCGATCCGGAACGACTTCTCCCACGCCATCGACGACCGCACCAAGCCCGCCGAGGTACAGGAACTGTTCCGCTACCTCACCAACCGGGACGGCATGGACGCCGAGGCGCTCGTCGCCGCCGGCGGCTGGTGCGCCCCGTCCGAGACGCGCTACGACTTCTTCAACATCGCCGGCAGCTCAGGGCTGATCGACCTGCCCACGTTCGGCGTCACCCGCGGTGGTGTGCAGTTCCCCGTCTCCCCGTCCCTGGCCGACGCCATCGGCGGGGTCGCGTTCGCCCCGTTCGCCGCCGGAGCAATCGACGGCGACACCGTGCCGTGGCTGTGGACCGAGGCCGACGACATCGCCGCCGCCACCGGCTCCCCCACCAAGCCGTGCGTGCGCGTGCCATGCCCCGACTTCGACGAGGAGCGGCTGGAGGCGTACGGCATCTGCCTCACCGCAGGCAACCTCGCCAACGACGCCTACCCCGAGGCCACGGCGAACATGATCCGCCTGCTGATGGCCGCCCACGACCACGCCATCAACGCCCGCCTCATCGCGCTCATGGTCGCCCGCTCCAGCGGCGCCACCACCATCGGCGGCCAGACCGACGACTCCGCCGCACCCCGCATCTTCAACGCCGCAGCCCTCGCCGCGACCGACTACCGGGCCCGCTACGGCATGGCCCTGGAAGACGTCCTGGAGATCGTCCTCCCGGCGTGGGTCCGCGAGGTCATCCGCGCCGACCTGGCGTGGAAGGGCGGCGTCGACCTCACCGAGGTGTCCAACGCCGACATCGACGCCAAGTTCACCGTCCGCAACGTCCGCCCGCAGTGGGTCGACGACTGGCAGGTCCGCGGGTCCTCCCAGTTCGGCCACAGCTCGAAGATGACCGTGTGGCCGACCACCGTGAACTTCATGCTGTACGCGGCCGGCACGTTCCTCCACGGCAACGGCATGAGCCTGGACCTCGGTGTCGTCCGGGACAGCGTGCTGAACGAGACCAACGACCACACCGCGGCCTGGTCGGAGGAGGCGCACCTCGTCGCCCGCGTCGGTCACGAGTCCCGCCTGTACACGGTTCCGTTCACCGTGAAGGGCAACTCGGGTGCGGCGTCGCCCGAGGCCGAAGCCCGCGTGTAACCCCCGCAACCGGTGCAATCTGACGAAGGGTGGTGAGCGCCGATGGCACGCCAACTCATCGACCTGCCCACGGCGTTCACCCCCCAGCCGCACGGGCTGTGGGACACCGTGCAACACCCCGGCCCGGACAGTGTCCACTGGCAGAACGGCGTCACGTGGATCGAACGCTGCCCGACCGGCGGCGCCACGTACGACGAGTGCCTGTCGTTCTCCGTCACCGGCACCGGCCGGGCGCCGGAGCCTCCGGCGAAGACGCCGAACGTCACGCAGGAGTTGCGGGGGGCGACGCCGTTCACGGTGGTCGCGGAGTTCCAGTGCTCGCCGGTTGGGCTGGGTGACGCGCAGACGGTGGCGCAGGACGCTCTCGCCCGTGTCGAGCAGCACCAACTGGAGCGCGCGTTCTGGACCGGGACGGTGGCCGGGGAGCCGATCGTGTACCCGCACCTGGCCGCAGATGCGGAGGCCGTGGACGGCGACGTGGTCATGCAGACGACAGCGACTCCGGTCGTCACCGGTGCTGACGTGGCGACCGCGCTCGGCGCGCTGGAGCAGGACTTGGCCGACTGCTACAAGGGCCAGGGCCTCATCCACGTACCCAGGTCAGCTCTGCCGACCCTGACCGCGTGGAAGCTCGCCCGCCTCGACGACTCCGGGCGGCTGGTCACCCCGAGCGGGAACCTCATCGTCGCCGGAGGCGGCTACCCCGGAACCGGCCCCGACGGCGCGGAACCCGCCGCGGGCACCACGTGGATCTACGCCACCGGCGCGGCTTTCGGCTACCGATCCAACGTCTATTTCACCCAGGTCCGCGACTCCCTGGACCGATCCACCAACACGCTGCGCATGCAGGCGGAGCGGACGTACCTGATCGGGTTTGAGTGTTGTTTGCTGGCCGCGCACATCGTCCTGGGCGTGCCCACCGAATAGGAGAGATCCCATGGCCACAGTCTCCACGTGCGCGACGCCCATCAAGGGCACGCACATGCGCATCATCGAACTCGACACGTGCGGCGTCCCCATCACCGGGGCGGGCGGGCTCGTCGTCGTCACCAAGGGCTTCGTGCAGGTCAACATGGAGCCGCAGTACGAGGACGGCACCGAGTTCTTCGAGCGGACCGCGGACGGCTCGCCGTGCGTGAACCAGAAGGACGACCCGACCCTGAAGCGCATCAACCTCACGAGCCAGTTCTGTGAGATCAATGTGTCCGGCGTCGCGCTCATGGTGTCCGCCCGGGAACTCACCACGGGCAACCCCACCACCGGCACCGGCTTCGCGGTCCGCGAGGGCAACCCCGACCGCCGCTACTCGCTGGAGGTGTGGCAGGAGGTCGCCGGGGCCGGGGCCTGCGACCCGTCCGGGCAGCAGCGGTTCATCTACAACGCCTGGCCGAACGTCGGCGCCACGCAGCTCGGCGCGTACATGGTCGAGAACGGCCGGTCGACGCTGGAGACCACCTCGGAGACGCGGGCGGCATCCCCACTGTGGCTGTCGCTGGTGGGCGACGACTACCTGCCATCGGGCGAGGCGATCGAGGACGACGAGCACTGGGTGTGGAACGTCACGACCACCGCTCCGCCGACGATCGCCTGCAACCCGACCGCACTGGCCGCATAACCCGGGGAAGGGGGAGCCGTGGCGCTTGCCCAGTACAGCGAGCTGTTCTGGTTCCCCTCCGGGGCCCTCGCCGCGGGCGTTCCGGCCAGGGTGTTCCAGCACCAGACGAACACCCTGGCCACCCTCTGGGCCGACTCGGGCGGGACGGTGCCGCTCACCAACCCGCTCCAGACGTCCGGCACGGGCCGCCTGGAGTTCTGGGCGGAGGAGGGCCGCTACTGGGTCCACATCGACTCGGAGGCATTCGAGATCGCCGTCGGCGCCGGAGCACAGCCCGCCACCCAGCAGGACATTGCCGACGAGGAGGCCCGCGCGGACGCCGCGTATGCGGCGCTCCTGCATGCGGCCCGGCACGCGGCGGCCGGCGCGGATCCGGTGACGCTGTCGCAGTCCCAGATCACCGGCCTCGCCACGGCCCTGGCTGCACTCGCTCCCCTGGCCGGAGCCACCTTCACCGGCGCGATCGTCATCGACGGCGCGAACCTCACCGTCATCGACACCGGCACCAAGGGCTACCGGCTCCGGCAGGACGGCAGCGACCTCGACCTTGAAGCCACCGGCGCCGCCCTGTTCCTGTCCGTGTGGTCCGGCACCGCCTTCGACGGCACCCAGCACCACTACCTCCGCCTGGAGTCCGGCACCCACATCGCGCACGCCTCCGGCATCTGGCAGTTCGCCGCCGGACCGTTCGCCGGGGCGGTGCACACCCTCGACGGCGTCAACGACCGCCTCGGCTTCCACGGCGCTGACCCGGTGGGGCAGGCCACCATCACCGGGTCCCGCGCGGACGGGACCGCGCTGGCGTCTCTGCTGACCGCCCTGGCCTTGCGCGGCGACATCATCGACAACACCGACCCGTGAGCAGGGAGTCGCCGTGCCTGTCATCAACCCGATCATCGTCCAGCCGTCCGGCAGCGGGGTCATGTCCGGTCCGTGCGGGGACTGGCCGGTGCAGTGGGTGTGCGACCTGGAGACCCTGAACCCGGCCGTGACCGGGGTCGCGGTGTCGATGGCGACCGAGACCTTGTGGGCGCTGACGGGGATGCGGTTCGGGCTGTGCGAGATCACGCTCCGCCCTTGCCGGGATGCTGGCGGCAGCGGCCGGTTCTACGACGACTTCGGGCCGCCGTGGACCGCCCGCCACTGGCCCATCCCCGCACTCATCGGCGGCCTGTGGTTCAACCTCACCTGCGGCTCGTGCTCGTCCGGCTGCGGCTGCTCGCGGCTGTCGGAGGTGCGGTTGCCTGCGCCGGTGTACGAGGTGACGGAGGTCGTCATCGACGGCGTCGTGCTTGCCTCGTCGGCGTACCGGCTGGACAACCACCGGGTCTTGGTGCGGACGGACGGCGGCCGGTGGCCGGACGGCAATGACCTGTCGGTGGACTCCGGGACCGGGGCATGGTCGGTGACCGCGCGGTTCGGGGAGCCACTGCCGGACGGTGCGGCGCTGGCGATGGGCGAGCTGGCGTGCGAGATCGCGAAGGCCGCGGACGGCGGCGACTGCCGCCTGCCGGCCGGGGTGCAGCAACTGGTGCGGCAGGGCGTGACGATCTCGTACCCGGACGTCGGGGAGCTGTTCCGGAAGGGGCAAACGGGCTTGTATCTGGTGGACATGTTCGTGGCGACGTGGAATCCGTCCGGGCTGCGGCAGCGCTCCAGGGTGTACCGGGTGGATGCGCCGTCGGTACGGAGGCCGGGACCGTGATCAGCGGCGAGTTGAAGTGGTACACGGTGGCGTCGCGGCTGGAGCAGGCCGTGTACGTGGCACTGACGGACAAGCCGGACCGGCACAGCGTAGTGCCGGGTGCGATCGCCTGGGATGCCTGCGACTGCGGCATGCTCGCCGTCAGCATCGCCCAGGTGTACCCGTCCGAGACGTTCCCCGCCCCGCAGGCAGCCCCGTTCGGCGCCTGCCAGGCACCGTACGAGGTAGCTGAGGTCGTCGTGCAGATCATCCGCTGCGCCCCGTCCGCGCAGGGCCAGGCACTGTGGCCCCCCGTGGCCGCTCTCGACGCCTCCGCCCGGCAGGTCGCCCGCGACGCCTACGAGACCCTGCACGCGGTCTCCGTGGAGCTGTGCGACATGAACGAGGCGCGGGACATCGCCGACTACCTGATCCGGCCGCAGGTCGCCCAGGGCCCGCAGGGCGGCTGTGTCGGCTCGGAGCTGCGCGCGCTCGTCTCCCTGCCGAGGAACTAGGCGATGGCTGTCATCCGGATCGACTGGGCGGCGGTGGACCGCATGCTCAACTCGCCGACGGGCATGGTCGGCCGGGACTGCCAGCAGCGCGCCGACCGCACCGCCGCACGCGCCCGGCAGTTCGCACCCGGCAGCATGAGCGAACGCATCGCACCGCCGGTCGTGCAGCCCGGTCCCGGGGGGCCGTCGGCGGACATCACTGTCAGGCATGAAGCCGTGGGTTACATCATCAACGGCACCCGCCCGCACCAGATCCGCCCCGTGCGCGCGAAGGCACTCCGCTTCACCGTGGGCGGCCGGGTCGTGTTCGCGAGGCTGGTGAACCATCCCGGCACGAAGCCAGATGACTTCCTGAACAAGAGCCTCCCCGCTGCCCTGTAGCTCCGGAATGATCAAGAACGGGGCGAACCTACCGTCACCCGCATGACCGACCTCCTCACACCCCCGACCACGGCCGCCGGCCCGCAGCCCGTCATGGCCGCCGCCCCGCCCGCCGCACGCGACTTCAGCAAGAAGCGCAAGCGCCTCACCTTCACCATCGAACCCGACACCTTCGAAGCCGCACCCGTGCTCCCCGGCGACGTCTTCGCCGAGTTCGTCACCCTCTACAACGACCGGGCCGACGTCGACACCTACCAGGAGCAGCACGACCTCCTGAAGCAGGCCCTCGCACTCGCCCTTCTCCCGGACTCCTGGCAGAGGTTCGCCGACCGGCTGAAGGACAAAGACAGCCCGATCGACGACGACCAGATGGCCGACGTCGTCCTCTGGCTGCTGGAGGAGTACGGGCTGCGCCCTACACAGCCGTCGCAGCCCTCATCGGATGGGCCTGCGAACCCGGCATCTGGCACGCCCTCGACGGAGAGTACGCCAGCCGAGGAGTCGACTTCGCAGCCCTCCCAGCCGATCGCTTCCTGAACGCGATCTACTTCGAGATGCTCCAGCGGCTGATCGTCCACGACGGGCAATCCGAGGAACACGCGCGCGCCAAGTTCGATGCGGACCTCGGTGTTTCGGCATGGGCCGTACCCGGACGTGAACGCCGCACACCAGAGCCCGTGGACGACGGCGCGCCCTGGTGGTGGCGAGGCGCCGAAGACGCCAGCCAGTCGTTCCTCGCATCGATGGGGGTGAGCCTCGGTGGCTGACCTGATCGGCACCGCAACCATCCGCGTCGATATGCCCACCACGGCAGCGGTGCGGCAGGTCCGGCGGTTCGCCTCACAAAGTGACACCCAGCTCCGCGGCCTGCAGAACCGGATCAGCACGGTCGCGCGGGAGATGCGCAGCATCGGGGACCGGACGATCGGCGTGACGGTAGACGACCGCACCCGCCCCGGCGCGACGTCCGTACGCGCGGCCGTCACCGACCTACAACGCCTCGGCCCGGTCCGGATCCCCGTCCAGATCACCGACGGCACCCGCCGCGGCGCCACCGCCGTGCAGACGACCGTTGCGCGTCTGCAACGGCTCGGCCCGGTCAAGATCCCCGTCACGATCGACGACCAGACCCGGGCCAGCGCAACCGCGACCACTACCGCCCTCGCACGGCTCCGCGCGCTCGGCCCGGTCCGGATCCCGGTCCAGGTCGTTGACGGAACCCGCCGCGGCGTCCGGGCCGTGCAGACCGCGGTGGCGCAGCTCCGGCGCCTCAGCCCCGTCCGGATCAGCGCGGACATCGACGTCGACGCAGCCGCCACCACCACGGCGTCCGCGGCCTTCCGCGACCTCCAGCAGGCTGCCCGCGGCACCGCCCGCGCGCTGGGCACGCTGGCCACCCGGGCGACGACGGCGACCGCCGCGCTTGTCGCGCTGGGCGCCGCCGCCCGCACGCTGCGCGGCGACATGGACGACCTCGACGGCAGTATCCGCCGCACCGGCGCCGGCATGACCGGGCTCCGCGGCAGGCTCGGCACCGTCAGCACCTCCGCGTCCAGCGCGGGCAGCGCCATGGACAAGCTGAAGACAGCGGCGCTGCTGCTGTCGCCTGCGCTGGTGCCGATCGCGGCGCAGGCCATCCACATCCTGCCCCTCGCGGGGGCGTTCGGCGCCGCGGCGGGCGCGGTCGCGGCGTTCGGTGTGGCCGTGGCCGGGCAGATCGGCTCCCTGTCCGAGGCGGCCGACGCGGAGAAGAAGGCCGCCGACGCGGCGGACAAGTACGGGGCCCGCAGTAAGCAGGCGGCCGAGGCGCAGGCCGCGCACCAGAAGGTTCTCGCCGGGCTGCCTCCGGCGACGCGTAAGGCTGCCGCGGGGCTGACGATCCTGCGGGACCAGTACCGGTCGTGGTCGGACGCGCTGGCGGCGGACACGATGCCGGTGGTCACCAAGAGTTTCGCGGTGTTCGGGGCGGTGCTGCCGAAGCTGACGCCGGTTGTGAAGGGCGCCAGTGGTGAGCTGAGCCGGTTCATGACGATCCTGGCCGGTGGGGTGCAGACCCGCGGCTTCGACCGGGTGATGGACCGGTTCGCACAGTTCTCGTCGGGGGTCCTCAAGCGCGCGAACGACGGCCTGATCCACTTCATGCGGACCCTCGACACCGGCAAAGCGTCCGGGGCGTTCGCGCAGGTGATGGAGTACGCGCGGGAGAACGGGCCCCTTGTGCGGGACGTCCTGTCGAACGTCAGCCAGGCGCTGGGGAACCTGCTGGAGGCAGCCTCGAACGTCGGGCCCGGCCTGCTGACGGTGGTCAACGCGCTGGCCGGTATCGTCGCCGCCCTCCCACCGGGCGCGATCACGGTGTTCCTCCAGGTCGCCATCGCGATCAAGGCGGTGCGACTGGCGGCGGCCGGGTTCGCTGCGGTGGGCCCGGCGGTCACCGCGTTCGCGACGGCGATCGGCGCGATGCGCGCCGCCGCGGCGGGCGCCTCGGGTGTCCTGCCGCGGCTGGCGGCGGGGTTCATGGCCCTGTCCCGCGCGGCCCGGATCGCGGTCGCGGGCACCGGCATCGGCCTGCTCGTGATCGCGCTCACGGAGATGGCGCAGATGGGCCGCCAGGCCCCGCCCGACGTCGACAAGCTGACGGGGTCGCTGGCCCGGCTGGGCAAGACCGGAAAGGTCGCGGGCGAGGCGTCGAAGGCGTTCGGCGCGGACCTGGGTGGCTTGTACGGCAAGGTGCAGGCGCTGACGGACCCGGGCACCGCGGACAAGGTGCAGCAGTGGGTGGTCAGCCTGGGCGGGCTCGCCGACTGGGACTCCACCCCGGTGAAGGAGGCGAAGGAGAACCTCGACGCGATCGACGAGGCACTGGCGGGGCTGGTGAAGAACGGGCAGGCGGACCTTGCTGCGGCGGCGTTGAAGCGGCTGACTGCGGAGTACGGCAAGGGCGGCCGGGACACCAAGCAGTTCACGAAGGAACTCGACGGGTACAAGGCCGCGATCGAGGACGCCAAGTTCGAGCAGGAGCTGGCGGCCGAGGCGATGGGCCTGTTCGGTCAGCAGGCGCAGTCGACGTCGGCGAAGCTGGCGGAGCAGAAGGCCAGCGCGGATGGGCTGCGGCAGGCGATCCAGGCCCTCAACGACGTGAACCGATCTGCGCTCGGGGGGATGATCGGGTTCGAGGCGTCCGTCGACGCCGCCGCGAAGGCAGCGAAGGAGAACGCCGGCTCTCTCCGCATGATCAACGGCGAGCTGGACCTGAACAGCCCGAAGGCGCAGGCTGCCGCGACCGCCCTGAACGATCTGGCGGCGAAGACAGACGAGGCCGCCGGCGCGGCGCGGGAGAGCGGCTCGTCCTGGGCCACGGTCAACGGCATCTACGACCGCGGTCGGCAGAAGCTCGTCGAGAGCGCCATGCAGATGGGCCTCACCCGCAAGGAGGCGAAGGCCCTCGCCGATCAGATCCTCAAAACGCCGGACAAGACGGCCCGCCTGAAGGGCGACATCCAGGACCTGGACAAGAAGGTCGACAAGGCGAAGAAGGACATCAAGTCCATCCCGCCGTCGAAGGTGTCCCAGATGAAGGGCACCATCTCCGACCTTGAGAAGAAGATCAAGGACGCCAAGGCGCGGATCAAGTCCGTGCCCGCCTCGAAGCGGTCCGATCTCCGCGCCAACATCAACGACCTGGAACGCAAGGTCCGCTCGGCAAAGGCGGCGCTGTCCAGCATCCGCAGCCGGTCGGTCACGATCACTGCGTTCGTCCAGTACAAGGGCCAGTCGATCGCGAAGGTGTCCGCCGGGCGCCTCGCTGCCGGTGGCCGCGTGAAGCGGTACGCGGGCGGCGGGCCGATCCAGTCGTTCCCGGACGGCGGCTACGTGCAGGGGCCCGGCACGCCGACGTCGGACAGTGTCCTCGCCCTTATGGGGTCGGGCGCGACCGCGCGTGTCGCGGACACCGAGTACGTCGTCCGCGGCGCCGCGGTCCGTCACTACGGGGTGCGGCTGTTCGACGCGCTGAACGCGATGCAAGTGCCCGCGCCGAAGCTGGCCGGTGGGGGCATGGTCGGGGCGGGTGCAGATGCGGGTGCGGGTCTGGCGGCCGGTCTGGGTGGTGCGGCCCGCGGGGTGGAGGCTGCGGCCCGCGCGTTGGCCGGGGCGGTGACGCGGGGGGTGCGGGAGGAGCTGCAGATCTCCTCGCCGTCCCGGGCGATGAAGGCCCTGGCCAAGGACGTCGGGAAGGGATTCATCCAGGGGTTGACGGACTCCCGCGACAAGATCAAGGCGGTATCGAAGGATCTCGCCGCGGATGTGCGGGCCGCGTTCTCCGGCCGTAAAGAGTCCAACCTCATCAAGATGATCAACCGGGAGACGAGCGAACTCCTGACCGCGGCGAAGAAACGGGACGCCGTTGAGAAGAAGATCAGCGACGCGAAGAAGTTCGCCACCGACACCGCTGCCCGCGCCCGCGACACCGGCAGCCTCGCCCGCATCGTCAGCCCGGAGTTCGCTGCGCCGCGAATGGTGGAGCAGCGCATGAAGTCGGCGCTGTCGCAGATCAAAGCCTTCACGGCGAACGTGGAGAAGCTGCGGAAGAAGGGCGTCTCCAAGGCCCTCATGCGGCAGATTCTGGAGCTGGGCCCGGAGCAGGGCGGCGAGTTCGCCAAGGCCCTGGCCGGTGCGGACGCGGCCACCATCAAGCGCTACAACAAGCTGCAATCGGACCTCGACAAGCAGTCGAAGAAGCTCGGCAACAAGGGCGCCGACATGCTCTACGACTCCGGGAAGAAGGCCGGGGAGGGCTTCCTCACCGGGCTGAAGGCGCAGCAGAAGCAGATCGAGAAGCTCATGTTGGACATCGCGAAGGGCATGCAGAAGGCCATCAGGAAGGCCCTCGGGATCAAGAGCCCCAGCCGGGTCATGTGGAACGTCGGCACCCTCAGCATGGACGGTCTGCGCGCCGGCCTCCTCCAGCAGGTGCCCGCCGTGCAGCGGGTGATGGACCGGGTGGCCGGGGCCGTTGCCACCGGCACGCCCGCCAGCCTCCCGCCGCCCGCCCACGGCGGAATGCCGAGGGGGCGGGGTCAGCAGCGGCCGGCGGGTGCTGGGGGGCCGCGTGAGCTGCACGTCCATGTCCACAACACCGGCGTGATCGGCTCGCAGTTCGAGGTGGAGAACTGGCTCGCCCGCTCCCTCGACCACCTCAGCCGCACCGGACGCCTCCCCGCCCCGAGGGCCGCCTGATGCCGCTGACAGAAGATCTCCAAGACGACTTCGACGACGGTGTCGTCGACACCGGCAAGTGGCCGTCGAACTACAACTCCGGCGGAGGCGGCGCCCCCAGTGAGGTCGGCGGCCGGGCCCGCGTGCCGTGCGACACCGGCTACGCCGCGTTCGCCAGCGACAACATCTACACCCTCGCAGACTCCCACGTCCTGGTGCAGATGTTCCCCCCGGCCGCGGGTGGCGCAGCATCGGAGGCGTGGGCGCAGCTCCTCGTCGCGTCGGCCACGGCAGGCACCGACCTGATCTTCGAGGTCGACGCCCTCGACGGACTGCTGACGATGGCGGTCCGGACCGGCTACTTCGACCCCGGCGCGGTCTCCATCGCCTACGACCCGGTCCAGCACGCGTGGCTGCGGGTCTCAGAGGCGGGCGGGACGCTGACGTGGGCGACGAGCCCGAACGGATCGACGTGGACCACCCGCCGCACCACCACCTCCCCGGCGTGGGTGGCGGACACGGACCTGGAACTCCAGCTCATCACCCACCGCGACTCGGGGACACCCGACTATGCGGAGTTCGACAACTTCAACGTCACCCCCTCCACCTCCGGCGCGGTGTTCGCCGACCTCACCGACACTTTCGATGACAGCGTGGTGGACCCGGTCAAGTGGCCCGACACCTACAACTCCGGGCCCGGCGGACTGCCCGTCGAGACCGGCGGACGCGCGCGGGTGCCGTGCGACACCGGGTTCGCGGCGCTGGCGTCGGCGGACATCTACCGCCTGGAGGGCTCGCACGCCCTCGTGCAGGCGTTCCCCCCGCCCGGCACCGGGATGCTGGACGCGTACTGCCAGCTCCTCATCCTGTCCAGTGTGGTCGGCACACAGATCGTCTTCGAGATCGACGCCATCACCCGCCTGCTGATGATGACCGTCCACGTCAACTACACCGACGAGGGCGGCCGCACCATCCCCTACGACCCGGCCGCGCACGCCTGGCTCCGCGTCCGCGAGGACGCGGGCATCCTGTACTGGGAGACCTCACCGGACGGCCGGACCTGGACCGCCCAGCACTCCGACACCGCCCCCGCGTGGGTGTCCGACAACGACCTCCAGGTCCAGCTCCTCGCGCACGGCTCCCCCGTCGTCACCGGCTCGCCCACGGGTGTGTACGCGGAGTTCGACAACTTCAACATCCGGCCCGAACTGGCCGGCGGGTACACCGTCGCAGTGGACTGGAACGGTGACGGCGACTTCACCGGCCCGCACGAGGACGTCACCCAGGATGTCCTGTCGAGCGGCCCGGTCACCTTCCAGTACGGCCGCGACCAGGCGCGCGCACTGTCCCCGCCCCGCGTGGGCTCGATCGGCTTCACCCTGTGCAACACCGACGGCGTGTTCTCCCCAGAAAACCCGGGCAGCCCCATCAGCGCGGACGTCTCCCCCGCCGCCCCCATCAAGGTGGAGGAGACGATCGGCGACACCCTCTATCCCCTCGTCCGCGGACGCATCGACACCCTGGAGGTCAGCACCGGCCGCGGCCGGCTCTCGGCGGCCATCACCGCCTTCGACGACCTGTCCCTGCTACGCGGCACGAACATCAGCACCGGCCTCTACCAGGCGCAGCGCACCGGCACTCTCATCGGGATCATCCTCGACGAGGTCGGCTGGACCGGGCCCCGCGACCTCGACCTCGGCGCCACCCACGTCCCGTGGTGGTGGGCCCACAACCAGGACGCCTTCACCCTCCTGGGCGAGCTGTTGCGGTCGGAGGGTCCGCCGGCCATCGCCTACGTCGCCCCTGACGGCACGTTCATCTTCCGCGACCGCCACCACCGCATCCAGGACGCGGCGTCCCTCACCAGCCAGGCGACGTTCGCCGCGGGGGGCCGGGACTGCGACGATCTGCCCGAGGGCGGGCTGACCTACCTCGACGGCCTCAGCTACGAGAGCGGCTGGCGCGACATCGTCAACAGCATCGTGTTCCCTGTGGAGGAGCGGCGACCGGAGGCGGATCTGTCGGTGGTGTGGGAGTCGGGCACGGTGATCTCCCTCGGGCTGGGCGAGTCGGCGACCGTGCAGGTGCAGGCGAGTGATCCGTTCCGGGATGCGCAGCCCCTCGTCGACGGCACGGACATCGTCTACACCGGCACCGGCCTCCCCATCCCGCAACTCTCGCGGACGTCCGGGCAGGCGGTCACCATCACCCTCACCGCAGCCGGAGGCACCGTCGACATCTCCCGGCTGCAACTGCGGGCGAGGTCGGTGCCGGTCGCGCGGACGGTGGATGTGGTGTCCGCGGACTCCACGTCGGTGGCCCGCCACGGCGAGCGCGCCTACCAGGACGACGCGCCGTGGGTGGGCCAGCACGATGCGCTGGCGGTGGCGCGGATGCTGCTGGCGGCGTATGCGGAGCGGCGGCCGACGGTGCAGATGCGGATCGTGTCATCGGACCTGGCGCACCATCTTCAGATCGTGGGGCGCCGGATCTCCGACCTGATCAGGATCCGCAGCGGCGCGCTCGGCATGGACAGCACGTTCCACATCGAGACGATCGAGCACACGCTGGCGCGGATGGCGGGCGACGACACCTGCCCGGGACCCGTGCACTATGCGACGTTCGGGTGCGAGCGGGCGGGCGTGGTGGTCCCGGACAATCCGTTCACATTCGACAAGTCGGGGGCGGGGTTCGACGACGGCGTGTTCGACCCGACCGCGGCGGACAACCCGGACACCGTGTTCATCTTCGACCACGCCACCCAGGGGCAGTTCGACCTCGGCCAGTTCGGCACCTGACCACCCCGGAATGATCATGCGCGGGGGGTGCCTACCGTCCCTCTCATGGCCCAACTCCTCACCACCCGAGCACGAGCCCGGGTCAACCACGGCAGGTGGATCGCCGACTGCCCCCGCCGCTACTGCGCCAACGCCGTCAAGCTCGCGCCGCGGCAGGGCACGTTCCACTGCGCCGGCGAGGGCGGCTGCCAGATGGTCGCCCCGGTGGAGTGGCCGACGGACGCGGAGGAGATCTGGGAGGTGCTGCTGCAGCGGCCGGTACCGTCCACCCGGAACTGGTACCCGCCCGGCCATGTCGAGGCGGTCCGCATGCGCCTGCCGCACGGACAGTCCCCCGCCGACCTGCTGGAGGAAGCTCGCCGCTACGAGGCCGAGGAGGCGGGGTAGGTGGCCTGGTCCGCGCCCATGACTGCGGTCGCCAACAGCACGTTCACGGCCGCGCAGTTCAACCAGTACGTGCGGGACAACTTGAACGAAACCGCACCCGCGAAGGCCACGAGCGCGGGCTCGTACTTCGTTGCCGACGGCGTCAACAGCATCGCCGAACGCTCCCCCCAAGCCACCTCGGTCCTCACCTCCGAAACCACCACCTCCACCACCTTCACCAACCTGGCGACCGTCGGCCCAGCCGTCACCATCGACACCGGCCCCTACGCCCTGGTCCTCACCCACTGCCAGGTCAGCAACTCCGGCACCGGCTCCGCTTACGCCGGAGTCGAAGTCACCGGCGACTCCAGCATCGCCCCCGCCCTCAACCGGGCCGTGAACGTGATCGGCGCAGCAGGCGCCACGGTCGGCGCCAGCACAGCAGTGCTGTACACCGACGGCCTCACCCTCACCCCTGGTTCCAACACCTTCACGATGAAGTACCGGGTGTCCAGCGGCACGGGCACGTTCGCTGACCGGCGCATCATCGTGCTGCCGCTCTGAGGGGGATGACCGTGGCCTGGACAGCACCCATGACCGCAGTGAGCGGCAGCGTCTTCACCGCCGCCCAGTTCAACCAGTTCGTCCGCGACAACCTCAACGAGACGGCACCCGCGAAAGCGACCACCTTGGGCGGGTACTTCGTGACGACGTCCCTCAACGAGATCACCGAACGGGTCGGGGCGCGGCAGACCATCGCCACCTCCGAGACGACGACGTCGACCGCGTTCGATGACCTGACCACCGCGGGCCCGTCCGTCACCGTCACCACCGGAGCTCTGGCGCTGGTGATGTTCAGCGCGGAGATCTCCAACTCGGGGTCGGGGTCGTCTCGGGCCAGCGTGGACGTGTCGGGTGCCTCGTCGTCTGCGGCGGCTGACATCCGGTCGCTGACGGTGTCCGGGTCTGCGGGTGTGCTCGTGCAGGCATCCCACGCCGTGTTCTACGACGATCTCCTGCCCGGCTCGAACACGTTCACGATGAAGTACCGGGTGTCCTCGGGGACGGGCACGTTCCTCCGCCGCCGCATCATCGTGCTGCCCTACTGAGAGGACCGGTCCCGATGGCCACCGTCTGCAAGCTGTACTGCGAAACCCCTCTCGTGATCCCGCCCAGCACGTGGACGCTGGTCACCTTCGACTCCGTGCTCCGCAACGACCACAGCATGGCCCAGGGGCTGTCGCTGATCACGCCTCCGCAGGACGGGGACTTCATCTGGGCCCGCAACCTGCGCTGGGAAGCGCTGACGATCCCCGCGGGCGACACTCGGCCCCGGCAGTTCATGTCCCGGATCATCCGCGACCCGCACGGCATCCGTGACGACACCGGCGCCGACGACCGTGTTGCCACACCGGGCCGGTCGTGGCAGACGGTGGCGTGGCCGTTCAAGGGGAAGGCCGGGCAGCCCGTCGGCGTGGAGGTCTGGCACGACCACCACACCAACGCCACCCTCGGCCACGCCCAGTTCGCCGCCCAGACCAACGACTACTAGAAAAGGAGGCACCGATGGCACCTCCCATGTCCGCGAGCCGGTTCCTCAGACTCCTCCGCGCGGAGGGCATCACCGTCGTCGAGGTCGGCGACTGGACCACCCACAACCGCAACCATCAGGGCCTGTGGGGGCCGGTGCACGGGGTGATGATCCACCACACCGTCACCAAGGGCAGCACCAACACCGTGAAGATCTGCCGCGACGGCTACACCGGGCTGCCCGGCCCGCTGTGCCACGGCGTGATCACCAAGGACGGCCGGGTCCACCTCGTCGGCTACGGCCGCACCAACCACGCCGGCGGCGGCGACGACGACGTCCTCCGTGCGGTCATCGCGGAGAAGGCCCTGCCGCCGGCGAACGAGGCGAACACCGACGGCAACCGGCACTTCTACGGCTTCGAGTGCGAGAACCTCGGCAACGGCGAGGACCCGTGGCCCGAGGCGCAGCTGGACGCGATCGCGCGGGTGTCGGCCGCGGTCTGCCGGCACCACGGCTGGAACGCCCGCTCGGTCATCGGCCACAAGGAGTGGCAGCCGGGCAAGGTCGACCCGCGCGGCTTCACCATGGCCTCCATGCGCCAGCGCGTCGATGCCCGGTTGAACGGCATCACCCACACCGTCGCCCGCGGCGACACCCTGTGGGCGCTGGCCACCCGCTACCTCGGCGCCGGTGCCCGCGCGCAGGAGATCGCAGACCTCAACAAGATCCAGCTCAACAGCGTGCTGACCATCGGGCAGCCGCTGAAGATCCCACCGAAGTAGGGAAACCGTCATGCGCATCACGAGGTACGCCAAGGCCATCGTCGCCGCGCTCGCGGCCGGCGCCGGAACGCTGTCGGCTGCGGTCACCGACGACACTGTCACCGCCGCTGAGGGGTGGGCGGCGCTGATCGCTGTGCTGGGCGCGCTCGGGTTCACCTGGGCCGTCCCCAACAAGCCCGCCACCACCGGAAAGGAAGAGGCATGAGCAGCCCCCTGGAGGGACGGATCCGTCACCTCGCCCGCGAGGAAGCCACCGCAGTCCTGGCCGAGCAGCCGGGCGCGGGCGGTGAGACGGCCGAGCTGAAGGCGCAGGTCGCCGCGCTGACGGCCCGGGTCGAGGAACTCGCGACGGCACTCGCCGCGGCGCCACCGCCGAAGCGGACCACCCGCAGGAGCGCGGAGACCGGGGAGTGAAGGTCCACGTCTACCCCTCCGACAACTTCGGCTGCGGCTCCTTCCGGATGCGCTGGCCCGGCGAAGCGTGCGCCGCAGCCGGGCACGACGTCCAGGTCGTCGCGCCTGCGGACCGGCGGCTGAAGGCCATCGTCAAGCACGGCGACGTCGTCGACGTCCTCGGCGTCGACGACGTCGACGTGATCGTGCTGCAGCGGGTCACCCACATCAACATGGCCCAAGCCGTCGCGATCCTGCGCGCGAAGGGCATCACGGTCGTGGTGGACGTGGACGACGACCTCTCCTCCATCCACCCCTCCAACCCAGCCTGGTCCGTCCACCGGCCCGGGACCGGCCCGCACTCCTGGCACAACCTCGCGCTCGCGTGCCGGAACGCGTCGCTGGTGACGGTGTCCACCCCGGCACTGCTGGACGTGTACGCCCGCCACGGCCGCGGGCACGTGCTGCCGAACTACCTGCCGGACATGTACTACGGGCTGCCGCGTACGGACTCGGATGTGGTGGGCTGGCCCGGCAGCTTCCACTCCCATCCGAACGACCCGGAGGTGGTGGGCGGGGCGGTCGCGCGCCTCGTCGAGGAGGGCGCCCAGTTCGTGATGCGCGGCGACCCGACTGGCGCTGGCAGCGCGTTCGGCCTGCCGGGGGATCCGGTGGGCGGGGCGGTGTCGGTGGAGGAGTGGCCGGCGGCGGTGGCGGAACTGGGGGTGGGGATCGCGCCGCTGGCGGACACCCGCTTCAACGCGGCCAAGTCCTGGTTGAAGCCGTTGGAGATGTGTGCGGTGGGGGTGCCGTGGGTGGCGTCTCCGCGGGTGGAGTACCGGCGGCTGCACGCCCTGGGCGCGGGGGTGTTGGCGGACCGGCCGCGGACTTGGTACCGGGAGGTGAAGCGGCTGCGTGAGTCGCCGTCGTTGCGGGCGGAGTTGTCGGAGGCGGGGCGGGTGGTCGCGGACGGGCTGCGGCTGCGTGATCACGCGTGGAGGTGGATGGCTGCGTGGGAGCAGGCCGTGGAGGTGGACCGGGCCGGGCAACGGGCCGCGGTCCCGGCCTAGTCGTACGGCTCGCAGCGGACGCCGCCGCACGGGGCCAGGTACATGCGTGCCTGGTCCATGTGGCGGGTGACGTCCCACCACTCGTCGTGGTCCTTGTGCAGACACCACGGGAACGGCATCGTCGTCTCGGGCACCGGTCTCTCCCTTGGGTCAGGCCGCGGACTGGGGTAGCGGGGTGGCGGCGATCGGCTGCTCGCGCACGTCACGGATCCACGACATACCGCACGACAGGCACAGCTCGTGCGGGTCCGTGTACACCAGCTCGGTCGACGTGCACAGCGGGCACTTCGCACGCGTACGGACCCGACCGAGTTGCTTGCGCTGGTAGGTGGTGGTTCCGGCCCAGTAGCCCTCCGCGGTGTGGAGCATGGCCCAGGCGAGGCACTGGATACGGGACGGGCAGGTACGGCACCAGCGCTCAGCGGCGGTCGCGGCGTCCTGGTCGGTTTCGACGTCGGGGATGAAGTCGAAGTCCTGGGCGGTGGCACAGGGCGCATTCCGCTGCCAGGCGACGTCGTCGGCGGAGAAGAAGTCGATGGTCTCCACAACAGCCCTCGCTTTCAGGGGCAGGGGGTGCCGTCGGCGACCGACCACACCACGCCGCCGTGCGCACCCAGACACCGCCGGATCCGGCCCGCCGCCTGCAGCCGCTTACACGACAGGAACACGGCGTCCCGCCCACACCCGGCAGCCTGCGCGAGATCGCTGCGGGACGCGACGCCTTGGCCGATGAGCTGGTAAATCGCCTCGTCTCGGGCAGCGACTTCAGGGTCTCTGGGGCGGCCGGGACGGCGGGCAGTCGTCTGCTGCATGACACCCTCGCATTCAGTTGACCGGGCGGCTGAAATTCATTATGCACGCACGCCGTGCGACACCCCGGCCCGGAACGGAATATGCCAGGAGAGCGGGAGACTGCCCCACAAGAAGCACCCCCTCGGAGGCACCACGTGAACCTGCTCATATGGCTCGGCGGCGGCGCCGCAGCACTCCTCACTCTCGGAGCCCTCGCCCGCGGACTGTGGCGCATCAACCGCCGAGTCGTCATCATCGTCGACGCGGTGCAGGAACTCGCCCCCAACGGAGGCCGGTCCATCAAGGACGTCGTCACACGGACCGAACGCAAGGTCGATGACACCGCATCCAAGGTCGACGAGACGGCAAGCAAAGTCGCCGAGACGACGCGGGAACTCTGCGAGCTGAAACGCCGCTTCGACGAACACATCGCCAACAGCTAGCGCGTCAGGCAGCGACCACGCCGGGCGGCCGTCGCTCGGCCGCCGCCCACTCGTCCCGCAGCACCCGGTACCGGGCGCGTTCCTCGTCGGTGAGTGGCCGGCCCCACGCGCCGCGCATGAGTTCCCGGATCTCCGCGTTCACGAGGGCGGCGGGGCGTGCGGAACCAGGGGCCGGGTTGGGGGGCATGGTTCCAGCTTATCGATCACCCGGACGGGGGCCGGTCTCAGGGGCGCGCGCAGACACGACTGCGCCCCGCCCCGGGCAACCCGGGACGGGGGCGTTCGTGCAGGGTCAGCGCTTGTCGCGCCACTTGCGGACGGACATGCGGTCCACCGTCGCCACCCGCGCGAACCCGGCCTCGCTCAGCTGGCCCTCCGCGACGACGGTGCGCGCGGCCTGCTGGAGTGCGGCGGACGCGGCCGAAGCGGCGGCGCGGGCGTCGGAGCGCTGCTTGCCGTAGTCGGCGAGGACGTCCTCTACGGGCTCGGTCATGAGGCGGTACGCGGCGGTGAGGGCGGCGTCGCGTTCGGCCTGGTCGTCGGGGTCGGGGTGGCGGTCCTGGATCTCGTTGGCCTGGTCGAGGAGTTCGGCGAGTTCGTCGCTGTTGAGGCCGTGGTTGTCGCCGAGCCAGGCGGTGAGTTCGGTGAGCTGCATGGTGGTCCCCTCCTGGAGCGCCCCTCGCTCCATCTGTAGACCACACTACAGGCCCCCTGTAGTCCTGTCTACAGGGCATCGCGGAGAACGCTCACCCCTCCGGCTTCTCCGGCAGCTCGGTGACGAAGGTGCCGATGCCCGGCTGCATCTGGGCGAGGCCCGCGTCGCGCAGCTCGGTGAGGACGCGGCGGGCCGTCATCTGCGCGATGCCGAACTCGGCCTGGATCGCGAGGACGCCGGGCAGCTGGCTCCCGGGCGGGTAGGTGCCGTCGGCGATCCGCCGCTCGATGATCTCGTACACCTGCCGCCACCGCGGTACGTCCGGCGCCCAATCCATGATCACGACGCTAGGAGCGCTCGGCTCACCCGGCGAGACGAGATAGCCTGACATGCCTGGCACACCTAGCTAGCTAGGTCTACGCTTCAGGAACGAGATAGCCCCCGCGGCCTGGCCGGGCCCGGGGGTGTGGCCGACTGGTTGAGGAGTCGACATGACTGAGCCTACGCGCGCTCCGGACGCACCCGCCATTCCCGCCCCTGCGCAGCCCGCGTACTCCACCTACGCATGGTGCTCCTGGCACGAGGACTTCTCCGGGACATGCCGCCTGGTGCAGATCATCGAGCTGGGCAGCGCGTTCGGCGGCAGCCTGTTCGCCTGCGCCGCCTGCCGGGCCGAGCACGGGCTGGTGCCCGTGGCGGACCAGCCGTGAGCGCGGACAGCGCGGACAGCGCGGACAGCGCGTACCGGCGCCTCCTGGACCACTCCCTCGCCTGCCGGGAGTGCACCCCGGCCGAGTCCTGCCCGGCCGCCGTCCGCTTGTACCGACGGTGGGCCCACGCCCGCCGCACACACTGAGCCCCCGCTGTCGGCTTCGCGCCGGCGCTGGCAGCGGGGCCCCGGCCCGCCGACGTGTCTACCCCGCCTCGTCGGCGGGCCACCTCACGAGGTCTTCCACCGACACACCCAGGGCATCAGCGGTGAGGAGCAAGTCAGCGAACCTCGGGTCCCGGGCGCCGGCCTCGTACCGCTGGATGCTGCGCCGGTCCATGCCCGTCCGCTCCGCGACCTTGTCCTGCGACAGGCCCGCCGCCCGGCGCAGGGTGGCGATCCTGTGACCGAGCCGCGTTCGGCGTTCAAGGATCCACTCGGGGTACGGGTTGCGACGGTTCGGCACCGGCTAACGGTGGAACTACCTAGATCATCGGGGCAGTACCCAAACGGCAGCGAACTGAGATCTTCGTCCGCCGTAGGCGGGTGGCACGTGCCACTGCCCCCGTGAGCGGGGTTGAGGTAGGCGGCATCGCGCGAGGTGCGCCGTCCCGTCCAGACGACGGGGCCTCACCCTGGAGCCGCCCTCTGGCCCCTTCGGGCTGGGGGGCGGTGCCATACTGGCGTGGAGGCGTGGAACGGTATCGCGCCTGGCCGGAGAGGGAGTTGGATAGGCCAAGCGCCTTCCATTAATTCGCTCAACACCGACCAGCAACAACGCAGGTCGGGACATCGCTTAAACCCGAACACCTTCTAAGCGCTTGGCCGCAGGTTCGAGTCCTGCCGGGGGCGCAAACACCCTCCCACCAGGAAAAACCTCGAAGAGGGTCACGGGCACCCACCAAGCACATCGTTTATACGCCAAGCGCGTTCACATTCCGCTACCTTCTCTGTACCGGCCGCCGGAGAGAAGGAGCCCGCCCATGGCTTACGACATCGGCCCCCTCGCCGCCTCCTGGGTCCGCTCACTGCGAGCCCGCAATCTCAGCCACAACACCGAACGGATCTACTCCCGCGCGGCCGAGCAGCTCCGCGCCTACCTCCTGGCGTATGAGCCCACCGAGGCAGACGGGCGGCCCGCACCGACAGCCCTCGAGGGAGCCCATGGCGTCCACCGGGAGCACATCGAGGCGTACATCGCGCACCTCATCGCCAAGACCAGCCCCGGCAACGCGCACCAGCACTTCCGCAGCCTGAAGACCTTCTTCAACTGGCTCGTCGACGAGGAGGAGTTGGACCGGTCCCCCATGCGGACCATGAAGGCGCCGGCCCTCCCCGAGGTTGAGGTGCCGGTCATCCCCGGAGACGCGCTGAAGAAGCTCCTCTCCGCGTGCAAGGGGAAGGAATTCGAGGCCCGCCGGGATACGGCGATCATCATGATGTTCCTCGACACCGGCGCCCGGTTGAGCGAGCTGACGGAGCGGACGCAGGACGCGCTCGACCTGGACCTGAACGTGCTGCACGTGATGGGCAAGGGCGGCCGGGAGCGGCCGGCCCCGTTCGGCCGGGCTTCCGCTCTGGCGATGGACCGCTACTTGCGGGCCGCGGTCAAGCACGTGGGGCGGGCTCTGGAGCCTGGGGACCCGCTGTGGTTCAGCGTGAAGCGCAAGGATGCGCTGACGATCTGGGGGGTGGGGACGATGATCGAACGGCGGTGCAAGGATGCCGGGTTGCCGCACATTCATCCGCACCAGTTCCGGCACACGTTCGCTCATCTGTGGAAGGTGAACGGCGGGAACGAGGATGCTCTGATGCGGATCATGGGGTGGCGGTCGCGGCAGATGCTGTCTCGGTATGGGGCGTCGGCCGGCGAGGAGCGGGCGCGGCAGCAGCATCGGGAGTTGTCGCCGGGGGACCGGCTGTAGGTCTGGGCGGAGAGGGGGCCCGGTCGGCGCTTCGGGCTCTCTCTCCATCCGGCGGGCGCTGTTCGTCAGGGCGTGGTGTGCAGGACGCGGAAGCCGCCGCGTACGAGCCGGGGTTCGCGGGTGCAGAGCCAGGCGAGTGCGGCGGCTTCTTCGATTTGCTGGGGGTCGTAGGCCGCTCGGACCTTGTCCCCCTGAACGGTGTGCATGACGGGTACGCCGTCGGTGAGGTTGGCGCGTTCGAGATGCACTGTCACGTGACCCCCTTATCCCGCTTGTGCTGCCCCGAGACATGCCGGATTAGCACGCACGTTCGATATGCGCGAGGTCACGACACTCTATGTCGAAGAGTCATATTCACGCAGCATGCAGTCGAGGTTGACCACCCGATGTGCCGAACTGTGACGGCGTGTTCGAATGCAGCTACTCTCCGGACGTCTCCGCCCATCGGCGCGCAATCTCCCCTTCGGGGGTGCCTGGCCGGGCATCGAGCCGCAGCATCAGGGACGCCGGGGCATCACCCTCCAGCTCCTTCTCGGTGTACCCGATGAGCTGGAGGTGGGCCGCTGCGCCGACGACTTCGCGCGGAATCCCGAGGCCCGCAGCTATGGCACCCACCAGCTCGGGAGTGATGCTGTAGGTCTGGCCGGCCACGATTTTCCCGATCAGGCCCGTGCTCGGCTGATAGCGGCTCTCGGGGTCGACGGCCTTCTCTCGGAACGCGGCGACGGTCATCTTCTCTGGGCCGGTGTGCGTGCCGACATGCTGTTGCACGAGCTCGGTCAAGGCGTCGCGCTGCTGCGCCATTGTGTGCCTCTTTCCTCTGGTGTCCCAGGACGTGTGCCGGTCATCGCGGCAACGTCGCAGGTCAACCAGTACAACCTTCTGCCCGACGCGCATCATTGTCCATGAATACGGATGTGGATGATACGGCGCTCAGGGGCTTGGCCGAATCTTCACCAATGCGCGGGCGCAAGAGAGATGGACACCGCTCATGCCGTGTGCTTAGCTATCCACATCCACGAACGTGGATAACCCGCAAGGAGAGCCGTGCCCGAACAACGCCTTGAACTCACCGACAGCGACTTGCTCCGCAAGCTCATGCAACGAGCCCCCGGAGGCCCGCTCAGCGTGAGGGCACTGGCCAGGAAGGCCGGCATCTCCAAGACCCGGGTGGACGACCTCCTCCACGGCCGGTACGCCACGGTCGCTGAAGAGGTTGCGACGCGGATCGCGGAACTCCTCGGCGTCCACCGGGACGCTCTTTTCATGACCAGAGCATCCACGTCCATGGATGCGGATGAGGGAGGATCTAGTGAACACGGACGAGCGGTCGATGCGGATGCGTATCGCCTCGTACAAGAGCTGGGCGAACACGGTGGACCGTCCCGCCCGCACGGCGGCCGCACGCAAGGCGTCGCACCACGACCGGTTCGTCAAGCAGGCCCGCGAGATGCACCCGAACGCCACCGACGCGCAGGTCGCGAAGGCGGCTGAGGCGCTGAAGAAGGCGCACTACACCGAGTTGGCCGCGCGGTCGGCGGCGACGCGCCGCATCAAGAGCCGGCTGAAGGCGGAGGCGAAGGCGGAGCGGATCGCCCGCGAGCTCGCCGAGGCCGACGACTCGGCCGCCTGACTCCCCTCTGAACGCGCCGAGGGGCCGCCCGACTTGCCCGTCCCGGCGACCCCCGACTCGGCGACACCCCACCCAACACAGAAAGCGAGGCGTTCGCCTTGAGTACGAATCCTAGTGGCCTCCCCGGCCCGTCCTTCCCCGTCCTGACGCTGCCGGAGGCGCCTCTGCCCGACGCGGCGGCGGGGCCGTCGGTTCAGCTCCGTAGCTACATGGCGGCTGTGTCCGCGCTGGAGCACATGTTGAGCACCGCGCCCGTGCTGCCGGGGTCGGTGGAGGTCCGCGTGTACGGCTTCGCGCCGGGCCGTCCGAGTCTGCACCTGCACTGCGACTCGGTCGCGGATGTGGAGGCGTTCGGTCGGCACTTCGGCGCGTATGTGACGTCGCGTCCGCATCGGGATGAGCCGGGTAGCGACGTGTACACGTCGGCGGTGGGTGAGTTCCGTGGTGTGCCGTTCACGGCGTGGATGCTGACGGCTGCGCAGGTGGCGGCGTGAGCGAGCAGCCGATCACGGATCTGTCGGAGGCGGTGCGCGCGTTGGGTGCGCTGCCGGTGCCGGTCGGGCCGGAGCCGCAGGCGCCGGGTGCGACCGACGAACTGGCCGCGTTCCGGGCGTTGGAGCTGGGTGCCCTTGACGGCCGGGTGTCGGCGTCGTGCGGGCAGCCGCACCACCCGACGTGGCTCCGGCACAAGGACGACTCCCGGGGCTGCCCGTGGTGTGCGGTGGACGGGGCGCACGAGGACGCTATCGGCGCGAACCTGGCTCGCTGGGAGGAGGAGCAGGAGAACCGGCGCCTGTTTCTGGCGTGGGGTTCCGCGCGGATGCGTTCGCGTCGGAAGAACGAGGCGCTGAAGAAGCTGCGGGCTCGGATCACCGAGTTGGAGGCGGAGCGGCACTCGACGAACGAGGCACTGGACGACGCCGTGCAGGAGCTGCGGGCGCGCGGGCGGGAGTCGCGCAAGGTGTTCGCCGAGCGGGCCCGTGAGGGTTCGTCGGGTGCCCGGACCGTGTACCGGATGCTCGCCGAGGACGTGGCGGACGGGGAGCACTACCCGGCCGTGCACCACGACTACCGCGCGGGCCGGGACCTGCCCGAGACGGGCGGTGCCCGATGAGCGTCCGCTTCGAGGAGCCCGCGCACCACGCCCTCCGCTCCGCTGAATCCCTCACCGAGTTCACCACCGCGCTGCGGGCCCGCCCCGGCCGGTGGGCGCTCCTCGGCCAGTACGGCACACCGGGCGTCGCCTCGACGGTGGCCTACGACATCCGTAAGGGCCTCATGCCCGCCTTCGCGGGCGGCGGGTTCGAGGCGGAGGCGCGGTCGATGCTCGGCGAGTACCGGGTGTACGTCCGGTACGTCGGCCAGGCGGGCGGTGCCCGATGACCGCCCTGGACTGCGTGTTCTGCGGGCTGCTGCTGCTCGCCCTGGCGCTCGTCCTGAGCTGGCTGGACGTGCCGGTCCTGGCCGCGCGGGTCCTCGCCCGGGTGCGTCGGCCGCGGCTGCCGCACTGGGCGCGGCACGGGCACCTGCCGGACGACGATCCCGGCCCGGTGTCGGTGGGTGCGGCGATCCGGCACCCCTCCCACGCCGCCACCCGCCGACACCGGGCCGGGATCGTCG
>Ga0247824_10000127_pt1 | contig 30918 bp, 45 predicted proteins | sample 13C_PalmiticAcid_FD_194412 | JGI IMG/M metagenome (GOLD analysis project Ga0247824, IMG submission 194412) | Soil microbial communities from agricultural site in Penn Yan, New York, United States - 13C_PalmiticAcid_Day48 | ecosystem: Environmental > Terrestrial > Soil > Agricultural land...
GGATGAGGATGGGGACGGGGGGAAGGACGCTACGGTGGAGCATGTCGAGTTGGTCAAGACGTATGCGCCGGGGGTGTGGCATTGCGTGTTTGATGTGTTTATTACAAGGTCTAGTGCTGAATAAGGGTTCGTTGCCGTCATCGCCGTCTTATGTTCCCAGTCATATTACCATTATCAAGTAGGTTTGGGCACGTCGGGGCGCCTGTTTGTTGGATATGCTGCTGAGGTCTACTCCCGCCGGAACTTGGCCGGGATGTTCGCCTCAATGATGGCCTGCTTGCTGAGCTGCTCTAACCGCTCCTGCTCGGCCTCCATTTCCTCGTGCTTCTTGAAGTGCTCGATGTCCTCGGGGTGCGTGAGGTCTTCAAGCTTGGTGTTCTCGTCGTGGTATCTTGGTCTGTCAGTTCCCCACTCCTTAGCCCAGACAGACAACGGCATGTACTCACTTCTCCCAATGGTGGATCTCGTACTCGTACTCGTCGTCGCCGTGGTGGCCAGGCCCGGTGCCCATATCCGGCAGCGTCTTCCCTTCGACCTCGATAAACTGGACAAACTCGTCGCGGCTGATGCGGCCGTCGTGGTTCTTGTCGAGCAGCCCCAGGATCTGCTGCACGATCTCGGCCTTGCGGGCCTCGGTAACGTGCTTGTTCGACTCGTCCATCAGGCCATATGTCCGCAAGATCTCTTCGGGCTCCCAATTGCCGTCGGCGTCGAAGTCGTGGAGGGCGAAGAACGAAGCGGCGTCGAAGCCTGTGGTGTGGTGCTCCTCTGCAGGAGGCAATGCAGGTTAGTGAGAATGTTCGGCTGGCGCAACGTGCATTTCAGACGAGATAAAGCATACCGGCCATGTGCTTCACCATCCAGCTGGCGTTCTCGTCGACTTCGGGCCTCTGCGACCCGCCGCGGTCCCCGTGGTCCCCATGCGCGAGGACGCACCTTGCCATCCCCGCGAGGACGAGACCCGAGAGGCGCATCTTGTTTCTTGTCGGGGAAGTAGTATATGCCGTGGTGTGTTGTCGACAATAGAACAGCGCGAGCAGTGGCGTTGTTGCAAGATTTCGATTCTCAACCGTTTCGATCCATGTTCACGATCGATCGCCGTTGTTGTTTGTCCGGTGCCAAGGCCCGTCGACGTAACTGATACGGGGCCGTACTGGGGACATGGCCGCTCGGACCAACAGACCTTGTTCCAGGGGTTCAGCAGGGCGCTGGGGTGTCCCATCCGACGTCCGATCCGATCGACCATATTCTTTTGCATCCGTCTCTTGTTCCGACTCCTCGACGTTCCGCGTGCCCAGACCCGATTGTGCAGCCACTGGCGTGTCCACACTCCTAAACAGACGGCGCTCAATGTTAGCTGATGTTTTAAAACTTGGCCAGGTTCTTGCGTTAACTTGAATGCGGAGCCGGATCCTGATGTGGATTGTGGATCGTCCTTCCGCTCCAACTGCCGCATGTCCTGCAGAACAGCTTTCACTATTAGTTCCTTGGGCGAGTTGCAACAGCCGAGTTGCAGAAGCGCCCGACAGGCGTCAACGCCGGGGACAAAAGTTCATTGTTGGACTGGGCTCTCGAAGGCGCCGGATCAAGTGAGTTGAGAACTAAACAAATCGGCATCCTCTCGGCGCTGTTGGTTGATCTGTGGGTTAATCCAATAAAGTCTGACGATTCTATTGGACCGCCGATGTTTGGATGCGACGGCAGGCTGGCAGATGACGGGTTTGGAAGGCCAGCATTTGGATCCCGTCTGACGAGTCTGTGGTTCAAGACAGCCGGGGCAGCTCATCTGCCCAATATGTCCGCCTTGCCAAAACAGAGACGGACAATATGGATACCCCATCAGCCCATCCATTCTTCCTCGTCGTCTCGCGCGGATCATCGAAGCTTCTCCTCAGCCAGTCTCTCTTTCCCTGTTCCGTGGTTTATCGTTTTGCAGACCCTTCCCCCCCAGCCCTGCAGAGACACTCGTCTACAACATGGCGACCAACACATCAAACGCGGTCTGCCGCCCATACACGGAAATTCCCGATTTCGTCAATCTCCCCATCCCTCAGAACATCAACGTCGTGGCGACTCCGGGCAACGATACCTCATACCCTCCGATGAAGGCCTGCTGTGAGCCCAACCGCGTTCAGATTGTTGATGGGTGCTACTTGTGGTGCGAGATGCCCAAGCGGTACTTCAACGGCACCGACAAGGACAGTGCGAGGAGCTCGTTTTCTTCTTGCTTGGTATTCCAACAGGGGAACACCACCGACCGTAGAATTACCGGCTACCAACTCAACGCCGCTACCCGGCCCGGACTGGGCTCAGCAAAGCAAGTCGGGCTCTGGGCGCTAGCCTTGTCTGGCTTGATCTACGTGCTGTGACCTGCTTTTGGAGGTGGCAGTATGTGCCGCACTTGCCTTGACGGTCTGAGTATTTGGCTGACAATAACGGTATATAGGAGGTTGGTGTCGGTGCTTGACCCCTGGCTTAACCCTGCTTTCGGTTTCATACATTCAATCTTGTAACTTTGACACCAAACTTGAGAATCTTACAACAACAGTTTGCATAACAGGCTGACTCCAAACAACCCAGCATGGCGGTTTCTATCTCCAACAGTACCCTTTTGTCGGGAGACAAACCAATGTTGAAACCGAGTTGGTGACGTCCCCTAGTCGGACGTGAAGATGAACGTTCAAAGCTCCTTTTGCCGTCCAGTACGCCTGTCGGGCATGAGTCCAACATCCGAGCAGGCCAACGTGTGGTTAGCAAGATATAGCTCAGCTTATGCCCAAGCGTACACGAAAGCTCCCAATTGTACGAGTTAGCCTACTAGGTATGGTGCGCCACGATCTGCGAAACCACAGCTCAACCATTGAGGAGGCTCCGCTTCAGGCATGCTGTTTTGCTCTGGTCTTACAGTCCCAATGTGAGCACTATTCGGCGGCTCTACATCCAGCATCCTCCCATGCGGGCTACCGCGTTCTCGCTACAACGCGATAAGACCGTTGGCGTATAGGAGTCGGTGATGAGCGCCGAGCACGTTTGTTGTACAGGGCACAGTTAATACATACATAGGTACGTACCTTGGTCAGTGGTTTCGGTTGTTCCTGAGCACGGCTCCTGTGACAGTGGCCCGGATCCGACCACGTTCAAGAACTTCCAGATCAACCACCACATCATTTGCAACGCCAAAGAAAAGAGAATTTCATCGAGTTAGCCAAGAAGCTCCCTGAGAAGATTTTGCTTTACATTCAATGCGTTATTTTACTACTCAAATTCGAACTCTTGACGGAGGGCCTGGTCTTCAAGTCGGGAGCTGCCGAATAAACCAAGCTTGAGCCAGGGCTGGAATGAGACGTTCCGAAAAGGTTAAGCTTCCGACCGGAATCTTGGGTCGGGAATCGAGAACCTGGAATTCTGAACCCCTTGCTCAACCTCCCGATGCCATTGAGATCGGGGAGCTGCCGAGGCCGGTTTGTGGTTCGGTTTGGGTGTGCGTGCTTCTCATGTGATTTTCTCCTGTTTGGATGCTCGCTCTGCCACCGGCAACGAGTTCGGGCCGGGCCCGACTAATCACAATGTTCCTCGTGTTCGTTGCAGAAGTTCAGACTGAGGCGGGCGTGCTCGAGTGCAAGGCCCGCCTGCGGCAACAGCGGGGCTCCGCGCACAAATTCAACGACCTCCGCAGCGAGTTTGCCCCGCCAGCTCGGCTCCGCTGTCAAGATCATCAACGCTTGGGGCATGGCGGCTTCGTCCCACCAATCACAGGCGGCGTGGGAGAGCAGCAGCCGACGCTAATTGCATGTGGCACGCCATTTCGAGATCTCTGGTTTCTGGCCGAGTCGGTTGCTGGCCTTGCCGGCGACGAAGAGGGCAAGTGGAAGAAGCAGTAAAAGCCGCATCTCTGCTGGCACCTTCCTTCGTCCTCTCGAGGTTGTGCTCAGAAATTCGCTGCGTCTCTGTTGTAACCCAGAAATCCCGACTCGATTCCGTAATTATTGCGAACCACATGTCTCGTGTGCGAGTGTGGGAGTCTTGGACCTGCCTGGCCGAGGCAGTGATGCAGTGTCTCGATCTTGCACTGTGTCCGAACGGATTCGGATGCTCTTGCCAAGTTCATTATGAGCTCCTTTCATTTTCTTCCAGAACCCGAAGACTCGAGGGCTTGCTCCTTCCTTCCTGCTGCCCTCCCGACATTTCTTCCAGCTCCCTTCCTTCCAGTCTCAACCTCGACGACCCCTCCTCCGTCCTCCCCCTCCGGCAGCGGCATCATGCAGCGGCACCATGCGAACCGCGACGCCACAACCTCACATTGCACCATTACCCAAGATTGGGTCCGTCCCGAGAAGCCGCGCGCCAAAACTCTTCCAGAAGGAACCCGGAGGGGGGACAGATGCCGGGCCCAAGCGAGCCTCTTGATCTGCAGTTGCATCGGCGTCTGCGTCTGCGGCTTGGTTGCCCATTGAGCCGGAAAGTCTTCATGGCTGCTGCCTCTGACTCGGCGCTTTAACGATATGCCACGTCGATTGGCCAATCTCCGGCCAGGTCAGCACCGCCGTGCAGCCGCCTTGCAGGAACAGCAGAGGAAGGCAGTCAGGCAGCGGCATGGACGGCAGGTGACGGAATCGCCGACTCCACGAATCTGCGGCTCGACGGGACGGACTCATGACCGACGCATATATCAGCCCGGCGCCTTGTCTGCATGCAGCGCCTGGCGTCATCCTCTCGTCTTGGGTCTGCGACTTGACCGATTCCCTCCTCCACAGCCAGCCGCTGACGAACCAACCGTTTTTCGTCATGCGTCTTGCCCAGCTGCATCAAACCCATCTTCACTCATCTCACCTCATCTCACAAACGCTCTGTTGGTCCAGACGGCTAAAAGGCTGTTGTTGCGAGTGCAACGCCCAGGGCTGACTTACACCAATCGATCCGTTCCATGCATCCGGATCCGATAGTGTGGGTGGCGGCCAGTCAAGCCATGCCATGTACGGAAGACGCACCTCGATGTTAGAGAAAAGGGCAAGGGCTACATGCAGTTTGCATGTCAGAACTCGTAAACGCTGCCTCATACCCCCTCACACCCTTCGACCCCTCCAACCCAACTGTCCCTCTCTGCTCCTTCCTCTTGCAGTTCCGCCTGGGTTCGACCATCTTACCGTCCCTTCAAAACATGCCGCGAGCTCGAGTGTGAGACACAGCGGCAACCACGAATCCACCAGCTGTCGCCGAACAACAACCTTGGACCTTCCCCCGTTTTGGCTACACAGCAGCAAGCCACGCCGACTGCCTGGCTGCTCAACAAGCCGCCCGCCCCCTCTCTCGCCCGGACGCTCACACTTCACACGGCGATGGTGCTGGTTTCGGTTTCAATGGGAAACGATTAATAGATGACTATGGGAACCAAGAACCTTCCGACAACTATGGAACTACATATACAGGAGATCAAGAAGGAACCCGTAGATAGCCCGCCCCCGACGACGACGACGACGACGACGACGGCAATATCGACGTCAATCCACAAGGGCGAATCCACCGAGTATCCCTCCGATCAACCAACAGATTAACTGCCGACCGAACTCCACCGACGTCGCATGACCCGATCGGTTCCTCCACCGCCGTTTGGAACAACACCAACAAGCGTCATCCCTGAAGGTGAGGGAGGACCCGAACCAAACCCTCGGTCATCACTCCTCTCGCTGTTTTTGTCTTTGGTTCTTTGTTCTTTTTTTTTTCACATTCCCAAGAAATCAGACAGCCATCCCATATGTTTCCTTTCCCTCCTCGGCCAGTTGTTCCGAATCGCATATCAAAACCACAGCTACCTCAATTTTCACACCCTCCCCTTCGTTCACAGAGTATGAGACTGACAAAACAAGCCACCAAACACCGTCATCAGAAAGACAGAAAACAAGGAGAGAAACATGGGGAAAACCGCGGCCGTTCACTTCAAAACATCGTTAATTTGACACTTCCGCCCAACCGCCCACCAATCTCATGCTCCAGCCAGCCGCCCCCAAACCATCATGACTGATCAAGGGAAAAAAAGCACAACGACCGCCCTCTTTTTCCTCTAACCTCTGCCACATGACCACTCAACGCGGGACCCGAAGGTGACTGTGTTCCCACTGGACAACTTTGCCCAGCCGAGTCCCGAAGCTCTTGTGGGGGGGATGTCGAGACGCTGCGCATCGCACGCCTTGGCACCTCTACACGGCAGCCTTTGGTGGTCTGGTGACTACCATTGCGAGATCCCGGCATGCGAGCGGACGAGCGAGCACACGACACCGACCAGGAAACGAAAGCAAGCGAGAAAAAGAGGTGGAAACAGTCATCGCCCGCGCCACCAGTGCAGCAACGGTCGCAAGAAAACCAGCCAGCCAGCCAGACGTGATAAATCAGGAAGTCTCTTTTGTTCTGATCTCCCAAGGAGGAAGGAGGGAGATATCCTGCTGGCCGACGCCGGCACCGACACGACACCGACACCGACACGGCACAAAGACCGATTCCTCTTTCCCACCCAACGGCCGTTCAATCGTTTCCGAGTCGTCCGAATCCTCCAACCACCGTCAACCATCGTGTTGAAACAACCAACTCATAACCCAACAGAAAAAAAAAGACATAACCCATGATATGATACGATGAACAGTATGAAACATGAGGAAAGGGAAAAAGAAGTTGGTAGTACACAGGGAAATCTGCTCGCAAGATGCGGCGCAGCCCTGAGAAGAAAATAAAAGGGGGTATTTGATGCTGAAGGGGAAGAACATGGGGAAAAAACCGACCACCAACCGACCACCGGGCCCAACCGTTCCTCGACGACGACGACGACTACGATGCACCAACCAACCAACCAACCGACAGTGAAGGGGGGGGGACAAAATTACGAAGAGTAAAGAGCAAAAAAAACGGGAGACCAACCCCGAGGGCGACAACCACCCCGAGGACGATCCACAACATCAACAACAACCCACGAGACGTCTCAGTCGGCACATGCACGATGGGCACGCCTACATGCTCTCGACCCGCGCACTCGGCATTTGCATGGACGGGTCCTCAAACTCGAGCTTCTGGCCCCACGGGTCATACAGGCCGCCCGACCCGAACGGCGGCAGCGAGCCGATGGTCGTCACCTCGACCGGCGACTGGTACGGCGCGCTCTCGTACCACTGCTGCGGCGGCGGCGGGACCGCCTGCGGCTGCTGGTACTGCGGCTCCACTACGCCCGCCGACTGCGGGGTCGCCGCTTGGGCATTCTGCTGCTGCTGCTGCTGCTGCTGCGCCTGCTGTTGTTGCGCCTGTTGCGGTTGCACGGACTGCTGCTGCTGTTGTTGTTGCTGCTGCTGCTGCTGCTGCTGCGCCATGACGTGCGCGGCCGTCGGGAAGGCCATGAGTTGTGGAGTTTGTTGCGTCACCGGGCTGAGGGTGTACGCGGCGTTCTGGCCTGGAGGCACGTGCGTGTAGAAACCGTCTTGGGCCGAGGGGCTGCGCCCGGACGCGGCGGAGAAGCTGCCGGGGCTGCTGTTGGGTATGCTGCTGGCCAGGTCCTGCGCGTTGGGGTAGGCCGGGATCTCAAGTGGGAGCCGCTCGACGCCTTGCCGCGGGACGTGGGGCTGGTAGTGCGCGTGTTGCGCCGCCGGGTGCTGGGTCGTGTTCATGGTGGCCACGCCCGGGTTGTTCTGGTCCGGGACGAAGTAGTTGTGGTGGTGGTGGGGCATGCTTCCTGTCCTTTGGAGGAGTTGCACGCCTGGGTGCTGTTGCTGCTGCGGATGGCCGTGGTGGAGTGGTGGTTGGCCGAGGGCGGGCGCGCCGTGGTATTCGGGCGGCCCGTTAGACGAGAGGCTGTGACGGTGGTTATACGGCTGCTGCAGGCCGTAGGTGTTCATGTGCTGGCCGAAGTCGGCAAACGAGGCTGCCCGTTGGATCTGGTGGCCGGGGTGGCCCATCATCTGGCCGTGGTGAGCTTGCCATGGCATCGCCGGGTGGCTGTCGGGTGTGGGCGGCGCGCTGTCGCTCCCGCCGTCCGAGATCATGTCATCAAGCTCCGGGGAGTGAGTGCCACGCTGATGCGTCCGCTTCCAGTGCTTTACCATCGTCGTCTTCCTACAGAAACTGCCAGCGGATCGTCGCGGTTAGTGCCGTGCCGTGCATCACATTACGAAGCAGAGCAAGCCTTACCTCTTGGAGCAGCCATGGTGGTCGCACCGATATGGGCGCTTGCCCGTGTGTATCCGGCGGTGTCGTGCCAGACTGGAGGACTGTACTGAAGTCAGTATGGAACCTAGACGGCGGCGAGATGAAGGGCGCAACCCACATCTGAAAACCGCTTCTCGCACCCTTGGTGCTTGCAGTGATGGGGCTTCTCGCCAGTATGTGTGCGGGTGTGTACAGTGAGGGCGCTGCGCTGGATGAAGCTCTTGCCACAGTCGTGGTGAAAGCATTTGTACGGCCTCTCGTTGGTGTGTATCCTATAGTGTCTCTGCAAATCCGACTTGCGGTTAAAACCCTATGACGGCGTCAGCTATCTCGCCATCCGCCAAAGCTGGCAAGCGTAACGCACCTTGCCACACGTCTCCCAGTTGCACTGGAAGGCGCGCGCCGTGGTGGGCTCGTTCTCGACAATCTCGATGACCTCCATCTCTGGCGTCGTTGGGGATCCTGGTTCCGTCGTTAAGATTCCTGGCGCGCGAGGATCGGTGCGCGGGCGGGCTGGGACGGGTCGGCTGCGCACGTTCGCTTCTTATAAGAGGCGACTCTGTTTCGCCTCTTCGCGGCGCGGGGGTGTGGAGAGCTGGTGAGCAGGGGAGACCAGGCGACGGGCGGTGACCTCAGCATGCGGGGGAGGGTCCGGCTCGACGACTTGTTGGACGGGGGTCCGTGAAAGGTTCGCTGCCTGTGAGGAGCGTGGTTCGGTGGCTACCCTGGTTCGACGTGACGCCCGAGCGTGATCTTCCTTAATGCGACCGGATTATGAGGATTTCCGCGACGCCTTCACAGGCCTGGAGCAGACGCAGATCGACTTTCGAAACCCAGGACGATGGGGAGGTGCAAGGTCGGCAGTCGTCGCAACGGCGGCAGCACAGCGAGGATATCGACGGCGGGGAGGACGTGGGTGGGTGCAACAGGACGATGTTGGGGTGAGGTGAAGGCCGTGGCGAATCGAGGTCCTTTTATTGCTCTTGGAGGTCGTCAGCAGCTGCGGCACCAGCAACGAGTTGCACCGTCGGTAAACAAGTGACGAAACACCAGCATTCTCATGGCGAATGGTGACGAAGGGGGGCGGCCGTCTGGTCTTAAGGACTCGACGACTTCGAGGGCTGAGAAGGGCAGGGAAGCGGGCCACGACAAGGGCAGGGTGGTGTGGCACTAGAACCTTGCTCGAGGCCTGGACGGAAAAGAAGAAGACAGGCGGCGGATGACGGCAACCAGGGTGGGCCAGACAATGCATGATGAAAAAGTACCTCGTACCTTTTTGCTAACGCTATTTGGGCGTCACCCTAATGCAGCAGTAGCGCGAGAAGGGCGGAGCTAGTCCGGCAGGTTGGAAGTCAAAGTGTCGAGCCTCCGGTGTGCATCGAGTTTCAGAAGGGGGGGGTGTGGCGGGAGAGGAACACAAGCGTTCTTGCAGATCGTCGAGGCGAGGGGCAGCGTCTGGCCCTGCCGGTGCCTGGATGCGGCTTCGATGCAGTGCTGCTTGCAGATTTTTGATCCTTTACCTCACAGGCGCGTCGCCGACTGCCGAATGGGGCAACCAGGGGCTGTGGCAGGCTGGACAGATTCAGGGCAGTGGTCCTGGATGCTGAGGACACAGACAGCAATCTGCTCGAAATTCCCCTGTTGGGTTGGTGTCTTCTTGGTTTTTTTTACGTCCGGAGATTCTGTCCGCTCGAGGCTCGTCCGAAGTCTTCGCACCGGCTCCTCTCACGAGTGTGGAGGAAAAGCAACCGGGTTGAACACGGTTGGTCTGGTCCGCAAATGGTGAACCGTCGTTCTCCCGGGAGGCAAGGAACAGTGTCTTTGTTTCCCGTCGGAGCTTGAACGCGTCGTTGCTTCTTGCCGGAGCTCAAGATGCGGGTACTGGCAGGGACAGCTGGGAGCACGCGGCGAGCGTTGCTGGTCTCCGGTGTTGTTGCTGGTGCTCTTGGATGAGGAAGACTCGAGAGCCGTGAAAGCCACCTCGATCACTCAGGAGCTGACCTTGAGTCCGATCGATGAGAAGGGCCGGGGATGGGTGCGTTATGTACACGCATCCGAGAAGGCGAGTGTGCAATGGACCAAACGAGGCCGAAGCCCGGGTGCCGATTCTCGTGGGCGCAGGGATCCAGGGACCCCGTGGCGCTGATGAGGCTATACGAACGGGGTTACTATACCTCGGGGGCAGGTCCCACGCTCGGCTGGTCGTCCGTGTGTGGTGTGGGGGAAGAGGGGAGGCGGTTGAGGGTACGACGGCGGGTGGTGATGGATCATGAACTGGCGGGACGATGGTCTGGACTCCTGTTGCAACTCTGGCTGCGGGCTGCTATGTGCTCCCCAGTCCAGCACTGCAACCTCGAACAGTCGTTCCCCCTTTCCTGGGTTGCAGCTAACTACTGTGTCTGGCGGGTGGAGCGGGTGCCCGAGCACTGCGTGCTGGCAGGTGCTGCAGACTCTGTTATGCGACAGGCCCTGCCAGGCTGCGGCGATCTCCCTCTGCGCCGGGTGGGTGAGCCAGTCCTTGTTCGTGAGAGGCACCGGTAGAGAGAGGTGACTGCTGTCAGAAGGAAAATGGCAATTAAGAATTAAGAAAGAATAAGCTGCGCGTAAGAGGGCGTGTTCCAACGGAGGAAGAGCACGGAGACGGCTGCTGCAGGAGCCCCGCGAATTACACGATCCGACCTGCAGTTCGTCCGGGCGTGAAGGCGCTGCTGGACGTCAGGTGTCCACGGGAATGGCGGGTTTCGGGACCCTGCGTTTGGGAGGCCGCGATGGTGGTCGACTGTAGCACTGTTGGTGTGTAATTCGGGTCTGTAGTTGCGGTGCAGGTCTGAGAGTGCGTCGAGGTGGAAATACCGGCAAGGCGTAGTCCGGCGAAAGGGGAGTGTGGGGAGCATCCAAGTACTTGCTTCCTGGCTGGAACGCCTGCGATGTCCCTGGGAGACGGTTGTTAAACGAGAGACGTGGGCCGGCTGCCGTGGAGGCAAGAGCTAGCCCAGGGTAGGGGTTGTTGACTGAAGCGTGTTGGGGAACACACCCCGGCCGGCTGATGGCTGGTGGAAGCTGCGTTCTCCAACCCCTGTTTTCGTTACTTTTTTTTCCAATTTTATCCGAGCTTTCCTGGAAGAGGCAACATCCCAGCGCCACAGTCGACGGAACGAGAAGAGCCAGAAGCTCGAGGAACAGGCAAGGTCTGGCTGGCGTCACTGTTCCACCGCGTTGCTCCTTGCTCTTGCTGCTGCAGTCGACACGCCCCCGAACATGCCCTGACATGCTTCTGCCGCAGAGGAACGAACGCCTTCAACCATCCCCACACCCTCGCTTCCCATCACCACCGTCGGCATGGCTCTCATTCACTCACCTGGGGTGCCCCATCTTCGCTCCACCAGCACCGGAGAGCCTGTCCATGGCGGGGCACCTCTCACCTAACCACGGGTCGTGACAAGATGTTTCTGTACCAGGCATATTACATATTACCAGACGAAATATGACCGCCCTTCCCGCGCCGGGAGCAAGCTTAAAACGTGATGTATATGGATGAATTGGGGCACGGGGGCGGGACGGCTGGCGGCCGTGGCTTGCTGTGCCTTTGGAGCGACTCTGGCAGCAGACTCGGGACAGAAACAGGAAGCTTGGGAGCAGAAGGGGAGGAGTGAGCCGCCCCCGGATCGCCAGAAAGGGACGGGAAGGAGAGAGGAGTTCGTCCCTTCCACCAGCGGGCGGTCAAGCAGGCCGACTGCAAGACGAGGTGGGCAAGAGCAGCCCAGGGCCAGTGGCAGTCCCTGTCTGCAAATGCGAGGCAGGAAGTCAGGCAGGCAGACAGACAGGCAGGCGGGAAGGAGCGAGAGAGCCACCCACCCACACCTCACACGGCTCATCCTCCGCGGGCTGACTGCCCACTGCCAATTGGCGAATGGGCGGCTTGCCTCAGCAGAGGGGTCCTCGCCCCTCTCTGTCCAGTCGGGTGGAGCCCATCGAAATCTGGTTGCGTGCCCCATTCGCTGCAAGGCTGCTTGAGGGCTGCTCGCACGGACGTTGCTGGCACTTGCACGCAGGCCCCACCTGCTGTACCCCAGGTACCGACCGGGGTTGGTGGAGGGTACCTGCAACAGCGCGACCCCTGCTCGTGAGGCCGCAGCTCCGCCCGGCTTCGAGGTCACCCTGGAAGGCATGGGATCCCAGCCCGGCGACCAGGGCCTCGAGTTGCTGCAAGGGTGCAACAGTTTCCCCGCGACAGAGTGGAAGCGAGGTGCAAGGGGTGAGACGGGGAGAGCGACCCCTGTCACGCTAAGTCAAATAGCACGGAAAGATCGGAGAGAGAGACACGGCGTGCCAGTCAACGTCGCCCACGATGCGGGACAAGGACGACAGACGACCGACAGACAGCGGGATGAAGAGATGTTGGTTTTGAGATCGCGGGTGTTTCTTACCCAAATCGTGTTTTGAGTAAACCGCCGTTGGCGTGGGCAAAAAAGGAAGAAGAAAGGAGTCGTATTCAAGAGGCGGAAACAGATCCATTGGCCCCTGGCTGGCGCCTCTCCGATGCTGCCAACAAACCCAACCCGCGACATCCAGCCACGGAGACTAGAGATTGTTACACCCGTCGCCTCCCCTGGCAGCAGTCTCGTCCCAAGTGGGGGAGGGAGGATCGCGTAAGTGATATCACGCGCAGCAGCAGATCGAGAGGCGTCCAAGGCAAGATACATCCACAAGTCCAACGACGAGATGCGGTGCGGTCCTCACTGATCACCTAGACACGCCATTTCACCGTGCAGCGGCCCACGTCTGCTTGCAACGCAAGGGATTGCTGTGATGGTGCAACAAGCATCGTGACCAACCCCGGGCCGCCATCGCAACAGGACGTTTCCTTCTTCCAAGGTACGGTACCCAAGTGGCCCAACGACGTCCAATTGCCGGACGCCAGATCGGAATTAAACAGAGACAGAAAGAAAAAGAGAGACCCGCCTGCGGCCCGCAAAATAAAAGAGACATGCAAAACGTAGGGGGCAGAAAAAAAATGCAACTCTCAGCTGCGGCGACCTCCGCTGTGTGTCTCCGATGCGAGGGACACAATGTCTCACAGGGGGGATCCGCTGCCGTGGGTAGCTGGCCCGCCACCGGAGCTCGCTAAGACAATGCGGTGTTGCGGCTTGCCCCAAGGCCGGCTCTCTGGGCCACTCCGAGCCACCGGGAAGGCAGGATCTCCCGGTACCACCAAGCCACTCGTGCCTCGAACCCCCGGGCATCCGTCGGCTGGCTGCCTACACGCACAAACTGCGTCATGATGCTGGCCTTCCGACGAAACTGATGACCTCAAGGTGATCTGTGGCTTTTTTTTCCCTTTGTTTTTGTTTTTTTCTTTGGCGAGAATGGGTTCCCGCAGCCAAACACGGCCACCGATGACCCGCAGCTGACGGCCTGACTTGGTTGGCGAGTACACAAACAAGCAACAACCCCAGAGCTGGGCGCGGGTAAAAAAAAAAAAAAAGAGACATCAGACAGAAGATGTCACAAATCAAGAATATCTCACAACGGAAAAGGGGCATGGACGGGAGGGAGCAGGCTTGTGGCGCTCGGCTGCGATCCGAACATTCAAGTTTGTCTTGTCCTGAGCGGCAGCAGGGATACCTACCATAAACATCCACATCCATCATTGTTTTGTCGGGCTGCCTTTGCAAGCTCCCACCTTCAGCCAACACATTTTCCGGGCGCCAAAGCGATCGTGCCGTCTCTTGTTTTATCGAGTTAATACCGATCGTCATATTCTGCCCGTGTTTCAACCACCACCAAAAACCATTAGCCAGATGCTGATATTAGCCCCGCGACAAGCGATTGCCAGCCACACGGCCGACCAGATCGCGCCCGCCCACGCCTCAGCTGTCTCGGGAAAAAGCCAAGATGTTTTCCCCTCGAGCTAGCTTGTCTGATCCATATTACGGCGCTTGCCTGGTTGCCTTGTTGTCTTGGATTGTCTTTGTCTTTTCTCCCCGGACGGGACGGCATGGCCCTACGGATAATGGTCCAAGTACATCCGTCTCATGAGAGTCAACGCTTGAAGAAAGCCTGTCCCTGTCGGCATCTCTGCAGAGTCAAGTTTCTACGGTCAGGCGGTGAGGTCCTTTGGAGCAGGCCATCACAGCCTTCCCTTTGTCAATGTTCCATGCAAACGCGGCAGGGCACACCGTTCGCCAGTCACATCCGCGCATAGATCAGAGATTGCTGCACGTCGTGCAGTGTGGTTCAAATCTCGACTCCTGCCCAAACTCATGCGGTTCTGGGCGATGGGGTGGGGCTCACACCACAAGGACCAACCAACCATCATCGCACCGACTAGCTGTTGAGCCTCGTCCTGCAATTGGGCGGCGTGGACCCCAAACCCACGAGCTGCCTGCCGCGGTCAGCCGAACTATCGCTATTCTTATTTCGCGAACCAAGTTTGGAGGTTGGAGGGATCGGATATCGTAATCTTGGTAAAGGTACCGCTTCTCCGCAAGATCAACAGGGTCGTTCCGAACTCCAGCTCGGCATGGCGTGGTTGGGGACTGTGTAATAATCCATGAATGCATTCCGTAATGGAGACGAGATCGGAAATAACACCACTGGCCTTTTGAGACAGAAATGACATCGACTGAGCTGTTTGTCAAACGAGATGAGGGCCCCCATGAATCAGTCGTTCGCGTAGGGTCGCTTCCTCCAAGTCGGGGCGGCATCAAGACGGCATCTCCGCAGCACCCGTCGCCAGTTGTCCTCGACCTCCTGATTACCCTGCAGTGCAGAATGAGACAATCTAAGCGGCGGAGTCCACGATCGACCATCGTCCTCTGCGCCCGATGAGCCCGCTGCTGTTGCATGCGACAAGGATTCCCCAGATTCGAGCCCTTCAGATGGGAACCAGAACGGCCTGGGCAGGCGGTTTAAGACACTTGCTATAGCCTCAAAGGGGACGAGTGCTTCTCGGGTTCCTTGAAACGCTCATCTGAGGTCGAGTCGGCCGTCAGCGTGGCATGAACCAGCCGCCCCTCTTCTGACTGCGATTTGACAGATAAGAAGGTGTGCGTTGCGTTACCAGGACGCCGCGGCAAGCGGTTCCTCCAATGCCTGTGTGGCGTCGTTGTTACCACGGGTGGCTGAATGAGGATTTGCATGAAAGTCTGGGGTAATTAGAACCCTGGCCGCCCGACGCGCGTGCGGGGCGGCTCGGCTGTCAACCTGATCTCGCTCTGGTGGAAACATCAGACCCTTTGTGTGCAGATGGTTGAGATGAGCTGGCCTGAGTGCCGAGCGGGAAGCGGGACGACGCAGAGCGCGGATACCAGGGCGCAGAGCGAGATTCAACAGGCTCACCGCGCGGCCTTGACCGGGATTTTCTTACCCGGCAGGCCACTAACACAATAGTAACGAGGCCGTCGTCACATCGCGTTGTTCGAGCCTCTCTCTCAAGGGCAGCGCATCCGCTGAAGCGTATCAGTTATTGGGCGGAGGTGCACATGACGGGGGAGCGGCAGAGGATGGCAGGCCGAAACGCTGCAGGGCAAACGAAAGCGTTCAGCAGAGCGCGGGCAGCGTCGAACCGCTCCGGCCCTCGTGGCGTGGGAAGGAGGCCGGCCGTTGGAGGTTGCAACTGCGGATGCGGCAGCAGACAAAATGCGGGGTGCTTGCCGAGCAGCAGGTCCAGATGTTGATCGCTGTCGTTCGGCGAGGAGGCCGGACGCCTTGGGAGCTTCATGTGGGCAAGTGCCAATGCAGACACGGCTCGTAGCGCGGCCCAGCCGTAAAAATTCTTCACCGCATCGTGGGCTCCACGCGAGACGGAGGGCTCGAAGTATCGAATGCCGGTCTCAGCTGCAACGAGGGAAACGGCCCCTTGCCATGAAAAGGGGGCAGAATGAATGGGGCTGATTATGGAAGTTGCAAAGTTAGAGTCTTTCCGGCTCCGGCCAAGGCGGCAAAAAGCGCGTTTAACAGCGCTTATTCAACGAAGCCTCCGAGCTAACAATGACAGCTCTTCGGGTAGGAGAGCTCGGCAATTCAAAGCTGGCAATCGGTAGCAAGCGGTTGAGGTTGTGGATCTTTCGCAGCTGGTCGAGAACAGGTTGGGCTCTTCCAAGTCGAGATGCGTGGGTGAACTTGTGAAGGAAGCAGCCGTTGGAGATCAAAGCTCCAAGATCCTGATGATGAATGTCTGTGCGCAGCAGAGTGGGTGTCCTCTCGGAGCTGCTGATAGGCTGCGGAGATAGATTCACCCAATCAAGCTCCTGCCCCCACACGCAACCCCGCCATTGCCGGAGCGGGGGCTCCACCCGTTCTCCTCGACATCATTCACAGTTATCGAAGTGTCGACAATGGTGGGAGAGCGGGTGCCATGCAGACCTCGGTGTCATGGCCTCAGTGGTATCACCGGAAATAATATCACTCCCGGCACGGCAGTTGCGCTGTAAATCTACGACATGACGGCGTTGCGCAACCTTTCTTCCCCCACAGGACGGAGCGAGGGGAAAATAGGAGGAGGTACAGCAACCTCAGGTGCAGGTGCTCTGCCGTCCTTGCAGGACCAGGCGTCCGCTTGCCTAAATTGGGAGGACCAGTGCCTCTTTTGGTCTGTCGAGCTCCAGGGACGTTACTTATGCTCTGGTGGTGACACCAACTCAACCTCATGCGCCGCCGCGCCAGGGACGGGAAGGGAAGGGTCTCAGGCGGGGTCGGCCGCTTGTGCGGAAGGAGACAAGAGGATCAACCTCATCGCTTGTCGTCGCTGGCCGCGCTAACTTGGCTTTCTAATGTCTGACACACACCTTGCAGTCTCCCTCCATCGCTTCCCATGGTGAGCTTGTGAGGGGATATCCCGTCCTGATGGTTGCATTTCATGTCCCTCTTACTCTCAACGACCATCCCCACTGGTCCCTGGGCGGTGTAGTTGGGTGTGTCAGGGGCTGGAAGTTCAGAACTCCGATGCACAGCTCGGTCCCTGCCGTTCTGATGGAACGGTCTTCACGTGCACAAGAACCTGGAAGGAGGAGGGCAGTCTTTGCTACACGTGTAGAGGTGCACGGTGGTTGCTCCGGGACGAGAAAACGTGGAGGCAGAGACCCAGCAGGGCTCCCTGACGCTGATCAGCGGAAGACAAGGGTTTGCCGCAGCGCGGGAGCGATTCAAGCGGTTCTTCGTAAAACGACAAAAATCTTGAAGCAAGTCTGAGCAGCCAAAGAGAGACAGGGCAGCACTTGCAGCACTTGCAGCACTTGCAGCACTTGCAGCACTTGCAGCACTTGCTCATCCTGAGACACGCCCTTGAAGCCATCCTCGCCCGCCCCACTCCTGGGGAGGCTTGGGGCCAGGGCACTTACCCCTCCCCCACATTTTAAGCATCCCGTCTCCACCACGAGAGTCATCTCTCTCTGCAGTTCGTCTCGGCGCAACCCCGCTCAACCAACGAACCTCTTGCTCTCAAAGTTTGGTTCTCGACGACTCTCGACACAGCAGCCGTTGCTGATTCTCAACACCGCCGGCCGCAACCCATCTTGGCTGCAGACCTGGACCGCAGGATTCTCCGCACACCCCCTCAGCCGCCGATGCAATAACCTCCTGACTTGTTTCGGCCCTACCGCACAGACATGGGCCGGGAGAGGAGCCCTTCACTTCAGTCTTCTCAGGCTCTGGACTAGGAGAAAAGCCAGCTCTCATGATGAGAATCAACATCTCTTACACTTGCATCTCCCTGGGGAGCACCCAAATGGATTGATACACTCCGTTTCTGGGTTCTTGGTGCGCCACGGACGTCAGCGCACTCCAATTCAAGACCCATGCTCCAAAAGCAGGTTGGCACGAACCATGCGAGTATGTACAGAACAGATGCGACCTGCCCCGCGAGCACGCCTAGCGTGCGTGATACGGCCCTTTCTGGTCATCGGCCACATCTGCGAGAGTGTTCTGCATGCCGATTTTGTCACAGCGACAAAAGCCACGGATCTAATCCGTCCTGCGCTCTTCGCCAATTGGCCATTTACTGCCATGTCGCAGCCTTGATGTCGCAATCAGTCCAGGAGCTCTGTGCTTTCCATAGCGCATCCCAACCCGACGACATCCCTCATGTGGTACATCTCGACTTGAATCTGCCAAGGCGGGACGACGAAGATTTCTCATGGTCACCTGGGGACCCCGACATTGCACCAGCTCCCTTTGCTCCGTACGCACATGGCTGTTGACACCCCCGCGGTGTACCGCCGAGCCATGGGAGCATCGAGACGGGATGACAAGCTGCTTCACCGCATCCAGTCCCATGCCAACACTTGCAGGGATAAAACGTGGTGCACGTGGGAGAGTTATTCTTACACAAATCGGGTTCTGGGACCAGATGCCGCCGGCCAATGGGTGGTGTTGGTTTGCGTCACTTGATCTGAAACGGGGTCGAAACAGAAACATCTTACCCCACCTCTCCGTGATAACCACCCCCCTCTCTGGTGATGCCCGTCTGAGCGTCTGCATCTGATAGAGGCGAAGTGCAGCTCGTTGTTCGCAGCGATCGTGGACACAGTGGCGGCAGCACTACCCTGCCATGGCTGCCCCTTGCCAACGCTCAACAAACCTGACATCTAGCGTTGTCTGAGCACATCCAAGGGACGCAACGGTTTCCGTCCCCAGATCCCGCGACGATCTGGTGGAAGAGGCACCCTGGCCGGGACACGGACCAGGCGTTCGGCGGCCCCGCAAACCATTGAACCAACGGCTCACCTCCAGGACACGGAACAGGCAAGGGACGGCGGGTCGTTGGAGGGCTGGAAGAGGAGCCAAGCCGCATCCGCAGACAATCAAACTTCTGCTTATCCTCTGCGCATGCAGATGGTAGTCTAACTCGCACAGGTTTGGAGACACAGAATCTTCTGAATCTTCATAGATCGATTTGTAAGCCCAGAGTGGACTTAATATGCAGGTACGGAACTACATCACGGCTTGTTGTCTCACCTTGCTCCACCAAAGGTCAAGGGCTGCGCAACCCCGTTTCTAACTTTGCCCAGGCTAATTGACGATGGCACTCGCTTGTCGATTATCCACTGTCTCCAACCTGGTCAGGCCGAACTATGGCCTCGGGATCGCCTCCCCAGCAAAACACACAGAAACCATGTATGTACGTACCGTCTAAATCCCGCACGATACGGGTCCTCAACCCCCCTCCGGAACTCGGAATCGGCGCGGGCCAGGTCGAGCGCACAGACGGCCAGACCCTCCGCCCTGCAATTGCCCGTCTCTGATTTGTGGGCTGTTTCCGGATCCGGCAATGTCTCCGGATGGTTTGCTGCAACATCATGCTGTTGATATTACGAGCACTCAGCACACTGCAGAACCCACCTGTCGATACCACGGTATGAGACTCGGGTGCCAAAGCCGCGCAACTCGCCTCCTAGCGGGTGCCAGTACCACCGTTACAGGGCATCACTAAACGCCCGCCGCAAAGCCCAAGGGCAGGTTCCTGGTGTTAGCGGTCCACTCGCTTATCGAGAGAGAGAGAAACACGACGGCTTCCCCAAACCGGAAACTCGTTGGCTAGATTACATTGCACTGGGCGCCGAGTTCCATCAAAGGCACAGGAAGAAAAGGGGGATAAGTTACCCAAGGTGAGCAATGCCCGTCGCCTAGGCAGCCCGCCCGGTTCATCAACTCGGCCGGCGGCACAGGTCGACCTCAGAGGCCGCACGGAACGGCCACAATATGCGAGGCCAACATCATCAGCCGCACCGGTCCGGCTGTGGAACAACACCGACATGGAACCCCCGGCCTCGCCCGGGTGACACAAGCAGGGCGGCTTCCTGCCGGCACTGACGAGATGAGATGACCTCTTTCCAATGACCTTGCCGGCATCCGCGAGTCGCACAGCGGCAACCTAGCGTTCCAATAGAGAAAGCGGTGTGTTGGTTTGACCATCTACAGTTAGATTTCCCGTCACAGCAGACACTAACCCCCGATCCGGTGCTTCACCGGGGATTCGAGAACCCCTCCCCTTCCGCACCGCGACACCTGAGCGGGTGGAGATGGAACCGGTTACACTAGTTCGCTCGCCAACAATGAGGTATATTGTGCTGTGTACGCGAGAGGGACGGGGTTGCATCCCAGCAGATTCCTTTTTGCTGTGGTACATTCCATCCCAAGGTCCTTCATGATCCTTTACACGGCCCCGTCAAGGTGTGCATGTTCTTGTGGGACCGTGGGAGGGCCAAAAGCTCCGATTCACCGCAGCGACAGCCCTGTGGAGCGACTTGCAAGACAGCAAATGTCCGGTTTCACACAAGTCTCATCGACGAACTGCCTCACCTTTGACATTCAACCTTGAATGCGAAGGCAGGCAGCTGGTCGCCGATGGCCCAAGACCCCTGCCACTTCGATCGGCCTCAGTTCGGCCTGTTCCAGGTTCTTTCCGGACGAGGCCAGCACCATCCAGCACGTGTCGACCGTTCCTTCCTCGCTTTTGTCGCAATTGTGAGTGTGACATGGGTTGTGTATGGATGTGGAAGGAGCGGTTCCAGTGGCCCTTGGCGACAACTGAAGGACCTCAGGCTGCATTGATAAGGATTGGTCAGGGCTCGGAGGGCAACCGGTGAGAAGACACGGGATGCAGGAACGACTAACTCTATCACGCGCATGCAAGACGCTGCCTGCAACGCTGACTCGGAGTTTTTGTTGTCAGAGTGCTCCAGGATGAGCCTGAGAAGGAACAACTGCCCTCATGCGGACCCCTCCAGCTCCCCCCCTCTTTCGCCGGGCACCCGAGTTCCGGGCTCCTTGCAACCGAGCCGGACCCAACGGCCGCTAGCTGCCAATCTCGCCCCCGCGACCGGCCTGCCCAGCTGCGGCCGAGAACGGAAACATTCCCAGCCCAGCTTGGAACACCTCTCCACTCACAAGACGTTCTTGGCTTCAGCAGCGACAGATCGTCTTCAAGGGTGCTCAATGCCATGATTCATGGCTCGGAACGCATGAACCCATCCGGCTGCCGAACAAGCGAATTCTTGAGATGGCACCATGGACGACCCTACCCCGGCAGTTGCCCGAGATCCTCAAGTCACTCCCTGGTTTGACCTCAGCTCCGACACCCGCTGGCTCTGACTTTTCCGTTCCGAGTCTTGCAGTCAATCCCGAAGCAGTGACCAGCGGCTCCCTCACCCTGGGAATTCAGCGCAGATCCGCGCCGTCACACCAACCAGAACGGGGGCATCAAAACCAAGCACTTTTGCTCCGACGGTGAGCGTGGGTATCTCATCGAACCGCCATTCATTCATCAGGTCTTGCGTCGTCAAGGAGGACGCACATGCGGCACACGCCACACCCTCTCCGTCCCGTTTTCAGGGCAAAAGACCAAGCCAACCCGTTCAGCTCAAGAATCCTCCGGGGTCAGTGCGAACGACCATCTCTGGTGTATGCATGTACCCTTCGCGTCTCGTCACACCCGCTCCGCAGATTTCGTCAACGCTCTGCAGAATCATCGACAGCGCATCCCTCGGGCGGCCCAATGAGCACGGGGGCCTGGAAATCACCAAACCTATCGGAGCGTAGCGCCAGCACAAGGCACAGGAGACGGCCACTCAGGCCTGAAGAGCCGCCTCCGTCCCCTGCAGCAGTTCGCCGCGAACAGACCTAATATTCCGCCTCAGACACACCAACGAAAGGACTCCATCTGCAAGCAAGCCGGTTGATGAGGCTTTGCAGGCAGCTACCGGTCACCCTATCCCCACCATCTTGAGCTCTCGCTTAGATGTTCTCTCGACCTCATACCTCTGTTGGGCGTGTCTACCACAGGAGGGCATCGCGGAAAACAGGCTGAGAGCGTCTGAGCGCCTGCTTCAACAGATCCGGTCAGGTGGGCTGATTCAGGAGTCCTGCCCCTGGGCTGAATACCCCTACGTTTACCAATACAGCTCGTTCATCGACGCCATGATCGTTGCCGAGCCCCCAAGACGGGAAAGTTCGTGATGAAGTTACCACGAGCTCGGCTGCTTGCAGTTTGATTCGATAAATAACTTGAAGCTCGGGCAAGTCCAACCCGAGGATCGGGTTGTGAATGCAGCTGACCGACATGCCCGGCATCTTGCAGGGCATAGGCCTGATGCTGTGTTGACTACCCGTTCGCCGATCTCCCCTTCTCCTTCGCTCGGCGCTGTGGAACATGGAACTATCAAAGCGCAGTCTGTCAGTTCTCTCCAGAGCATCAGACCGGCCGTTGTTTCTTTCTTCTCGGCTGCCAGCAGCCAACCGGGGACGGTGGCAAACTTGGGAGGTCAAGTGGCGCTCTCCTGTTTGTCCTGCGACAATGGAATCCGAGGCCAGACCAAGCATGAGGGCCGACGGTGCTCCCGGCTTGGCCACGCTAAACAAGCACTCGGAACAAGCATCCCTTGGGTTGGTGAGGCTCTCCCAGCCTTGAGAGCCCAACGGCCCCTGATGGGACCCCTGAGGGCGAGTCGCGTCACCGAGAAGCTTAAGGAGTGAACTGTCGGTCCACGACAATGTCGACGCCTTGGCCTTCTGGCAAGGGAACTTTGGATTTCGTTGGACTCCACAGTCTCTGTCGGGCATGGATCTGGGCAGCTGAAGAGACCAGGTGGGCGCCACAGACCCTGGCATTTCTCGGTGTGCGGCCTCACCTGAGAAGTCAGCTCAGGTCGGGGCTGACGTTCCAGGAAGCCCAGAGAGGAACATGACAATCCTTGACTCGCGAGGACTTCCTTTTCCCCAGTCGCACGATCAACTAACCTTCCCCGGGATTCCGATCCTGCGACGATGGCGATTGTTCCAACGGCAGACCAGTCCAGAGCTGTCCACAGGTGGATATATCGCCAACTAGTCGATAGCTCATCTCCGTGTTTGCATGCTCGGAGATCGCGAACAGACACTGTTCGGCTTCTGGAAAGACGATGCGGGGAGAACTCCACTGACTGAGCGACCAGCAACCCCTGAAAAGCTAAAACAGCCTGGTAAGCAGCCTTCTCCATTGACAACGGTGATGATACACTAAACTCACACAGGTTCCCAGTTCAGCGCCGACCGCCGTGATCCGTGGCTGGAATTCGAAAGGCGCCTGTTCAGCACGGCCAAACCGAAACAAGATCCATGCTGTTGATGTCAGCTCTCTTGTTGACCGCCATGACGAGGACGATCGCCAGTCTTTGACGGCCAGGCGGCCTTGATTGGGGATTTGCTGGCCAGAGAGGGAATGGCTCGCTCAGCTTGGCGACGGCCCACACAACGCTAACAAGGAGGTTGTCTGCGAGTTTCCCGTTTTTGTTAGTGGACGTTTGGGAGTTCCTGGTTTTTTCGACCCCAATGCCGAGCGGGATCCTAACCGACCTGAGACATGCATGATCGCTATGCCGGATCTGTTCGTATCGCGAAACAGACGGCATCCCAGGTCGACAAGACAGACATCGGATTTGCGCCCGTCAGTCCTCTCCAGTCAGCAGTGTGATGAAGTGAGGTGAGGGCCGCCACAGTCATGCAGACTCGGGAATCCGAAGACGAACATGGGCGGATCCCGTCTGGGGGCTCCGCACGTGTCCGGGGTTCATTCCCGGGCCCCGGAACCCTGGATTCGCTTCCTCCGACAGGGGGTTAGCCAGGCATTTCGGTCTCGGGATTGGCTGGCCCTATCCTGAAGGTTCACCGGTCTTCCCAGGATACACTACCAACAGCATATCATATTGATTGATAAGGATGCTGTCATTGTTGTTGGGTGCGTATGTAGCTCGATGGCGGCATGTTCTTTTGGTTAGCCTTTCGATCATCTGCTGACCGCCAGAGTCGTGTCGATCATGAGGAACTTCATGACGGCGCTAGCAGGGCGACACCTCAGGCACATCGCAGCTCCGGCACTAAGGTGCTGATCCCGGTCAAACCTGGGCTTCTAGAAATTCCACCATCGTTGGAGCGGCGCTAATGGAGGGGTGAGGGGGCCGATGAGGGGAATCGTCATGGACCAGGCATCGAGCTCGATGTGGCCCTCTTCTCCAAAGGTTTTCCGGGCCCCAAGCCGTCAATAATAATAGGTAATACCCAACCAACTGGTTCGCCCGTTTTACGGTTCCCGCATCCAAGAGATGGGAAGGGGCTGAGGATGGCCAGGAGAACCCTGCGACAAGGGCATCGCGACAATTCTGCATTCGGCAACCAGCACGTATGTTCACGTGAAATCGAGCTGTCGGGGTGAGGCGCGGACGGTAGACCAAGGCGCCGGCCAGTCCCGGCTCCTTTGCTCCCCAGTCCCGGCCCGCGAGTGCTTCGGAGGGCGGCTCGCGGATTTCATTTGCCAGGAGCCACCACTGTTGCTGCTGTCAGACAACCCCTCGGCATAGCAATGCACGAGCGTGGCTGCATGGAGGTTGCCAACGACGGCTCACAAGCCAGCCATCGCATCGCACGCTGACGCCAACAGCTCGGTCGTGCTCTTTGCTTTTTGCACGGGCCGACCCCTCGACTGCAGGGCCACGAACAGGGCCAAGCTGCTTCCCTTGCCCTCGTCGCTCTGGGATCCAACAGCCAGCAAGGACGGGGCTTTTGCCTGTTTCTTGGTGTTCGATGTTACACAAGGGTACAGTTCCCCTCTTAGAACGATGTTACTGCGTCGTGGGCTAAATGGTATCACAGGGTCTCCCTGCCTTTCTGAAAGTGAGTACACCTCAATCAGCACTTGCCTGCCGGAGATGCATCGCATTGCACGCTGACCCATCCCTGCCCGCCACCACCGCCTTGTGACTTGAGGAACAGGCTCGGGGAGGGCAGCCAGCCCACCACCACACCATCCCCAAACACCCCACCCCGCGGCAACCCAAGAAGGGAAAGGTGAAGGCGGGGTCTGGCACCTTGCCCCCCTGCTCGCGAATCCATGATGACCTGCAGCAAGGGTACGGGATAAATCCGAAAAGGGTTAGGGTTCAGCCAGCAAGCCCTGCTCTGGATCCAGGGGCATGACCAATGACCGGCGAGGGATGCTTTAGCCTGAGCTGCTAGCGTTGTTCGAGAACCATGGAACGAAGGCTTCGGGCTCGCCTAGGGTCTTGGCGGCTGTCAAGACCTCTTGGGAGAGCGAGGTTGCCAAGATTGTCTGTGCGAGTGATCATCCTCTCCTCCCCTGGTTCCCTGGTGAGAGGGCTTGCTTGGCTCAAGCCTGCTGTGTGCCAGTGGTGGTGGTGGTGGGCGTTGGAGGGAGCAAGGGCTTGAGCGACTGAGGGTTTTGGTGTGAGAGGGTTGTTGGGTTGCTTGTCTGTGCATACAGGCTCAGACAGGGTAGGTTGGTGAGGTGGAGCAGACACAGTAGCTAGTGGAGGTGAGTGATCCTTCTGGTTTCTCGAGATTGCTGGGAGGAATACAGAGTTACAGTTACATAACGTTAGCTCGGAGGGTTCACCAACATACGTTAGCGATCGGGGGAAGGCTGGATCGGAAATGAGACAGGCCAACGACGGATTGATAGTGGGTTTCTCTCTCTCAGCCTCATCTCGTCCCCGCTATCGTTAGCCAGCTCGCCAGCCATCAAACCCACCACAGCACAACACAAACCTCTCAGAGGCACACCCCCATTCACATGATGCCCGCGCTACGGCTCACTAACGCGGGCTAGACCCAAGAGGGGCAGCGTTCCCCACCACCCACCACACCTGACGAAGCGCGGAATCATGCCTCGCCGTGCCGGGCCAGGGCAGGGCAGGGGGGCATTCGCATCGCATGAAGCATGAATGCTGACTACGCCTGATTGAGGATCGCGATACTGATGGACGCTAGCGGAGAGCAGGGCCCCTTGGACGCCACGCAGTTCGCAGTTTCGTTGACAGGCAGACAGGTTCTCCGGGGGGGTGGGGTGGTTGGGGTTGGGACTGGCGGAACTGGCGGACTTGAACAACTGCCCGAGTTGCATGCTGCATGCTGGATGCTGTGTATGCGTCATCTGCTTTGGCTGGGGTTTGGGTTTGGATGAGGAGTAATTATTAGTGGCTTGAATGGGACAGTACAGGGCACTGCACGGCGCTTCTGTCTTTGGTGGTTACTCTCGGGCGGGCTCAGAGATAGGATACTGTGGTCTTGGGACGACGGCGGCTGGCGGCTGGCCGCGGGTTAGTTATCAGATTGCAAAGGCGCAACGAGCGGACCGGGCCGGGATGGGGCGGCGCAGTCAAGCCTTTGTTCGTTCGGCGGTCTCCATGGACATGAAATCCGAGTTCCCTGTGCTGTCTTGTCCTGTCGTGTCTTGTCTTTCTCTTTCCTGGTTTCTTCGTCACCGCCCCTGCCTGCCAGCCAGCCAGTCAGCCAGGTTCATCACCGCTCCCAGCGGGCAGGGGGGGTTGTCTGTCGGTCTGTCGGTCTGTCACCAGGGCAGAGCGCAGATCAGCGATCGTTTTGGGCGTAACCCCCCCCCTTCGGGCCTGTAACTCCCGGTTTCTTTCGCGTCTAATTAGCCCGGTGGCTTTTTTGGGCGGGGAGTCAAGTCTCCGACGACGACGACTCTGTAACTAGTGAAGTGAGTCGTGCCTGGTGCCGGCGCTGGTGATGGTGCTGGTGCTGGTGGCTTGCGAGCACCGCCCGGATTCGGACGCTGCAGAGCCATGCAGGGGCAGTCCTTTTCCTGATTCGGACCTCGACTTGTCCTGTTTTGGGCGCCGCGGGTGCTCGTCTGACTTGATTTCTGCAGGTTGCTTGCAGATTTTGGCTGCAGATGGGGGGGTGAAACCTGGTGTGATGCTCTCTTGCTCTTTTTTGCTGTTGCATCTGCTGTGGGTGTGGTGTGTGGGTGCTGCCAACCCCTGGTTTGGGCTGGTTCAGGTGTTCGTAACTCCTTTGGGAGGGGACGGGCGGCGTTTCAGGAGGGGTATGGTGGAGGGAGGGGACAAATGTCTTGGTCTTGTCCTGTTGCTGTTGCGGTTGTTGGCAGCATGTCAGACTGCAGCAAGGCTACTGGTGGTGATTGCGTTAGCTGCCGTTGCTGCAGCGCGCTAGGTGAGGTTTGGGCGTGGTGTAGGCGGTATGGGCTGGCGAGTTGCAGGTGGACGATGTTACATGACATGTGTGTGCTCTGACCTGCGGACCTTGGGGCCTTGCGACTTGCATGAACTGAGCGAAAGTCGACGAGAGAGGCGGTGGGATTGTGCCGTCTTTCTGGTCATCATTCATTCACCTGTCGAGTTATTCTTGGAGGGGAACCGGTGTGATTGTCCGTCGCGAAGAAGGCAGACGAGACGGGAGACGGGACGAGGGTGGATGGTTGGGTCAAAGTTGCACCACCACCTTGCCTTCTTCCCCTTGCAAGAGCCACGTGAGACCAGATGAGCCGGAGATGGATGATGTGACCCTGCCTTGTCCTTTTTCCCTGCCCTGCCCGTCCCTGTCTCGCGCACGCCGGAGCGACAAGAGACGAGACAGCGACCTTGACTAATTAGCGTCAGATAGCGTTGCGGAGAAGGACGAAGCTAAGCTACCCCAGCCACCTCCTCCCCCCTCGGCCCTGTGCTAGTGGTGTCTCGAGTTGTTCGACGGCCAGGGGCCGCAGGGCTTCTAGAAGGGGGTTGACATGCATCTGCTCGTCATGTGGACGGGTTGGGTGGGCTGAGGGGTGTTCGTAGCGATGAAGAGACAGCTTCAGCTCAGGGGAGGACGGAGGTTCGCTTGGTTTGGGGATAGAGAAGGTTGAGACAAAGTTCCTGGAGTGACGTGGATGACTTGGCCGGCCGGCACAGTTGGAGACTTGCAGACGCAGGAGCTTGTTGGGGTTTCGTTGAGTTGGGCTGCGTCGCAGCGAAGTGCACTGCCATGTTCTGGCCTCTCTGTGGGAGTGGGTGGGCAGTGTCTCAGTTGGCTCTCCTTGTTGCCGGAAGAGCTGATGTCCGAATGTCATGATCACGGGTGGACATGTGTTGAGGGTGTTCGGTGGTTGCTGGAGCCTCTGATGGTGACTCTTTGTGATGTTTCGAGTCCTCTGGTTCTGGAGAGAATTTGGAAATTGGCAACTGCTGCCGTAGAGCCTTCCACTCGTCCCTGACGACTCTGTCAATCTAACTGTGTTTTTGTTTTCACTTCGGGTACCTTCTCTGTAAATAGGGGCATCAACACTTGACCATCACCTCAAGCCATCTTTGCTGAGTCTTTGCAAGATCTTCTGAGAGCAATATCATCTTGTGCCGCTCAGTCTGCCGACTGATGCCCCAGGACCCATTGTAGACTGAGTTTTGTCCCCGTCATTCCCATGGCTGGCCAGAGCTTCATGCCTTCATCCCAAGTCTGCAGATAAGCTCATCCTGCAGCCTTCCCGCGTCCTTTCCGACCCGAGTCCCAAAGACTCAAAGACTGGTTCCGTGGTCGCATATGCAGCCTGCCCATAAACTCGGCACTCTATCCCCAAGATCTCGGAAAAATATCTAGATCATCAGTCAGGGTCATCCTCGTCAAGCACGCGAGCGGGAGACACTCACCCACTACTGCAACAACCCGCAGGCTGAAAGCGCGGTGACATGGCGTTCCTCGCGTAGTTGCCGACGGGAACTTGGCGACATCGAAGCGAGGTTGAGATGTTTATAGCCTCAAGGGCTATAAGATGTGTATTAAGGGCTCAGGGGTAACAGCAAACTATCGAGTTGGGCCGGCGCCATGCAGCAAACTCTTCACCCTTTACTCCACAACAAGGAGAAGCTGCAGTAGGCGTGGAGTTTGATGCCCGAGTTGGCTGCAGGACCTTTGGGTTACGGGCCAGCAGAGATGTCGGTTCGATGCAGGTACCGTCTTGTTCGGGAGAGGAAGATGCACCAAGTGTCCACCCCCTGAGAGCTGCATTTTATCGAGGAGGGTGAGCTCGGCATGGCGGTGTGAAGGAAGGAGAGACCAAGATTGAGGCCTGGGTTGGTGATTCTTTTCGCGAGCTGTGGTTGTCTGAGAAGCCGTGATGCACAGAGACAAGTCTCAGTTCAACGAGCAGAGTTTGTCGATTGTTGTTGTGTGTTTCGCAACCCCGAATGAAGAACAGTGTGCTTTTTTCTCGCCGCTGCATCCACCGTTATTCTGTGACTGTCAAGACACCCACGGAACATACGGCGTTGTATTGTGTTCAAGTCAACCGACGGTGTGACAGAACTCCCTGATACACCTCGCGGTGTGATGGTGTGATCCTCAGGGGCATCTCGTGGATCACACAATGCCCCATACAACCGCTCGGCACCATATCTGGATGTGAGCGGGTGTCCTCGCTGCCACGCTGCGGGTAATCCGCACCAGAATGTTGGGTGGGAAATCTATTTTGGTGCCAGAGTAACATTGGGGAGAGGCACGGCTGTGCCACGCGGGAGTGAGGGCGGGATTTTGACTGCACACAAGCTGTTTTCTGGAGATTATGTCAATATTAATCTCCTGTCATTCAAGGGCCGTATTAAAGAAGGGCATCAACATGTCTTCTCATGAAGAAGCCCCGTCGGGAGAGCAAACCTCCATGCATTTCATACTGGGGAACCCAGCACTCAAGCACCGTATCCTGAACCAAGGCAGACCGCGACGGGAAGGAAATTGCGGTAATTGAGCTGAAGTCAAGCAGCCATGTGTAGTACCATTGCCAACAGCACGCTCAGCTTGCAGGTCTCGACAACTTTCAGGACACCGAGATGGGTTGAAGCGCCTCTTCCGGGGTTCAAGCCTTTCACATCAGACACAGTAGGTCTTCCTCGTACCACGCTCAGTGTACAGCCTTTGCATTAGCTAGCCATGTTCCTGTGACAAACGCTGCCTTGATACCGTCCCGGCTCTCACCAGTTGCAGCCGAGGAATAGAAGTCAACCCCTCTGTCTGCCACGAGCATATACCCCTTGATGGCATACAAATTGACGGGCAGAAGCGATGTTCTGTGGTTCAAGTTGGCTCCAGACTCGGGAATCTCAAGTTCTGAGACCATAAATGGCTTGTAGACTAACAAGGATTAATGAATCCGTGTTCGTCGGACAGCCTTCGCAATGACAACCTCACCACAGAACAGCAATGCCTTGCGGTCAAGACCGGCTCTTGCTCAGGATTCCCGATTCTCCTTCAGCAAGTTACGTCGTAGAATACTTTGGTCCCATGCTGTCAGGAAACCCCTGCCCTTGACTGTTCCCTTCGAAAAAGATGATACTTTTGGCGTTCATCGGCATTGTTGGAGTACTTTGTGAAAAGCGCTTGTATTTTACAGCGTCAACAGGCGTTGGGGAGGACGGGGTAGATTGAGGAGTGCTCCCCTCGAGTTCTCTTGCAGTCATTCTTGTTGAGAGGTAGTTCAGTTGCTGTGATGGTTTTCGTGGGTTCATGAAGCCGAACTGGGGAAAGGGGTTTGGTGTGCAGACTGCGTGGACAACGCAACAAGGTGATCAAACTTGGACTCAAATGATCTACCGAATTGAGAGACACGTCTAGACTGATCTCCTATGTTCCATCACTGACGCCCTTTAGGCATGACTAGACTGCGGAGGCTTGGGATGTACGATTTGACCTCGTTTGTCGGTCCCTGAGCAGAATGGGAAAATGTACTTCTGCCGTCTCTCCTCTCCTGAAGGCATCAGGATACAAAGGCCTTGGACGTCTTGATTGTGGGCCTAAACACAGCAATGGCCCATGGAAGAATGACATTGTCCCTCTAGATCTTGACTCGAGTGCCTCTGGGTCGTGAAAGGGGCCAGCGTGCACCCTTCTCTCAGACTACACCCCCCAAGTCAACCTCTCGCGCTGAGCGCCCTCCCACAACACAACCAACCCCCCTCC
>Ga0247824_10000128_pt1 | contig 30872 bp, 36 predicted proteins | sample 13C_PalmiticAcid_FD_194412 | JGI IMG/M metagenome (GOLD analysis project Ga0247824, IMG submission 194412) | Soil microbial communities from agricultural site in Penn Yan, New York, United States - 13C_PalmiticAcid_Day48 | ecosystem: Environmental > Terrestrial > Soil > Agricultural land...
GTTCAGAATATGTAAGAATGACTATCATGTGTCCGACAGGTATAGTCCACCCGGCGAAAGGGGACCACCTGACGGTATCAATCGCAAATTACGCTCATCATAACGACAGCGGAAGTGAAGGCGCTTCGGGTGTGAAGTGGGAGAAAAGGAATGAAACGTACCCTTTGGTTGATGGTGTGTTGATGAAGGGGCAACCAACAGAGAGCGCGTTTCGGTGCTCCCTGTGATGAGCCCGACCTACCTGGTGTACCGCATCACCGCATGGTGAATGTTGGCAATTGGTTGATCCAATTGTGTTTCAATAACAATATCCTGCATAGGAGTGGTTCTCTCCGTGCCAGCGAGCAGCACGGGAGAAGCAGCAAACGAAAGTTGCTGAGGAAGGTGGTGATTGTTTTGTTGGAAAGGAAAATTTTAGTGGACGCCATTTTTATGGAGGTCGACTTTGCGGGCGGCTTAGGTAATGGACCCACCCGGCCAATCCCTCTCTCCAACTGCTGGCGGTCCGTCAGCCTCAACACCAGCTCTGGGATATCCACCCTCACCCTCTCTGTCCACTTGGATGTTGCAGCCGACTTCGTGCAACCGACCCAATTGGGGCCAGGATGTCGAGTGTTCGGTCTCACGGCCACGTTCGGCATGACTTTCGATGGAGGGTGGCTGACACGGATGCGTGTCTCAAGCGTTGCACACAGCTCGAGTGTCGGGCATCAACAACCGCAACTCACGTTTCACGGCAGCGGGGTTGGAAAAGATGGATTCGGGATGTCGGGTCTTAAAAATGCAACTCGGATGGTTCTTCGCCTGGCACTATACCATGGGCACGCCATGGGAGGAAATACTGCTTTGGTGTGAGACAATCTGGACATTGTATCAAGACCCTCCCAAACTCCCGACACAACCAAAATTGTAGATTCATCGCCCAGTGACCGTCCACCCCCCAAGTAGCCTTGCTACAGGCAGGGTGTCCTGCAGTACGGACAGAGCGAACCCTCAAGCACCCAGATCTCCCGGCCCTCGCTGGCACAGGTTGGGCAGCGGATACCGGGCATATGCTGCAGTGGTAGGTCAGTATGGATCCCCCTCATGCATTTGAAACAGGGTAGCAAAGAAGATAGCCATTGTGAGGCAGTGAGCACTGGCTGGACACTGGGGAGGATCATCATGTTGACTTACCGCCGCTGTCTTAGCTGGAGCAAGCATGCCTGGTTCGGCAGCCGTGTTCGAGGGAGAAAATGAGTAGCATGGAATGGATGCTTCCGAACAGCAGCTGAGTCTCCGAGAGTCGACCATGGTTGCGTTGAGCGACTTGAAGTCAAGGGTTTGTTGAACGGTCTGTCTGGCGGCGATGTTCTTCCCTCAAACTTTAAGGGGGGATGGAAAAAGCAGAAAGAGATGAGAGGAGAAGGTGGAGGGAAGCGGCGCGTCCTTTAATACCCAACAGCTCCCCCTCCATCTCGCCCCTTTTGGCTCCAACGCCGAGAAGAAACAAGGTGCCCGGCTGCCGTGCTTGTTGTGGCTGCCTCCGCCGCCTATCGGAAGAGGGAACCGACACGGATGGGAGACTACTTCCCGGCAGCTCAAAGGGCTGCTGCTCCCGATTCGGGGTGCTTTCCGACTTGTCATTAACTGCATCCAAGAGCCAATGGACCTCAGAGATGGCAAAGACCAAGGTAAAGTCACAGAAACCACAGGCCCTACTCAACAACAAGCATAAACAAAGGAAACAAGACGTGCCACGAGTATCCAAGAGGACCTCGACTTGAGTGGCCCCTCTTCCCTGTTTGCTCCAGTCCACTGGAGCACAACTGTCTACCTACTCGCCGTCACAACATGACCTTTGGACAACTGCTCTGTCGATCCGATCACATGTGAGGTCAGGGCACCTGCAGACATTGTTAAACAACAGCTTCTGCAGACGATCCATTACTGGACCGACCAAGGGGACATATCACATCACAACATCAGGTCACGGCTCACTGAGGCTGCCACAAGCCGAATGGCGTTTGCTTTGTGTGTGGGGGACGTGGTGCCTTGTTTCCATTCGTCTCGTTTGTCATTGATGCAACTACCCGGTGCTGCCCATGCGCCACGGCTAAAGACTGCATCTGATATTATGCCGTTTGCACACAGAGTGGTGTGGCCGTCATTGTTCTGCCGATCACTTCCAAACGGATCGAGCTAATGGCAAGCGCGATCACTTGAGGAACCTTTCAGTTGCGCACCTGAAGCCTCACCAACAGCGGACTCTGGTCCTCTTTGGGCGTTGGGACGAAGCCTACCACTACAGGAAAGGAAGGTAACGAACGGGCAACTCCAGCATGGGAGGACCATCGTGTCTTCCTCCGAGACGATATACAATCTTTTGACAGAAAAAGCAAGAAAAGAAACCGGCCAGCTAAAGTGGGTATCCTACGATATGCAAAAAGAAACCTCCTCGCCGCCAGATTGAGGTCGAGGAGCAAACAACCAAAAGTCAGTCTCAACCTGGACCGGTAGCCATGTGTGTCCCCTCCAGTGTCGCCCTGCCACCCAAAACGCTGCTTGTCCATGCTGCAACGGTGTGAACCGACCATTCCCCGTATATCAAAGATCCAAGAAACCCTTCCGAGTCCCCATGTGCCGTACGCCAGTCTGTGAAAAGCCAACCCAAGGAACCAAAGCAGGCCGTTCAAAAAACAATCCAAAACATAGACACACGAAACCCCATCATTTTTTCAAGCTCTTCTCGATCTTGACGAACAACATTCCCTCGAGAGGCCGGCGCGTAACCGGATGCAGAAGGTCAACGCATCGATACCCGGGCTGAAGGCGGTCAAGACGGATGCATGCCCAGGCAACGAGCTCACCTCGGAAGTTGCTCGAGCTGTCTTCCACCTTGAATCTAGATTTCACTGTTAGCCGTCATGGCGGTGAAGGTAAACGAGATGACAGGTATGTACTCACCTCACAAAACTGAGCTCCTCGACCACATCCTTGACATCCAAAAACTCCAACGTCTTCGAATACAACCCCCAATCAGGGTTCTCCGTCCGAGCGGACGCCGTCTCCTTTGCGTAGTCGAGTGATCGTTGCGGCTTTTCGACATGCAATTCTACCTTGACCCTGGGCCGGAATTTCCCATCACTCGTTATGCCAAACCCGCCGTGCTTTCGCCGGTCCGCGGGCAAGGGCAAAAACTGTCCGGCAAGCACCGTGATCCGCAGATCGAGAGTGCGTCGTGGGATATTGGACATGTTGGACATTTCCGCCGTGGTTTTGTCGCTGAGCAGCGAGGCGGGTTTCATGACCCAGCCATTGGTGCCGTCGAACATGGCGTCGTTGAGCATCATGCCCTCGTCCGTCTTTTGCCAGTTCATGGCCACCATTTGCACGCCCCTGCGCCAGTGGAAGCTCGGGTCCGGGTTGCTGCTGTCAACCCGTAAGCCCTTGGGGTAGATGCGCATGAAGAAATCTCGATTGTGGGCGAGCACTTTATGGATCTTGGACGTGTCTTCGGCCAGTGACAAGAAATGGTCCTCGCTCAGGCTGAAGATGTGGCTTGGTGTCCGAGAGCTGAGGGAGTCCTCGTTTTCGTAATGCTCGCTGTGCGTATAGATGGCCAAGGCGGCCAGAGCTTCGCAGATGGTCCGTTTGCGGGGTTTGGGAGAGATGGGGGGGTTGGTGGCAATCCCCTTGCTCCGTCCCCTCTCAACCTCCCCCACAGCCGGAGTGCACTCGGCACGTTTTACCTTGATCAAGATCTTCTCGTACAACTCCTCCAGACGAGGCTGCCGTTGATGGGGGTCGCACGAGTCGAAGGGGACATCGAGCAGCAAGCCGGCCCATTCCTCTTTCATGATGTCTACCATGACCTCCTGCTGCTCTTGGTCTGCGCCGACTTGGAGGCTGACGATGATCGGAAGAGGATTCGTCTCAAAAGCCGTCTCTCGAATTGCTCGGCACACTTCCCGGAAGCCCACGGTCGACGTCATGGTGCCGTGGTGGTGCACGACCGGCTCTACCCTTTGATTCGATCTGGATGAGTCTCTCGATGTCGCAAGGCGGTCGCTCAAGTCCTTTGGGTCCAGCGTTATAGCGCTCTCTCTGGGATCCGAGGCCGGGAACGTGGTCTGGGCGGCACTCGGACTGCGGCTGTGGCGCCGGCTCACTGCGACACTCATAAACTTCTCCCCGGCAACGCGAGGGAGGGACCCGGACGAGAAGTGCCTTCGGTGGCCTGGGTTCGGCGATTTGGACGGCGTGGGGGGGAGTGGCCCATTCCAGACGTCGATCTCGATACAGCGGCATCCGTTCCTTAGCACCTGTGCCTCTGTTAGTGGCTACCTGTAGCTAGTGTTAGATTGTCATGGACTCACAGCACGGTAAGCCTCGGCCGAACTCTTGGAGGAAAGCTGGTTGCCTTCAAGGTATGTGTTGTGGCTGCTGCTGATAAAGTAGTTGCTGAGAGGGCGTGTGGCGTCGAGCTTTTCCTGCTTCTCCCCCGCGGCGCGCCAGGCAGATGGGTTGTTGCTCCAGGCCATAAAGAAATCTTCGAATGTGTATGTTTGCAGGCCGTTTTCTTTGGTGTTCTGAATCCCTTGCGTCGCCGCCATGAAGGCATCGTAGCCGTCGCGGGACAGAAACTGTTCTTTCTTCTTGGCCGTTTCGTAGACGTGCTTGGCGTGCCTCCTGATGCACTCGTGGAAGCACAAGCTTATATCGATGCCGATGAGGGCTTTCACGTTGCAGGCCAGGGCCGCCTTGATGACCTGCAGCATGGCATTTCTTCCCTGCATGGGCGAGCCATTCCGTGCGAAGGTGGTCATGCGGCGGATGAAGTTCGACTTCTCCTTCTTGCGCTTGCGGAGCTGCCAGACAGAACAGAACACACGGTTAGCCAATGCTAAACTTTGCAACACGCCTCCGTAAAATTGAAGAATAGGCAAGCTCTGTAGCAACATACTTTGAGACACATCTTGACGGTAGGCTGGTGTCAATTGGCAGGCCAAACCGTCTTGCTGCGGCCGTAGCCTCGCGGGGAGAGAGCCCGGACAGTATGTCGATGTTATCGGAACATTGGATCCTCGCGGAAGGGGTCGAGACACAAGAAAGGCGGTCCAACTCCAAGTCGAACAGATGGTCACGAGTGACACCTGTCGGAAGCTTGGTGCGATGGACTTTTGGTGTCAGACACGAAGCGGGAGGCGCGAGATGGAGCAGCCTTGTCGAGTTAAGAGGACTTGGAGCAGCAAGTGCTGACCAAGAGGGTTGTCGAGAATGCAACCGTGGACAAGGGTGCCAGGACACCGACAGTGGGCTCAGCAGCATGGGTGGGCCACCGACACAGCAGGCAGCCCCGCATTTGGACCGTATTGTCCAATCGATTTGTCAATCAACGGTTAGGCGGACGTTGAGCGACCACCCCTGCCCGAATTTAGCGGCCCGGGGCTGTGGTTCAGTGCCAGCGCTTCAGGACACCCACTGGCAGAGACCAGGACAGGTTCGAACGAACGCTTCAAGACTTCCATTCGAGCTCCCAAATTCAAGATTTCCGCAAGCCGGCATTGCTTTCAGCTCGCCAAAGGATCCCGGCAGTTAAACAAATGATGTGGGGAAAAGGATTCCATCTCACCTCATCTCATCTGCGAGGGGAGCTTGTTGCGATGGACCTGACAGGGAGACAGGGGGCTGTGCAGCCGGACGGAGTGGGTCTGCTTCTCCAACTTTCCGCTCTCGGACATCTCAAACAGAGCTGCCTGCTTGCCTCGCCCAAGCGCGACAGACAGCTGCAGACGCCATCAGCCCTACAGAGTAGTTCACTCCCAGAATGACCACACTCCATTTTGGCATGGACTCGGCAGCACCGATTGAGACCCGTCTTCCCCGACGCCCTGGTGGCTGTGCTGCAGGTTCCCGGTCGTGTCCAATTTCAGTCCCTCGCGTTGTCGGCCAGTTCTTGACAAACACAACACAAATGGCCCCAAAGCCTCGCCGACTTTTCGGCCGTGTTTTCGACCCGTCCACCTCGTCCTCGTGACGCCCAATCACGCTCAACATCACATTGCAACGCCAGTTGCACCCCCCAACCTTCACAGCCACACCGCCGGCACTGTCCGCGCCGCTCCGCTCCCACTGTGGTGTAGTTCCCTAGACCCAGCCAGACCTTGAAGCCATTCGCCAAGGTTTCACATGTCAACCACCATCCAAGGACTGGCATCACGGCAACCCTTGCCTGGGTGGCCACTCACCACGACTAAGCCCAAGAGGCATTTGGGAAGCATCGCCGACCCAAAACACAGGCCTCTGGCCCCCATCAAACTGCCTCTTGAACTGCCTTGCAGCCCGGAGGTCTGAGACGTTGAGGGGCCGCCGTCAGCTCATCAAGTGATCGACAACAAAACAGTCATCGGCGTGGATCTCTTCACTACAACACACACAGATAACCCAATGAGTCTCACACTACTCTGCAAGTGTTGTAGGACGGCGATGCGGTGAGACTGCACGCCCGAGGCGATGCCAGCCGTCTTCCCGCTCTTCCATTTCCGGGAGGACACCTCCATGGCATGCTTCATTCGTGGAACGCACAACCAAACCTGTTGTATACAGCATATCTCAGCATCTGATGATCCATCTGTTTTGTGATTTTTCCTCTTCTAAATTTCCGAAGATACAACACAATGCAGCACACCCAAACGCTCAAGCGCCGTTCAATGTCTCCGTTCCACCCCACCCATATCTCCTGGGTATTATAATGATATGATGCTCGCCAGTATTTTCGATTTGTTCCCCCACACGAACTTAAAGGAAATAGATGAATGCAAGACAAACGAACAAACAACCGATCTGGTCCCCAAACTTTGTATGGACGGTTCCTGTGACCCCGCCTGCAACTGCCAGCCGCTCTCGGGCGAAGTGCTTGAGAAGAGACAAAAAGAAACAGAGAGATCGCTCTAAGCTGGCTCGCCATGAAATAGGTAAGGAAAATGGTCGCGGATAGCGGGTTGATAAATGGCCGTGATGGCTTCTGATGAAGGCTGAAGGAATGAGACTGGGACGCCGTTGATGCAGGATATCATGTTGAGAGCAGACAAAGAAGAGTGAAGTTGTGAACCGCTACCCCCAGATCGGAGCGTTCCGGTACGCTGGGGAGTTGTAGCTATGCAAGACGCGGTACGGCGCATTCGGCGCATGTCCGTTCCGATTGCCCATGCTGCGGTTCCGTTGATGACCCCGAGGGACGTGCGGGTGATATTGGCCGCCCTGGTACCGCTGCCCGGCCGCAGCATCCACCTGGCTGCGGCTCCAGGTCGAGGCCGCGCTGAGCGGTGCTCTGCCGTGAGGGCCATATGCCGGTTTCGCCGGAGCTGAGTAGCCGTTTGACATGGACGGGGGGTGGCCGTGCTGAGAAAAGCGCTGCTGGTAGCTGTAGCCGTCGTAGCTCGCCCGGTGTCTCAGAAGCTGCTGAGGAGTTCGGACTTGCCATCCCTGGGTGCTACCTGGGTAGAAACCGCCCTCGCTCTGGACTGAAGAAACCGAGTTCCGCCGACTGCCACTGGCCGCGAACGTCTGAGAAATTCGTTGATCCATGCCATGGTCCGTCTGCACCTGCCAGTCGGGAGAATTGTGTGGCGAAGTCTGGGGACTATGATATTGTCGGAAAGATTGGAGTCGCCGCGGGTCCATGGAGATTCCGCTGGACGACATTGAGTGCACGGAGCCACCCGGTTGGCTCGAGGCGTAACTCTGGAGGCTGTCCATGCTAGACTTGTGTGCAAGAGTGTGCATGGTTGGGTAGCTTTGGATGCTCTCGCGACTAGCTCTGTGACCGAGACTGGCAACGGAGGACTGCGACCGCAGTGGTGGTGGCACCCGAAGTGACTGCGGTCTTCGCGTTGTTGTACTGGTGGGTCGTGGCCTCCTAGAATTGCTCTCGACTGACATCGCCTTGGCGACTGGGCTGGGAAGGGCTGGGGACGGCAGGTCTGCTGTGGAGCGAGTCAAGTTGAGATCCGATACACGGCGTCTCAACTTCATCCCACGCTCCCCTAGGAATGTGAGGCTCATGGCCCTCCGACTGGAGTTCGGAGAGCGGATGGGCGTGTCGGCATCTGCCGGAGGCGCAGTCCCGTGAACATCGCCCCCGCGGCCATTGACCCTCCCCTGATCTCTCTCCGTCGTCGACTCTTGGCGGACTGGCACCGGCTTTCGCACAATCGGCTTTCGCGGGATGACATGGGCCGCAACGTTGGCAATAGAAGTCGGGACTGAGTGGAAAGTCTGTGTCCAGCGACTTTCGTTGCTCTCGGACTCGGGTGCCGCAGGCACATTTTGCAACGCATTCACGGCGTCGAGACTGGCTTCCATGCTTCCCACGCTAAAGATCGTCTTCAGCGTGTCCAGGCTAGAACGTGACTTGAGTGCCAACTTCTTTGCTGTTGTGGGAAAGCGGCCACCACGCTCCTGCAGTTTGTGTTCGACATCTTCGGGGACGGGGGGTATGCTCTCTTGTTCGGGAACGCGCGTGGTTTGGACTATGGGCAGGCCGGCGCCAGGCCGGCGCGCTCCGCTCAAAAGCCGCTGCAGTCTGCCAGGCTTGGACGGGCCGCCGCCGACACTCGGTCCGGAGCCTGAGTGATTAGAGTTCGAAGACCTGACGCTCCCAGGACTGCGGATATCGGACTCGGGCGACATCGGCCCTCTGTCTCCAGATGGAAGGGTGATGATGGGACTCAGTGAGTGCCTCATCGCCCTAGTCGCAGATGCTCTGTTTTCCTCCGCCAAGTTGTGGATAGAGATGCGTTTATTGGTTTGGGAAATCGAAGAATACCGAGCGAAGTCTTTCGGGGGTACTGGGGGCGGACGAGATTCGTCCTCAGGCATTGGCGGATACATATCAGTCTGGGTCGAGGAACTTTGGCCCCCTGGACCAACTGGCACTCCCCTGTGAGTTGATGATTGGGAAAGATGCTTTTCCAAGGAGGAAGGTATAAGCTGGTCGTCGACTGTCTGAGGTTTGGCCTGGAATGAGCGCAAGGATACATTCGAGCTGTACCCAGAGTCCGCTTTGGCCAGCGGCTTGTGAGAAATCTCAGACGCCGGGCTCGTTGTGGACACAAAGCCACTATCCGTCCTGGAGACGCTGGCTCCCGTGTGACGCCCATGAGCCTGCGCATGGGGTGGTTTGGCATTCGGATCTAAGCGAATGTCCAAGATCTCGACTGAAGAGTACTCCGGCTGCGCCTCATCCTCAAACAGCTGGTCCTCCAGGGCGGTGGCCTTGGAGGTCGTCTGAAGCGCTAGGCCTGCCGGCTGAGACCGTGTGGGGGACGATGACGGACTCTGGCTAATCTCGGCGAGGAATTTTGGCGAGAGTACAGGTCCCTGTGTCGGCGCGCAAGCGATGACACCGCTCTCGGGGGATTGTGCCCCTGAGAAATAGCCATCCCGTACAACAACCTGATCTGCACTTTGGTTCTTGGTTCCCAGGGTCCTATCGATATCCGGAGTGAGGGGGCTCGGTGAGCCGTTGGTGATACGCAGCGAGCCAAGCTTGAAAGCACCAATCGACAAGTACTTGTCTTCACAGGGCGTCACCACTCGCGGGACACAGTCTAGATCCTGCATGCGGGGAGGCATGGACATGATGCCGCTCCTGTACGACTCGACGGACTGCTTTCGGGAAAGACTGGGTGTCGGGGGATGGCTGTAGCGGATGTTCGGCTGGGGCAGCGGCGGAAGGTCACGAGTCGAGCTCGACCGAGTGGCAACACCAGGGGTCTGGATGATGGAGCGTCTCCGGACTGGCATGTACAGCGAGACATCCGAGCTCGCACGGGTGATGGGGGCACTGGGTGGGTGTGCCGGGTTGGAGCTTTTCCACGTGGTTTCCGTGACGGTTGTCATCCTGTTCTCCGACATGGTCGTTGCATATTCAAGCCCCGGCTCCTCGGCGAGATTCAGCAGGCGCTTTGCCTCGTACGAGGTGAGGTTGTAGTTCCACGAGGTGCGAGATTCGGATTGGAGCAGCCGGCTACCGGCACACGGCGCTGTCAGCGACGGACTGGGTCCGGGTTTGGGGAGCCTCGCGACTTACTTCTCAGTACCGGTTGGCCCATAGAACGCAACCGCAGACTCGTATGTCATGGAACTCGCCCTGGCCATCCGATCCACCACGTGCGGGCCCGGGCCGCCGCCGTGGCTCGGTTGGGCAGGACCAGCGCCCCGGGATGAGCGAGAGCGGAATAAGCTCCGTCGTTTCGACGTTCTCTGGGAGCCCGGGGCCGATTGGAGGGATGTGGCACTGTCAAGCCGTCGGTCGAGGCCGCCTGACACTTCGGCGGCGGACGAGGCTGTTGGCGTCGAGGCAACTGTCGAGGGCGGTGGTGGAGGGTCGGGCAACTGGGCATGGGAGAGGCGGCGCGAGCTACTTGAGAAAGGGCCGGGACTCAACAGGCCGGCTGTCGCATGATTGCTGGTCTTGGGCTTCGACAGCCTCTGGGATGTCCTCCGGGGCGCCTCGGTGGACTGGGCGTTGCCCATGATGGATGGCGGCGGCGAGGGCAGGGGCTTTGCTATGCGGTTATTGCTGCGTCCATGCCGCAAGCCCGTGAGTCCCACGCGAGGTCAGCGGTTGGGGGAGCACACTGCTTCATGTATGGGGGGTGCCCAAGAGGGACAGCAATAAAGTCAAGACACGGGAGTCCCGGCCGGAGGATTTGGAGACGGGGTAGCAAGGAGGCCAGCAGGACAGGGCCGAGGAACAAGGATCCGGGGGGAGAGTCGGCACTTCGTATGTAAGGTAATGACGATGGACAAGGTTGGGAACACGGTCAATCTAAAAAAGATGCAAAAAAGAAAAGCGCAGCAGAAACCGGTCTGGCCCGCTCAATTGCTGTTTCTCGACGTTTCACTGAGCCAGACCGCCAGGAACTGCCAGGACCTGCCAGCAAACCGCAGATAACCGCCAGATCTGAGACGCCAGCATGGACAGAAAAGGCGGCGAGACAGACGCAGAGAGCTGGAGCGAGATCCTGATGGTCAGGGCAACTTCCCGCCCGGAAGCGGTCGCTTGTAGTTCCAAGTCTTGGATGTTACATGCAGGCCCCGAAGCAGGGTTGCTCCAGGCAGGCAGGGAGGGTTCCGGTGGGGCCGTGCAGGGGGTGAGCGCCAACTCCAAATCCCGATCCGGGTGTGGGGTTCTGGCGAAGCCTCAAGCGGGCTAGCGGCATCCGTCACTGAGATTTGAGCTGAGAGCGTGGTGCCCACTGCCATTTCCGATCGTGATCCCTTTTGTCAATAGCTCTCATCAAGTTTTATCAACTCCTCCGCGTATCGTGTTGCTGTACCGTAGATCTGTGGTGTGTTCCGTACGGATACTCCGGGAGTTTTTCATAGTCTGCCAGACGCACTCCTGCAGCGGGCCAGCCTGGAAGTGTCTGATCACTGCACCCCGACCTCCTGGTTTTGGCTCCGCGCGCAAGTGCTCAAGGCTGACCGTCAAACAAGCCAAGGCGAGCCAAACAAGAATTAAGAATCACGTTCAACGTTACCACGCACCTGCTCCCCTGATGGACGCGGCAGATGGGTCCAGGCCCTTGTTTGCGCTAGAACCCGCCAAGGACCTTTTCCAGCTTCCACGAGGCATCTTCGCAGTTCAATCCTCACTTGCTCAGCTTCCCCCGCAGCAGAGGATGGCCCATCAGGGTTCAATTGATGTGTTCTTCCGTCTCTGGATGCTGTTTCAGATGCTGACCTAATCTGGCCGGCAGGCGCTTTGTGCTGGAACCCGTGTCTCAATTAAAAGCTCCGGTAGTCCCCTGCTCGCAGGCCGTTCTCGCCCAGCCCCCGGGCCGCCCTTCTTAAGATGCCGCCATTAATGGTCAATATGAGTGCATCCCCCACCGACCACTCTCACTCAGGAAGCGCAGGCCCCGGAGGACGGGCCCAAACCGGGCAGCCAGAGATAGCTCGTTGCCAGACACGACTACACCATGTATCCGTCACTCAGAATCACATTACGGGCTGTTCCACAGGCCACAGCCAAGGTTTCCAAGGGAGCTGTCGAGATTCTCGGGCAACAGCGGCTTCCGGCACCTCCACCCACAAACCAGCGGAACCCCGCAAATGAGGTTGCCTTTGGCCTGGGCCCCCTGGCTGCGATGCAACTCTGCATGGGGTTGCGCAAGAGGGGACGACGTCATGATTGCAGCGGGTGTCAAATCTGCAATGGCAACCTGGGAAGTTCAGGAACACACTGCAGCACTGACAACTTCAAGACATGAGCTTGCGCGTTTCGACACAGCTCACCTCGTGATCAGAGGAGGGAGGTCGGGCATGGCCAGATGCATGTGCAACCTGCAGATTCCAGGCCCGTCGAACCCCCACCCGTTCCAGCAGTCATCTCTTGGTATGCTTGGAGACAAACTCAAGTTTCGAGCGGTATGCAAGTGGCATTGTTTTCAACGAACCTCTCCTCAGCTTTCAGCCCCTCTCGGATTGGACGCCCTAGTTCTTCAGGACGCGCGGTTGTCTCTCTGCTGGGCCAAACACACCACAAAAGCTCAGCTGGCCGGGCGGATCGATAGGACCGGTTGCGACACGTGAAACGCGCAACGAAAACAACATGTTCAGGGCCCCGGTCCGATAGGTCATTGGCTGCCGATCGGTTACAGGTACGGATGCGCGCAGTTCAAAGTAAGCTCTTTTCGCCCTGCCACGCGTTGAGGGGGCTCAGGGGGGTCCATGGTCCATGGTGAATCATGGATTTGCGGTTGTTTGGTGATCTCCGCATCAGCCATCTGGGTTGAGCCCTCCACCACCGCTCTTCAACAAGTTCCACAGACCCCATCGTCGCGACACAACCCTGGCCTTTCGGCACCTGGACTTTCATTGAGACAGGGGTGAGGCGCCGAGCGACCACCTCCCCCGCAGACCGAGACCGATATCTCGACTGACATCATGGTCACTTCACGAGAGACGATCGAGGTCACAGGAGCCGCAACCAGATCTTTTGCAGCCGTTTTCCAACCGAGGCCTCGAGCAAGCCAGGGATTTCCTTGATCACTTCCAATCCTTCCGACACCCGGATATCTGTCGACGTTTGAACCACATTCTCCAGGTTGGGCTCGCGGCGTTGCCTGATTGGCGCTTTGAGACGCGGCTGCATAAATTGCAAAACCGCAAAACCATGGCGGCAAAATGCCATGAGACGACCGAGACCAGGTGGCCAGCCGCCAGATCTGGCCTGCCAAAACAGGAAATGCCCAGATCTATGTGTCCATGCCGTTGCCCAGGCTGTGCCGCTGTCTTGAGTGAGGCTCACCTATATGCGAGCTGCTATACAGCCCTTCAGGACCGCATGTCAAGGAAATGTGTCTTGAACCAGATGCAGGACAGAAACAGGGGAATTACGGTCACTCTTCCACAGTAGTATCGCCGAGATGACAGTCCAACCGACCAACTTTCGACTCTTCATTTCCCTTGCCTTTCGCTGGATTCAGTCAACCCCGTCGACGCAACCGGTCAGTCCGCACTGCCGACAATGAGGCTGTAATCAGTCGAAACAGGGAGTCAACCCTTGAAACTTTCCTAGCCAGCTCCAGGACACGGCAGAGTTGGAGTTTGCTTGCCTGCAGGCCCAGTCTAGCCCTGTGCTGTGCAAAAGCCTCCATCTCTGTTCTTGAGCAGGTTCAGCCAAAACACACCAGCCCATTTGGCTTGAAGCCTCTGCGAGATTAGATTTTCATCATGTGGTTGCTCGAATACGATGGTGCCATCGTCCATGATGGGCTGTGCCCAGATATACGGTCCCCATCTGTTTCGGCACCAAGAACGAGTGAATCGGTATGAGAATGAGTCTTTTTTTTTCTCCCGCAAACCGTATCCGTCCCTTCGTGAATGGAAGAGCGTACGTACGCTCCTGCTCCCATGTGTCGAACCTTTGACAATCTCATTCCCCAATCACATACGTGCAACCCTCTCCGCCCATCCAGACCTCATGAACACGGCCCGCGTCGACGTCAATGCGGTCCCCAACCCCGTAGGTTGTTTTCTTCTTGCGCTGCTCGGCATCTCCGTCCTCGGGGTATGCAATGGTGAGCTGCCCGCTCAGGATGACATGGGTCGTGAGGCCAGCATGCGAGTGAGGTGGGTAGTCTTGCAATGACTGTCAGTTCGAGTATGAAGAAAGAGACCGCGAGTCTATCACTTACGAGCATTGGCCCCGTCGGACCAGGTGAAGACGTGGGAGAAGCCCCAGGACCGGACCTCGGCCTCGACTTCTTCCCGGGACTTCATTGTGCCCATCCGGTACTTGAGCTGCCGCTCTGCACTGGAGCTGAGGAGTGTTAGATAAACAGAAGGTTTGCTCCGCGTCTGGACTCGATGGGTTGCGGAGGCCAAGATTGATGAAACCCGGAGAAACCGGAGCCCTTGACAAGATCCGGAATTAGATGGTCTGCGGGGCTCGCATCCCGATGCGGGGCGCCCGGCCCGGCCTGGAGTTCTCCGGCGGTCGGCTGCCGACTAGAAGAAGAGGAAAATTGCGGACACACACATCTGAACGAGCTGCTTGGTTCACACCAATTGCCAGCCATCGTGCTCCTCGATGGAAGAGTAGAACAACCGTATATTTGTACACTGGCACCCCAAACCGATATCCCATGGGCCGCAAGAGCCAACCCGTCCCAAAAACGTCCCATTGCACCAACCCTTCTCAAATGGGCCAGCAGATCCGTTGCCAACAAGGTTTTGTACATAACAATCATCAACGCCACAGAACCAACCAAATCACATGACACCCCACAGTCATCATGGCTTCCCCTCCTCCGCCGCCACCGCCGCCGCTGTGGCCTCCTTCTTCTCCTCAATCCCAAACGTCTTCGCAACCCAGTTCGCAACCTCCTGCTCCGCCTCCTCATCTGCCTGTCCGCCGGCCGCCAGGATCGACCGGCGCGTGTACCTCCTCAGGTCCTCGACGCTGGAGATGTCAAACGCCCAGGACACGCCCCCCCCGGCCATCATGGCAAAGGTGAGGGTGTTGAGGGTGGCCAGGTTCAGGGCCTCGACGGCCACCAGCGGGTCCTTCTTGGGCAGCTCCTTCTCGCTGCGCCCGACCCACTGGTTGGAGTGGTAGAACTTGAGCTTGGCGGCGATCTGGTGGCGGGTCACGGCGCGGCGGGTGATCAGGACGGACCAGTAGAAGAAGCCGGCGCCGCCGACGAAGAGGCCGAGCTGCCGGAGGGAGCGCCGGGAGAAAAAGTGGTTGCCGTCTTCGGGCTGCTGGTGCTGCTGCTGCTGGTCTGCCGGGGTTTGCGGCTGGATTGAGTGGGGTGCTTGGACTAAAGGTGTTGGTCCCGGCGCTGGGATTTGTGATACTGCTGGTGCCGAGATAGGCGTGGTTGCGGGTGCCTTGTTGTCCCCATTATTCACCCCCGGCTTGGCATAGCCGAACAGCCATGAGAGGACGACCATGGCAGACGGTGATGCGGGAAATTGGGTGATGATTGAAGGGAGACTGGGTTTGGCGAGTAAGGCGGGCACCTTCAAATTCACACAACGAGCGAGGCGTGGGCGAAAAACTTGCAAATGGTTGTTTGTTTTGTGACGTTGAAGGCGATGCTGGGGTTTGATGTTGAAGAAAACACTGACCTTGGGCTTAGCCAGAAGCTTCGCCAAGCAATTTAATGTTGCGCCGCTGTGGACCTGCCAATGACGACCCTTAGTTGGGCAGGGGTCTGCTTTCTCCACCCCCGCGACTTCCCTAACGTCCATCTCAAATCGGCCATTGGATATTTCAGATGTTTCCTCCGAGTGTGTTGCTTCTCGCAACCTTCCCATGATATGCGCCAGAGGTGAGCATTGGATCGGGATATCCAATGATTCCTCGTTCTGGATCCCTTCCCATGCCTGGCGAGGCACGACTCCACCTCCAATGAGATCTCGATAACCGAACCCCCATCTGGTTAGAATCTGACAGGGACCTGCTGCTGCCATTCTCCACCAACACCAAGCAACCAACGCGGAACACACAGTACGGATACAGAGCCCAGTGATAGAGCTCGCATCAGCCAGCAGCCCTGGGCCGCCATACGCAGTACTTGCTAGTTACAACACCGCATCCCAGCATGGCCAAAGACAAACGCTCCAAGGCCCCTGGCCCGCCCCCTCCCACAACTTCGGCAGCAAAACCCGACTGGCCAGCGTTCAGACCCTCACTCCCCGTCGTCGAACTCACGCCCGAGTCCCTCGTTCAGGACAAAATTGTCGTGCTCCGCTCCTTCTTCCCACGCTCGCTCTGCCGCGACTACGTCTCCTTCCTCCGGGAGCTCCCCCTGATCACCACCCCCGGCAAGCCCAAACGCGGTGAGGCTGTCCGTGTAAACGACCGCTACCAGATCGACGACCCCCTCTTTGCCCACCGGCTGTGGACAGAGACCGGGCTGAATGATGCCATCCTAAGCAAGGACGTGGCTCACTTGTGGTATGCCACAAATCTTCCCCACCTTAGGTGCAATCACGTGTGCTGATGGTGAATAACCTCGACAAAAGGGGTGGGGAAGTGGTTGGACTGAATCCCAACATTAGAATCTACCGCTACAGTCCGGGCCAGTTTTTCGATGCGCATTGTAAGTTTCATCGCCCCTGCCTGGTCACCGCCGCCAGGTCTCGAAAAAACCCATCTCTGGACCTTACTAAAACTTGACGTTCAGACGACGACTCCAACAACGTGACAGTCAAAACTGAGACAGGCGCCCAGCTTCAAGCGACAACGACGTGGACCCTACTCCTCTACCTAACTTCTTCTGCAGACGGCTGGTGTGTATCACCCCTTCGCTTCATCCCTGACCGACTGACGATGGCTGACCTGACATGTTCACGTCCCCAGCCTCGGCGGCGAAACAGTCTTTTACCCCCACGACCGGCGCTCAGCCAAGGAGGAGATCGCCGTGAGCCTCGAGACGGGCATGCTGCTCCTGCACAAGCACGGCCACGACTGCATGCTGGTGAGTCTCAACTTCCCCGCCTTCGCGCCCCACCATGCACATCTCCATACTTGAAGTTGGTCGTCTAACATTTATGACTGCGTGTGACAGCACGAAGGGAGGGAAGTAAGAGCTGGGGAGAAGTGGGTTATCCGGACAGATCTGTGTGTCAAGAGGTGACCAGTTCAGCAGATGGGGCAAGACAGGACACAGGTCGAAGAACGTAGAAGAGACATGACGTTCACGATTTTGTCTGTGTCAGTGTGAACTCATCGATTTCGTGGTCAGCACGCTGCGGACTGCGCTGCTCTCAATCTCGATAAATAAATACAAAACCTCCCAATGAACATCGCTCCCATGAGATTCGTCCCCATATGGGAGCAAGTTGACGGGCCAACCCATCCCTTACGGCCTCAAACGCCGCTTGGTCCTCGCATCCGATCCTCCGCCCCCAACCACCCTGTACACGTTATAAAACCTTCGATCCCATAAACGCGCCAATACCAAACCACCCCGAGAAAGTCACAAAACCACACACCTCCAAGCTCCCGCCTCCCAGGCCTCAACCAAACCGCGCAGCCCGCTCCAGCGCCGTCTCACCCACAATCTCGATGATCTCCTCTTCGTACTCCACCTCACCCTCCGACCCATCATCCCCTCCATTCCCATCTGCACGACGCTCACCAGCAGAACCTCCCGCACCACCAGCCGGGCTCGCCCAGATGTCAACCTCTCCCAAGCTCGGGCGAGTGGTAGCCCCCCACAAGCCTGAGGCACCAAGACTCGCGCCGGCAAATCCCGCGCCAGTAGACGGTAGGGTAATGTACTCCACGGGATCCAACTCCAGCGAGGAGTCCAGATCTGCGGAAGTGACGCGGTCCCAGCTGTGGATTGAGTCCGAGACGACAGACTCGGCCGCGGCCGCGGGGGCGGGCGCGCTGCGGGCTTCTTCGAGGGTAGCGGCGGGTGCGGCTGTCTCAGTGCTGGTTGACTGCATTGAGGTAGGCGCCTCGGAGTCAGCCGCGGTTGACTGGGTAGCGGCATACGCCTCTGCGCCAGCACCAACCGGCTGGGCTGCCTCTGTCGTGGTATGTTCATGTTGAGCAGAAACCTTGATCGGGGTTAGGCAAGGAGACGAGCTGTAACCTGCGTCCATGTTTGACGACAGGAGGTCGAGAATGTCAATACTCCTAACCATCTGCGGAGACGCAGCGGTCTGGACGGCGTTGCCGGGTGCTTTTGGAGCGCGGAGCGTGGCACTGGTACTGGCACCATGTGAAATGTCGTCCAAGGCCGTGTCCAAGTCCAGAAGGTTAACGAAGCCACCGGGATTCTTTCCTTCCGTAGATTCTTGACTAGAAACCCGCGCTTCTTGCTCTCCCTTTGATTCTCCCTGGGAGACCGAACTGGAGGGAGAATCGGGGGTTCCGGCGTCGTCACCGCAGTAGAACCCTTCTTCGCCATCATCATCGTCGTGGCGGAATAGCTGAAGGATCTCCCCGCGATGAATGAACTGGCCATCGCTGGTCTTGGTATAATCCATCTCTGTAAAGTCAAGGTCCGTGTCCGACCTGTTGACTCCTCTGGGCTTTGACTTCGTTGTCGTCGTCGACGAACTGGCCCAGAGCTCCGAAAAGTTAGGCAACTTTTCAGCACCGACAGCAATGCGGCCCAGTTCCGTTGGGAAGATCCAAGGGAAGCTGATCAAAGGCATCGAGCGCGCCGAGACGCGCCTCAAGCCCACCGTCCCATCCGGAAGCACATGCGGCTGGCGGGCCTCGTAGAGTGCGATTCGAGTTTCCTCCCACGTCACCTTGTACATGGCAGCGACGAATTCCAGCCTGTCAAAGCTCTGCTCCTCGGCGACCTTGGTGCAAAGGTCTCGGAATTGTCTCTTGAGGCCCGCTCCCTCGCGCCCAACCTTTTCTTGGACTTTGTAGTCCGTCCCTACCCTCGGCCTAGACAGCACAAAGGTCGTCCAGACCTCGAACTCGGTTCTGATCTCGAGCTGCCCCATAACCCTTCGCATGGCAATGTCGTATTGGCTCTTGATCTTCCTGGCCTCCTTCAAGAGCGCATTGTCTAGCTCGTACCGCTTGAGGATTCGGTCATCAAACGGCAGCTTGTAGTTCTCTTTGTTGTCAAACACCTCCTTGTCGACCATGTCGTAGAGCTTGCCCAGCACGCGGGTCGAATGATACGTCTTGTTTTTGGCCTTCTCCATGAAATGGGGATATCTGCGTGGGTCGAGTTTCTTGTCCCACTCGGCAGGGACGCCCGTCTTGACATAGTCGACCGCGGTGGAATGCAGCTCGGCGAGTTTAAGACCTGAAATCAAGAATAGAATTAGCACCTATCGTTGGCAAGAAGGAAGTGCTCGGCAAAAGTATCTCACATTTCTCGTGCTTCGCGCCCTGGTCTTCATAGTCGGCCGTGGCGAGATGAGCATGTGCAATGAGAGGCAGCCTGTCATTCTTCATGAACAAAACGAAGAAGGATGATAAGCTCTTAGCCGTCGAGGCTCTCGGTTCGGTCAGCGGCTTTGGCGCGCTATAGTTCATGGGAGGGTGACTCCATTCGGAAGGGAGCAGCTTTGGGTCCCAGATCACGAAGAAGTCGTCCCCGTCCAGGTCGCCACCCGAACACATGCTTGGAATGTCCTGATCGCCGTTCATGGGGAAGACGACGACGTCTCGAAGGTGCCGTAGTTGGGGCGCGTCCACGGCCTCAACCACGCGAACGTCGCCAGGGTGGAGCGAAGGGTTGCGTCCGACGAGGCAGAGACCAGTGATAACCTTGTAAGCGCCTCGATCCTTTGAATCAGGAACTTGCAAGAAGATCTGAGGGATGTGGTCTTGTGGAATCTTGTTCTGACCCTCGGTCGCTCTGGAATGACCCCTCAAGCTCCTGGTCTCGTCCACGCAACCGAGCAGAAAAGCACCCTGGTCGACAATCAACCTTGCTTTCTCCTTGAGGGCCTTGATAGACCAAGATCTCCATAGCTGAAGAAGGGTCCGGACGAAGGGTTCGCGGGTATGCATGAAGCCGTTCAAGACCATGGTCGCAATGGTGGTCGTCGTCATGTTCTCATCCACGTAATTGGTGAGTAGCTCCACGGCCTTGTCCTTGTCCGTCATGGCACGGTCGTAGTTAGCAATCTGCAATGCCATCATGTCGATAAAAACCTCGTCGGGGACTCCTAGACACGAGAGGATCGAAATGGTCTGTCGATTCAGGGTCGCGCAGGAGAACTGAGAGCACCTGATAACCTCCAAGCCGTTGTACACAGCAGAGAACTTTTCTTGAGACGGTCGGACGTGGACTTCGGTGCCTTTGGCATCGGGCCAGGTGACCAAAACACCCTTACAGCCTCCCATCCGGAACTGGAACGCCGATGGTGGCGGCTCAATCCTCCAGTCGTTCGCCACGAGACGGGCAAGGGGGGTAGATATCTTCCCCACGCCGTCAGTGAAGCAGAACCCATCCTTCTCCACGTCCGGAATCTTGACGATTTTGGGAGCTGAGATGCAGTGCAGGAGCCGTGTAGTGGAGAAGCATTGGCCGAGTCGTGCAGCGAGTTTGGCCACCGAGGAGATGTGGCTGAAGTTGCCCATCCACTGGCGTATCGAGTTGCAGGTAATGGATTTGTCGTCTGGCTCACAGAAGAAGAAGGCGCCGCTCTCCCGAATCTGAGAGTTTCCAAAGGCAAGGAACTTCCAATGCCACTTTCCCATACGGATCCCCTGCATCATGACTCGGTAGACACGAGTATAGATTTCATCGTCTCGGTCAACCTCACAAGCTCTAATCCGTCCGTCGAGCAGCTCGTCAGTGAATTGAACCCGGATAAAGTGATCCTGAACGGCCTTGTAGCGTCGGACGATGCGGTTGGTTGTCTCCACGGTTGGCGTGTTGAAGTAGATCCTCGTGGGAGTGATGGTCACCTTGCGGACCAAGGCGCAGTAGTCGGGGATGTGGAGGGTAGTCGGATAGTACGCCATCGCGGCGCGGTCGCTGAATAGATTCATAGGGTTGTAGATGGGTTTCCCTTGATCTGCCGCGTACTCGAGGATCAACCGTGCTCTGCTCGAGTCCAGGCCGCCAGGCTGCGACAAATCTGCCAGCTTCTCGAGAAACTCTCGAGTGATGTTGTGGTCGCAGAAAACATCATGCGAGAGGCAAACCTCCAACTGATATCGGACGTCGTAGGGCAACGAGATATGTGCTGTTGACGAGAGTAGTGCAAGGTCCTTGTCCCAGGAAGAGTCTGCGCCTGCTCCCAGACCTAAGTGCGAGTCGGCAAGCATCTCCCAGAGTTCCGAACTCTTATCCGGAACCTGTGTGAAGGCAACATTGACCTTGGTCGCGATGTTCCAATCATGAAGATGTGCTTGTATAGCCGACCATTGGGCATCCCCGAATAAGTCTAGATCGAGCCGATAGGTTGTCCACCGACCAAGGTCAATTGTGTCGGGCTTTTCGTCCAGAGAGACTGGCTCAGATTTGGGATTCTGGGACCCTGCCTTGATCTCAACGGCCCGGTTCCAGAGCTCGTCTTCTCCCCAGACCAGCCGATCCGCCCAGACGCCCCCATCCACATTGTCCTGCTTCTTACGAAACAAAGGAGGATCTTCGACGCTAATGACAAGAGCGGAGCGCCCTTCGCCAACGGTGATCTTGTGGATGCTTTTGATGAGGCTGAACTTGATGTCGGCTCGGTAGTACTGCCGCTCACGGTGGTGGAGGAGGGGAAAGTGAATCGCCAGCTTCTTCCTCTTGAAGTCGACCGAGAGTTTTAGTTCGAGCTCAGCACTGAGCGCCAGGACCTTTTTTTTGCCCATAAAGGTTGCCGGCTGAGTAAAAAGACCAAAGGTGAGTTTCTCAGGTTTGAGGGCTAGCAGTGCGGGACAGGTATTGCCCAGGGGTGTTGTCAATGTGAACTCTTCAGGATACTGTCTCGGGAACTCGACGAGAGGCCATGACACAGACCCGGCAATGCTGAGCCGGCATCTGCCCTGCTGAAAGAAGCTTGAGTCGGTCGGGGGAGGCTCAAAGCGGACCTTGGCAGACCGGAAAGCGCCTCGAGAGACCTGGTCGAGTTCGACCCACACGACTCTGCCGAACCTCTCGAAAAACTGTCTGATGTCCCATGGTTTGGCGTCTGCGGGTATGGGCCTGAGGATCAGGGTAGCGCTCTTGCGGGTGATCCAACCAGGGGGGATGACGGCTGCCGGGAATGCGGGGGGCGGACGAGGTGGCTGGGGAGAACTTGGAGAGATGACGCCCGGAGTTGACCTGACCGGCCCAGCCGGTGTCCCAAACCCTCGACCAAAGGGAGCTCGTTCCCCATTTCTCCAATTGAAGTTTTGGCTCCCAAGAGCAGGGCGGGCCCCTGCTCTCTGTTGCTGGACTTGGAGACGCCCATTGTCTGCGCCTTTAAGCAGCAGGTGTTGATACTCGCCGCCTGTCGGGTTTGCCATTATCCCAGAGGTCAATGTAAGGCAGGGACAGGAAGTGGATTTTGTGTGAGGCAACCCAAAGCTGCCTTGAACAGGCAGTCTAGCCCGGGCCAGATGTTCGAGAGTAAGGAGACCTGGAGCAAGATGAGGCCGGAGAGACGCGGAATCTGTCCTGGAAGGAGAGGTGATCTTGAAGCGATTCTCGCCAACAAGGAAGGACCAAGAAAAACGTTGAGAACTTTGAAAGCGAAGAACTCAAACTCCCGGGGAAAAAGGTTTGCAAGCCTTGGTGTGCAGCCGGGAGATAGAAGACGGAAGATTGGAACTGTTTGTTTATCACCGGTCCTCGCCAGAGAGCACGGTTTGAAGAGTGAACCAAAGAAGCGAACCAAGTGAGGAAACTCGCGGTCCGGCAACAGAAATAGGATGAGGACGAGAGAAAGCTCCAATTTCTAGCCAGAGCGCGATATTGGAGTTGGCACGGAAAAGATGGCTGTTGCTCCCTGCAGTCTCTGGTGACACCAGGCAAGGCGAAGGGTCTTGAGAGAGACGCTCTCTGTACCTTGCTGCTCTTAGTATGGGTCGGTTGATGTGAAGGTGCGCTCGGTCAGTGGGGAAAGTGATGATGGGCGATCAACTGCCACTCCGGGTCGGTACTTGAAATATTTTGATCGTAGTTAGGACCTGACCACAAGCGAGCAATTAGCCAATGCTGCCAGAGAAGAAGAGAGAGAGAGAGAAGGAGCAAAGCACGGCGAAGCACGTCATTACCTTGGGTGCCTAGATGTTTGAGCGTTGCCTGGGTGTCAAACGTTGCCGTGCCCGAAGGAAAAGACTCTGTGGTGGCGTGTTTGTGAGCCGCGTGGCGAGAGAAAGTCTGCTCCAAGGCAACCTGGAAAGGAAAGATTGGTGGTTCTATGATGCTAGAGGTGGGTAGGTTGGTTCAAAATGGAGTTGCCCGTGGTTGAGATTTGCCAGGGGCAACCACGAAGGGACTACTCCTTCCTCACTTTTGAATGGCTTCTCCTCAGCACGGACCCTTAATGATGCTGCTCCTTCTGGCTGCCGAATTCTGAACTGTGGGCAATCGGCATTGGAATGGAACTTTGGGGCAAGTAATGGACCTAGTTGAATGTTAGGTCGTCAACTCGCGGTCCAGGCAGGCCTGCCTGGGACGTTGATGGCTTCCGATGTGGCAGGCGTCAGCGTCTCTCAGCCGAAACTGAGAATGTCAGGCAGCGAAACAGATTCGGTGTGATCTGGGAGGCCAGAAAAACCAGATTCAGGTTCATAAGAACGCTCTTACCTGGCCACTGCTGTGCTGTCTCACGACGTGAGAAGATACAGAGTGGGAAAGATGGCACAACAACACTCTTCACCTGTTGTTGACTGCTCAGGCACAAATTCAGCAACCGATCCTAAGACAAGAATAAGAGTTGGCCTCCCAAACAATGAAAGCACAAATGCCGCCGGATCCATGAACTCGCAAAACCAATCCAGCGCTGTCGACTTTTCGGCTCCCAAACTTTTAATGCTCTGTTCCTGCTTGGCCTGGATTGCTTGGCCTATGCATGCTCCCGGTCCCTGACCATTGAGGTGTGCTGCCCTCGCCGTGATGCTCCATATGTGGTTGCCCAAAATGCTGTGTAGATGCACCTATGCAAGGGTATCGCTGCGGTAGATGCAAGAACCCGCCCTCCCTCTCCCTAACGCTGCCTATCAAAGATTTTGCCGGGGTTCCTGGAAAATGGTGTTAGCCAAACAGGTCCATGATCTGACAACTTGTGTGTCAGAAGGAAGGGTGACGAACATGATCCAGTTGGGATCCAGCGCAGCCTTGATGGCTTTCTGTGGAGGTGTTAGCCGTCCGTGACAAGTAACGAGTCTCCGTACCCCCTGGCGGACTGACCATGACCCCGAGTGTATCGTGTCCCACCTCCCACACGAGCGATTCCTTCTTCCCCCAGCCAATCGAGTGCTCGCCAGTGCAGGTGCCCTCCATCTCCAGCGCACGTTTCACCATGTTCTTGACACAGGCCTCGACCTTGTCTCTCTCGGCTGGATCCTGGCGGTTGTAGATGATGCTCTCGTGGAAGTTGCCGTCGCCAATGTGGCCAAGAATGCTGGCGAAGAGGCCCAAGTCGTCCATCTCCTTCTTGCTGACCTCGATAATGTCGGCAAGCCGGCTGAACGGTACAGCAACATCGGTACTCCCTAGAAAAACAATAAGTGTTTGATCTGAACTGGGGACCGGTTGCATCCACTTACAAACTTCCTCTCCCTCCTTGCGCAATGCGAGCATGGACCACAGGGATTCTTTCCGAGCGGACCAGAGAAGCTTTTGCTCCTTTTCGTCCTTGGCAAACTCAAAATTGCTTCCTTTGTGGCCCTTTGTGATCTTCTGCACCAACCCGACGTTTTCCTTTACGCCGGCCTTGGTCCCGGAGAATTTGAAGAAGAGAGTTGGCATCTCCTTCCAGACTCTCGGAGCAGTGGCTCCTCCCATGTTGACCACCTTCATCTGCACTTCGTCCATGATCTCCATGGCGGCCACGGGGATGCCCGTCTGCATCACCTCGGCAGCCGCCGACGCTGCGTCTCGGATTGACGGGAAGGTCACGACTGCCACAGAGAACTCCTGAGGAATGACAGCGAGCTTGACGGTTGCCTCGGTCACCAGGCCGAGAGTGCCCTCAGAGCCGACAAACAAGCCGTTGAGGTTGTAGCCTGCCGATGACTTGCGGGGCCGCCGTCTTGTCTTGATGACGGTCCCATCGGCCAGAACCACTGTCAGGTTGATAACCCAATCCTTCATCGTGCCGTACTTAACGGCATTGGTGCCGGAACAGTTGGTCCCAATCATGCCGCCAATCTTGGCACTCGGGCCTATGAACTGCCAAGTCAGCGGTCAGGCTCGTACGGGCCGACAACTGCGGAGGGGAGGTCAAAGGAAGGCATACCGGGATCGATGGGGAAGAAGAGCCCGCTGCCCATCTTGGCGAGCTGTTCGTTCAGATCCTGCCAGCCGATGCTCGGTTGGACGACGACGTCCATGTCGTCCTTGTTGAACTGGACAATCTTGTCCATGTAGGCAAAGTCGACGCTGATGCCCCCAAACGGGGCGGAGAAGTTGCCTTCAAGACTCGAGCCGCCCGAGTAAGGAATGATGGGCACGCAGTACTTGTGGCAGATGCGTGCGATGGTCGACACTTGCTCCGTCGACCGCGGATAGGCCACGGCGACCGGCAGCCCTTCCGGGTTGGTCGTCGACCACTCCGAGTACCCATGGGCATGCAGGTCGTCGGGATCCGTGGAGATGATGTCCTCCCCTCCAAGTTCTTGGCGGATCTCCTTCAGAGCCTGTGTTTACGGCAACGCAAACCAATGTGGTTAGTGACTCCTCTTCCACGACGGGCTTGGTATCGGGCCTTGAGATACCGGATGAGAACAGGTGCACCGGGCTACATACCTGCTCCATCTCACGCATGCTTGCATACCGGGGCGCCGGGAACGTGCCATCGAACAGCACGGTGCCCGGGAAGCCCCGATGACGGAGCTCGGAGGCACCCCAGCCAAGCAAACCGGCCGCAGCGGCAGCGGCAAAGACACTCGGAAGCGACCATGTTGAGGTCGTCCGCGAGCCTGAGCTGTTGCCGGCCGAGGTGCGGCGAAGGGACGAGGTGGTGAAATGTTGCCGGCCGGAGAGGCAGGGATTGTTCGATCTGGTCAGGGATCGGCCGACCGGCCGCGCCGCCCTGGCAAAACGGTTTGCCGACATGCAGGACGAGGAGAGCCGCAGGATGTGCGGCGCACAACTTTTTGCTGGTTCTTGGTTGGCAAATCGCAACAACACAGGGCTGAGGACCCTGGATTGGCTCTTTTCTCCCGGGGTGACCTGAGCTGCGCAGGACTTGGGTCTCTCGATACAGAAATCCAACTGAAGAGGTCGCGTGGCTCCAAGCTTCCAGGGGTTGTTTGGTTCACGCGAGCTCTTGATCAGCCTGACACTAGCCGTCTGATTGAGCCGGGAATACCCACTCTCCTGGCTGGCATAACACCCGACTTGGGAGACGAAGAGAGGCCAGGGTTTCCGAGGTCGGCCCTGTCGAGATAGTGGTGGAGAGATAAAGGTGCAGAAAATGGAGTAAGCTTAAGGGTATGGGTATAACACGACCATGTTGTATAGTGGGTGATCACTATGGCTTGTATCAAACCACCAGCGTCCTCGTGGGGAAGAAAGTGGGTTGTTCACGGGGATGGCATCGCCGCTCTTTTAAGAACAACCCAGACTTTCCTCATTGGGACCAGGATGCAGCACCGGTGGAGCAGCAATCGGCCCAATCAAGCGGTGGGTAAAACGAAGCCATGGTCACCGGAGGAGGCGGTTGAGTGTACGGAACTGGACAGGAGCCAGGCGAGCCAGGTCAGGGCCCGAAGGGTGCTGACTGGTGGGATGGATCCTCGCTCCCAATCGTGGGCGGAAAGGGGCCAGTGGCAGTGGCGGGAAGAACGCAGCTTGCCCAGCCCGAACTTGACACAAGTAAGGCCAGGGACCCGGAGTCGAGAACCTGCATGGTGGCATGGGTGTGAGAAAGTGGGAGGACTAGTAATTAGCGCACCATCCCGCCCTTCAGCAGACCCGACTCGGAGCGCGGAGAGCGGTGGAGGGGGAACAGTTCGGGCCGGGCTAAGAAGTGGCTGGACAGAGATGGCAGGAGCATCTCGCAGCCCGCTCAATGGCAGTGGGGTGCATCTGGTGGAAGCTGGATCGAGATTGGCGTTGTTTTCCGAGTTCTGCTGTTCTGCTGCAAGGACCAAAAAAGAACCCTCCCAAGACTCGGAATAATCACTGCAATATCAAAGTCTTAGTTACACAGTATGTCAGCGGAGGACCCTGTTCAGCCCAATGGAATTAGTCTCGTAAGAGTCGGTATGCGGTGTAAGGATCATGGCGTGGGACGTCATCTCTCAAGTCCGACTTGCCGTGAGTGGATGTCAGCCACGCGACCCGACGTGCAGTGTTCCATTGAGTCGTCTGGACCTGCACGTGCTCATTCAGATGAGATCGACCTGCTGGTTGGGTCTTCTCCGAGCCCACTCGAACATCCTCCAAGTTGCCAACCTCGCAGATGTTTTTCGAAGGCCTTGATGGTGCCCATAAAGCGACTCCCGAGAGCGCTGGGAAGAAGCAAGTCTGGAGGCAAAATGCCCAAAAGGGGGGCTCGGTGAGCCAGACCATCATTTTTGGCTTCGCCAGGTCCGGACTGATGCCCTGGATGGCAATTTGCGGGGAAGGTCATGGGATTGAATTTCAGACGGTCGCACCGTGGGGTTACAAGCTGGAAACTGCAATGGGAATTTCCAGAATGTCCTCCCAGGCATCGCTTGATGCGGTAGCATCTAGGCTGCATCCTACACCGCTCTCCAGCGTAACTGGGAGACACAAAACGGAGATTCCCCACAGTATCTTGTTTCTCCAGTATCGATGCGAAAGCAGAAAGCGAGTTGAGGCTTTGTGCCAACCTGGAGCCCAAGACGCAGCAACCTGTATCTTCTGTGTGGAAGTCCCTGAAAATGTCGGATCCACTCTGGATCGACGCCAAGTTGCAGTCGGGTCCACAACACATTGCCCCACCAAGCAAGTGCCCTGCTTGGCCTCTTGGGACTCTTCATGTTAACAACATCCCATCAATGTGTGTGAGCCTTTGAGAAGCTCAGGAGCTTATTCTTGCCATGTTGGAGCCGTGTTGGCACCGCACACTGAGTATCGAGGGCTGAGATTCAGACAGGACGCGTGGCTGTCTTCCAGAACAAATGCCCATGGCCAATTCCCACAGCTTCTCTCCCACACGCACCCTCACAACCACACACTCACGTCGCCCCGTGTACATACCACAACCGCACACTGCCCAATGCATCTCAGCCCGAAGAAGACGATCGTAAGGCATAGGGGGTAGGGCATCGACGGTTTGGGTCGTATGATTGTCCTGTCCAAGCCCTCGCCATCTGAATCGAAGACCTTTGCTTTCCCTTCCCCCCCTCGCTTCCCATCTCAAAGCTGCAGACCGGAGAAATACTCCAATGCATGTCCGATATTCTCCCCGCGCCAGAGACGCCTACTGCAAGGAACATAACCTTGAACACATGCATGGGGACTCCCCGCGGATCGCCGATAGACATTGTCGATACATGCGTCACTTCATGTTATCGTATGCGTAAACCCCCGCGCAGGACTTGGAACCTCGATTGCTGCCCGAAGGTCATGGGAGTCGGGCAACAGCTCAGAGGCGATCACCTCCAGCTGAAACAAAATCATCAAGACGCTCATACTCAACTCGAGTATCGTCAAGCGCGGCAACACGCCCATGCCAAAATAAAAGCGAGGATCTCAAAAGTGGCGCAACTGTCCCCTCCTCTCTCGAGACCCTCATTCGCCCGTGTAAGTCTGGCACTTCGGAGCTGGACACCGGCAGCCTCTCACCCAACAATTCCCCTCTCGCACACCGTGGCACCCTCGCGCCTCAACCCCCCCCTTTCCAGGCCTTCCTTACCATCGGTGAGCCCGAAGCAAATGTAATGACAAACGCCACAGGGACGGCGCCATGCCATCACCTTCTCGGTGAGACGTAGCACATGCACACGCGCGGCAAATCCCCGACTCCCCCTCGCAACTTTGGCATGTGTGACATGCACATTTACAACGCCCTTCACAGCCCGGCCAGCCCAGCCCAGCGAAGGGCACACGACCAGAAACCAACGACAACATTGTGCGTCGGGCGCGATGACCAATTCGTAACACGCACAAACTGGTTGGTTCCCAGAACCCCTTGAAAAAGCCCTCCGCTCCGCGCCTGGCGAGAAGTGTCTCGGCTCCGGCGCCAGAAGCTGCACGACCAAAACAACCCTCCCGTGTCCCGTCCTCTGTATTACCCCGGGGAAGCTGGATGCGCCCCCCTTAACCCCCCATCCATTCCGACGGGTGAGTCCTGTGTACCCAAAGCCGCATGCAGGCCCCCCTTGCTTCCCCGCCATTTCAATCATTGGGCCGGGTGTACAAAATACATTCATTTCCAAGTCGTGTTTCGAGTCGTCGCCGTCGTCGAACACACTGCCCTCCCACCGCCTCTTGCCCCGCCACGCCACGCGGCTCTCGTGGGGGTTCGCGATGAAGGAGCGCGAACGTGGGTGGGTGTACATGGAGTAATACGAGGCAAGAGCGGAAAACGAAACCAGGGTTGTCAACACCAGAGCAGCGAAATGTTCCCTTCAGCCGAGCTGCCCAAGCGGTGACCAACTTGAGCGTTTTGTGGGCGTAGGTGGTGTCTGAGACCCCGCGAATGATCGTCGTGGGTCGAGAAACTGCTTCTCTGCAGGCCGGCCAATGATGTCCGAATGATGGGGATTGACAGGCATCAAGGTGTCGAAGCATTTGGTGGCTTTTGGATTTGCTTAGTTTTAGAGCTTCGCACTTCACCGTCCCGCCATTTTTTTCGAAGCGGTGAGTGTTCTGCACATCCAGCGGTGCCAGACACAGCGACTCGAGGTCTGGGAAGACATGTGCACGCCACAGGACTAACAACGGTGAGAGCACATTTCAAGGCATGCAAGGCACAGAGGTAGAACTCAAGTCATGTCTCATGCGGAAGGGCAGTCCAGTTTTCGGGTCGAATCCTGACCCGGGTATACCTGTTAGCAAGAGGTGCTCTTGCTGAGCCTAAACTAAAGTGACATCCGGTACTCCATCCCGCGAGCTTTTGTAAGATCAGCAACCCAATGCCCTGCCCGATTCCGTAGTTACTCCCATTAGTGACCAGCCAGAGTAGCGGCCCGTCTCCGGTCACGCTCCTCGGCGATGGTGAGCTTGACGCCCTTGCCCTTGGGGAGGGAGATCCAGGGCTTCTCGCTGCCGATGACGAAGACGTTGCTCTCACGGGTGGTGAAAGTGTTGTCAATGGCATCCTTCAGGTGGACAATGCCGAAGCCACCATCGTGACGCTCACGGTGGGTGATGACACCGACACGGCCCATGTTACGACCACCAGTGACCATGGCGATGGCGCCAGTGTCGAACTTGATGAAGTCGGTGATCTTGCCGGTCTCGAGGTCAATCTTGACGGTGTCGTTGACCTTGACCAGCGGGTCGGGGTAGCGGATGCTGCCGAGCTATCGTTAGCACACCAAGGAATTTGTGACATACCAACCGTAGAGATCCCCGCTCGGATCGTGGCTCTCGCATGCGAGACCCAACGATCCACCAAAGCTTGGTCCAACGGCTGACAGATGTCGGAAGAACTCACGTTCTCGCATCATGCGTAACCAAGAATGGCACACCACCACGGCCGAGCTGAACGCGCTTGACCTTGCCCAGCTTGTACTTGGCCTCCTCGTCCTGGATGCGGTGGACGGTGAAGCGGCCCTTGGTGTCGTAGATGAGGCGGAAGTTCTCGCC
>Ga0247824_10000129_pt1 | contig 30737 bp, 27 predicted proteins | sample 13C_PalmiticAcid_FD_194412 | JGI IMG/M metagenome (GOLD analysis project Ga0247824, IMG submission 194412) | Soil microbial communities from agricultural site in Penn Yan, New York, United States - 13C_PalmiticAcid_Day48 | ecosystem: Environmental > Terrestrial > Soil > Agricultural land...
CGGGGGTTGGGCGTGCTCGTCAATCACGACAGTGTCGTCGAGGTCGTCGTCCTCGAATTCGTACTCGAAGGCATTGTGCTGCGGCGGGGGTGCAGCCTGGGACTGGGCCAGCTTCTGGGCCTGGGTGAACTGGATGGCCTGGTTTTCGAGCTCCTGCAGCGCCGATTCGTTCAGGTCGTCCCAACCATCGTCGGAAAACTCATCCATGGCCGCAGCTTCTTGCGTGCAACACCAGGCACGACCATGCCATTGGAAAGCCTCGCAGATGTGACTTTGGTGTGTGCGTGTCCTGGCTGACCCTGGGTCCTGTCCGGTTTGGGATCGCGATTTTGAGGTTGAACGCGTCGGACAAGCTTGCGATTAGGGATCCCTGCATCCCGATTGCCAAAAAAAGGCATGGACCGCCTGGCTGCCGGGTGTCGGCGTCTCAGGGTCCCGGCAGTGGGGCACGCCTGGCCAGGCTCCCGCCGCGCTGCATGCGAATTGCGTCGCTGCTGCCACCGAATGGCTTGAGGTGCTTGGTGGTGCCCATGTTGGTGCCAAATCCGCCCTCGATGTGTTAGACCCCGAACAACCCTGAAATTACCTACTGAAACCAGTACATAGTACGGAATCATCTGTTTTGCTCTCATGCTGGTTGACTAACCCAACTTTTCTGCTGCCCCGTGGACTCTCTCAACGGTCTAAGGCCATGTATGTGTCTCTGCACGACTTTCATTCTGTCCTTCCACCTCGTCAAGAACCCGGATTCCTTGTGATGGTGTCCTGCGATTCCTGCATGCCGTTTGGTTGTGCGTCATTGCCGGCTTGCTGAAGAAACGGCCCCACTTTCAGGCCCTGCTGGGCTGGGATTGACGTACAGGACCCCAAACCTCGAAATTTCAGACATCACTTCTCGTCTTTCCGCGCCTGAACTTCGGACCTCCAGCATCTCATCCTCCGCGCCGACAAACGTCCGCCCGAGGCGCCCGACCAGACAGTACACTCGTTGCCCTCCAGCCGCGACGACCGAACGGCCGACAACAGCCCGCCTCATTCCGCCGCCGCGCGCATTGTGACCAGCTGCCGCGCCCGTTTCTCCGCAATCCTGCGGCCCATTGCTTCCCCGAACGAGCCGAAGTCGAGCCCCCCGGTCCGAGTTGCTTCGCGTTTTCTCCCCCAGCCTTCACCAACCGCCCGGCCACTGCTCTCGCATTTGCAGCACCCAGGCTGTCTTCACCGTAACGGGACAAACCAGCCACCCAGCATTCCAGAGATCATCGTTTTGCCATGACGGGCCGGTCTCGCCGGGGCGTCAAGTTCCCCCACAACTCCAAGCACACCAACGGCCAATCCGAGGGCCGCCGTGCCAGCTTCAGCGATGTGAGCGAAGAAGGGTCGCCAACCAAGGCGAGGTCCGGAGGGACTCTGGAGAACATCCAGGAGGTGCGTCTTGGAAATGGGAACGGGTCGAGCCCCGTCGTCGTCGTCGTGTTCCCGGACTGACCGTGATGGCCGCAGAAATCCGCGACCCCCGAGCAGCAGCAGCAGTCGGACTACGAGAAGAAAAAGGCCAACTTCATCACGCGCACCTTTTGGACCTTTGTCATGATCGGCGGCTTCTTTGCTGCGCTGTTCATGGGCCACGTCTACATCCTGGTCATCATCACGGCAGTCCAGATCGTCTCGTTCAAGGAGGTCATCGCTATTGCCAATGTCCCGAGCCGCGCCCGCGACCTCCAGTCGACCAAGAGCTTGAACTGGTACTGGCTGGCGACCACCATGTACTTTTTGTACGGAGAGAGCGTGGTGTACTATCTCAAGCATATCGTCTTGGTGGACAAGGTCCTGCTGCCGCTCGCGACGCATCACCGCTTCATCAGCTTCATCCTCTACGTGTTTGGTGCGCATTGTCCCTGGACTGCCGTCGCTCTGGCTGTGGCTGACTGACCACCTTTTCTAGGCTTCGTCTTCTTTGTCGGCTCCCTCAAGACCGGCCACCTCAAGTTCCAGTTTTCGCAGTTTGCCTGGACCCACATGGCCCTCTTCCTCATCGTCGTCCAAGCGCACTTCATCATGAACAACGTCCTCGAGGGCATGATCTGGTTCTTCCTGCCGGCGGCCCTGGTCATCACCAACGACATCTTTGCCTACATCTGCGGCATCACGTTCGGCCGGACCCAGCTCATCAAGTTGTCCCCTAAGAAGACGGTCGAGGGTTTCGTCGGCGCCTGGGTCATGACGGTTCTCTTCGGCATCGTTCTCACCGACATCTTGCTCCGCTCCAAGTACTTCATCTGCCCCGCGACGAACCTCGGGGCCAACATCTTCAGCGGACTGGACTGCGACCCCAACCCGGTCTTCATCCCCCGCACCTACTCGACCCCGCAGCTGTTCTTCCTCCCGCCCAACTACACGCTCAGCGTCACCATGCCGCCCATGCAGATCCACACCTTCTTCTGGGCCAGCTTCGCCTCTCTTATCGCGCCCTTTGGCGGGTTCTTTGCGTCCGGCCTCAAGCGGACCTTCAAGATCAAGGACTTTGGCGACTCGATCCCCGGCCACGGCGGCATGACTGACCGCATGGACTGCCAGTTCATCATGGGCCTGTTCGCCTTCATCTACTACCACACCTTCATCGCCTTCAAGCGGTCATCGGTGACCCATGTCATGGAGTTGGCCATCATGGAGTTGACCGCGGACGAGCAGATGGAGGTGATCAAGGGCGTGTTGAAGTATCTGACGAACCAGGGTGTTGTCAAACCCGATGTAGGCTCCCCATATTAATCCCCCAAAAATGTGGTGAAATCATGACCTAACAACACCCCTCGCAGACGCCGGCCTCGTTCGAAAAGCTCCTGACGGCAAGCAAGCAGGTATGATAGAGTTGGATAGTTGGGACTTGGCGGTTGCGGGCGGCAACCGGGACGGTGCATTTCCCCTGGCGTTCGGTTTTCAACAAGCGGACTTTTCGGATCCTGTGTATGTGTTTGTGCGACGTCCTTGGACGCCCAACTTAGCGTGGCCGTGAACAGTGGGTAGCACTCTGTATCAATAATCAGCATGGATTCCAGCTGTATCGTGTTCAACGGTGGCACCGAGCTCGGCAGACTTGGCCTCGGGACGAGGCGGACGTAGGGCTCCAAATTTATGCGTGGACGACGTCTTTTCTGTACGCCGAGAGGCAGGTGAGCAACGAAAGATGCATGCACCTGTCCTTGAAAATCTCCGAATCACTCAATACGCCAGGCCAGGATGGACAGGAGCTGCATCATGCATTTACAACTTCAATAGAGGAAGGTCATTGTCATGAGGCCTGCATGGACGGTAAAGGATACAATGTTTTCCAAGACGCTGGCCAATTATGCGAAAATATATACAGGTTACAACAGTTCATTTCATCATCCCCTCGGCATCATCCCTCATTGCTCGTTGACAAACAGGCCGGCCATGCCCATGCCGGTGCCGATGCACATGCTCGTCAGCAGGATCTTCTTGCCGTTCTTCCTGCACTCGCTCAGGCCCGTGACGATCTGGCGGGCGCCGGTGGCGCCGAGCGGGTGGCCGAGGGCGATGGCGCCGCCGCGGGGGTTCATCTTGGCCCAGTCGAGGCCGAGGTTGTCGCGGCAGTAGACGGCCATGCTGGCAAAGGCCTCGTTGACCTCGACGACGTCGACGTCGGCGATGGAGATGTTGTGCTGGGCAAGGAGCTTGGGGATGGCGACGGTCGGGCCGATGCCCATGATGCGAGGGGCCAGACCGGCCGTGGTCGAGCCGACGTACTTGGCCAGGATGGGCTGGCCGAGCTTGATGGCGGTGGACCGCTTCATCAGAATGACAGCGGCAGCTGCGTGGTTTGTTAGTGAGCAAATCTCTCTGGGGCATCGCAGATCTGACAACTAACCTCCGTCGGTGACCTGGCTGGCGTTGCCACCGGTGGTGGTGGGGCCCCACTGCGGGAAAGCAACGCGGATCTTGCCGAGGCTCTCGGCCGTGGTGCCGGGGCGGATGCCGTCGTCCTTGGTGAGAGTGACCTCCTTCCACTCGCCGTTGGCGTCCTTGACCCTGGTCTTGATGGGGACAATCTCGTCGTCGTACAGGCCGGCCTTCTGCGCCCTCTCGGCACGCTGGAAGCTCTCGGCGGCGTACTTGTCCATCTCTTCGCGGGTGATGCCGAAGTCGCGGCTGACGTTCTCGCTCGTCCAGCCCATGGGCTGCATGCAGTCGGCAGACTCCTGCGACTGCTTGGTGACCTCCTCGTCAAAGGGCTTCTCGAGGGCGTCGCCGCCGATGGTCATCTGCTCGGCGCCCATGGCAATGCCGACCTCGATGGACCCGGTGCTGATGGAGTGGGCAATGTCGGCAACGGCCTTGAGACCGGAGGAGCAGAAGCGGTTCAAGCTGTAGCAGCTGGATGTGTTGGGGAAGCCGGCGGCCAGCGAAGCAGCGCGCAGCTTGTACGAGGCCTTGCCATCCGAGACCTGTTGTCGAGCGCGTCAGTTGGCAATGTTTTAGGAGGTAAACGGAATCCGCGGGGGAAGGCGACGCACGTTGCCAAGGGCAATGTCCTCGACGAGGCCAGGGTCGAGGTTGCTCCGCTCCCGCACCTCCTTGAGCAGGGCGTAGACCATGTACTCGAGGCTGGTGTCCTTGAAGCCGCCCTTCCTCGCCTTTGTCAGCGGTGTCCGGACGGCGAGTGTGATGACAATGTCGTCGGCATTCTTGGAGGTGCTGGCGCGAGAAATGTTAGACAACGGCAACACACTCAGCGGTTCCTGGGGCGCAGGGGCGTGCGTATGCGTACATCTGGTTGAGCGCGCTGCCCGGAGACAGGTGCTTGAGGATGGAACCGAGACGTTCGACAGCCATTGTTGCGGAGTGGGAGATGGGATGGGAGAGGACAAGAATGAGGTCTGTGTCTGGTCAAGTCAGAGAAAGCATCAAACACGAAGCTCTTCGCAACCGGCAACGGCTCAGATATAGGAGGCGACGTCGGCGGTGGATCGCGACAGCGTGGTGGTTGCCATCGCAGTGTGGGGTCCGGTTTGCCGAGGCATCTCTCGGTCCTCGTCAGTAATCGATGCAATATCTGGGGTAAAGTGACCCGAGCCGGGCGCACAGTTTCGGCTCTGCGGGGTCTGCCGTCGACCGCCCCCAGCCGCGGAACGCCTGACAGGCCACGGGCTCCACTGTCGGCAGTTGCACAGCATTCCCTGAATCTCACCATAAAACCCCCCGAGTCCCCTCTCGCGGCACAATTGATCCCACGGGTCGTCTGATGCGCGATTGTTCACATCGACGTTCCAGGCAAACTGTGGGCTGGAACACGATTTTGCAGGGCTTGGGTTGGCAATGCGCAGAATCCAGGCAATTCTGATGAGTCCTTCGTCGCCCTTGCCATCACGTCCGCAATGAGTAAGGGCGTGAGGGACCTCGACTTTGCAATTGGCTGCTGGGAACGCGGACGTGGAAGTGTTTGGTCAGTCACTGGCACCAAAGCCAAGTCGAGCCTCTCCTGAGACCGACTTTGCTCAAAAAACGGATCTTGCGCAACCGAAGGTCCGCGCTTGTTCTGGGCAGTTCCTGCACACAAGAAGAAAAAAACATGCACGCTGAACCCTGCATCCTCGTAAGAAGGAAACGCACGGCGGGACAACTGCAGCCCGAACAATGCAGCATCGATCCGAGCATCCGTCTCAGCCTCCAGACGGACGTCATCCGTCCTGTCTTTGAAGACCGCCACCGCTGTCGATTGGATGGTGCCTTGACGGGGCGGCCCTGCGTGGCTTGGCACCGCCCTCTGGGTCTCGCTCTATCGACCGCTAGGCCCAAATGGTCAAGCGCCTATGCAGCCCGACTCCACCAAAGATTGGCAGACCTGGTTCTGGGCGCTGGGCATCCTCAACTTTCAGCTCCTGTTTGACCACAAGAAAACCCATTCTGTCCCCAGCTGGGTGTCGGTCCGAAAATGGCCTCGTTTCTTGTCCAGTTCTCCCCCTTTCGTGTTTTCTGACAATCTGGCCTAGGTGTGCTTGCCGACGAGTCACTCGTTTTTTCTCAAGTCGGCAGCACCCCGCGAGATATCGTTACTTATTCCCAGAACGCGCCCCTTTTTTGGTCCTGCCGGGTTTGCCGGATCGCGACGACGACAGATAGCCTTGCGTGTGCGGTCTTGTCTACCCCTCGCTCGTCAACCCGCAATCTCGAACTCACTCCCTGTCCCGCGACGCCTTTGGCCGACGGCGAGAGTTGTGCCGCGAGCAATTGACAGCTCCCTCGATTCGATTCGCCATGCTGCTGCAGCCCGCAGCCTTCGCCGCCTTGCTGGCGGCGGTCCCCTCGTTCATTGCGCCCGTGGCTGCCGAGTCCTCCTCGAAGCGCGGCTTAGTCTTTACGCCGAACAAGACCACACGAGCCGACGACACCATCTGGGTCAAGAAGCCGACGAGCCTGACTTGGTACTACAACTACAAGCCGACCCCCGAGTCGACATACGATGACATCCCGCAGTCCGAGTTCGAGTTCGTTCCCATGATGTGGGGTGCGCCGACAAGCATCGGCGATACCACCTTCCTGACCACCGTGAAGGGCCTGATCAAGGACAAGGGCGTCAACATCACGAACGTGCTGTCGTTCAACGAGCCCGACGGCCCGTTCGTGTACGGTGGGAGCAACATGGAACCCTCCGCTGCCGCCCAGATCTGGGTCAACAACATGATCCCGCTCCAGGAGATGGGCGTCCGCGTGGGTCTGCCGGCCTGCACCGGAGGGTCCACCGGCCTGCCATGGTTGCAAAACTTCCTGTCCGAATGCTCCAAGCTGGTCAGCACCGAGGACGACAAGCGGAACTGCACATACGACTTTGTCACGATCCACTGGTATGGCAACTTCGAAGGGCTGGCGAGCCACATGGGACAGTACTCGGCTGCGTGAGTCTTGACCCCTGACAATAACCCCCGGTTTCCTGCACAGCTTTGACTCATCTGATGCGCCTCCAGGTTCCCCAACAAGACCATGTGGATCACCGAATACAACCTCAACAACCAGGATCTGAAGACGACGCAGTCGTTTTACAACATGTCGGCTGAATACTTTGACCGCCTTGACTTTGTCGAGCGCTACTCCCTCTTCGGCGCCTTTCGCAGCGACGTGTCCAACGTCGGCCCCAACGGCGCCATGCTCAGCGCCGGTGGCAACCTCACCGACATTGGCGCCTGGTACCTTGGCCGCCAGGCGACCGGCGTGCAGCCCGCCCAGGGTTCGGCCTTCCGCTCCATGGTTCCACAGGCCAGCATGGTCCTCCTCAGCGCCGCGTTTGCCGTTGCCATGTTCCTTTGAGGAGGTCTAGACCTCGACCCATGTGGTACAGCCCGGGCGGGAGATGCCCATGGGGCGTTTTTGTTCACTGGACATATTCAGACATGCTTGTGCATCTACATGTATACCGGCGTTTATTGGCATTTGTAATCCATTGCATCTCACATGTACAACCTTCTTTAGACCTACGATGTGGGCGGTCAGCCGGGCTCATGCTGCGAGGGGAGTGGGCCTATAGGATCTTGGTTACAGGAGATGGACCATGGATCTGGGAGAAGATCGCGAAACCTGAGCGTGGCTCTGGCAGGATTGTATATGTTGGGAGCACTTGAGGGTCTCGGGTGGTCCTAATCAGGTTTGAGACAAGGGGTACCTGTCGGCTGTCTCGAACTTTTCGCGCCACCTTCTGAATTCGAGCCGGGGTTGAGTACTCCGTAAGACATGCCAGGATGCAGAGTCCGATCTCCGGTGGCCGACCTGTCGCACGTTGGAGCCATTCAGTGATATTTCAGTGACGGCCACGATCCCTCTGGCGCTTCTTTCCTCCCCAGGTCATCGCAGCTCCCGTCTTTATGTGGCCATTGGTTGACACGAAGCCACAAATGCATCGTGATCGAGTGAACAGCGTCGAGGGTTGCCGACCTAGGCTTGACCAAGCGCCGTGCAGTCCTAGACCAGTGTTGACCGAAGCTGATGTAGGGTTTTTCTTGCTCGCATCCAGTCAACAGTCCATATTCGCAGGCTGATAGAGAGACCTAACTCGGTGGCCATGACAGAATGTACGGATCAGGAGGAAAACAGACAAGGCCATTCTGACGATTCTGGTCTGGGTTTACTTTCTCCAGGTGGGTAGTCACTCTCTCTACCAGTTTGCGCGCGTTGAAACTTACGAAGTCCCTAGGTGCTTGACAAGATTGTCCTCGGTTTGAGCGCCCTTTTCGGGCTGAGAGAAGACACACATCTTGAAGGGAACCAGTACTCGGTCGTCGCAGCCATGGCTCCAGCGGCCCAGCTGATATGGCAGCCCTGCTCCTCTGTCCTCATCGTCAAGGTCCGCCACCGCATCCTGATGCCCGCCATGGTCTTGGGCTGGGGTTTTGTCCAAGTCTGTACGCCCGCGTGCAGCAGTTTTCCCGGTCTGCTCGCCAACCGTTTTTTTCTTGGATTGTTTGAGGCAGGCTGCCTCCCCCTCTTCTCCGTCATCACAAGCCAGTGGTACCGAAGATCCGAGCAGCCGATGCGAGTAGCTCTCTGGTTCGGCACCAACGGGCTGGCAACCATGGTGGCTGCCGCGCTTTCATATGGTCTCGGCCACATAGAATCAGGCGTCCTGGCACCTTGGCAGTGGTTAGTGCACCTTCTCTGCAGTTGTTGATTACGCGCAGTACTGACACAAAGCTTTGACAGGATATACTTGGTCACTGGTCTGTTGACCGTTGTTACCGCGCCGTTCATCTACTGGAGGTTGGACGATGAGATTGCTTCGGCGCGGTTCTTGAGTGCGGAGGAGCGACGCCAGGCCCTGGAGCGGCTCCGAGCTAACCAAACCGGAGCTGGGACCCGAGACCTCAAGTGGAATCAAGTTGTTGAGATGTTCCTGGATCTCAAGTGCTACTTCTTCGCCGCAATGACCCTCGCCATCATCCTCGGCGCCCAAGTGTCCTTCACCTTTGGACCCCTCATTCTCAAGAGCTTCGGGTTCGACAAGTACACGACAACCTTGCTCAACATCCCCTTTGGCGCTCTTCAATGCACCATCATGCTTACTGCGGCATGGGCAACGGTCAGAATGCGGTGGAAGTCGCCGGCGCTGGTAGGGATGCTGGCGTTGATCCTGACCGGTCTCGTGCTGCTCTACGCTCTGCCACGGAATCATTCTTATCTCCCTGGCCTGCTCACAGGGTATTACTTGCTGGCGTTCAACTTTGGCTGCATCAATCTCATCGTCTCGTGGATCCTGGCCAACACAGCGGGACAGACCAAAAAGTCCACCATGATGGCTTTGTTCAATGCCGCCTCGGCGACGGGTGCCATCGTTGGCCCGCTACTCTTCGACGCGGCAGATGCGCCAGAATACCATTCCGGCCTACGCAGCACCATGGGGGTGTTTGCAGCCCTCTTTGCCATTGTCTTGCTTCAGGTGGGCAACCTGACGCTGCTGAACAAGTTGCAGGTCCGCCGGCGCGTCGCCAACGGCAAACCTGCACACATCCATGACCATTCCATGGAGAGCAAGTATGTGGACATGCGCTTGGAGAACGAGGGGACCATTGGAGATCGGGCGTTTGCGGATCTGACGGATCGTGAGAACGACGAGTTTGTGTACGTCTACTAGGAGGGAGTGGCGCTGCGTCAAGAGTGTCTGGAAAAGATGCCCCTTTAGATTCTTGGCTGTCCCACACCCCCGCAATCCGCCCGTCGGGTTACCCTTGGTGGTTAGCCGGACGGCGAGTATGGATCCCCGAAGGCGTATCAACCGGTCGACACATACCGGGCGCAGCTCCGGACCCCGCCCGGGGCATTGGGGTCCCACCACCTGCCGTGCGTCCCGGCTAAATGTGGGAGTGGAGCTGTCATCTTCTCGGAACGTTGGGGTCTCTGATCAGCTTCACGCCCCTCACTCGAGTCTCTTCCCATCCTCGATATTGATAATAAAGGGTCAGACCCGTTCAGCACCTTGCACTCTTTGCTCTGTCAAGAATTAGTGAATGCATTGACGACATCCAAACACCATGCCGCAAGTCCGCAACCCCATCCTTCCGGGCTTCAACCCGGACCCGTCCATCCTCCGGGTCGGGGACGACTACTACATCGCCACTTCGACGTTCGAGTGGTTCCCCGGTGTCCAGATCCACCACTCCCGGGACCTCGCCAACTGGGAGCTGGTCGTCCGGCCCCTGAACCGCAAGAGCCAGCTGGACATGCGCGGCGATCCAGACAGCTGCGGCGTCTGGGCTCCGTGCTTGACCCACGACGGCGAGAAGTTCTGGCTCGTTTACACAGACGTCAAGCGCAAGGACGGCTCGTTCAAGGACGCGCACAACTACATTGTCAGCGCGCCCGCCATCGAGGGGCCCTGGTCCGACCCCTTCTACATCAACTCATCCGGCTTCGACCCGTCCCTGTTCCATGATGAAGACGGCCGAAAGTGGTTCGTGAACATGCTTTGGGACCACCGTCGCCGCCCCTTGCTTTTCGAGGGCATCGCGCTGCAGGAGTTTGACCCCAAGTCAGGGAAGCTCGTGGGGCCGCGCAAGAACATCTTCCAGGGTACCGACTTGGCTCTCGTCGAGGGCCCTCATCTGTACAAGCGCAACGGATGGTACTACCTCCTGACTGCCGAGGGCGGAACGGGATACGAGCACGCATGTACCTTTGCGCGGTCCCGGGACATCTGGGGCCCGTACGAGACACACCCTCAGCAGTACATCTTGACGACCAAGGACCACCCGAACGCGGCGCTCCAGCGTGCAGGCCACGGTGACATCGTCGACACGCTCGACGGCCGCACCTACCTGGTGCACTTGACCGGCAGGCCGACGACGCAGTTCCGCCGCTGCGTTTTGGGCCGCGAGACGGCCATCCAGGAAGCATACTGGGGCGATGACGACTGGCTGTACGTCAAGAACGGCCCTGTCCCCAGCCTCTTCGTCGAGCTGCCCGGTGCCCGTGACGAGGACAAGTACTGGGCCGAGCAGCGGTACACCTTTGAGTCTGGTCTGCACAAGGACTTCCAGTGGCTGCGCACGCCCGAGACGGACCGCATTTTCAACACGGACGCTGGGAAGTTGACGCTCATCGGGCGCGAGAGCGTCGGGTCCTGGTTCGAGCAGGCGCTGGTTGCTCGGCGGCAGACGCACTTTTCTTACGATGCCGAGACCGTCATCGACTTCTCGCCCACCGACGAGCGCCAGTTTGCCGGGCTGACGGCCTACTACTGCCGCTACAACTTTTTCTACCTGACGGTCACGGCGCATTCCGACGGCAAGCGGGAGCTGCTCATCATGTCGTCCGAGGCTTCTTTCCCGGTCGGCAGCCTAAAGACTCCCTTCCCGGACGCAGTCCCGCTTCCCAATGACGGCAAGGTCAAGCTGGCCCTGACTATCAGAGGGAAGGAGCTGCAGTTTTACTATGCCCTGGAGGGAGAGGAGCTCAAGAAGGTCGGCCCTGTCTTTGATGCGAGCATTGTGTCGGACGAATGCGGCGGCCATCAGCAACACGGCAGTTTCACGGGCGCGTTTGTTGGTGTTGCCGCCTCGGATTTGAACGGGACGGCTGCGGAGGCGAGCTTCGATTATTTTGTGTACAGGCCGGTCCAGCACGAGAGTGATCGATATGAGATTTGACAGCGCAAATAGGATGTAGGATCACCTGGGGAATAGGGGTAACACGATTTCGGAGGTCTTGGAAGCTTCATATTGTCACAGCTTCTAGGTACACACAAGTCTTGCGCTTGGAAACACACAACACCCGCGTGGCTATGTCTGTTTTTATCTCCATAGGTGTTTTTCGCTTCTGCTTGAAGAGATAGCACATCTCACATGCTATTTGCTATTCGTCAAGGTGCGAGTGAGAGACTGGTTTTACACAACGAACGAAGCTTGCACAGATGAACCAGCCATGTATCTCTCCCTCTGCACAGTGTTACGCCGTATGCGAGACAGAAGGCTCGCTTTGGCATTGATCAACACAAGCGAGTCCTTCTAGCATACCTACATTCCGCTGGCATCACTTTTTGGAGGGAAACCCGGAATGAACAATACGAAATCGGAAATCGGAAATCTGAAGACTCCATGCCCTGCGTTCTTTTGACGCATCCGGCAAGACGACTCGAGCTTCTTACGACCGGATTCATCTTCGGTCGCCGCATTTAGGCTCGACGACTCGATGCGCCCAAAGACTGGCGGCATCATATCTACCGGCTTCGTTTCCAACGAGTCATCACCCTTAAGATCTCAATCAAACATTCTCCATCGTTTTGTGTCTCCAATCCTCCAACACGCAGACACTCGCCTGCTTTGATAACTCGCAACCGCGAAATACACCACCAACCAATCGCAACGATGGGGACCGTGTCAAGGGTGCTCCTGGTATTCCTCCGTCTTGGACAGCTCGCCTGCGGCGCCATTGTTCTTGGGATCCTCGGGCACTTCTTCTTCCTTGTCGGCGATGCCGGGGTTATCGACCCGAGCGCGAGACTCATCTACACGACTGTGATCGCCGCCCTCACCATTATCGCCGCGATTGTATTCATCGCCCCTTTTGCGTACTCGTTTTGGTCCTTTCCACTCGACTTCTTTCTCTTCGCCGCTTGGCTGGTCGCCTTCTGCGTGTGCGAGACGGTACGCGAATCCTAGACCCCTCCAAGCCAACTGAATGCTGATAGGAAATGGCAGCTTACTGGGATCAATACATGCGAGTCGGATTGGTACAGAACGTATTGGGGCTTTTACTGGGGCCGCTGGTACACGGTCGTCTCCCCCGGAGTCGATGTCATGTGGACTGGCTGTTCGGCCTGGCGGACAGTGTTGGCCTTTTCCTTCATTGCTGTGGGGCTTTACTTGCTGAGTGGCCTATTGGTGAGGTTTCTTGCTTCGTCAAATTTCAACCCTGCCATAACGTTTAGAGGGCGATCTGTGCTAACTGTTTGTGCTAGGGAGTCTATTGGACGCTCGAGTATGGCAATATCAGGACGAGAACCAAAGGCTTCTTCCAGTGAGCATCCACTTTTACGGTTGAACCAGCAATCTTGACACTGACAGCAGCCCTTCCTGCCACAGGAGACACTGGGCACGCCGAAATGCGTTCAGGAAGAACAAAACTGGCTCAGCAACGACCCGTGACAGTGCGACAGCCGAGGCAAATCAGCATGCTGCCATATTGTCAGCGCGGAATGTGCCATCAACTACTGTCACGCCAGGCGCGTCTGGCACGACGACAGCGGCGGCGGCAGAGAGACAGTCCTCGGTGTGAAGACTGAGAAATTGTCAGGTGGTGTCAGCAATGAGTTGGATGACTTATGATGAGCCCATTCGCCTTGAGGCTGAAGACTGAGCAGCAGTTCATAGCAGAATGAATAGGTATTCACTCCGAAGTGTGTTCCCCACCGATGACTGCAGTTGGCAGTCAATGCTCGCATTCTGGAGACAAACCACGTCAGAGAAAAAACCAAAAAACCAACAGAGACCGAAAAGCAAATCCCAAGACAAGCTGGTTGGCTTGTTGTGTCCTCTGTTAAATCCCGCCATGTCACTGACCTTGCCGCCTTGAAAAGACTATGAGTCTGACGTGGAGTCGTATCGGAACACCTGCCATGGACATGAACCCTACGAGGCACTCTTTTGGGCAGTCAGGGATCCAAGCAAGTCACACACATATCTGAGTGCTTGTTTCATTAGACTCAGAGCAATCGCGCTCCTGAGATAACTCTAATCATGCATACAAAGAAGCCCACTGGCGCTACTTCAAATCATCGCCCGGATGGCTTCGTCCACCATGATTCAGGCCCCGCATGTGCACCAAACTCGTCTCGTCGTCGTCGTATTGCACGGCGAATGTCTGTTCGCGAATGATCCCCAGCGGCTTCGTGGAAATAGTGTCAGAGCTACTCTCCGGGCCGGGTTGCGCTGTGCTCGGTTTCGATGTGCTTGTCAAGTCCTTGAGCGTGCGTCCCTGGCTGTTGCGTATCTTGCTCGACAGCACTTGACCGCCCGAGGGGTAGTACCCTTTTGCGTAGCTGCTGCCGCCACCCAAGGCGGGGAACAACCGGACGAGCAGCAGGCGTAGTGTTGGCATGCACGTGCAAATAATGCCAACGTTGATCTCGACCGTGGACCACAACGAGACGGGAAAGTTGTCCCATGTTGCGTTGCTGGACTTCCCAAAGGTGACGAGAGCTTGGAGACGGATAATCGAGACCACGGTCACGCTAGCGGAGAGGAAGATAGGGTCAGCTCAGAGCATTCAATGAGAGGAAGGGATGGGGGACCACATACAAGGTGCCGACGCAGAACATAAGAGCGACTCCAATCTTCTTCTTCCAGTGGAGGTTCAGAGTGTTGAGCTGGGCGAGCGGAATGGCTAGCATCCAAACGTCGAGCGCAATGCTGATGGCGGCGTTTGCCCACGCAATGGCGTTGAGGTCCAGGCATTTGCCCTCATGCTCCCCATCCCAGTGCTGCCAGAAATGACGGATAGGCGAGCACTGGAAGATGGCCAGGAAGAAGAACACTACCCCAAAGACAATAGCAAACCCGACTGTACCCCAGAGCAGCCGGCGCACCGTTTGGCCTGGGAAAATGCGCAAGTAGAAGAGGAGCAAACACAACTTGACCAGCATGACTTGGACAAAATACAAGATAGCCATGATGTAGAAGTAGAAGAGAAAGTCGGTGATGTTATCCGGTGTCAGGGTCCAGATGTCGCGCCCTACGCCGTTGGCCGTTGTACCGTAATGCGTGATGACCACGCTTGGTACGGCGACGATAACAAGGACAAAGACGACGTAGTCGTCGGGTGATAGACTGCGCGTGGCGAGCAACTTGAATGCTAACCGGATCAGGACAATGCTGCAGGATATCACGGCCAACGCAATCGATGTAGCGTTATACGTGGCGCCACGGTCGCGCACCGGAAAGCCGCACGTTGTATCTGTCACGTTTTTTGTGACTGTACAGAAACCACAAACCTCGAGTCAGCCGTCATCGGTCAGGTTTTGTGGCTGCTCAGCCTGCCCTTGCCAAAGGCCTTCGCGGGACCACGTAAACGAGGTTCGTTTGCGGTGGCCTGCAGGGACGAGGCCACGAGACGTCGGGCTGGTCGACTGAGAGCCACATAGAGGGATGAGGAAGACATACCGAGAGCTTGTTTCATAGTGCAGTGGGCCCGTACACACACCGTCATCTGGTTCTGGAGATCCCCATTGGCGCAAATGCAAGCCTCTGTTTGGTTCGTCGCACAGGCAGAGTGCGCGATGGTGTCAGATAGGCAAGAAACCTACAGACAAATACCCATGGCATTAGTGCTTGTGCTTCAAATATGGCACAGGGTGGCTGACATACCGCGCAGTTTGGGAGTTCTTGCAGTGCTGCCTCCAGCCCCAGGGCGGAGACTAATGGCACCATCGCTGTCGAGAGCGCGAGGGCAAGCCCAAAAATGGCTCTCATGTTGGGCGATGAGGACTTCTCTCGGTTGAAGAGGTAAGATCGAAGTGAATTCTGTCTTGGATCAGGTCCGGAAAGGGCACACAGGGTTGGAGTCCCAACTGCCAGCCCCTTAAGTACCAGGCCTCGCCCCCGGCTCGGCATGTACTGTCTGTACCGTGTACAGGACAGGAAGCGTTCTCCGATTTGTCTCGCCCCCAAAGATTTGTGGCGCTAACTAAACAATGGTGACCTTGGCAAGTCCATCAAACGACCACTGTAATCTGTCCCGAGTTAGCTGCGTGTTGGCAAAACAAGTTCTCAGGGGGTCAAGCAGCATGCCTCTTCAGTTCATGTCATGTGCAGCACGCAGCCGAATCCTGCTCATCCGACGGGCTGAAGGAAGAAGTCAGGATGCTGCGCTCTAAACGCCTGCGAGGACGGCGGGACTGAATTTCTTGAACAGGGTGGACGGGGGGCTGGAGCATCACACAATTAAAATGCCGCCGTTGACAGTGTGACACCACGTGGAGAATGGCACCATGTAGAGCAGGGGCAAGCGCGCCATGACAGGTACTATCTTCATGGTTCTCCCTGTTGCAAACAATGGAATGCATTGAAGAGATCATCTCGTATCCCTGACGGTTTCAAGAGAATTGAACTATCGACGGCGAGACAGCCGAACGGGGCATGGATTAGGTTCGAGATCTCGATGCAGTGGCAACGCCCCGCGGGGTCCACCGAGCCCACCTCCGTCTCGCACCAGATTCTTCACCGTGGCGATGCGGTTGGTGGTGATTTGCCCTTTGCAGGGCGCAAGTCCGGCAATTTTTACTCTTTGTCTCCACTGGAACCTTCGGTCCTACTTCCATATTCATAGCAAGGATGCCACGCACCAAGCCCGGCTGCACCTCGGCTCGGCTATCGTGCGCGGCCCCGGAGAACCTGGCTCGAATGGCCGAGCCAGGGGCACTGGGGAATGGTCCTGTCAACTTTTGTGCCTTGAGCGGATGGAAGATTCCGATGAACCTGATCCCCCACAACACTCAGAGCAGTGGGAACCGAGGCAGTGGATGCGCCAGCAGGGGTAATGGCGGGACAGATCCCGCAGTATTCCAGGTTGCACACAGGTTCGCGGATTTGAACTTTGGCAACGACAAGATCGCCAGGGCCGCGCTCATCGAGGCGATCCTCCTTGCCCCCACAGGCGCGTCCATAAATTACACCACTTTCTCGATTCCTTGGTCCACTCTTTCTGCCCCCTTGTTTTAAAACGGGTATCGGCACCAGCCTCTCATTCGCGTTACGGTAACATCCATGATCCACCTCGCCTCGAGGCAGTGTGCCCTGGAAGCCGCCCCCGGAAGTCAGTAGACTAGAACAAGGGCCTGAACCAGCTGGACTTGAACGATTGTTTGTGAGGCGGGGGACCAGCAACATGTCAACCTCCGGTTCATCGTGTGGGCACGGGTTATGACTACCTTAGGTACCTTGCTGCTGCAATGTTCTATTCTTGACAAAAGTACTGCAGCAGATATGCGTCCGTGATGGCGGGCTCTTGCCCGTCTCGAACCAGAACTCAGTCGGCGACAATGGTCTTTCCAGCTCCGCCGCACGCTTGACGGTAACGCTGCGCCAATCCTCCAAACCCACTCCCTGAATGGCAACGATCTCGTTCCCAAACCTTGACTTCACAGCATTGACATCAGCATGACACACACCGGAGACCGCCCCGAGTTTCACTGTTCAGGTCAAGTTCGTCCGGACCCTTGCGGGCGCTGCATGGGAACCTCACCCGGCCACAAAAGCTGTACTAAAAGCCATGGTTTGGGACGTATTTATTACGTGAGGAAGAGGAGGAAAAAGAGGAGGAAGAAGAAGAGGAAGAAGAGGAGGAAGAAGAGGAGGAAGAGACCATCAGGAAAGGTACCTTATATTCATGGCCTACCTTGGTCAGACACCTAGCCCTGTGAAGTAGGCAAACTCCAATCATTGTTTACATCGTACGAGGAGCCTATGTAAATTGCATTGTCTTAGCATTCGAGAGTCAAGTCTCCGAGCCTTTAGTACCTAGGCATCCCTCCGGATGAGGACACGACGCCTTTGTTTGCGTGCCCCGAGGAAGGCTCGTTGGATCTTGACTAAGGCGCCAGTGGTTCAAAATGTCCCTGACAGCAAGATGGCGGCTGCCCCGCACCACTTTGACTCTTGACCTGATCCTGCGCCACCCTCGTCTAAAGATCAAGGGTGCGATCCAAGCCATGTGACCGGATTTGAGGAGGCGGGGACTGATTATGGCTGACAATTCAATGCTGGCCGACCAGAAAAGCACTCCGGCGATTTTGTCCCGCTCCTACACAGGACCGACGAGGGTCAACTCCCGGTACCGCGCTGAAGATCCCGGACCGTGCAGCTCGTTCCATGGGTTGAAGGAGTGTGGCTTCTTTCCTATTGGGCTGAGCTGACACCTGCACCCCAACAATGGCACTGCAGTCTGACGCACTGGCATCCTGCGAGCCCGCTGCTTGATTCTTCTTGGAGGACCCAAATACCTACAGACAACCACAATATTGATTCCGGCCTCCCGGGACCGAGTATCCTGCATGTATGGTTGCAACTGTTTTCTGAAACGCAGTTGAGTCGAAGGTTTGCGAAGCAGGGTGGAACTATTTTCATGCAACGTGCTAGGTGAGTCCGGGAGGGAAAGCCGAGATGAGGGGGTCGTCATCGAGAAGGTGTGATTCCCATGCAGCCCGACCCGGGATCCGGGCTCGCATCACGCAACACGCCTCGCTGACCCTGGCCGGAATGGTATGCTGGGCGCTAAACCTTCCAGAACACGTTAGAAAATATTGCCTCGTGCATTCTTGGCCACGGGTGGAAGGGTTTGAAGGAAGACGAGGAGTGTGGGGTTTGGTCACACGTCTTGTCCATTTATAACGAGGATCTCCCAGGCCATTGCTGAGTTTTCTCTCCGACCTCTTAGCTAGGTGCGGCTACTGGTATTTCGGTAAGCAATGGCCGTCTCAAAGTTGTCTCTTGCTGCTGTCGCTCTGCTGTACCTCTCTGGCGCAGCAGAGGCCTACAACCCTGCGGTTCGATCAATCAGACACTCCACGGTCGTGGAGAGAGCCGATGAGCTTCTGCCGGAGTATGACTACATCATCGTCGGGGGCGGCACGTCCGGGTTGACCGTGGCGGACCGGCTTACGGAGAGTGGCAAGCGTGCGTGGTTGACATCGTCAGGGGTCGGTCTCCATGTCACTGACTCAATCTAGATTCTGTTTTGGTCTTGGAACGGGGCGTGTTCCGTAAGAAGTGCACTCCTACCGCTGGCATCGTGGTGTGCTAATCGGCAAGCAGAAAACTCAAGCTCGGTGACCACGGTATCGGGCGGCTTCTGGGGCCTGATCGACCCAACCCTAACGTTCAACATCAGCTCCGTGCCCCAGGCGGGCTTGAACAACCGCACCATTGCTGTCATTGGCGGCCAGATTCTGGGCGGCAGCTCTGGCGTCAACGGTATGCAAGTCCTCCGTGGCCAACGGGAAGACTACGACCGGTGGGGTTCCTACTTTGGGAAAAAATCAGATTGGAGTTGGGATGGACTCTTGCCCTACTTCAAAAAGGTACAGTCCAACCCATTACTGAAGCAGGCTATTCTCACATGATTGTCAGGCATGGAACTTCCACCCGCCGAGCACCGAACTGGTGAATCAGTTTGGCATCAAGTATGACACCCGATACTGGGGAAGCAAGTCCAACGTTCATGCTTCGTTCCCGAGCTTCTCATGGCCCGTCCTAAGTATGTCCCGTTTCTACACACTCTGGTGTTTCGTACTGACAAGCACGGTAGAGATGGAGATGGCGGCTTTTGGGGACATCCCCGGAGTCAGCTACCCGTCGGATTCGGGATCCGGCGAAACCGGAGCATACTGGCACCCGGCATCCGTGGATCCGAGCACAGTGCTCAGGTCCTTTGCAAGGCCCGGTCATTGGGACGGCATTGAGGCAGCACGCCCCAACTACCACACCCTGACTGGGCAAAAGGTACTCAGGGTCACCTTCCAGGGCAAGAAGGCGACAGGGGTGATTTTCGTGCCAGCAGATGCCACAGATCAGGGTAATGCTCGAACCGTCAGAGCCAAGAAGGAGATCATTGTGGCGGCTGGCTCGATTCGCACCCCCCAAATCCTCCAGGCCAGTGGAGTCGGTCCGAGGCAGTTGCTGAAGGAGGCGGGTGTGCCGGTTGTCGTCGACTCTCCCGGCGTGGGCAGCAACTTCCAGGACCAGCCGTTTCTCGTGGCTCCGACTTTTAATTGTGAGTGGCGTGTTGACGCTTTGAAAAACCGGGTTGCTGACGAGACCAGTCACAAACTTCCCCTTCCATCCCGATTTCTATGATATGCTAACGAATCAAACCTTTATCGCCGAGGCGTTGGCGCAGTTTACCGCAAATAGAACGGGACCGATGTCCATTGCATCCGGCAACTGCGGGAGCTGGCTTTCTCTACAAGTCATTGCGCCCAGGTCGTGGAAGGACATCGCCAAGCGGTACGAAGCTCAGGACCCGGCGGCTTACCTTCCGAGCGGCACAGACAAGTCGGTCGTTGCTGGGTACAAGGCGCAGCAGAAAGCATTGGCCAAGTCCATGAGGAGTAAGGAATCGGCAACCTACAATTTTTTCCTCCGCGGCGGCTACGAGGAGGGATCCGTCGTGTTCCTTCACCCGGCCAGCCGTGGAACAGTCCACATCAACCGCGCCGATCCCTTCTTCTCGCCGCCCGAGGTCGACTACCGGGCGCTCAGCAACCCGGCCGATCTCGAAGTGCTGCTCGAGTTCACCCCCTTCACTCGCAGATATTTCTACGAGACGAGGCTGAAAACCCTTAACCCCGTCGAGCTCACGCCTGGCGCCGATGTCACGGCACCCGAGCAAATCGAGGCTTGGCTCCGTGGCGTCATGATCCCGTCGTCGTTCCATCCCATTGGCACTGCGGCGATGATGCCCAAGCATCTCGGCGGCGTGGTGGACGAGGATCTCTTGGTGTATGGAGTCAAGGGGCTTAGTGTTGTGGACGCAAGCGTGATGCCGGACTTGCCGGGCTCGTACACGCAACAAACCGTGTATGCCGTTGCGGAGAAGGTAAGTTTGGGTTTTAGAGTTTGGGGATAGTTGCTGACAGCATGCAGGCAGCGGACCTCATCAAGGGAAGGGCATAGGCTGGAAGTGACGCTTGGCAGGCACTGGGGGTGATGATGAACGGAACGGCCTGTAGTGGACAACTTGATAGTGCTAGTGGTGAAGATCGCTCGAGAACATTGAATTCTTTGGCGCCTCCGCTCAGTCAAAGACATCCGTGGCATACCGCTCATTGCGAACGCCTTCGTACCACTGCGCGATCTGGTCCTCTGTGGCATCGTCGCCCAGCACGATCTTACCCATCGCTTGCTTCACTTGCTCTCCGACGTGCCGAGACCCACACACATACACCCTCGCACCATTTTCCCATTGCGCCCTCACTTCGTCCCTTTCATGCAACAGTCGATCCTGCACATGCTTGCACCCGTGTGCCTCCGTTTCTTCGGATCCGACACGGCTGTACGCTCTGCGCATGTCCACCGCGCCCATCTCCACCCACTTGTCGAACTCTTCCTTGTAGAGATCGTCCAACTGGGGCCCGCGGCAACCAAAGAAGAGCAGTGCAGGTGCGAGCTGACGTCCGTCGGCCAACATGGCAGCGCGCTCCTGAATGAACCCACGGAACGGGGCCAGACCAGAGCCGGCGGCAACACAGACGATGGGCGTCTTGCCCATGTTGGCCTCGTCGGGCAAACGGAATGCCGTGTGCGTGGGGCGCACTGAGACGTAGAGTCTGTCGCCGGCGACAAGAGAGGCGAGGTACGCAGTGGCGACGCCAATGTATTTGTTGGCCGGGTTGGCCAAAGAAGGGGCATCGAGCAGCGTGTATGTGAGTGTTACGCGGCTAGGGCTGTCGAGCGGAGAGGAGGAGATCGAGTACTGCCTGGGGCGAATCGGAGGCAGCAGCGACAGGAAACTGCCGAAAGGGAGCGACACCGAAGGGAAGCGATCCAGAAGGTCCAGGACAGAAACTCGCTTGAGGCTGATCTCGTCCGAGTACGAGTCACTCGCCAGCTTCTGGAGCTGTTGCTTTGTAGTCTCGTCCTTGGCTGCATCGGCGAGCCTCAAGATACCCTGAGCAGACAATTAGCAAGGCCCTCATCGCAAACATTGCTGCACTTCATTACCCTCTTTGTGGCTGGTTGAGAGAGCTCAACATAAGACCCAAGCACGTCGTAAACGGGGACCGGGGTCCCGGTTGGCAGCGCCGTCCATCTGTCGGATCCGATTGTGATATGCGAGTCCCACGAAAGCTGGAACTGCCGCATTACCCTGTTGATGCTCTCCTTGGAATTGACGGGAAGCACTGCCAGGTAATCGCCCACTTTGTATGTCATTCCGTCCGGCAGCTGGATCTCAATGTGCTTCTTTGGCGATGCCCCCGGGGCCGTAAGCACCCTCTCGTCAACCACGGTTGCCTCCTTGACGTCCTGGCGGAGAGTGGAGGAGCGGGGACTGGAGAATTGGACGTCGAGGCTGTCCGAAAGCGGCGAGGCATCACTGTCAACCACGGCACGAGCAGCGCCGTACTTGGCCTCGACGGCTGGCCAAAATACGTCGTCTTCCCATTGCTCAAAGTCGGTAAACATGTCTCCCTGAGCCACGTCCGTGAGTCCCACTTCACAGATGCGTGAGGCCCCACGAGCCTCCATGGTTTGATCCACGAGCTTGGGAACCCGGTGGAAGGTCTGGGTCCAATCGTGGTGGCCGCAGCCGTAGACTGTGTAGGACACGTTCTGCAGCGCGTTCGCCTCGAGGTGTTCAAGCCACTTGCAGAACACGGCCGCATTGTCAGGCGGCTGGCCTTCGAAAGACGCCGTGATGATCACCACCGGCCGGTCGGTGGGCAGGTTCTTTGTCGCCGCGTCCATTGGTTCGACCACAGTTGCCGCAAATCCGTGGGCCGCGGCGCCCGTTGCAAGACGCTGGGCGAGGCTCTCGCACGTGCCTGTGTTGGAACCGTAAAAGATGCTCAAGGGCTTCGCTTCTGCTCGGTCTGCCTGCTTCAGCCCTGTTGGCGAAGCCTGTCGATGTGGCAACTTGGATTGGACGGTCGACGTTGGTTTTGTGGCGGCGTCCCCCGCGAGGCGACGCTCCATTTCGGTTGGTGTTTGTCCGTCTCGAAGAACTGCCCGCATGTAGAAGTCCTTGGGCTTGGTCGTGAGCGTCTGCTTGTAGTGGAGCTCGTAGCTGGGATCGTCCAGGACAAAGTCAAAGTTCTGCAGAAGCATGGCCATCACCAGGACGGCCTCTTGCCATGCAAATGGGCGCCCAATGCAAGCCCGCACGCCGGTGCCAAATGGTTTCCAGCAGTCGGGGTACTCCTTCATCAGACGGTCAAAGTTTTCGTCCAGCATCCGCTCCGGCATGAATTCCTTTGCCGTCTCACCATAGACCACCGGGTCCACGTGGGATTGGGCCAGGAGAAGAGCGAACCTCTGGTCCTTCTCAACAAAGTACTTGCCCCCAACCACTTCGTCTTCTTTGGCAGAGCGCGCCACGATGGGAATCGTAGGACAGAGACGCAGAGTCTCGCGGAGAACGGCGGCGATGTAAGGGAGCTGCGGTGACGATGTAAGTCGACCTGGACAACCGCGACCGCACATGGGCACATACCTTGTTCATGTGCTCAACCCTGATCGCGCCTTTGCCGATCACGTCGTCCACCTCTGCCTGCGCCTTGCGGTATGCGTCGGGGTGCTTGATGAGCTGATAAAAGGCGAAGCTCAGAAGCCCCGAGGTCGTCTCGTGGCCGGCGATGAGGAAGGTGATGAGGTTGTCAATGATGGACGAGTCGCTGAGCTTCTGGCCAGTCTTGGAATCCACGCCATCCAGCATTGCTGACAGCAGATCCTTTCGGCCGGTGGGGTGTTTCCTCCGCGTATCGAGCACTCCCTGAGCCGTCTGCCGCAGAACCTCAATGTCCTGCCAGTACTTGCGGTTCGCCTGCTGGTAGAAGACGGAGGTCAGGGCTGGTCGCATAGCCCGCGAGCCAGACTCGGTCAGGAAATCGCCCATCGCGTTGATGAAGGGGTGGAGCTCGTCATGGTAGTACGAGTTGAAGCGGAAGTTCATGGTGCACAGGGCGAGAATATCCAAGGTCAACCTGGTAAACTCGTCTGTGACCATGATGGGGGCGTCTGATCCGTGGCGCGCCCACTTGAGCGCTAATTGTGATGCGATTTCATGCATCTCGGTGAACATGCCCTGGATCGAGGCCGGTCCAAACGCCGGCATCAGGATTCTGTGGGCGACCCCCCAGTTTGTCTCCTCCTCACGGGCTGTGAAGAGGCCGTCGTGCACGCCATTTCGGATCTCGGCGAGCGCGGCCGCAACGGGTTTCCGGAACCTCTTGTCGTCGCACAGCTCGTGGATGAGCGCCTGCGAGCTCTGTTTCGCGGTCAGCGGATGACGAGACACTCGGGCAATACTCGGAGCAGCATACCACGACAATCGTGGGCCCGGCGGGAAGGTTCAGCCGGTAAATTTCTCCTAGAGTCCAGTAAGTCACCGCTGTCGAGCGGGAGGGGTGGAGATGCTGCTCAAGCGTACCATATTCCTCCGCAAAGTCTTGGAAAGTCCGCAGTGGAAGTTCCTTGTCGATGGCAAGAGCATTCCCCACCAGCGGCAAGCCAGGGGGCCCTGGGATCGGGATCGTCTCTGTCGTCCTGTCTGCCATCTTAGCACCAGAGGTTGCAGATCGAGCTGAGCCTGAACGTGTTGGATTCTTCGACCACTCACCAGCAGTTGCCGTCGCGGCGCGTCGTGTTTTTATATCCATCCAGCCAGGCACGTTTCATCTCGCGGTCCACACGATCCCCTTACCCCTGATGTAATTGCATCCATCGCGCTCCGTAATCAATGCTGATCAGCAGGATCCTCCCGTGAGGCGAAGGGCAACTCGACTTTCCCATCCAGCCAATCCTGGTAATTCGTGACGCAAGCAGCGAGGGCTGAAACGAAACCCGGCGGATGCGCGAGCCGAGCAGGGGCGGCGCCGGGGTTCGGCATCCGGGGCGCCTTGAATCCCGATCCCGGGTCCGCCATCTTCAGTTGACAGCTCGACCAAGCACACAAAGAGTTCCAGAATTCGGACGCCCCGTTGCCCCGTTGCCGTCTGCTGTTGTGTTTGCCCTCACGGCCTTCCAACGCCACGTCATCTTCAGCTTGATCAGACGGATTCACCTTGATGTACACAAATTATGGGGGTGTTAACCTAAGAAATTTGAGGAACATGGGTTGCGAGCTGAGGCCTAGGGTAAGCAGACTTTGGTCAACGGGGCAGTGATGTCCCGAACACATGAAGCTGTTCAGTTCAAAAGCTTCGGTGTTTGGCAAACTTGCACACAATGCGTATCGCCAAGGGGACATTGGCATTATGCGTGGCGGCATTTTAACGCCATTTGGTTGAACCCCCGAACCCCTGAACATATCCGAGATGTGAAACGGAATCCCAGACTAACTATGTGGAACTTAGTCGACCCTCGGGAACATGTTGTGACCTTGTGCAACCTGTTCTTGAATGGGCCAAGGTTGGCGATGGGCTCACGTGTGTTCTTTGGATACTACGAGACGGAGCAGAAAGGCAAGGTTCCTGCACTTGGACTCGAAGTGTCATCACACGCCTCTCAACCCAAGCGAGTCTGAAGAGACACGAGGTGCTGAAGCGACACGGAACCGGGAAAGAGCTCATCTATTGGCACCAAGATCCTCCGAGGACTATCAGCGCTCGGAATGTCTGCAAGATATTTGTCTCGTCCTCTCTGTCTGCTGTCTGGGACCGGACAATCATGCCATTCCCAACATGTGAACCAAGCCATGGGATCCAGTTGTGCCTCGGCCTCGTGAGCCATTCCGAGTCCATGATCAACGTGAAACCTCCCTTTCAGATTTGCCCCCTTTTGACCCGAGTACCGCATTGAACAATGTGTATTGCCAATCTCCGCCCACCACCTTGTCTCCACTACACAACGCTGCGCTAATAATAGTGAGCGTTCCCATCCGCAGTTCGGTACCCAATCATGATGTAGTCCTGCAGGATTGCGGTTCCGTTTCGCAACATCTCTGTCTGAACGGGGGTGCAGGTTAGAAAAATCGCCCACAGGTAGCATTCGGACGCCGAGTGGGTTGGAACGGCGTTTGAGACATTGAACACGGTGCCCGGGCCGTTGGTAGAGTACGCTTGACCGCCGGGACTGGCCGTCGATATCTTGCCTGTCGCGACGTCCGTGTTGAACATGACTCTTCTGAAGATCTGGTACAAGGTTTCAGGTTGGTACCAAGGGGCTAGCCAAAGCCAAATGTTAGCCGCACTATCACATGTTTTTCGCACGGGTCGCTCACCTTCGTGTCCGGCGTCGAGGACACGAGAGAAGGATAGATTGCCATATTGCCGGACGAAGCCGCCCACGTAGGTCTTATTCGTGTGGATCTTGGCATACCCTGCATCGCGAAAGGCGGTGGTAGAGCTGGACTGAATGGCGAGGCTGACCTGCTCTCCTCCGTACCCTATGCGCAGCCGAGGTTAGGCAAAGTCAGGAACGCTTGGGCGGCTTACTTGCAGTTGCATTGATAGTCGCTATCCCCATACACCAGGGCAACCTTGATTCCTTGATCTAGGAGGCTGCCAAGTTTTGCCAGGTTCTTGCCGAGGACAAAGTCTCCGGTCGACATGAATGCTTCCAGGGTCAGCTAGCCTGGGGGGATCATGACGCCCAACAACGTACCGATATTCGCTGCCATCGAAAGACCGGATATGTTGAGCGGAACACCCAGCTCCAGTTGGACGTTTTTGGAGTAGAGAAAGCCGCCGGCATACTTGGGGGGGAACGACCCGGGAACCGTGGCTGTGATGTCGAAGACGTTTCTCTGGATGCCACGATTAGCGACGGCAACATCAACTGACATATGACTGGACAAGCTCACTCCCCGGCTCTCGATGTCTGGCTTTGTCGGCCCCATGCAGTAGTTGTAGGCGTCACTGCAGGCCTTGTTGACCTCCTCGTCATTGCCGAGGCCTGTCGGGTCCTTGGAATCGGCGAGAGCCTGACACGCATTGACCCGAGCGCGGCAAGCGGGGAAGCTGCTGACGGCAGCATTGTACTCGGTTTCGCTGATGACCTGGATCCCATATGTATTGTTGTACGCCATCTGGGCATAGCCGGGCATCTGCGTGAGGATGTCGATGCACCCGTTGACGATGCCGACGGTATCCAGGTGGAGTGCGACGGCGCTGCCGGAGATGGTGCCGTCTGCGATCTTCCGGTTCTGCTCAGTGAAGAAACTGGCAAACGAGGGGCCGTAGTGGCCGCCGTACGACTCGGACCAGATGCTGATCTTGTTGTCCGTGGGCTTGTATTTTGGAAATCTGCGGCGTGCCAAGTCAGCGTGTCAATAACCAGGAAGGAGAAGGATCATGCGCACTGTTTCATCCATATCTGCATGAAATGCCATGCTGCGAGGGCTGCGGTCGCGGTGGTGTTTGCAGTTGATTGAGGGTTCTGGGAAGGGAACGTGCCGAGCAGAAACGTCGAATTCAGCTCAGGGACGGGCGACGCGGGGGAGAGCGGCGTCACCACGAATGGCAACAGCGTCTCATCAACGGTGCCATTGATGAGCGTGTCATAGGAGAACCCGGTCTGGACCGGCTGGTCAAGGTAGAGCATGTTGACGTCGTTCGTCCACGACCACGGATTCAGCACCGTGTGCTTCGAGTCGCGGGTGAAGAAACAGGGACCATTCTCCCCCAACGCGGCCGGAGAAGACGGAGCACCCGGGCCGCCTTGGAGCCACAGAGACAGAGGCGCTTTGTGTGGGTTCTTTCGCGCTTCGAAAAACCAGAAAAAGGTGTGGATGTCGTACGGACGGCCCTCCGCGGGGTTGGCTGGGAGGTTGACATAGCCGCTGTATGACTTGACTCCTGGCGTGGTCTCGCAAATCCGGGTCTCGAGTTCCAGTCAACCAACATCCCCAGACGCAAGTGGTTTCTAGACCAGAAGAAACGCACCTCTTTGTACGACAGTGAAACTCGGGGATCAAGCATGGACGTGGCGCTGCAGTGACGCGCCGTCCCAGAGGCATGCGCGCCAATGGCCGCGAGGCTGGCGAGGAGGAGTTTTGTATAGGACAATGTCATTGTTGAGAAGTGAAGCTGCATCACCAGTTTTGGGATAGGAGTTAGGCGTTCCTTCAGCCCCCTCTTATAGTCCAGTCTCTCACCGTGCCCTCAAAGGGTTCCTGTTGCTGTTCGGCATTGCCGCGAGCTTGGACGGCAGAGATCCAACGGGAGCGCGTGCATGCATGTCCCTCCACTACGACAACGTAGAACCGGGTCTCGGACTTCTCTATTCAGGTCTATTCAGCCTCCTATCCAGTCATTGACTTTGAAATGACAACCCCGATGCCGCTCGGATTTGCGTCTGATTCGGCCTTTGTCTGCAAACGCGTTGTTGAGCGGCCCGGGCCGGCTGGAGCAAGGACCCTGGTCCGCTATTCAGGCCTTCATTTGACGGCCAAGGCTGCGCCGCAATCCTTCACACCGGTTCCATCTGCATGCCTCGCAGAGTCACGTTATCTTTCCGAGAATTCCAGGCGGACGAGACAGGATCGTTCATCCCGGCAATCTTGCGCAAGCGTCTGGACCGACCAGTGGGCCATGGAGCAGAAGAAAGCCCAGCGCACCCTCAAGTTTTACAGCAAGGTGAAGTCGGGATGCCTGACTTGCAAGTGGGTGACGCCCAGGATTCCTGCCCGACGATCAGAGTCCGAGCCGGGCTAATGCACAGAGCAGGAAGCGCAAGCTCAAATGCGACGAAGCGAAACCGCACTGTCGCCGCTGCACCGGCACAGGCCGCAGATGCGAGGGCTACCGTCCCGACAGCCAGAGTCCCCCTGCCCTTGACTCGGCTCTCGCGACGTCGCATTCCGGCCTGTTCAGCTCGACGGCTGAGAGGAGGAGCTTCTTCTACTTCCAATCGCAGGCTTGCCAACCACTGGGCGGCTACTTTAACGCTTCATTCTGGGGTCGGGAGGTGATGCAGGCGGCCATCCATTCTCCACCAGTCCGCCACCTTGTCATCGCCCTCGGCGCTGCATACGAGGGTTTCGAGGCGGGGACACCAGGGCAAGGCACGCGGTTCACCCTGCAGCACTGCAACCGCGCCATCAGCCACCTCGCTGCTCTGTCCACCAAGACTCCCCATGACCCATCGGCTGAGGAGGTGTGCTGCATGCTCACCGCGTCGTTGCTCTTCGTCTACATCGCCAGCATCCGCGGCCAGTTCCAGGAGGCTTTCCAGCATGTGCAGTCAGCGGCAAAGATACTGCAGACTTTCGAACGCTCGCCTCACCGAGATGGAACCAAGACGTCCACCTACCCAGTGGCGATTTCACGTTTGCGGCGGCTCATCGCCTCTGTGTATGGCCAGCTGCGCGCGATGGTGAACGACCTGGCCCTTGACGTGGGCGCCCTCGACTTGCTGGTGTCCGACATGAACCCGGCCACCATTTTCACCTCGGTGCCGGATGCCCACGCGTATGTCGAGCAGCTCTTCCAGAACACATTGGCCTTTCTTCAGCAGACAGGTTTGTACCCGCCGTCGACCCCGGAGCAGCTCGAGGCGGCTGTCGCTCGTCACAAACGGCTCTGTCAAGCACTGGAGAGCAGCGAGAAGGCCGTGGATGTCTTGGCACAGGGTCTCTCAGAGGACGGAGATTGTGCAGCTCGGAAGGGCATTGTGGTCTTGCGTCTTTACCATTTACTGCTTGGCGTTCGGCTGCGCATCGACGTCCTCCAGCCCGAGCAACGAGAGTCTTCATTTGATCAACTAGAAGCGTACCTCGAGCAGATGCTTCGGCATTGCGAATCTCTTGTTCATGGGCAGGACGAAAAGCAGAGCCAGCCGTCATGCTCCTCTGGCCTGGGTTATGTGATGCCGCTGCACATGATCGCCGCCCGATGTCGAAACCCGCAGCTTCGGCGACGCGCCCTGGACCTCTTGTCAAACCATCCACGACGTGAGGGTCTCTGGGATGCTTCTCTCGCAGCGCGGATTGTATCACAGACAATCGAGATAGAGGAACAGTCGGGTGGCTCAGCGGGCTTTGGGGACAAGCATGTCGCAGGGGCGAGACGGGTACTCGAGGTGAAGCTTGAGCTTCAAGGGGACAAAACAGCAGCGCTTCGGTTCATCACTGTCGAAAACTGGAAACAAGGACAGGAGGGAACTCGGCGATCGATAGAATGGTAGTGTCAAGTGTCAGGCCTGTTGGACTGAGAGGGAGGATTTTGGCGAGAGTGAGGAAGTGCGAGCAATGTTGGAGAGGCAGTAGGAAAATTAGATTTAGGAGTCCTAAAAGAATATTATTCATCTCTATCGATCTCACTAGTAACGTTATCTCTTCTACTATTATCGCAGGTTATAGGAACTTGTATAAGGTGCTAGTTCAATTGCTCGGATACCCGAAGTGCCTTTGGTCTCAATTATGATGCCAGCTGGTCAACGCTCATCAGTAGTCCCGCGTCAGATCGCACCCTGATACTAGCTCCGGGTAGGTGGTGCCGTCTGCACACCTGACAAGCTCAAACATGTCGTCGGCATGGGCCTTCCTGATCCAAAACTGACCAAGCGGAGCGCGATAGCCTCTCTTGAAGAACCACACCGTCTCGCCGACCTCGAATGGAAACTGAGAGATGCTCAGTCCTCAAAAGAACTCGAACCTTGGGAGAGGGAAGCTCTGCTTACATCAGTCTCGTTATCCACGTACTCGTATACATAGGCCCGGCGGTCCAGTTCGTGTCCTACCTCCCCCTCCTCCTGCTCCTCCTTATACTTCTCCTCTCATACTGCCCACTGGTCTGAAGTTGTCGGCGAGGTTTGCAACAGCCTGAGCCGTGGTTAGGAATCTCGGGATAATTACCAGTACATCCCCTCCTTTAGGCGCAATCATTCCCTCGGGTTGGTTGAGGTTCTCCGTATCCATTGTGACACGTGGTTTGTATCAGGGATCTCTCACAACAGGCTTCACTTGTCGAGGAAGATGGTTCAGCGCTGCTATTACACGAAGGATCTTGTCTAGGGAAATGGTTCCGATTCGGAGGCTACCACTAACGGTCTGGCTAATGTCTCTACTATACTTGCAAAGCTAGATATAAAGGC
>Ga0247824_10000130_pt1 | contig 30605 bp, 59 predicted proteins | sample 13C_PalmiticAcid_FD_194412 | JGI IMG/M metagenome (GOLD analysis project Ga0247824, IMG submission 194412) | Soil microbial communities from agricultural site in Penn Yan, New York, United States - 13C_PalmiticAcid_Day48 | ecosystem: Environmental > Terrestrial > Soil > Agricultural land...
CCCAGAAGACGGCGTAGATCAGCACGAACGCCGCCCCGGCCAACCCGTAAGCCACCGCATGCACGACGCCGAACCAGTACAGCACAGTGTACATCGCTACCCTCCCACCGTCAGAGATTGATCTTCCAGTGCCGCCTGAGCGCGAAGAGCAACGGAGCATAGGGCTAGCGCTGGATTTGACGGATGTGGTAAATCCGCGTGGAGGCCAGCGTCGAACTTTGCGAGCAAATCCTTGTCGCAATAGGCAACATCAGGCCCAACGCTCGCGTCTGATGATACGCTGCAATCGCCAGCGCTCCACCACCAGCCTTTCGGCACGGTCAAGATGGCGGCATCGAGAAATTCAGTAGGACACTTATGCGGAGTCGGCAGGTCCAGTGCAATGCTGATGTCCAGCCCAAGGTCGCCATCCGGCCCTTCGGCCTTCTCGCACCGCTCAGCGAGTTCCAGAAGTTTGCTCACGCCGCCAGTTCCTTTTCCCGATGGGTGACGCGGAACAGACGAAGCCGGGTTCCTCGCTCAGCCATTTCGGCCATGCGGGCACGCGCACGAGCTTCATCACCGCAAGCAAGGACATCGCGTCCTGACAGCGATCTGAGAACGTACTCGGTCTGCATCATCAAGTCTCCATTTGGGGGCAGTCCTTGGTCACCCGATTAGACTGCCCCCGGGATGGCCCGCGCGATGGGAGGGGACGCGGGCGGGAAGGTTATGCGTCAGCCCGCGCTGCGACTTGGCAATCCACTGCGGTCTGAAGCATCTTTGCCCAGCTCTGCGGATTACCGCGCTGCAATTTGCTCTCGGTCGCAACGTCGCGCAGGAACTCGGCGAGTGATAGCATCTCCGAATAACGGAGGTCGCCGATGCTCTTGAAAATGGCCTCTTGCTTGGCTTCTCGACTCATAGGGATTTCCTTGACTAGCTGTTCCGGTTTCAGGACGGGGTTGGCGGGGGCGGCCTTCGCACCAGATACAATGTGCGCTCGCTCTGCCCCGAGCCCGCGGATTTCCCGTCTCAGGAGCGCGATATGATTAGGCAGTGCGCGGGCATCGCTCGGCGTATTGGCGACGACCACGATGCGGCTTTCACCATTGAAATGCAGCACGACCTTAGAGTGCTTGCCTCCGTCCTCTTCGGTCATCGTGACGCCGGGCCAGCTTTCAAGCTCCCGAATAGTGGCGGCGTGGAATTCCTTGTTCACCGCTCGGTGCCCTGTCCAGCAGCCTTGCGGCGCGCAGCAGAAGCGACAGATGCAGCGGTTCCCTTGGCAAGCCCTCGGGTATGCCGGTCCAGCTTGTCCCTCAGGGCTGCAAGCTCACTCGTCTTCACAATCGAATATCCGAACAGCATTGTAGCTCTCCTATCGAAGGTTCATGGCGGCGCGCTCGTCCGCTCGGGTGGTGCGCCACGCCTCGAAACGCAGGCGCTTGGCCTCCGCGCGGGCGCGGAGGGTTTCCGCCTCAAGGGCGGCGTTCTGCCAGTCAGTGCAGGCCAGCTCGTAAACCGGGTCAGCCTCGGCCATCTGCTCGCTCGCGCCAGCAGCGTTGCCAGCGTCCTTGTACTTGACGAACAGGATCGCCCTGGTGCGCTTGCGGCGCAGATCCATCGCCTCGGCGTCGATCTTTGCTCGACCGGCGGCGACGAAAAGCTCCTCCGCTTCTTGAATGGCGCGTTCGATGTCAGCCATTGCGCTGCTCCCATGCTCGCCCCATCGGGGTTGATAGCCATTCCAGCCAGTAGGCGGTCGTCACGTCGCGCCCGTCGAAGCCGTACTTCAACTGGAACTTGGGCCAGCCCAGCACATCGGTTTGCTCGGCATGGGCGCCGTCGCACATCGGCATCGAAGCCTGATCGCTGACCTTGGTCGCGATGCCCTTGTTCCCGAACGGATCGAAATGACACGCACGCACCTTACCGGCGCACTGGTGGCGGGCTCCGTGGATCGTCGTCAGGAAGCATGGCCGCCCGCGAAGCCATTTCAGGAACGGCTCGCAACGCTTCCACGCATCTGCACGATGCGAGTTCTGCCTACGCGGCTTGAAGGCGGACGGCTTGAGCATCAGAACGGCACGTCGTCGTCAAGGTCTTGGCGGTGGCCGCTCTGTTGCGGCTCCTCACGACGGTCCTGCTGCTGCGCCTCGTGCGGCCATTCCACGTCAATGACGCGAACGTCATATTGCGGCTTACCCTGATACTCACCGATGGTGAGCTGACCAGCCACGGTGACCTTCATCCCCTTGCGGAGATAGCGGCTCACCGTCTCGGCGCGCTTGCCGAATACGGCGCAGCGGAACCACTCGCTCTTGGCGTCCCGATCGAAACCTTGCTTCACGGCGACAGAGAAGTTGCACACCTGATCGCCGCCGCTCAGCGACTTCAGCTCAGGGTCGCGGCCCAGGTTTCCTGTGATGGTCAATAGCTGCACGGTTAGGCTGCCTTCTGTTCGGGTTGGGGGAGGCGCTTTCGAAGGTGCTCGCTGGCGTCCTCGAACTGCGGAACGGTCATCTCTTTGAGGGAGGCGATCTTGTAATGCTCGCACATGACAACGGCATCGGAGCCGGTCCTCGCGATCAGGTCGGCGATGAGCGCCCATTGGCCGTCATCGATCACGGCGGCGGGCATGGCGTCCACGGCCTTTCCGGCGATACGATCAAGCTCGCGTTGGCCCTCGGCGGTCCACTTCGACCATTTCCCGTTGTAGAGTTCACAGCGAACCCAAGGGGTCTTCATGTCGTAGAGGTAACGGCCGATGCCCCACTTGACGGCGGCGCGCTTGAAAGCGTCGGAGATGCCACCCTTGTCGCCCTCGACATCGGTCTTTCCCGCACCATCCGACTTGGATACCCAGCCATCCTCCGTGCGGATGCGGATCGTGCAGATGACGCGGCCCAGCGGGGTTTCGACATAGCTGTCTTCCCACCCATCGGGGCCGCACACCTCGTCGAGACGGTTCATCACGTCCCGGGCATCGATATATGCGAGCGCCATAGCCTTGGGGGCGTTCGGGTCACGATTGCTGACCGCCTGCGCGCGCCAGCTAATCGCCTTGGGCGGGAACGGGGCGGAGAGTTTGGCAAACACGGTCACGCTGCCCTCCGGTCTTCTCGAATGTTGAAGCCCGGAATATTGCGCGCGCCGGTATGAACGTCGGTGCGGGCCTGAGCGAGAAGCCACAGCTTCAGGGCGTCTGGCTGGGTCGCCATGTAATGGCGTAGCGCAGCCTTGGCATCGATCAGTTCCGGTTCGTAGTAGGTACGCAGGCCAATGGCGCGTCCCTCGCCGGACGCTTGAGGGCGCGCCTTCTCCGCTCGGCTGGCAACGCGATCGGCGCGCTTGGCGTCGGCGAGCAAGGTTTCAGCCTCCTCGCGTGCGGCAAGGTTCGCGGGGTCGGCGAGCTTATCTCGTGCCTCTGTGGCCCGCGCATCCGCTGCCAGGCGCGCCAATCGAGCCTCCTCGGCACGCTCCGCCTCGATCTGACGCAGCCACGGCGAAAGGGCTGAGCGACATGCTTCAACGCCTCGATCGCACTTGTCGAGCAGTGGCTTGTACTTGACTTGGACGGCCTTGGCGGCTTCGTCGTGCGGCCGCTTCTCCTCCGCGCGAAAGCTGTCTGCATCGCGACGGGCCTTGCGCAGCTTGTCCATCAAGTCCGCGACGGCATCGGCCTGCCCTTGGTTGGCAATCGCCTCCCCGTCGAGAAAGCCTTTGGCCTCGTCGTACAGGTCGTCGATATGGAGGCCGATCGCCTCGTGGGATGGCGGATTATTGTGACCGATCTCGGTCATGCCACGCGCTTTCGATTGACGTTGCACGCGCCGGGAGCCTTGGCCTTCGCCAAAGCGTCACCAACGGACTGGGCCACGCCGATGCGTCCATCCATCAGCAAGACAGCGTAGAAGCACGACAGGCGCTCGACCTTCTTGATGCCCTCACGCTCAAAAATGGCGGTCAGATTCACGTCGGTGATCGCGTCCAATTCCTTGGAGCAAGCGCGGATCGGCGTTACAGCGTTCATGCTTCAGCTCCGGGGTTGGAATTGGATGCGAACGTGTCGATCAGGCTCCAGATCGAAGCCACGACAGCCGCCACGAAAATGAGGTACTGAAGGTTAGCCATGGGGCTTCTCCGCTCGGGAGATGGCGGCGTCGGCTGCCGCCTCAGCGTCGATCCACTCGTCTGGATCGAACGTGTCGTGCGCGCGCTTGAGGGCCTTCAGCGCTTCCAGTAGATCAGTGTTCACGGATTCGGCGCGCTGGTTCCAGCAGCTGACGAGGTTTTCCTTACGCCCGAACTCAACATGACTGGACGCTTGGCAGCCGGTGCACACAATAACGTCGCCACCGGCGTTGTTCGGCTCGTCATCACCGATGGTAAAGCGCGTGGCCTCCGCCCCACAGAACGGGCATGGCTTAAGCTCACTCATGACCCGCATCCTTGATATCGGTGGGTCGCGGCCCAGTCGGCCCGACAAGCGTTTCCAGAGCGGCGCGAAAACGGTCTTCGCGATGTCGCGCTGCCATGCCGAGGTGATGCGTCAGGACCGGCGCCAGGAGGCGGACCAGCTCGTTGACTGCCATTTCCTTCGGGGTCATGTCACGCATTGGACACCTCCTTGACGCGCGTTCTCCCGATCTCGGGCAAGCGCATGTTTGTTTCTGTGAACTTCACTGATTCGAGCAGGCGGGAGAGGCGGTCACAGCCTCCGCGCACTTGGGGGAGGGCGGTCATGGCGCCCAACTCCCGTCTGCAAGCCACCCGTCCGGAATGGTCTCGTCACTCGGCGGCAAGTCCCAAGTCGAGCCGTCTCCATGATCGACGCACCCGGTGTCGGGTTCGCCTTCGATGCAGGTACAGGTCCGCATCGGTCCGTGCGGGGCCGTGCAGATGCAGGCCACCGAGAAAATCGTGTGCGCCTCGTCGCCGCCAGTCTCGACCGAGCCGGTACCGAAGCAATACTCGCAGTCCGGATCAGGTTCGACCTCGATCCAGTCTGACACGCTCTTGGGATTGGAGATTGTGGTCATGCGCCGGACCCTTCGGTTCCGGCCCTGCGGGCTTCAATCGCTGACGCGGGGACGACATAGCGCCAGCCCCCGCCCCAACGCTCGTTCAGACGCTGAAAGCGTGTCGCGCTGCGCTCAACGCGGTCAGTCAGCAGCAAGGTCGCGGTGCGCGTCTCTCGGTCGTGGCGAGCTTCGTCGGTGTCGTGGATTTCGCCGTCGAACCAGCAGCGGTTCAGCCCGAAGTCGAACCCGGCGACCAATTCCGGCCCGCTGGTGAAGCCTTCGATGATGACATGATCGACGCGGTGCCCGAGCAGCTGACCGCTGCTAACGCATGCAATGTTGGAGACGGCGGCGTATTCCTCGAACCGCTCGTACTCGTTTTCGATGCGGTAGAGGCCGAACCTGGGATCGCTGTAAACGATGTTATGATCAGCCTCACTGGGCATTGCGCGCTCGGCCGCGATGTCGGAAAAGACGTCGATATCCTTAGGCTCCACGCCGAGCAGATAGTCGCGAACCGCACCGCCAGCGATGACGGAACCGACCGGCATGACGGCGAGGATCGCGCGCCACAGATCAGGCCCGTTTGCGCTAGGGATGAGCGCCTCTGGCTGAGACTGCGCAGCAGGCTCAGGGCGAAGCCCGCCAGCCCGGTCGCCGGAAGGCGAAGCGCCCTGATCCCGGCTCATTCCCCACCCCCACAGGTGTATTCACCTTGTCCTTGGATGCGAGAGAGGACGCCTTGAACGTCATTGCGGAATTGGCGGACAACGTTGTTGTGCCGTTCCGCAACCTTGTCGTGTTCGCGCCATTCCGCGTCGATTTCCGACTGCGCAGCATTGATAACAGCGTTCACCCGCTTTAGCAGGGAAACCAGCTCATCCCTCTCAGCTAATAGCTGAGCAGTAGATGCTTCACGGTGGGCGGCGAAGGCTTGGACGGTGGGATGATCGTCATGCCGACCGCCTAAAATCCTTGCCGCAGATTGCGCGGGATAGACCAATTGGCCAGCCACCACGCGATCAGCCTGGATCACCTTAGCCATGATCCTTACCTTTCATCGATTGGGGAGGGGCTTCACCGCGGGCTTTGGCGATAGCGGCGCGTGCAATGGCGCCATCGGTCGAGTTAGGCCCGCAGCGCTTCACGACTAGGTAAAGCGCCTCATACAGTTTAGGCGCAGCAGCGATCAGGTGGGCGTTGGCGTTGAGCTTGTCGTCGTCGCATGAGTTCGGCCAGTTCATATCGATTACGGCGGCGGCGAACCCGGCATGCGTTGGGCTTTCGACCACCACCCATTGGCTGGCGATCTGGCCGTTGTCGGCATCCCCACCGTTGACGGTGATGTCGAGATCGCTGTCATCGTCGGTGATGATCGACCACGGCCCCGGCGTTGCTTTGAGATCACCCACGACGGTTCTCCTCGATCATCAGGCGAGCGCGTTCAGCAGCTCCACCGTTCATGTCTGCCTTGAATTGAGCATGTGCTTTCAGGAGGCTCTGGCGGTATGGCTCCATGGCCACGTCTGCGAGCATCCTGCTGAAGCGCTCACAGCCTCCGGGGATGTGGGGGAGGTCGGTCATGCGTCACCTGCGAGAGGTTGGGCGTCTCCACCTGCGGTGGCCGCGCTTTCGTCCTGCGGATCGAGCCGCTGTGGCGTCTCGCCGCTTCGCGCTTCAATCGCTGACGCTAGAGCAGCGAGATACCGAGCTGTCAGGGATAGGGCCTCGGCGGCGTCAAAGTGGCCCCGATAGTAGCGATAGACTAGACTGCTAACGGATGGCTCCGGGCCAGCTTCGGAATATTCCGGCAACTGAGGCTCTATGCCGAACCACGCGCTAGGGATGGAAGCCGGGACGGGCGAGACCGCTTGCGGGCTCGACGCCGAAGGCGCGACAGCCCGGTCGCCGAAAGGCGAAGCGCCATTATCCATGGCCCACCTCCCCACATCTATATTCACCTTGAATACGGGTGAGGGTTTCAAAGGCGTCGGAGATTTCCTGCGGATACTTGAAGTTCGTGAAGCCGCCTTCGTCGTCGGCCCACTTCGCGCCGCACTGGTCGCAAATTGTCCAGATGTTGCCGCCGCGGTACGTCTCTTCGTGGAAGCAGATGTTGCGCTCGTAGTGATCCAGCGCAGCCCGCAAGGATCGAGCCAGCACAGCCAAGTCAGCTTCTAGCTTTTCAGTAGATGCTTCACGGAACTTGGTGATGGTCTCGACGAGCAAGCAGTTGTCCGCCTCGCCCGTCTCGATCTCGACAGCGGTGAAGTTGTGCTCGAAGTAGCGGGCGCACGCTCCAGCGCGCTCACGATCCGCCTGAATAACCGTAGCCATTATTCCAGCACTCCCTTGGTCAAAGACCGAGGCGCGGCGATCAGGGCATAGGCCCGAGCCACAGCGCGATCATGATGAGCTTTCATTCCGGGCTGACCGGCGATGCGTCCCGCGACCACCAGTCCAAGACCTTCGGCCTCGTAATCCGCCATCGTCCAATCGGACTTGTCCGTGACGTAGGGATCGAGTGTGTCGAGCTTCGACATGGGATCAGGACTCCCCGCCGATGTAGCGCTGGACAGCCAGACCGAGTTCGGTAGGATGCTGCACACAGGCAAACATGTTGCGGCCGAACCCGAGCGCCATCGGGCTGTCAGCGAGACCCTTCGCATGAAGGCTGTTGCGAGCCTTGGTCAGGGAGCCGTCGTAGTTGCCCTTGCCGTCCTCACGAAGCTGGCGCAACACGCGCGCCTCAGTGGGCGACAGCTTGCGGGCAATCTCGATTACGTCCCAATCGGTCTGTTCGATCGACATTACGTGATCCTTTGGAGAAGCTGACTTCATCCTCGGGGTCAGGCAGGGGAGGGGCGCCTGACCCTCTGGGGAGGTCAGGCGACTAAGGTTGCCGGGTCCGCAACTCGCTCGCGCAGGTCGCCGGGCTCGATCTCGTGATCCACGTAGTCCCACGATCCGCCCCACCACGTAGCGGCATACCAACGTGTGCCGTCTCCGGGCACGCGGCGATCGAGCTTTACGAGGTCGCCTTCGTATTCGGTGAAGACCTGACCGGGGGCCAGCTCATCGCGGCGCTCGTACCAATCGATCTGCATGACATTCTCCCATCATACCGGCCCACTGTGGGCGGCTGATGGGCACTGTATAATCACATTCAAATGTGGTTCGCAAGCACTAAATCACACCAGCATGTGTTTTTCGTGCGCTACGGTGTGATTCGGGGAGGGGCCTATGCGGCTACTAATGATAGTGACAGGGGCGCTGGCGCTCGCGGGGTGCGAAACGCCCGTGGACACGGCTCGGCGAGCGGATGACAGGGCAGTAGATGCCCTTAACGAGGCAGGCCGCCTAAAGGACAAAGTTGCCGAGCTGGAGGCGGAAGTCGCCAACCTGAAAAGCGATCTTGAATCCTCCGACCGCTATCTCAAGGCGGTGGCGGCATCTTTGGATGAGGCGCGGGGAAACCACACGGCGCTGCGTAAAACGTTTAACGATAACGTTGATATTGGAAACCGCCGCGACAAAGCGCAGGAGCAGGACATAAACTGGTTGATGGCTCGTAACGGTGTCTACCGCTAGCGCTAGACCAGCCTAGGACGGTATCCGCCTAGCACGATCCCCTTCACCTCCACTTCGCGAATTCCCTCGCCGGGCTCGTCGAGATCGATAGGGGCCTGGTGAGCTGGATCCGTTGACTTCGGCAACAGCCACCTCCGGCCGTTCATGACGCGAAGCTCCTTGACGGTTGCTTCGATGCTGTCGTCGTGCCGGTGAGCATAGACGATGACATGATCGCCGTCTTGCATTGGGCGGGCATCAAGCACGTCAACCCACACCACGACGGACCCATCCGGGTATTCAAGGTTCATCGACGGGCCGCGGACTTCTAGGGCTTTCGCGACGCGCCGGAATCGATCGGGCACAGGCACATCAACCGAATACCACAGCGATTGATCCCATTGAACAGCTTCGCGAAAAACTCCCGCTTCTACATGGCCGGCGACCCATAGCGAGGACGGGCCGGGTGGTTCTGGCTTGTCCCCGCTCAAGCGCCAAACCGGAACCTGCTGCGTTCGGGCAAGCTTGGCATAGGTGGTGTGGTCCAAGGCGTCAGAATGGCCGTTGAGGAAGTTGTAGAGCGAGTTGGCCGCGACGCCTGATTGCTTAGCCCATGGCCCCGGCTTGAGCCCTTTTTCGGACATGAACTTGCGAAGTATCTCGCGGCGATCTTCCGGGGTGCGGGCCATACGAGCGCGCCTAGCAGGTACAAACCCCATGCTGATGTGATTTGTCGCTTGAAAAACACATTCAGATGTGGTTTCTAGCCGGTCATGGTTATCAGCACCATCGAGCGCATCCGCGACCATCTCAAGAGCCCGGGCGTTACCAAGAAAGGTCTCGCCGAGAAGGCCGGGCTTCACCCGAACACTTTGCAGGGCATCGAGGACACGGGGTGGAACCCCAGCGCCGCGACGCTGATCGCCCTCGAACGTCACTTGCCGCCGGTCCCGACGGATGCCGCAGCATGATCCCCGCCGCGATCATCGTTCTCGCGGTCGCCTATGCCGTGCTGGTCGCGCTGGTGATGACAGGGCGTGCGCCTGAAGTGGGTACTAGATCCACTGATGGGGCTACTAGCCATCTCGCCGCGGCTGAGTGGCGCCATGCTCTGGAAAGGCTTCAAGAAGGTTCGCCCAGAACGTCTCCAGTTCGTGGAGAGCGGCGTGGCTGACCACTTCGTTTCCCGGTGCTCGATCCACGGCTCGATCCCAGCCTTTGAGGCTGCTGCGCGACCAGTCCTTGGCGTATCCAGCTGGGTCGGATTGCTGCCTGCATACCCGGTGAACGATATCCGCCAGAAGATACCTGATCGCCGCGTGTTCGCCGATAGCCTGAGCGCGTGCCTCGTCCGCCATTTCGAATCCCTCCCGTCTGTTCCTCGCACTTCGGACGGTAAGGGCGCGCGCCACGGGGAGTCCATCCCTGCTGGCGCGCGTGAAACAGCGGCGGTCAAATCTGCTCATCCTTCCAGCACTGGTCGCACAGGTGGCCGCCTTGGGTTGGATTGCCGCACCGGCACACGCCTGACTGCTGGATCCGGAACAGGCTGCACAGCCACTCAAGGAGCTTCGTCCACATGACGGCCCTCCACTTCCTGATCGCTGGCTGTGCGTGGTTCGTGGTCGTCATTCTCGCCACTGCTGCTGGCTTCCGCTGGCACGCCATAAAGCCGACCGGCGAGCGTCAAAGCCAAGCACTGCCAAGCGACAGTGCCCAGAAGACGCGGGTCAGGCCGGATCAAATCATCGTTCATCACAGGAGCGCATCTAAATGACGCACCGCAACAATGTCTGTCCTCCCGAGCCGCTCTCAAAGGACAAGTTTAAGCGGCTGCTCTCGATCGCATGGGGCCGGGTAGGGCCGTCGATGGGCCTCGCCACCATGGCCGGCAAGATGGACTTGAGCGACCCTAAGACGATCAGCCGCGCCATTGCCACGGACAATCTTCCCGAAGCGCATACGGTCCTGAACTCGCTTTGCGCCGACGAAACCGCGCTTCGGGAAGTCTTGGCATACTACGGGTTCGAGATTTGCCGCTCGCACCCTGACGCCGCCAACGACCTAATGACACTTTCCGGTCTTTGCGATGTCGCAGCCGAGCTGTCCGAAGCGCTCAAGGATGGGAAGCGCATCCATTCCGAAACGCTCCGTGTCGCCGACAAGCTGCGGCCTCACATGCCCTCGCTGGTCGCCTTCCTCAAGGAAGCTGATGAACTGCGAGGTGCAGCATGAGCGCGCCATTTGCTCCGGGGGATGTGGTCGTCTGTGTGGATGCGTCGCCAGCACGCATAGCAATGTCGGACAAAGGCAAGCAGTTGGTCGCTCGCTACTGCAAAGTCGACGCTGTTTATCGCGTCGAAGCGGTAAGGTTGTCCTTGGGGCGACGCCCCGGCAAGCTCTGCCTTAAGTTCGTCGGGATCGATAGCGAACCCTACGCGGGGTTCTCCGCAAGTCGCTTCCGCAAGATCGACGACGAAGTATCCGAGGATTTCCGCCAGCAGCTCAAGTCCCTCTCCAAACCAAAGGAGAGGGTATGACCGATCGCGAAATCAATCTGCACTGCGCCCGCGTGTATCTGCGTGAAGCCCGAGTGCGGCGCAGTTCGCACCCGCAATTCTCCGCGACCTTGATCCAATGGGCAGGCAACGCGCGCCGCCGTGCGATGGCTGAACGCCCGGCGCAGGGTGATTTGTTCGGAGCGCGGACATGATCCAGATCTACGCCCCGAGCATCGTCCTCCGCGACCTCAAGGGCCGCGCCATCGCCATTCAGCCGCTCAAGCCCGTGGAAGCCCCCGGATGCCCGCGCTGGAACCGCATGCGCAGGTCAGTGGAGCGTGCAGCATGATCGCCTCCCTCATCAACTGGTACCGACGCCACATCCACCGTCACCCCGCAGCAACAACGCGCCGGGTAGAGGCAGACCGTGCACGCGAAGCCCGTCTCCGCAAGGACAGCGAGCAACGCACACGCTGCCTGATGCTCGCCCAAGCCCTCGCACGCCAGCGCCAGGAGAGCATGGGGTGAACCACTTTCGGCGCAATAAATACGGCGCGCGTAAGTCGCACTGCTCAATCGGTCACGAGCATGACAGCGCTCGGGAAGCGAAGCGGTGCAATGAACTGCGCGTCCTAGAGCGTGCGGGCGAGATCGTGAATTTCAGCCATCAGCATCAGTTCTGGTTCGTCATCGATGGCGAGCAACTGAAGCACAAGAACGGACGGCGCGCGGGATTCAAGGTCGATTTCTTCTACACCGAAGCCAACACCCTCAAGGACATCGCAGAGGACAGCAAGGGCTACACGGTGCGCGACTATCCGCTGCGCTCAGCCCTGTTCCGCGCGCTCTTCCCTGAGATCGAACTGAGGGAGGTTTGAGCATGTCGGTCGTCTCTATCGAGGGGGCAAGCGTATGACGCCCCGCGTCGAGCGATACGCTGCGGAAGCGGCTGCGAAGTTTTCCACGGCGCCGGAGCGGTTCCTGCCAGCCTACGCGCTGGAGCGCGGAGATGCAGCCGCGCGCGCTGCCCGACGGGAAGTGATGTGCCGCCTTCGTGCAGACGGCTTCACGCTGAAGCAGATCGGCGGGTGGCTCCGAGTGGATCACACCACAGTCATTTACTGGACTTCGCCGGGGCGGAAGGGCCGCGCTCCGAGAACCGCGAAGGCGTTCCCTGCACCGGAACGCGGCCCGACCATCTGACAAGGAGCAATATACAATGACTGCACTACTGAAAAAAGTGGATGTGCCGATCGGCACCCCGGCGTGGTTCATGCACGAGGTCGAGACGGCTCAGTCAGAGCCACGCATGCACATCGTGCAGCTCTCGCCTACTCTGGCCAAGACCATTCTCGACCTGAACCCGAACAACCGTTCAGTCCGCAACACAAAGGTCATCCAATATGCCTCGGACATGGCAGCGGGGAAATGGGCGCTCAATGGCGAGCCTGTCATTATTGCCAAGGACGGCAAGCTCAACGATGGACAGCACCGCTGCCTCGCCGTGATCGACAGCAACGCCACCGTCCCGGTGATGATGCTGTTCGGGATTGATCGGGACACTCGTCTGACGGTGGACCAGGGTGTTGTGCGGGGCGCAGCGGACTTTCTCGGCATGGAAGGTGTGGCCAACCACGCACTCGTGGCGGCAATCGCGCGGATGGCCATCGCCTACGAGCATGATCACTTCACCAACCTGAATTTCGCAAATTACGTTACCAGCACGGTTATTCGGGAGCGCGTCGCCAAGGATGCGTTGCTGGCCGACGCCGCGACTTTCGGCCACACTAACTATCATTATTCCAAGCGGTTCGCTGCGGCGAGCATCATCGGCTTCGCGTATTATGTGTTGACCAAAATCAACCGCGACGAAGCGCGTGTCTTCCTTGAGCGCGTCTGCCGGGGAGATGGCTTAAAGATCGGCGACCCCGCGCACACGCTGCGCGAGAAGCTCCTTGAGGGACGGATGCCTCGTGACCGCAAGATCGCGATGATCTTCAAGGCGTGGAATTACCATCGACGCGGCATGAAGGTTCGGGCCAACAACCTGTCCTCGACGCTGCCTTTTCCGGCGCTTGTCTGATGCAACAGCACAGCATTCGCGTCGATGACATCGTGATCGGGGAGCGTCACCGCACGCTCTCCGATGACGCCGTTGGGCGCCTGTCAGCATCGCTGAGGGAGATCGGGCTCCGGCAGCCGATCAGCGTCCGCATAGTGGAAGAGATGGTCGTCGACGGAGACCTGACCGCCGGTGTCCCTGTGCTCGTGGCTGGCGCTCACCGCCTCGCTGCTGCAAAGCTGCTGGGTTGGTCGCACATCGACTGCATAGAGGTCGATGACGACGAAATCCAAGCCGAGCTTTGGGAGATCGCCGAGAACCTCCATCGCCTAGATCTCACCAAGGAACAGCGTGACGAGCATATCCGCCGCTATGCCGAGTTGCTTGAGGCAAGAAAGGTGACCGAAATTCAGGTGCCGCAAAATGCTGCACCTGAAATCGGGTATGGCAAGCCACCGCCGCAAACTAAGGGGACGGCCCGCCAAATCGCGGACGAAACTGGCCTGAGCGTCGACACGGTGAGGCGAGCGCTCAACCCGAAGCCTGTGATGCTCAAGTCAGCGATTGAGCCGGAGACGGAGCAGGAGGCCATTCTGCGCGAGGCGAACGCGATCGTGTCAGCGTGGAACCGCGCGCGTCAGGAAGCTCGCGATCTCGCCCTTGAGCAGATCGACAGTCCTGTGTTCGACAGGAGCCGAGCCGCGTAATGGGCCTCAACGCCGCAGCCCTCCGCCTTCTCGCTGAGAAAGGCTTGACCGCAGCCGATATCGTTGAGCTGGCGGAGGCGCTTGAGGTTCGCAAAGACCCCGGCGCCGCTGAGCGCATGCGGCGGCACCGCGCAAAGAAGGCGGGCGAGCGTAACGGCGTTACGCGTAACGTTACGGCGAACACCCCCCTTAATGATAATATATCTAATCCCCCCGTTGAACCTGATGAAGCTAACGCTTCATCGCCCCCTTTGCATATTCGAGTTTTGGAAGCTTGGAACGAAATGGCTGCGGCGAACGGGCTGCGGACATCCCGGAAGCTGAACCAGACCCGGCTCAAGCACCTTGCGGCGAGGGTCAAGCAGCACGGCGAGGAGGGGGTTTTCGACGCAATCCGGGCCGTGGCGCTGAGCGACTGGCACTGCGGACGGAAAGCCGGCAGCGACTGGAAAGCAAATCTTGGCTGGTTGCTGGAAAGCCCCGAGAAGTTCGATCGGCTGCTTGAGATCGGCGACGAGGCCAAATCGGTGCCTGCCAAGCCCGCTGCGAACATCGATCAGGCCGCCTACCTCGCTAGCCTCGCCGCTGGCGACAAGCCCTGGCTGAACTCGACGCCCCGCGCTGAGCCTGCCCGGAACAACGGACCCCCGCGACCCATCGGCCAGCTCGTGGCCGGAATAGCGGGCAGCGTCCAACATTGACCGGAGACCCAGCATGACCCTCCCCAAAGAAACACCCATGATCGAGAGATGCGCGTTGGGTGCACACCATCATTGGGGCGCGTGGGGGCAGTTTATCCCAGTTTGGCCGGAACCTAGCCAGATATGGGCCACTTATGGCGTAACGCCGACAAGCTCTGGCGTCGAAGCTTATCGATGGCGGCGATGCGAATGTGGCGCGATGGAGCGCGAGGCACACAGCAATGGCGGGCGCAGACTCTTCAGTCGCGAGGAGGCCGCATGACCCAGACCATGATCGAAGTGTGCGCGAAGGCGCTGTACGAAGAAGATGATCCTTGGTCCGTGGCATGGAAGTGGCCAAACTTGGATCCGCAATGCGGAGGATCGGCCGATACATATCGCCGCCTCGCCCGCGCTGTCCTGACAGCCCTCCTAGAGCCTACGCCGGGGATGGTGGCGCGTGGAGTTCGCTACGCAATGAACGTGCGGATCGGAAGCCCGGAAGACCCCCACTGGCCGGATTACATCCACAATATGTTTCGAGCCATGATCCAGACAGCCCTTACCGAAGGAGAAAGGCATGGCTGAGCGAACCGTCATCATCGCCAACGACGAACGCATCTGGAAGACCAGCGGGCGGCTTCGCCTCACCTTGGCGCTCGGCGTCTTCCAAATCGCAATGTCGCTCGCCTCAGTCATTTACGGCGACGTGGAGCAGTGGAACGGCATGACGCTTGGGTGTGTAGCTGGTGCTGCGCTTATCCTCGCGACGGTCACGTACCTGCGCTGCCGCGTCCAGTGGAGGGGATGGTAATGGCACGCGGACGCCCCCCCCTGACGCGCGCTCGCGTGCTGACCTACTGGCGCAAGCATGGCCCGTGTCCGATTATGCAGATCGTCCGTGCCACTGGCGCCGAGCGTCGTCATGTCCAGCGGATCGTGCGTGCCGCAGAAAATGCGGGCCACATGAATTTTGCCGCATCCCCAGCCTGATTCCTGACGTGTATTTGGTACGGCGCTATGGTCGCCGTCCAACCAAATCAAAATGGTGAGAAAAAGGACACCCGCATCAAGCCGGGTGAGGTGCGCAATCCTGCTGGTCGTCCCAAGGGCGCGCGCTCCAAGCTCGGAGAGGCCTTTCTCAAAGAGCTGGTAGCTGACTTCGAGCAGCATGGCGCGCAAGCGATTGTGACCGTCCGCGAAAACAAGCCGGACCAGTACCTGAAGGTAATCGCGTCGATCCTCCCGAAGGAAATCGACATTGGCGAGAACATGGCCAGCGCGCTCAAGCAGAGCCGCGACGCTGCGACCGAGGCGTTCTTCCGCGCCATGAGCGAGGAGGCGTTGCATTGAAGCGCTTTCCGACCTTCTTAGCGGTGTCCGAGGGATACCCACTACCGGTTGACCCTGTGACCAAAGCGCCGTGGTGGCGCATCAATATCCAAGCGATAGAAATATTGCCGGGGTATCAGCGCTTTGAAGCGGATACGCCGATGGATCGGCTCATCCCGGTACTAAGGTGGTTGCTACACGGGGGGATCCCCGGATGAGCGCCGCGCACGCTCTCACAGCTGAGGACTTCGCGTTCTCACGTCTTATCGCCTACGCCGCCTACCAGTGGCCAGCGTACATGGACGCGCACCATCATCGCCTGATCGCGCGCCATCTCGAAATGGTCGAGCGAGGCGAAATCACGCGCCTGATGATCACCATGCCGCCGCGGCACGGCAAGAGCATGCTGGCGAGCGAGTTCTTCCCGGCTTGGTATATGGGCCGTAACCCGGACCACTATGTCGTGACCGCGACCTACGCGCAGGAGTTGGCCGACGACTTCGGGCGCAAGGTCAAGAACCAGATCGAAGACCCGGCCTATCAGGCGATCTTCCCGGGCGTCGGCCTCGCAGACGACAGCAAGTCCGCCAAGCGCTTCCACATCGAGGGGGCGACTGGTGGGATCGAACACGCCACCACGCAGCGAGGGGCGTTCTATGCCGTCGGCGTCGGCGGCCCGCTTACCGGACGCGGCGCACACCTTCTGCTGATTGATGATCCTGTAAAGAACCGGGAAGACGCAGAATCCGAGGTCATCCGCAAGAAGACCAAGGACTGGTACACCAGCACTGCATACACCCGGCTGATGCCCGGCGGGCGCATCGTCATCATCCAGACGCGCTGGCATGAAGACGACCTGAGTGGGTGGCTTCAAGCTGAGCATGGTCACGAAGATTGGGCCGTTCTCAACCTTCCGGCGATCAGCAAGACCGGGGATGCGCTCTGGCCGGAGCAGTACCCGATCGATGCCTTGGAGCGGATCAAGCGCGCGCTTCCTTCTCGAGATTGGTCCGCGCTCTACCAGCAGGAGCCGTCTCCTGAGACGGGCGACTATTTCAAGCGCGAATGGATCATTCCCGTTGACGTGATCCCGCCCAAAGAGTCGATGGCGATCTACGGTGGCTCGGACTACGCGGTCACCGCTGACGGAGGCGACTACACCGTCCATGCCGTGGTTGGCATCGCATCCGATGGGCGCATGTACCTGCTCGACCTGTGGCGTCAGCAGGCTTCCTCGGACGTGTGGGTCGACGCTTTCTGCGCACTGGTCCGCAAGTGGGGGCCTATCGGCTGGGCTGAAGAGACGGGCCAGATTAAGAGCGGTGTAGGTCCGTTCCTCGTCAAGCGCATGCTCGAAACCGCGTCGTACACTGCCCGTGAGCAGTTCCCGACGCGCGGAGACAAGGCCGTGCGGGCGCAGTCCATTCGTGGGCGCATGTCCATGCAGGGGCTTCACGTTCCAGCTAATGCGCCTTGGCTGTCCGACCTCATTTCGGAGATGATGAGCTTCCCTGTCGGCGTCCATGACGATCAGGTCGATGCGCTCGGTCTGGTCGGTCAGCTCATGGACCGTATGAGCGAAGGGCGGTCGTCAAAGCCCGGCACGCCGATTGCTCACTCTGTCCCGCTGGTTCTCGATGATGGCGTCATCGCGCCCCCGCTTACGATGGGGAGGCGGCGTTGACGCAAGACGAGGTTTCGTTCTCGGGCACCGAGGATCAGCGCCGCGACCGGGCAAGCGCTCCAATCCTCAACGCCCTGAACAAGGCGAAGGAGGACTTTCGCGACTGGCAGGACATTTGCCAGCTGATCGACGACGTTTATTCGCGTGTCGGTTCGTCCTACGATGGGCTTTACAAGCTGTACGGCGGGCAGGGCGCATGGGCTGATAGCGATCTGGACCTGTTCTGGGCCTCGATGGAGGTGCTTAAGCCAGCGACCTATGCACGGCCCCCGAAGCCCGCTGTAAAGCCACGCTTCTCGGACAGCGACCGCGTCAAGCTGAAGACCGCGGAGCTACTGGAACGAGTTTCCGCAGCCGTTCTCGCGTTCACCGACATTGGGGACGTGATGTGCGAGATCCGTGATGATCTCCTGTTCACCAACCGCGGCGTTCTCTGGCTGCGCTACGAAAGTGACGACAAGCAGAAGGTTTGCTGGGAGCAGCTTGACCGCCGCGACTTCCTGCATGAGCCGTGCCGCAAATGGTCAGAGGTCGGCTGGGTAGCCGGCGGCTTCTGGATGACCTTCGACGAGATGAAGAAGCGCTTCGGCGGCAAGGATGGCTTGAGTGAGGATGTTCTTCACTCAGCCAAGTTTACCCGCAAGCGCGACGATCAATCGGACGGCTACGACAACGCGCTGACCCAGAAATGTCAGGTGTGGGAAGTTTGGCACCGCGCTGACGACAAGGTGTATTGGGTCACCGAGGGCATTGACGTTCTGCTGGACAGCGGGCCTCCGCATCTCAAGCTATCGAGCTTCTTCCCGTGCCCGCGCCCCGCCTACGGCACACGCCAGCGCCGTTCGCTGATCCCGGTTCCGGATTGGGATCGGTACGCGATCCACTTCCGCAAGATCAGCGACCTGACTGGCCGCATCTACCGGCTTCTCGATGACGTCCGCATGAAGGGCCTCATCCCGGCGGGCGGTGATGTCGGCGATGCGGTTGAGGCATTGATCCGAAGTGACGATGATCGCCTCCTGATCCCTGTTGCCGCTGCTGCCATGATGGAAGGCAACGCGCAGGGCTTTGTCGTCTGGCTTCCGCTCGCCGAATTGGCGACGGCGATCCAAGGCCTGATCGAAGCCCGCGCGCAGCTCATTCAGGACTTCTACCAGCTCTCCGGCATCAGCGACATTATGCGCGGCGCGACCGAGGCTGAAGAGACCTTGGGCGCCCAGCAGCTCAAGTCGCAGTACGGTTCCGTCCGCGTCAAGGACAAGATCGACGAGCTTCAGCGGATCGCCGCGGACGGGGTTGGCATCACTGCTGAGATCGCGGCTGAACACTTCAGCCAGAAGACCTTGCTCGACCTCGCACAGATGGAAATTCCCACGCGCAAGGAGATCGAGAAGCGCGTCAAGGAGATCGAGAAGGGTGCTGAGGAAGAGCTGAAGGCGCTCAAGGACAAGGCATCCCAGATGGCCCAGCAGGCGCAGCAGTCCGGTCAGCAGATCGATCCAGCGCAGGCTCAGCAGCAGTTCGAGCAGGCCCAACAGGCAATAATCCAGAAATACGCACCGATGCTGGAAGACGCCCAGCAGCAGGTCGCCATTGAAGACGTAATGAAGCTGCTCCGTGATGACCGCGCGCGCTCGTTCGCGTTCGAGATCGAGAGCGATAGCACCATCCTGACCGACGAGCTTCAGGAAAAGGCGTCGCGTAACGAATTCATGTCGGAATTCACGACGGCCTCTCAGGCTTTGATGGGAATGGCGTCGATGGGCGAGCAGGGTGCCAAGCTTGCCGGAGAAATGCTCAAGTTCGTCCTGGCGCCTTACCGGGCTGGTCGCCAACTCGATGGAGCGATCGATGCGTTCATCGAGGCCGCGCCGCAAATGGCAGCCGCCGCCAAGGGGCAGGAGGGTGACAGCGAAGCGCTGGCGGAAGCGAACAACAAGCTTGCCGAAGCCGAGATGGAAAAGGCCCGTGCGGCCATGGCAGGCGTGCAGGCCAAGGCCGCTCTCGATCAGGCCGAGAACCAGCGCAAGATCGTCGAGATGCAGCAAAAGGCGATGGAGGCAGAGCGTAAGCACGCAGCCGAGATCGCCAAGATTCAGATTACCGCCGCGGATGCGCAGGCGAAGGCCGACAAGGCCATTGCCGACATGGATAAGGTCCGCGCCGAGACTCTCAAAATCCTGAACGATATCAGGCTCGCCAACCAGCAGCAGGTGTTGGACGAGTTCGAATCCGTTGCTGACATCGATCTGCGCCAAGGCGATCAGGCGATGGCTGCGCAGGGGCAGGCCAGCGACGAGAGGTTCCGGGAGCAAGACGCCGAACGCGCTGACCGTGGCGAAGAGCGCGCCGACCGCGGGGAGGACCGTGCTGACCGTCAGCAGCAATTCAGCGAACAGCAGGAGACACGGCCATGAGCGGCGGAATTCCCGTCACCATCACGAACGCCGGTGCCCCGGTTACGAGCGTAGTCGGCGGCATGCCGGTCACGCTGGTCGGCGGCACCGCGGCGGCTGTGACGACAGGTCAAGTGGTCTCGATGGAAGTCAACGGCACCCCGGACGTCGAGGTCACATTCACCGTGGTCAACGGGGTCATCACCGAAATCACGCACGCATAGGAGAATTGAAATGGCTGATGCGCGACGACTTGCAGAACTCTCGATGCCGACGGAACTGGCGAAGGAAACCGCGTCCCAGATCGAGGGCGCTGTGGCCGCGATTGCCGCGATTACCCCGCTGACCGACAGCAGCGGTGGAACGGCGAACAACACGATTGCAGCTATTCCCGCTGCGACCGCGGCTTCGACCGACACGAGCGCTGCATCTCTTACCTCAACCAATGCGTCGATCAACGCGCTCAAGGACGGGCTTGCCGACCTTGCTGCGAAGGTCAACGCGATCATCGCCGCGGCCTGAGGAGGGCAATATGAGCAAGAAATCGGCAAAGACGCCCGCCAAACAGGCGCCGAAGCCTTACGGCAAGCCCCCGCGAGAACCCGAGGACGAGCTTTACTTCCAGCGCGGTCGGCACGCCCGTCGGGGCGGCATCAAGCGCGAAGACAGCCCCTATCTCGATCCCGCCGCCAAGGTGTGGCGCGAGGGCTGGGACTACGAAGACGAGGCGCAGGGGGGCTGATGCCGCTCTACGACTTCCGCTGCGAGCAAGGGCACCGTTTCGAGCGGATGGTGCCGCTTGCCTCGTTCGCGGAGGTCCAGATTTGCGACTGCGGAGAGCCATCCCAGCGTGCGGTGTGCGCGCCGCATATCGTGTCCGACTGCATTGCTCCGATCAGAGGGGCTGATGGGAAGATGCACGACAGCAAGTCCGCCTACATGCGGTCGCTGACCCCTTCCGGAAACCCGAGGGGAGAGAGCTATCAGGTTCTCGGCGCTGGCGAGCAGATCGAGCCGGTCAAGCACAAGACCGACGGAAAGAAGCTGCGGGACGATATCGCCCGAAGCATCGCTGAAGTGAAGCAAGGCCGCCGCGCGATGCCGGTGGCGATCGACGGGGTATGACAATGGATAACCTGGCAACCATCGAACCTTCTTCGACCACGCTGGACCCCGGCGCGGTCACACCCACGGCTGCGGGTGGCGGCTCCCCTAATATCCCCAATGAGGCGCCGTCGCTCCGTGACAGCATCGAGGCCGCCGTCAAGGAAGTCAGCCAGCCCGAAGCCAAGGAAGGCGAGGCCGCCAAGCCTGACAAGGACGCTGACCATGAGAAGGGCGAGGCGAAGCCGAAAGAGGGGGCAGAGAAGCCGCAGGCGGACAAGAGCGAGGAAAAGCCCAAGGAGCAGCCTAAAGCCCCTGAGCGCGCCCCTGACGGCAAATTCTCGGCAAAGCCTGAAGCAGACGGCACGGAGAAAGGCGAAGGCGGCAACCAGCCGACGCAGGTCAAGCAGGGCATCTCACAAGCTCCATCGCGCTTTCTCCCCGATGCGAAGGAAAAGTGGGCGAACACGCCACGCGCTGTTCAGCGAGACGTCGAGAACCTGATCCGTGAGCGCGAGGCGGACGTCGATCGTTACCGCGAGACCTCCGAGCGCTACGAGCGCGTCCGCGACTTCGATGAACTGGCGCGGTCGAATGGCCGTGAGCTGCGAGACAGTCTCGCTCAGGTCCACCAGTTTGAGAACATGATGCGCCAGAACCCCGTTGCAGCGCTCAACATGGCGCTGATGGAGGTCGGCCCCCGCAAGAACGATGGGCAGCCTTACTCGCTGTTCGAAATCGCTCAGGCGGTCGTGCAGCAAGGACCGGAAGCCTATCAGCGGATGATGACGCAAAGCGCGCCGGCTGAGCAACGTGAAGATCCGCGTATTGCACAGCTTCAGCAGCAGTTGCAGCAAGTGAAGGTGCAGAGCCTGACTGAACAGGTAATCGAGCCGTTCAAGGCTGAGCACCCGCGCTATGAAGAGCTGCAAGACCATATTGCGATGTTTCTGCAATCTGGTATTATTCCAAAGACCTTGAGCCTGCATGATCGGCTCGCGGCGGCGTATGACATGGCTGAGCGGATTAACCCGTCTTCACATGTCGCGAGCCAAGCCTCGAACGATCCCGGCCCTGATCCAGATACCCGCCGCGCTGACGCTGACTTCAGCGGCTCCAAATCCATCAAATCCGCGCCGGGTTCCGTCACTCCAGATGAAGAGCCTGAACGCGGCGGTTCAATCCGCGAGCAGTTGGAGCGGGCTATCCGCAACCAGCGGCGAGCATAGGGTTAGGGAAACGCCCACATGCCTATTACCTCTCGTTTCGACGCGGGTCAGGCGCTCACGGTGTCCGTTGCCAATCGGCAGCGTCAGATTCAGGACATTGTGTACAATGCCACCCCGCTGACGCGCATCCTGAAGGATCAGGGGCGCATCATGGAGAAGCGCGCGAGCGGCCCGGAACTTCGTGTCCCGGTGATGTTCGACAAGCTTCAGGCCCAGTGGTTCACCGGCTACGACAAAATCTCGATCATGCCGAAGGAGCTGATCAACTCGGCGATCTTCAACTGGTCGCGTGTCGTCGCCCCGTTCTCGCTGAACGGCACCGAGCTGCTGTACAACCGCGGCGAGGCCGAGTTCATCGACCTTGCGGCAACGTACATCGAGGCTGCTGAAATGTCGGCGAAGGAGACCTTCGAAGAGGGCCTCATCAGCGACGGTACGGCGGACGGCGGTCGCCAGATGCAGGGTCTCGGCGTGGCGGTTCCCATCGTCACCAACGCTGGCATCTATGGCAGCATCGATCGCGGCACCGTCGCCAACTGGCGGACCAGCTTCTACGACATTTCGAACGGCGACGTCTCGGGTTTCGCGACTTGGGACAGCACCACCGCTCGGGCCATCGTGTCGCAGATCGCATTGGCACGCTCGCGTGGCGGTCGATATCCGGACCTCTGGATTTTCTCGTCCGACATGTGGCCCGCCATCGAAGCTTCGTTCGTTGCGCATCAGCGCATCGTCTCGGAGCGACTGGGGCGCCTCGGCTTCTCCGGCTACACGTACATGACGGCGGCGGGTCCGGTGGATCTGGTCGCAGCCGGTGGCATCGGCAACGTCATGCCTGCGAACACCGCGTTCGGCATCGATACCAAGGGGGCGGCAATCTACACCTTCCCCGGTCAGGACTTCGTGCCGTTCCATCCGGGCAACGGCATCCGCCCGGTCAATCAGGACGCAGTTGCGCAGGGGATCGTGTGGTCGGGCCAGTTCGTGGTCGAGAACCCGCTCTTCACCGTGCGCGTGCGCGTCTAACCCCAAGGAGACAGGATCATGGTCGATACTCCTTTCCGCACCACCCCCAGCCTTGGGCCGGAGCTGACGCAAGTCCTCCCCGCCGCTCAGGGTTCGGCGTGGTATGACATGCCGGTGGACACCTACGCCTCGACGGCGCCGGTGATCGCCAGCCCGCAGGAAGGCGATACGTGCTATGGCACGGACGGTCGTCTCTACATGTGGGTACGCGCTTCGGGCACGATTGCCGATGCGGCGTCCCCCGGTACGCAGATCGCTATCACCGTCACTGCCTACAACAATGTGACCGCCGCGACTGGCGCTGGCGGTTGGTACGCTCCCCCGACGGCGATTTACGGCACGGACCTCCTTGCCGGGGATCACTTCTGGGCGGCCAAGGGCACCGCGCCCTGATGGCCTTGGCCGGGTGGGTACGCTCACCCGGCCTTCGCTTTCCTTCATCCCGAGCGGAGCTGAGAAATGGTTGAACTTGCCCAGATCGACATGACCGATGTGTCTGTCACCCCGGTTTTCAAATACATCGAGCTCGAAAACGTCCCTCAGAGCGACATCAAGGGCTGCGAGGTCCGTCGTTCGCTTGAGGTGGTCGAAATTCACACCGCAGGCTCGCGCAACTCCATCCCGGTTTTCCCGGTCGATGCGCAGTGGCGGCGAGACGGTAACCGCGTCATCACCTATGCCGAGCGCTGGCCGGAGCAGTACCGCGCTTTCAAGGAGGGTGGCCCTCAGGAGGCGCTGGGAACCCCGCTGGAAATGCTGCGCGAACATGGCATCAAGCCGGAGCACATTTCACTGTGCCGCGCTCATCGGATCTACAGCATCGAAGCGCTTCACAACCTGAGCCACGATGGCATCAAGGCGCTCGGCATCCACGCGAACACGCTTCGCGGTGCCGCTACCCAGTTCATGGCCGGTCGCGACGGGTTTGCCCGAGTGCAGGCCGAGAACGAGGAACTGCGCGCCCGCCTCGCCCGCCTTGAAGGGATGGTCACGCCTCCGGTGGCCGAGCCGCCGTCGCATGATCCCGCGCCCTCGGATATCACGACCATGGGAGATGGTGAGATCAAGGACGAGATCGAAAGGCTCGCTGGTGCACGTCCTCGCGGCAATCCCGGCCGGGACACGCTTGAGCGGCTTCTGAATGAGGCTCGGTCGCAGGCGTGACTATTCTCACGGCCATGCAGTCAGCCGCGATCCGGCTGATGGGAAGGCGTCCGGACACGTTCTTCGGCGCTCCCGCTGGCCGTGGGTTCGAGCTTGAGATCACGGACCTCATCAACGAGGTGGCTAAGGACATTCTCAAGTCGAACGACTGGCAAGGTCTGACTAAGTTCGCGACGATCACCGCGGACGGGACTGAAACTGTATTCGACCTTCCGAGCGACTATGACCGGATGCTGGTCGTGTCTGACATCACCGAGAACCAAGGGTGGTTCTGGGGCTATCAGCGGGTCACCGACCTTAACGACTTCGCCTATTGGGCGGGTCGCGGGTTCATGCCCAATCCGGGCCTGTGGACGATCTACGGCGATCAGCTCCACTTCACCCCTGCACCCAGCACGAACGCGCAGTACCCCTATGTCTCAAAGAACTATGCCCGGGACACTTCGACGCTGGCCCTGAAGGACAGCTTCACAGCGGACACGGACGAATTCCTCCTGCCCGAGCGCCTGTTGACGCTAGGCCTCGTCTGGCGCTGGCGGGAGAACAAGAAGCTCGACTGGACCGGAGATCAGGAGGCCTTTGCCAAGGCGATCAGCGAGTACGCGGTTAAGGACAAGGGTTCGCGCACATATCGGCGCACGTCCAATCGGTGGCTGCCCGGCACCTATGCGGCGTGGCCGTGGACTCTCGGCGGGGTGTGACCGGTGTACGCACGGTCACTGAACCGCCCGAAGCAGCGTAAGGCGCAACCCAAGAACTTTCCGGCTCCGGTCGGCGGTTGGGTCAGTAATCGCGCCTTGGCCACCCCTGAAGCTGGCCCTGCTCAGGGCGCGTCCATCCTGGACAACTTCTTTCCCCGATCGACCGGCGTCGTTCTTCGCCGGGGCAAGCAGCTCTACGCAACGCTGGGAGACGGATCGCTCGATTCAACGGCGATCTTCTCGTACAACAATGGTACCAACCGGAAGCTGTTCGCGGCCACCGAGGACACGATCTACGAGATCACTTCCGTGCCGTTCCCCGACAATAGCGATATCGTGACCGACGATGGCGACCGTCTTGCCGACGGCGCTGGCAATTGGTTCGGCTGGTCTTCCACGGGCGACCTGATCGCGATGGAGGGCTTCACGGGTGGAAACTGGATCGTCGTCCAGTTCGCCACCTCTGGCGGGGTGTTTCTCGTCGGGGTCAACGGAGAGGATGACGGGTTCATTTATGATGGGGCCGACTTCTGGCCGAACTATGGCGGCGGTCTCTGGGAAATCCCCTATGACAATGAGACGACCCCGTTCACCGAAGGATCGGTCCTGACCGGTGCAACAAGCGGCGCTACAGCTCTTATCTGGCGGGTAGAGCCGACGCGGCTCATCGTCCGCGACGTTGCATACACCCCAGAGAACTGGACGCTTCCCTATGTCGGCGGCTCGGCTGCGTTCACTGTTGGAAGCACAATACGCGGCGAGACCTCCAAGGCTTCGGCGCGCATCAAGACGATCACGCCGGGCACCACCACATGGGAGCTGCCCTATGACGGGGGAACTGGGGCGTTCGTCGCAGCGGAAGTCGTCACCGGAACGACAAGCGGTGCCACGGCGACCGTGGTTTCCGTAGCTGGAACGACAGCAAGCGGCACGCTGACGGTCCAATCGCTGAGCGGGGTATTTCAGGATAATGAGGCGCTGACCGGGAGTATTGCCGGGGCTGCGTCCGTCAACGGTAAGGCAAGCGCGCCGATCCTGAGCGGCACACTGGCGATAGAGGGCTTGATCGGGTCATTCGTGCAGGGCGAAGCGCTGAGGGACGGGAGCGGCGGCCTTGCTACCGTGGCTGAGCCGCAGACCTTTGTTGGCGGTGGGTCGTTTCAGGATAACGAGACGATCACCGATGCCGACGGCGGAGACGCGCTGGTCAATGGGGATTACGGCAATGTCGTTCCCGGCATGGCGTTCCCCAACAGCCTCACGACAGCCGATATGTCCTATGTCTGGGCGTACAAGAACCGGCTGTGGTTCATCCAGAAGAACAGCCTGAACGCCTACTACGCGGACGGGGTGGATGCGATCGGTGGCACGGCGGTGCGGTTCCCTCTCGATGGCGTCTTGGGCCGCGGTGGCTCTCTTCACTTCGGTCAGAACTGGTCGCTTGAGGCGTCGGCTGAGGGCGGGTTGGCCGAACAATGCGTGTTCATGTCCACCGAGGGCGAGGCCGCCATTTATCAGGGGCTGTATCCTGTTGATGCGTCATGGTCGAAAGTAGGCGTCTATCGAACCGGCAAGCCCCTTGGAAACCGTTCCTTCATGCGCGGTGGTGGCGACCTTGCCATCTCTACCAGTGTCGGGCTCGTCCCGCTGTCCAAGGCGATCCAGCTTGACGTGACCTCGCTCAACATCGCGACCGTCTCTTACAACATCGCAGATGCGTGGTCGGAAGCGGTGGAGCTGCGCGGGAATGACGGCTGGCAGGCTGAATTGTGGCCCGAACTCAAGATGGCGATGATCGCCCCGCCCACCACGGCGGACGCTCCCGATCCCGTGGTGTTCGTCTCGAATACCGAGACCGGGGCATGGTGCCGCTTCACGAACTGGCGGATGCTGTGCGCGGACGTCTTCCTTGGACAGATGTTCTTCGGTTCCGAGAACGGGAAGATCTACGTTGCCAACGCAACAGGCGCCGATGACGGGGTCGCGTACACCGGGGTCGTCCTCCCGCTCTATGAAGACCTTGGAAGCCCTTCGGCACTCAAGATCGGCACGGTCGGTCGTGTGGTGACGCGGGCGAGCGCGGTGACGAACGAACTCGTCACGATCCAAGGCGACTTCAACGAGGCGATGCCGGTCGCTCCGGATGCGACAATCATCTCCGGCGTGGGAAATCTCTGGGGTACCGGCGTGTGGGGGCAATCGATCTGGGGCGGCGCCGCGGCCAAGATCATCAACCAGAACTATCACTCGGTCGGGCAGGCCGGGTATGTTTGCTCGCTGGCCTATCAGGTGACAAGCTCCAGCCTTCAGCCGCTCGACGTGGAGCTGGTCCGCTCCGAAATGCTCTACACCACTGCGGAACTCGTCAGTTGATCGTCGTCGGCGAGAAACCGGCTAAGTTCGTCTCGGATCGGATCGGATTTGGCTTGTGCCCGCCTTACTCCGCCATGGGGATCGAGCGGAAAGGTGAGATCGTCGCAGCAGTCCTGTTCAATAACTTCGAAGGCGCCGACGTCCACGTCTCGATTGCGGGTCAGGGATGGACGCCGGGCTTCATGCGCGCTGTTGGCCATTACGCGTTCAACCAGCTCGACTGCGAGCGAATGACCGCGATCACCGAGCAGCCGGCCATCTGCAAGATCGCCAAGCGGATGGGCGGCGAAGTCGAAGGAAGGTTGAGGAACCACTTCGGTCTGGGCCGGGACGGAATAATCATCGGAATCTTGCGCGCTGACTATCGTTTTGGTAAGTTCGCCCGCGAATAGGCGCGGCTGAACTACTTCACGCGCTTCCTGAAGCAAGGAAGCGTTTCAAGTGGTCTCAGCGCCGAAAGCCCCCGATCCCTATGCGACAGCCGCCGCCCAGAGCGGCATGAACCGCGACACGGCGGTATCGCAACAGCTCATCAATATGACCGATCAGGTCAATCCTTGGGGCAATGTCTCGTACACCCCGAACGGATCGACGAGCTACGTGGACTCGACGGGCAAGACGATCAGCATCCCACGATATACCCAGACGACCACCTTCTCGCCTGAGCAGCAGAAGATTTTCGATCTGACGCAGGGCGCGCAAACCAATCTCGCGGGGCTGGCGAAAGACCAGTCGGCAATGCTCCAGGACTATCTGTCGAAGCCGTTCGAATTCAACAATCAGGACGCCGCAGACTGGTCCTACGATTTGGCCTCGTCGCGCATCCTGCCCCAGCAGCAGCGCAACCAAGAGGCGCTTCGCACACAGCTCATCAACTCAGGCATCCGACCGGGCAGCGATACCTACAACATAGCCATGGAGCAGCAGAATCAGGCCAACAGCGATCAGTTGAACCAACTGGCGCTGACCGGCCGCTCGCAGGCGTTCGGGGAGGCGCTGGCGGGGCGCAATCAGCCGATCAACGAAATCACTGCCCTCATGTCGGGTTCGCAGGTGTCCAATCCGGCATCCATGTCCGGGCCGACGCCTCAGGCTCAGGTTGGGGGCGTCGATTACACGGGTCTCGTGAACCAGCAGTATCAGGGCAAGCTGGCCAGCCATAACGCCATGCTCGGCGGCCTGTTCGGCTTGGCCGGAGGCCTTGGCAGCGCGTTCATCGGGAGATAGCGGCATGTGGCTAGGTCTTCCCCAAGCAGCGAACGCAGAGCGCGGTGCACTGGACCAGATGCAGACCGTCTCCGAGCCTTTCGTATGGGGTTCGGGCGGCTCCCGCATGACGCCCGAGGATATCGCGTTCCAGCGGCGATTAGCGGCCTCCCAGCAGCAGATGGATTATTCCCCGGTCGGGCATTGGCTTCAGGGGGCGGCAAGGCTGGCAGACACGCTCGGGGGCGCTTTCCGAGAGCGCAGAGCCGACCGCGCCGCTGCGGAAAATGCAGCGGAAGGCGATGCCGTGATGCGTGCGCTCATGGGCGGTGGTCAGGGTTCATCGACGGAAGGCGTAACCGCGGCGCTGCTCAATCCGTACATTCCAGATAATGTGCGGGATTTCGCCATGAAGCAGTGGGAGCGCGCTAATCCGAAGCCCCCGCAGCCGACCGACTTTCAGCGCAATTTCCAGTGGCTTCAGGGCATGAATCCGAGCTTCGCGGACAAATACCTACAGGGTCAGATCGATCCTGAGATCGTCGTGCCCACGCCTACGGGGCCGTATGTCGGGCCGCGTTCTCAGCTCTCAGCCACAATCGGGGAAGGAGGTGGTCAGCAATCTGGGCCGGTCGGCGGTACGCCGCCGCCTGCTCCCCAAGGCAGCTTCGCGGATATGAGCGGGGCGGGGGACTTGATCCGATCGATGGGGGCGAAAGGCTTTCTCGACTGGCAGCAGCGTCACGGAACGCCGGTCATGGTCAGCGGCCCCGAGGACATGGCCAAGCTGCCTTCGGGAACCAAGGTCGTCAGCCCTGACGGGCGCACGGGAGTGAAGAAGTAATGGCTCAGGACTGGTTCGATCAGGCAACTACCGGATCTCCTGCGCCCTCGCCTCGTCAGGGCCGCATCGTTCGCGATCCGTACAAGGTTCGCGACGAAGGGCGTAAGGACGAAGATCAGGAATTCGAACGCCGTCGCCTTGAGATGGAAGCGGCCCGTATCCGCCTGGCTCAGGAATCGGCGCGGCTAGATCAGCTCAAAACCCAGCAAGCTCTAACGGATGCCAACAGGGGCACCATCCCTGAGGGGATGCAGATCGTAAACGGGCAACTTCAGGCGATCCCCGGCTTCGTGTCCGATAAGGATGCGCAGGGCCGCATCAATGCCCTGATCGGGCAAATCAACGAGGTGCAGGGGCTGTTTAACCGCGGCCCCGGAACAACGCGTGGCGTTGCTGGCATCCGTGATTTCGTTCCCGGCGGTGACAATGCGCGGTTCGACAAGGCGGCTGCCAGCCTTGAGGACATCGCCACTGCGGCCTTTAAGGTGCCGGGGATGGGATCGCAGTCGGATGCCGATGCGGCGCGGCTCGCCGCCGCTATCAAACCTAATCGATGGGCATATGATGAAGCAACTGAGCAGCAGCTTAAGGACGCGCGTCGGCGTGTAGACGAGTGGCTTAAGGTCAGGGGAATGCCGGGCGCTCAGTGGGAAGCGCCTATTTCCTTGGACGCGGTGCTGAAGCAGGCTCAAAAGGCGGACGATGCTGGCGCCTACACGCCGCAATTTATCGCCGAGTATCGCGCGCGATTTGGCGAAGACCCGCCTCCCCTTGGGGGAACGGTAACAGACGATGGAGCGAACGGTTCGCCGCCCCCACCCGGCTCCTATGGCGATTCATACTTCGCGCAGGGAACGTCAGGCATCAACACTGGCATCGGAAACACCCTAGGAGCGCCAGTAGATATCCTGTCCATGGGACTGAACCTGATCCCACGCGGCATCAACGCCCTTACCAATTCCGATTTGCCGCTTATCCAGAACCCGGTCGGTGGGGCGGATTGGTGGAACGGGGGTTTGG
>Ga0247824_10000131_pt1 | contig 30416 bp, 24 predicted proteins | sample 13C_PalmiticAcid_FD_194412 | JGI IMG/M metagenome (GOLD analysis project Ga0247824, IMG submission 194412) | Soil microbial communities from agricultural site in Penn Yan, New York, United States - 13C_PalmiticAcid_Day48 | ecosystem: Environmental > Terrestrial > Soil > Agricultural land...
GGTACCCCAGATACGCTGAACCACACCTGTTGTGTTAGGGCCTAGGGGGCATTGGGGAACATCTCTCTGAGAGTCTGGGGTCCGGAGAAAATCCCCATAGGGATGAGGGACTTAGTTTTTTTTTTTTGCGAGGATGGGGACTTAGAATTTTTGTGCTCTTGTTTTTGAGATTACATGGATTTCCTTCAGGAATGTATGATGTCGTACACGACCTGTCGTGTACATTCTTCCGTCCCTTCCTTTGCCACAGCATTTTCGCGTACGTCGTTACACCGGATACACGGACCAATTATCGTATGGGCATGGATTGGAGTCACCACCAATGGGTCTTCAACCAGAATCAACTGATAATCATGGATCCCAGAGGCCAAGTGGATGGTACATAGGAAAACGATCAATTAGCAGGCATGTCAATAATAAACAAGTCGCGGATGAGATTCAAGAGTAATCGGATGACATGACAACATTAGAATGCCACACGCTACTTTCAATGGGGACATGTTGCTCAAATCAACCACACTATGGTACATAGTGTTGGTGAATGTTATTCTGCCTGTTGCTCTGAATGTTTTGATCCCTCTGCAGGAACATCAGCAATGGAAAGAGAATCCATCACTTCTTCATCTCACGGTTCCTTGAGCTTGGATACCACCGATGCTAAAGGGATCAACTTGCTTGCCTCCTGCTCTGGCTCACCAACGGCTCCACGCTGTTTCAATAGCTGTTTGCTGAGTGGAGTCAATCCTCGCGCATCTTGTATGCACGTGCCTGTCATGGTTAATGTGCTGTTCTTAGCGGCCCAGTACAAACGCATACCATACGGCCCCTCTTCCTCGATAACCTGCCACTTGACCATCGATCCATCGCCACAGCCAGTGATCAAGAAAATGCTATCATATGATATGTGCCATGTAACGTCATGGATAGCGCTAGGAAGGTCCTGTAACGTTGCTCGACACTGTCCGGTTGCGAGATCCCATAGCCGTACTGTCTTATCCCAACTGCCAGAAGCAAGAATATCGGCTTGCGGTGAATACGCAACACAGGCGACTCTATCGCCATGACCGATCAGTATCGAACAGCACTGGCCCGATTCTACATCCCATACTCGAATAGTGTGGTCATAACCAGCCGAGGCGAGCTGGTCTCCCTGAGGCGAGAATACAATGTTTCTGACCCAATTGGAATGGCCCTCCAGAGATCGTATACAGTCTCCCGATGCAGAATCCCATATCCGAATTGTGGCATCCTGACCTCCTGAGGCGACCTGGATGCCATCTGGTGAATACGCGACGCTCATGACTGATCCCGTATGACCAAGTAAGGCCCATTGTACCTGCCCAGTCGTCGCATCCCATAACCGCACCGTCTTATCATCACTGGCAGAGGCGACTTGCTGTCCTTGAGGAGAGTACGCGACACAGTTGACACAGTCCCTATGGCCAGTTAATACGTACAAGCAAGTCCCTGAATCCATTACCCAGAGCCGCACCGAATTGTCAATGCCGCCTGATACAAGGAGATCTCCACTTGGTGAGAACGCGACACTATCGACACTGTCGCTATGGCCAGTTAAGGTCCTGCGATGAATTCCTGTCTCCATGTCCCAGAGTCGTATCGTAAGGTCCGAACTTCCGGAGGCAATCAGGTCTCCTTTGGGTGAGCACTTGATGCTACCAACTTCTGCATTGTGGCCAACAGAGATAAGGCGAGATGGTCCAGACGATAGATCCCACAGACGGACAGCCTTATCTGCACTGCCGGTGGCAATCTGGTCACCACTTGGGGAATAAGTGACGCTGAGCAGAGCGAGGTTATGGCCCGTCAAGGTATGTATACAAGCTCCTGTCTCTGGATCCCATTGACGCAGTGCCCTGTCCAAGCTACCAGTAGCAACTTGGTCGCCTCTCGGTGAGTATGCGATGCTATAGATGGCGCTGCTATGTCCGGTTAAGACGTGGAGACATGACCCTGTTTCCACGTCCCATATCCGAGCATTTGTGTCATCACTGGCAGATACGATTCGATCCCCCCGAGGCGAGTATGCGAGGTCCCAGACGCGGTGACGGTGGCCAAGTAAAACCCGACTACACACTCCATTGTCGACGTTCCATAAGCGTATTGTGAAGTCGGCACTGCAAGAGGCGATCTGATGGCCTTTTGGTGAGTAGACGACGCATAACACTCCTCCACTGTGCCCGCGCAATATTCTGTCGCACCAGCCGTGGGCCACGTCCCATATTCGCACCATCATATCGTCACTGGCTGAGGCAATTTGATTTCCTTGAGGTGAATACGCAACGCCATGGATCCAACCGTCATGACCTTTCAATGTACGCTCGCTTTTCCCTGTCTCCACGTTCCACAGGCGTATTGTTTGGTCATGGCTAACAGAGGCAGCTTGATCGCCCTTCCGTGAATATACAATACGTCGAATTAAGCTGACATGACCAATCCATGCCCCAGTTCTTTCCCAGTTCGATGTCGCGTAAGTGTAGATGTTTCCATTCGAGAGTCCTATTGCAAGTGACTTTCCATCTGGGGAATACGCGCATGAGCGTACATCGTCTTCCATAGAGAGATGCGGTAATTCGCCAAGTTGTGTTCCTGTCATCTGGGTTCTACTGAGGTCAGCCTGCCGCATCCAAACACCTCGAAGATCCACTCCCCTCAAATCTGCGTCCTGCAACAATACAGAGTCGAGTACTCCATGGCTAATATCGGCCCCTGGGATTTGAATGCCGCGTAAATCCGTCTTGATGAATTGCACGCCTGCCTTGACCAAAATTGTAATCGCATTGGCCGCTGCAGTACGCCATTTCTTGTCCTTCTTCGAGCGCTCAATGTATCCGAGTAGTTGTTCCTTGAAGGCTGAATCCTGTTGAACCCGCTTTCCCAGGAACTGCAGAAGAGATTGGTCCTTTACGAAACTTTTCCAGACCAAAGGCGAGTCGGTATCGGGCACTTGTTCTACGGTTGTGTCTTCCTCCTTTGGTGCATTGTTGTTGTCAAAACTCATGTCTGATATGGTGGTGCTGAGCGCTCGCTGATGTCTTGATAAAGTCAGAGGGTGAATGGGTGAAAGCGGGAAAGGAGGAATGAGTATGAGGACGAGCGGTTTGTGTTTGGGGGAAAAGTGAAAGGAAGAATGAGGCGCAGGGGAGAAATCTTGTTTTGACTTTTCGGTATCCGGCCGATCTGGCCCTGCGGCCCTGCGTGGTTGACGTGCTCAAGCCTAATTGAGTTTGTGAGCAAAACAAGAGAGGGGCTTTTGCCGCAGCAAACTAGGAAGTCTCGACCTTGCATCGCTGAACACCTTATTAGTTGGCTCTCAAGAACCGATCACAGCAAGGCTTGTTTGGATGAGGGCTAGAGTTTTGGGCATCCTGTCGACTCTTCTCCGCTCTGTTCTTGCTTTCTCAACAGGCGTAAAAAAAAAAGCTGCCTGCAGGGCGTGACATGACCAAAGTCATCGAGGATGTTCTCGTGTAACCAAAAGGATGAGTGTCCCGTGTCATTGACGGAGGAACCAGGAGCTTAATGTCATGTCGTTCATGGACGGCCGTTAGTTGCGACTGACCACAGAAGGTAGTTTGTAATGAACTCTACCATGCAAGGGCGAACATAAAAATATATTTCATCCCATAACTGTTAGTTGCTGCCTCCATTCGTTACTCTACCCCTACATGGAGATCGAAAGAAGAAGTCTCCACCTCCACTCCATCGGATGGCTCATCGAGCTTGGATAGCATAGGTGTCATGTGGATCAACTTGCTTGCCTCTTGCCCCGGTTCACCAACCGCTCCACGCTGTTTCAACAGCCGTATGTTGAATGGACTCAATCCATGCACATCTTGTATCGACACGCCCGTCATGGTTAACGTGTTGTTCTTGGCAGCCCAGTGCAAACGTACATGACACGGTTCTTCCTCTTCCTCAATAACTTGCCACTTGAGCACCGATCCATCGCCACAGCCAGAGATCAGGTAATTGTCATCCAAAGTTGTGCTCCAGGTAACATCGTGGATAGTTCCAGGAAGGTTTTGTAATGTTGCTCGACACTGTCCTGTCGCAACATCCCAGAGCCGTATTGTCTTATCCCAACCGCCAGAAGCGAGAAGATGACCTTGTGGTGAATACGCGATGGACTTGACCCTGTCGATATGACCCGCCATCGTCAGGCAACACTCTCCTGTCTCCACGTTCCATAGCCGAATGGTGTTGTCATACCCAGCAGAGGCGAGCTGCTCTCCTCGAGGCGAGTAGGTAATGTTCCTCACGCAGTCTGAATGGCCGTCTAGAGTCCGCAAACATTCTCCTGATCCAGCATCCCATATCCGTATTGTACCATCCTTACTTCCTGAGGCAATGTGGTTACCATCGGGTGAATACACGACGCTCAAGACTCCATCACTGTGGCCACGTAGGATCTTTTGACACACCGCGGCCGCCACATCCCACAACCGTACCTTCTTATCATCACCGGCTGAAGCAAATTGATGCCCTTGAGGAGAGTACGCGACGCTTTGAACAGCGCCCCTATGGCCAGTCAGCTTATGAAGACATTTCCCTGTGCCCACTTCCCAAAGTCGTACCGTTTCGTCATGACCACCTGAAACAATGCTCTTCCCTTCAGGCGAAAACGCGACGCTGAAGACACTGCTTCTATGACCACTGAGTTTTCGGCAATAGGTACCTGTTTCCATGTCCCAGAGCCGTATCGTGAGGTCCATACTTCCCGAGGCAATCAGACCTCCTTTCGGTGAGCACCTGACACTACTCACTTCGGTAATATGACCATTAGAAACAAAGTGCGGTGTTCCAGCCGATACATCCCATAGACGCACAGTGTTGTCTTCGTTGCCTGTTGCGACTTGATCACCATCTGGCGAATAAACGACGCTGAATACAGCCAACTTGTGACCCGTCAAGGTATGAAGACAAGTTCCTGTCTTTGGGTCCCATAACCGAACGGATATATCCAAGCTTCCGGTGACAATTCGATCGCCTCTCGGTGAATACATGATGCTGCATACGGTGCTACTATGTCCGGCCAAGATGTAGAGACAGACTCCTGTTTCCACGTCCCATATCCGAGCTGTGGCATCATCACTGGCCGAGGCGATTTGGTCTCCTTCAGGCGAGTATGCGATCTCCCACACGCGGTGACTATGGCCAGATAGGATAAGACTGCACGCTTCATATTCAACGTCCCATAACCGTACTGTGAAATCCGCGCTGCTCGATGCAAACTGACGTCCCTTGGGCGAATATGCGACACATAACACTCCTGCAATGTGCCCATTCCACATTTGGAGGAACTCGCCGGTGGCCGTATCCCAAAGTCGAATGGTCATGTCTTCACCACCGGACACAAGTTGATCTCCCTGAGGTGAATACGCGATACCTAGAACCCATTGGCGATGTCCTGTTAAGACATGGTCACATTCTCCTGTCTCCATGTTCCATAGACGCACGGTCATATCTTGACTGGCTGAGGCGATCTGATTCCCGTTTGGTGAATAGACAAAACGTCGAATGACATCGCTGTGGCCGCTCCAAGTTTGCGTTCTCTCCCAGGTCGATGTCGCATAGATGTTGATACTCCCGTCCTCCAACCCGACCGCCAATGACCGCCCATCTGGAGAGTATGCGCACGAGCGTACCTCGTCGTCCAGGGTGAGATACGGTAGTTCGCCAAACTGTGCTCCTGCCATACGGGTTCTGCTCAAGTCAGTCTGCCTCATCCAAACGCCTCGAAGGTCAACTCTCCTCAAATCTGCATCCTGTAACAATACAGAGTCGAATACGCCATGACTGAGATCGGCCCCTGGAATTTGGATGCCTCGTAAATCCGTCTCGATGAAGTGCACGCCCGCCTTGACCAAAATTGTGATCGCATTGGCCGCTGCAGTGCGCCACTTCTTGTCTTTCTTCGAATGCTCAATGTATCCGAGTAGTTGCTCTTTGAACACTGAATCCTGTTGAACTCGCTTTCCCAGGAATTGTAGAAGGGACTGATTCTTCACAAAACTTTGCCAGACCAAAAGAGAATTGGCGTCAGGTTCTTGCTCCGCGGTTGTAGGTTCCTCCTTTGAAAGATCCTTGTATTCGAAACTCATAGCAGTGCTCATGCTCTCTCCAGTTTGATATGGTGGCGTTGAGCACTTGCTGATGCCCTGATAAAGCCAGAGTGTGGGTAAGTGGATGGGAAAAGAGGGAGGGAAAAGAAGGAGGAAGAGGGAGACGTAGAAGGGAGAGAGAGAGTGAGCGTGGGCTGAATTGTCAAAACTTTGAGAACAACAAAGTCGTCTTTCTCCCTCTCACGTTTGCTCATCAGAACCTGGAACTGCAAGAACCACCAGCAACACAAGAATGAGCACATCAACCACAACGTTGTCGAGTCATCACCTCGTAAACACAGGCAGTCTAGACTTTGTACCGCAAGACACCTCGTTGGCTCTCAAGGACTGGGCACAGCAAGGTCCGAATGAATGAGGACCAGAAGTGCGTTGGTTATCCTGCCACCTCTGCCCCATCCACCACCCTTTCGACAAGCGGATAGCAGTAACAACATGGCAACTCTCGCCACACACCCATGTTTGGAAAGGTTCTTTTGGTGGTGTGGTGCGTGTGCATATGGCAGGAACGATTCAGTCAGGAACGACCGGTTTTTATGCGTCTCCCAACCAAGATGGACCGATGGACCCTTCGAGACTTCTAGAGTTGCGTAGGTGTGACCAAGGATCGGTCATGGGGCGGGGACAGCATGGTTGTTTGGTAGTCTTTCCATCATGAACCAGAGACAATGAACAATGAACAACGGAGCTAGGGGCTCACTTTATTATGGTATCTTCTCAGTCATGTTCCAACGGACTTCACTGCTCTTCAGGAGGATCGATAACAGAGGACGAGGGCTCCACTTGCGCTTCATCTGACGGCTCCACAAGCTCGGATATCCCAGACTCCAACGTGGTCACATCCTTGCCTGCGTTATGCAACAGGTTATGCGGCCCACTCACGGCTCCACGCTGACCCATGAGCTGTTTGTTGAGCTCAGTCACTCCCCGCACATCTTTGATAGATGCGCCCATCATGGATAGCGCGCCACTTGTGGAACACCATGACAAGTTCACGCGGCACTTATCCTCGTCTCTGACAACTTGCCACTTGATGACCGATCCATCGGCACTCCCGGTGATCAAGTAGTTGGCATTCGTGTGCCAGGTCACACTGTGGACGGTGTCCTGAAAGTTTCGTATCTCGCCTCGACACTGTCCTGTAGCAACATCCCAAAACCGTACCGTCTTGTCCCAACTACCAGAAGCAAGCAGATCACCCTGTGGAGAAAACGCGACGCAAGAGACTTTATCGCTGTGACCAATCAGCAACAAGCGACACTCTGCCCTCGCCACGTCCCATACTCGAATCGTGTGGTCATACCCGGCTGTCGCAAGCTCGTCTCCTCCAGGCGAATACATCATGCCCCTGACCCAATTGGTATGACCCTCCAGTATTTGTCGGCAACGGGGCGTTCCATTTCCGAGGTCCCATATCTCAACTGTGCGGTCCAGACTTCCTGAGGCGAGTTGGTCTCCACTGGGTGAATACACAACGCTCAAGAGCCCCTCGGTATGGCCTTCCATAGACCATAGGCATTCTCCGTTCACCAGCTCCCAGAGCCGTACAGTCTTGTCAAGGCTAGCTGTGGCCACTTGATCTCCTTGAGGAGAATACGCAACACTGTTGATCCTTTCCCCGTGACCGATAAATTCAAGTAGGCAAGTTCCTGCTTCCACGTCCCAGAGTCGAGCTGTAATGTCCCCACTACCGGAAACAATCCGATCCCCTTGGGGCGAGTATGCGATACTGAAAACAGATTTGGTGTGGCCCATCAGAACCCGGCGACATGCTCCTGTTTCCACATCCCAGATTCGAATCGTGTTATCTGCACTGGAGGAGGCGATTTGACGTCCATTGGGCGAGCATCTGACACTGGCCACGGCGGCACTATGGCTATTCGAGATGAACGGAGGGACCTTGGCGGAGACATCCCATAGTCGTACCGTCCCGTCATAACTACCAGCGGCCATCCAATCGCCTTTGGGCGAATAGGCAACCCCAAAGACTTGTCCACCATGACCTGTTAATGTTTGGAGGCACACACCTGTCACGGCGTCCCAGACCCGCACAGCTCCGTCAAAGCTTCCAGTAGCCACATGGCGGCCATCCGGGGAGAATGGAATGTTGTAAACGGCATTGCTATGACCAGTCAGGACATGGCGGCAGACACCTGTATCCACATCCCAGAGTCGAGCAGTCTTGTCTTCACTGGCTGTCGCGATTTGATCTCCTTGAGGCGAAAAAACGACTTCCCACACCCAGTGGCTATGCCCGGTAAAGGTTCGAATGCAGAGTTCGGTCTCGAGGTTCCATAGCCGTACGGTGTGATCTGCGCTGCTCGTGACGATTTCAATTCCGTTGGGCGAATAGGCAACGGATAAGACCCCTTCGCCATGACCACGGAACGTTTGGAGACACTTGCCAGTGGCCAAATCCCAAATTCGCATTGTGGTATCCTCACTTGCAGAAGCGATGCGGTCACCTTGAAGTGAATACGCAACGTGATGGACACAAAGGCTATGACCCTCAAAGATGCTCTGTTGACCTCCTGTTTCCACGTTCCATAGCCGTACCGTGGTGTCGTAGCTGGCAGTAGCGAGTTGGTCCCCTTTTGGAGAAAAAACGACTCGTAAAGCTGCAGCACTATGAGCGGTCCATGTCCGAGTCATCTCCCAGTTTGATGTCGAGTACAAACTGATATCGCCATTAAAGAGAGAGACTGCGAATGACTTGCCATCTGGGGAATATGTACACGAACGCACCTCGCTCTTCAGTGTGAGAAACGGTAGTTCACCAAACCGGGCTCCTGCCATCAGTGCTTTGCTTAGATCGGCCATTCGTAACCACACGCCTCGAAGGTTGACACTCCTCAGATCCGCTCCTTGCAGTTGCGCTGAATCGAATACACCATGGCTCAGATCGGCACCAGGAATCCGAATACCTTGCAAGTCCGCGCCATTGAACTGCACACCTGTACGGATCAGCACTGTGATTGCATTGGCGGCCGCGGTACGCCATTTCTTGTCCTTTTTCGAAAGTTCAATGTAGGCAAAGAGTTGCTTCTTGAACGCGGGTTCCTGTTGAACACGCTCTTCCAGGAACGACAGGAAAGGATGATCGTTCACGAACGTTTTCCAGAGCAGAGGGCAGTTAAGATCAAACTTTTGTTTAATAATAAGTGCCCCCTCGTTTCTGGAAGTGTCTTGGACCCCTAGAGCACCGAGGTTGCAAACCAATGTGGGAGTATTCTTGTTGTTGCGACTTGCCGACTCTGAGGGTTTGCACCCAATAGCTGGTGGGTGTGGGCCCTCTTGTGCCAAGATGTCTGCAGGGGCCGCTATGTTGTCCTGTTGTGTATGAAGGTCCGGAAGAGGATGACCTACCAGTCCTGAGACGTGAGAACTTTCGGAAATGACCATCTTTGTGTTCCTACAAGATTGCGAGAAACGTCAGTGACCATCTTGTGGCACATTTGAGGTCCACACATTTCATGTAGTGTTGAGGGGCGGGAGGTGGGGGGGAGGGGGTGCATGAGCATACATACCTTGAGTCTTGCTGTCGTTTGACGGAATCTGCCCTTGCTCTTATCCGCTTGTTTCTGATAATGAGTCCTGTCATAAGGCCAAAGAGGTGTTAACGACGACTGTACTTGAAGGAAAACAATGGTCTCTAAAGACGTTCTTTTGATACAGAATACACGTTCTTACGTTCAGATCGAGATTGTGTGCTTTACGCTTTGTCGTCTTGAAAGACCTTGATTAATAGGGTTGTGTGCTTTATAAGGCTCGGTGAATCCTTCTTCCGTCCTTGTCTTTTGCCAGTGGTGCCTATTATTGAGGAATGGTATAAGGTTGATCGTCCATGGATGAGTGCGTGTACTGTTGATGCTTCTTCAAGGTGGTTGAGGCCCGAGTGTTACATTTCGGCGCATTCCAGGGCAGATTTAACATGCCACAGTGGCAAAAAGAAGATGGCGTCATACCAAGTGACAGAGAATGGTTGTGCCTTGAGTGAGCGACTGAGAGAGTGGGAGAGAGAGAGTGGAGAGGGCAGAGGGAGAAACAGGAGGGAGAGGGAGGAGCGTGTATGTGTGTGTGAGGTGCTGAGAGTGTGTGAGTGAGTGTGCAAGTGTGGGTGTGAGGTGCTATGCATTCAGTTTTTGAAGAGAAAGAAGAGAAGAAAAAGGCGAAGACATTTTGGCTTTTTTTTGGCTTCCTGGCACACCTTGTGAGATTGAGGGCTGTCGGAAGGGGTGAATGTGCTGAAAGGGTGTGCCGTATTGTCAAAGGTGGATCAAATAGAACATCCTCCATCTGAGATCCTGGACCATCTGCTGCCGTCTCTGTGCAACAACTTGCCTATCGCGGTGTTCGTCCCTGGATAGATGCTTCTTTTCAATCAAAACACGTAGTCAACAACTCTGGCGCAACTCACTAAAGCATCTGCCGTTTATTATCAGACAGAGAATGCTGGTAGTACTGTGGAAGATCGGAAGATCATGGGTTGCTATCCATGCACGCGTGCGTGTCAGAGAGTAGCAACCCTGTCTGTCTTTCTTTTTTTTTTTTTTTTTTTTTTGTTGCCTGAGGCATCTTCAGCACAGTTCACACAAACCTTCCACAGTTGGTGACTTGGTGACGTTTCCTCTGTAGGATCGTGTACCAGATTGGCCGAACGTCGCCGCTGCTTTGAGAGTTCAGTTGGCCGGATCCTCCATACTCGCGAGTACGGCGTGTTGATGGGAACGTGGTTGGCGATTCTTTTGGATGGGAACGGACGGTTTGGGGATGAGGAGAAGAGGCAAAAGAATGATCCGGCAAGTTCTGCTCCGACAGGCTGCTCTTTGTGCAAAAGGGCTTGTGCTCACCCTGCCACACAAACGCACCCACACATTCCCTCACAGCACCACCACAAGGTTTCCGACCATCCAGGGTCATGCAGGAAAAGGATACTACTACGCATGGTAGAGTCATTTCTATGTTTAGGGTGTGTCTATCTTCGATTCCTTGTAAAGGGCCTCATCCGTGAAGTGAATGCCTGTTTAGGCATCCAACAAGACGTGCTTGCGAATCAATGATGATACCGTGTCAAACACGACGAGTAAGATACCTAGAGCCGTTTTGGAATAAGTTGAAAGGACCACACATTAGATATAATCCATGATATCCCTTCCAATGAACCCCCCTCATCTGACTTCAATGCAAGACACTTACCGCCACCAGGTCCCAAACGGAGAACCTTTGGTACGAATCCCTTGTACAAGGCACGGAATCTGATTGGAATCAAAAGGACAAAATAGAATCAGGATTAACAAAACAGGCCCCATTTCCAAGTCTCGATCAATTCGATTCGTCGATCCAAGTGGCGATAACTTTACCCTTCCTCGCGGTAGACTATGGCGACACCTGGCAAGGTCCAGTTGTACTTCTTGATAGATCCCTTGGATTGGTTCTGAATACGGGTCTTGACTACGTCGAAGGGTGTGTTGAGTATGGTGGCGAAGGTGCCACCGATAGCGCCTGCGATAAAGTTACGAGCCAAATTTCCATTGGGGGTCTAGAAAAGATAGGGACGTCGTCAGTCTTGGCTTGAATGAATCGTGGCTTTGCTCGGGAACACTCCAGATCCATGTAATACCTGTGCCTCTGGGATCACATTCCTGACACCCTGGATGCATCCAAAGTAGCCTCCGTTCCATACAGCATGGCGCCAGAGTGTTGCTTCCAGTCCATTGAACAGTGTCAGAGGTCCCTCCGAGCGGACAATCTTGCTCAGAGCGTCCACAGTTCCATTGTACTTGCCAGCCTACGTCCAAGAAAACGAAATGATGCACTTGGCCGTTAGGTCATCCATTCGATGCCTACCCCTAGCCCAGTCCAACATTCCCCAGCCTCCTTTCCAGCCTGCAGGGGTGGAAGGAAGGGGGGCGGGTGGGTGATGCGAGGCTTTTTTAGTCCTTACATTGCCCTTATCCTGAAGACGAATCTTGACCAATTCAAAAGGTACGACAAGGAAAGCCTTTTTTCGAAGGGCATCAGAAGAATAGAGTCAGTTTCATGGATCACAACGTTTAGGTAGCCCTTTGAAATGTCGAGTGCCCCAAAGAAAAACATCCTATCAAAAGAGTTACCTCAGTGATACCAGCACTGACACCCGTCAAGATGGAAAGAGTTTGCTTGTTGATGTCGTTGCCGAGGATATTCTTGTAAAGAATTGTGTACTGTTCGTTGGCTGCAAACTTGGTGGCACGCTTGGGTGCCTCGACCATGATAGGGGGAATGATACCACGATAGAGAGTGCCGAACCTGATTTTTTGTGTGACAATAGGGTATTGTAGCGAGTTAATACCACTTCATCATTCTCCGAGAACGAGAAAGACGCCATGGGTTGTTCGTATGACAAAAGGTTCCATCATACAGAGCATGTCGATTGTGGTTGTGAGCTGCCCTCGCATGTCCTCCCCAACCGTATTCGATACACATGGTCATACAACAAAGTATCCATCTTACCCTTCATTCTTGATAATCTTCTTGAAGCAATCGCCAATCGAGCCGTATCCATCTGCTCCACCTGTTCCGACCTGAAGCTGGAAACGAGTCTTGACGACTAGTGTAAGATATTGAGAAACCGATCCTTAGTATTCCATTCTATTCACTGCCCCATTGCATTTCGTCCAGTTGATCAGTAATGCCCTACCATCCAGAGGATACATGGTCAAGATCTCAGAAACACCAGCAACGGCTCCGGCCACGAATTGCCACTGGAATGGCAGAGCTATTAGAGCAAAAGGGAAGAAAGGGTTGAATGTGAGTGAGGAAGACCTGATTCAGTGATTCAACTCATTCCGTCCAGATCATAATCGATCTGGCTGAGTACGACTTTCCTCCTCCCCCTCTTCTCTGTGCCTTTGACAGCAACCGTGCGCACTCATGTACTCATGTTTGACACAAGAACACCATCCATGCGTGCTTGACGATTCCTAAAAGTAAAGACGTGTGCGGGAGTATGCCCATATATCCAGCATCAGTCAAAATGAGGGGAGGGAGGTCTTACGCTTAAGTGTCTGTTTCTCCTTGATTGCTGCTGCCATTTGGATAAAGTCTGTGGTAAAGAGAGGAAGGATGGGAGAGAGGGAGAGGAAGGATGGGAGAGAGGAGAGTTCAAAAGAAGTGAGGAGGAGGAGAGAGAGAAAGAAAGAAAAAAGAGAGAGGTGATAGTCGGAGATGACGACGATGTGAACCCAGGCGCAATAAAACGAAGGGGATCGGGTGTGGTGATGACTCTTTGGAAGAGTCGTGACTCTCATTTCCCCACACTGCCCACTGCACCAAAACCGTCTTTCTCCCCCTCGTGTCAATGAACCTTGAACCTTGTGCAGATCAAAGTGGACAAACACTCCGGCTCTCTCGCCCTTGTCATCTATCTCGCTCCCCTTTTTTTTACAGGAGTGTGTATCGCATACAAGATGGTCGGTTGGATAAGTCGTGTTAACGCCTCTCGACAGCATATTCCAATCAGACAGCCATTATCCATTCGCCTGCACTCATCCCCTCCTGGACCTCCTGGAGCGATTTGTTTTGATCTCGATCCATTGTCGGCTAAAGCGATCCACGTTGCAATCCAAAATTGGTACCGTGGGATTCTTGTTCTTCGGGTGGAATCGCAATCTCCACTCCACGACATGATAATCTTCCCCTCCAATGCTCCACTTTAATCCATCACAAACTTTTCCCCCTTTCACCCTTCCTCTCCACGTGTAGATGGATTTCCTGTATCCATCTTTTGTTGTTTCCCCATGTTCTCCATTGACACCCATGACCACGGCCAACAATTGCTCTGCTCCCTCATCCTAGCCCCCAATTTGACCCATTGACGTATCACGTGGACGCACTTTCCGTTGGACGCGTCGTGTGCTTCGAGCAAACCGAGTTCCCGCCGCCCGACAAAAGCGAGGGTATTTTATTCCTGTAGCGCTTTCCTCCTGTGGTCTCTTTCTTTCCAAACCCATAAAAGATGAGTTCTGGGTAGCCTCCCTCTGATGTGGAGGTTGCATACTTAGTCCAGCAGATAGATTCGTGACCCAATGTCGCCTACAATCCAATCCATTCCCTTGAGGAGATGGGCACCAGTCTTGGCGCTACACGCGACAATGGCCCAGTGGTGGGTCTTGATATCATCCAACGCCAATGTCTCACGGATCTGATTGTCTGTCAAGGCGCCTGGGAGATCTTGCTTATTGGCAAACACCAGCAACGAGGCACCGGACAAACGCTACAAAGGAGGGAGGTAGGTTCCATTTAGATCGAAGCACAACAAGGACAGGGAGGGCGGGGGAACATCACCATGCCCGGCGGTTTCATTCACTCTTCTTACCTCCTCCAGAAGCAACTCGTGCAACTCTTTCTTGCAATCTTCAAGACGCAGTCGGTCAGCAGAGTCCACGACCCACACGAGACCATCTGTTTGTTCAAAGTAGTTGCGCCAGTACGATCGGATCGACTTTTGACCGCCGACATCCCAAATGTTCATCTTGAATCTATCGTCAGCACAGAACGTGAACAGATGAGTATTGGGAACTTGAGAAAGGGGACCACTGACATGCGCACAGACTCGGACGCGCTGTGGTTACTGCTCGTTGCGGTCAATTTACCCTTTATGTTCCAACGTCTTGATGTTGAATCCGAGGGTTGGTGAAATGGTATCAATATCTTCGCCATTGATCCGTTTAAGGATCGTCGTCTTGCCGGCATTGTCGAGCCCGAGCATGAGCAATCGAATCTCCTTTTCCTTCTGACGGTTCTTCTTGAGGATAGTGAGAAGACCCATTGTTGAACGAGGTGTGTGTGCTTTTTTTTGCCTTCTTGTGTTGCGTTTGTTGTTTGTGTTTGCCACCGTCAAGAGCGAGCACGAAAACGAAAAGGCGATGACAAACGATGAGGGCCGAAAGGATGAGTAGCTTGTAAGGGTAAAGGTGTGAATGAGAGTGACGAAGAAGCGTAGACCAGAGCGGTGGAGGCAAAAAAAAAAAAAAAAGGAGTTGGAAAAGACAGCAAGATATAGTCCGGCAGTGTGACTGGTAGTGAGCCGGACTCAAAGTGAGCCCTTTCCCATGGTCCACTGCAAACTACCGCGCTTCGCCCGTTGGTGTGCGAAAGGGGGAATCGACTGGGCAGATGGATGGTCAATCCTGCGCGGTTGTTCTCATTGGACAAGCACAATTGCAGCCCCCAACCTTACTTTCCTCTAGACTCGTCTACGAACTTGGCGCGTCAACGTGTCCAGCGGATCTAGCGAGTCAGAGTGAGAGCTCTGAGGTGTGTATTTGTGTGCCATACTATACAAACTATTGCGATGTCTAATGGAGAGTTGATTTCATAACGGGTGCCCGTTGCGATGGGGAGGAGAGGGGAGAGGGGACTAGAGACATTCATCTTCTCTTTCGTCCCTTCATTCATACTAACCCCAAGACAAAGACATGTGCGCTGTGCCATGACCTTGTGTGTGTTTCTTTTCTTTTCGTACTTTTCACTCGAGATCATTCTTACTGCTGAATGCCCTGGTAGTCGTTGCCGTCTTGGTAGTATCCTGGATTGACACCCTGCTGCTGGAAGAGCGCCTGTTCATCTAACTTGTCCTCATCGCCATCCTTATCTTTGGCACCTGTTGCAGCCTGTCGCTCGATCTTGGTCGTCTGATAGAAAACGCATTGGATAATAAAGAAGGGAAGAAGAACTGTTGAGTATCAGCTCTGCTTATGTACACATCTTTAACTCCAAGAAATGTAACAATGACTCTGTCTTACCTCCCTGTACTTGGCCAAGTAGATCTTGAGCACTTCTGCATAGTTTTCGAATCCCAGCGACTGCATTGCCCACAAGATATCCTCGCCGTTGATCGTTTTACGCTTCTCGAGCTGGCACCTATCACTTGCTACGAGTTGAGGTAGAGGGTGAAGGTCGGAGAGGTTGTTAAGAAAGAAAGAGAAATAGCCTGTTTTGCACCATGTCTTAGGCCAACACTTTTTTTTTTTTTTTTTTCGCCTCCCAGTCATGAAAAAAAAGGAGCAACTAGCGCTGAATGCCGGTACAGCTGTTGCTACTGCCGCTGGCAGTGGTTATGGCAGTGGTGGGAAGGAATGGGGCGAGTGGAAGTGTATCATAGGAGCTTGGTTCTTACCCTCGCTTGTGATGAAGGAGATAAACTCGGACACACATTCCTGCACTGTTTCCTTAGCCTCCTTTGCGATCTTGGCGTTGTCTGGCAAGGCTTTCTTCATGATGCGGGCGACGTTGGCGATGGGCAAGAAGCGATCCTGCTCCTTGTAGTCGTCCATTTCGTCTCCGGACTGGTGTTGTTCCGACATAGTGCAAGTGTTCGCTGCGGTGACTTGACGACGAAAAAGGTATGTCCTGCGGAAGGGAGAAGAGACGGGAGAACGACAAGAGTATCAAGAAGGAGACTGAAAGCGCAAAGAAAGCGAAGAGAGAGAGTGGGGTGGAGTGAGTCGATCCTTGCTGAGCGTTCAGACGAGAGTGTGTGAAGAGGAGAGTGAAGAGAAGAGTGTGAAGAGGTGAAGGAAAGAGACCCAGAAAAAAAAAAAATGACAAGGGCATCCAACACAGTGTTTGCCCACAAAAGAGAGACCCACTTGGTTCCCCTTAATCACGCCTTGCCTCATTCTCCGCAATTCGAAGGCCGCGCCTTTCCGCACCACCTCTTTCCCCCACTCCCTCTCATCTCTGCAGCTGGGCACCCGGCCATCACTTTTAAACAGGGAAGTCAAAGCCCCCGTTGCCTCCACGCTTTCAACTTGTTCGGTGCCAGGACTCTTTCGACTGATGCCTGCTCGGAGACCACAGCCTGTCGTTGTGGCTCCACAGCTACAACAGCAACAACAGCCTATCTCAGTTGCTGCTGTAGCTCTTTCCATCCAGCAGCAACAGCAACAACAACAGGTCAACGAAGTTCCTCAGCAACAGCTCCAGCAGCTTCAGCAACATGTTCAGCAGCAACAACAACAACAGCAGCAGGCGCAGCAGGCGCAGCAACGACCCAGGCAAAAGCCAACGATCCATCCAGGACGGAACGTCACCCTGACGAACGCGCACCGCAAGCTGATCTGCGAACAACGACGAGCCCATCCAGAAATGACATTGGATGCCCTAGGGACCTGGGCCAAAGAGCAGTTCTCCTTATCCCGCAAGCCTGCCATGGGAACCCTCTCTCGGATCGTTAACAAGCATGCTCGTTACTCTCATATGACCGATTTGGAACTTTTGAGTCAACGGAAACGACCTGTACTTTGTGCCGAGCTAGATTATGCTTTGGTTGCCTGGATCCGTGAGAATCAAGAGCATCATATCCATGTCTCGTACAAAATGATCATTGAAAAGGCCAAAGAATTGGCTGCCTTTATCAGAACGCTGCCGGGAAGGGGCCATGCTGAGATGCCAACTTTCTCCAATGGTTGGGTCTCCGGGTTCACCAAGAGGAATCGGTTCGTTGGAACTGCTTTGAATGCTCCAGGCGTCATGTCCGCAGGCTCGGCCGTGTCGACAGGCAATCACACTGCAGGTGGATCATCGTCCTCGCCAACGGTCTTGGGTTCTTTTCTCCCAGAGTTCCCACCGTTCTCCACCAATGAAGAGCTTGTCCAACACGCCATTGATACTGCCAGAGAACGAGCAGATCGTGACCTAGAGGATGACATGGACACAGATATGGAAGAAAACATGGATGGTGATGTGAATGGTGATATGAGTGTTGACATGGACTCGGAACCAGAGATGGTGCACGATATCGTCAACAACAATACTCTTCAGGGAATCGTGTCAACTTCCATAGACCCCATCGTATCGGATATGCAAGCAGAGCTTCATCAGGTTGTCGCCACAGTCACTGCCGAGATGTCATCCTCAGCTGTGCCCGCCCCACAGACGACGGCAACGACGACAGTAGAGGATACTGGTAAGAGGCGAGCCAGGAAACCACGCACTGTGCTGATACACATGCAACAACAACAACAGGAGCAGCAACAACAGCAGCAAATCCACCCTGCTGCACCTGCAATGATTCCTCTGAGAAACAATGGAGCATCCCTCGCAGCGTCGCTCTCTCACCCACAAGCACTTCAGCAGCAATCACCCACACAACAATCCACTCTATTGCATGCTGGAACATCGGCTGGTGGTAACCCTGGCGGCGTCACGGTTGTGGCACCAGGGATCATGGCGAGCATCTCCACACTCTCCTCTTCTAGAAGTCGACCCAAACCGACCCCTTCAGAATCCTTGGCGGCCATCCGGATCGTGATCGATTCCCTCGATCTCAGCATTCAGGCAGAAGCCGAGATGATGCGGCTATTGTTTGATATGGAGAGGAAACTGCTCGACAAGATCCACTCTGAACGACAGCCGACCATGATAAACTGGCACGAGTAAGGAAATGCGGGATCTGGGGTTTTTTTTCTTAGTGTTTATTCTTTTCTGGCCACCATCTCCCTCTCCCTCCCCCTCTACCCGTTCGCACACCAACCCATCCCACGAAGAGATGATCAACACTTCTCCAAGTTATCCCGAATCGATACCTAGGTCAGAGCCGTCGTCTCTGTATCAATGAATCTCCCCTATGAACGTAAAAAAAAAACACTACGATCCAGAGATTGATATCCAACGAGCCAAGTCCGCCCCTTGAATCCAGACCAAACAAATGCCCTTGGAGGGAAAGCCGCCGGTCGGCGGTCGTATGATCAAGGCTTCGAGTCCGTATTGTAGAAAAACGTAGCGTGACAAAAAAAAAAAAATGAAAAATTGGCTCTTGCTTTGCTGACGACTTTCCTCGTGGGGTGGTGTGGAGCCTGATTTCGACTCTCCTTTGGTGTGAAGTTTTGTGAAGGACCACTCTCTTCACCAGTTCTTACCACTCTTCAAACAACGTTTGCTCGCCTACATCGAACACTCGAGGAAGGACAAGAAATGGCGCATGGCGGCAGTGAATGCGATCACGATCCTGATCCAAGCAGGCGTACAGTTTATTGGTCATGCACACCGTCAGATATTCTCCGAAAGACGATCAAATCGCTTCTGGCAGCATGGGCGTGATGGTAATGTTGTGGGACGTAAAGACTGGCAGCTGTCGTCATACCATTACAGGTCATAACGACTCAGTCTTGAGTGTCGCATATTCATCGAAAGGGGATCAACTCGCCTCTAGCTCGTTTGACAAGACGGTGCGACTCTAGGATGTCTCAGCTATGGTATCCAGTTTCGCCTCCTTGTCTAATGGCTTCAGGCAGTAATTACAGCACAGCAAAACTATGGGAGTGGAAACAGGAGCATGTCGCAGAACCATAACTGATCATCGTGACACAGTCTGCTGTGTTCCATTTTCGCCTCAAGGAGAATATACATCGTTTCTGGGAGTGCTGACAACTCGCTGCGTGTGTGGGAATTGGAATCAGGTACTTGCTTTCATACGTTGACTGTTCATAGTAACTGGGTCAATGGCGTTTCTTATTCACCTCAAGGAGGCCAACTGGCTAGTGCAAGTCATGATAAGACACTGCGGATCTGGGATGTCGTGGCCGGAGAGAGCCTTGCAACCTTAAGCGGCCATACAGATGCAGTCATGAGCGTTGTGTGTTCACCAAATGGCAGTTACATCGCCTCAGGGTGTAAGGCTGGTATAATACGGAATATGGGATGTTGAATCAAGGAGCTGTTCTCGGATCCTGGAAAGTGGCAGTGGCTGGATATGGGAGACCATGTATTCACATCAAGGGGACCAGCTTGTCAGCGCCAATGGGGACAATACTGTGAAGCTTTGGGATGTGGAACCAGAAGAGTGCCTATTGACGTTCACCGGTCATAATGATCGTGTTCAGTGCGTCACCTATTCTCCACAAGGTAAGCTCCTCGCCTCTGGTAGTGAGAACAAATCGGTACGGATTTGGGATGTTGCAACTGGGCAGTGTCGGGCTGTCGTTGAAGACTTTCAGGGAGGTGTTAGGAGCATATCCTGGAGCGACTCAAGACGGCAGTCATTTGAGGAAGTAGAGATGGGTCGTACTCAGGTGGAACGTTATTGAAGATGTGTAACGTGCGATTGTGCTGGACCACCAGTGGCGCGCTCACAATGGCAGATGCTTCGATACAAGATGTGCATGGGTTGACCTCACTTAACAAGCAACTTTTGAATGCAACGTGGAGCTATCGGCGAACCAGAACACACGTTACGGGAGACAAGAAGTTGATCTTCCTGGCGCATGTTATATCTTACCCAAAACAAGTCGCCCAGCAGTGCATTGAGCAATTGAGTTGTCGAAAAGGAGGCGTTACAACATGCTACATGTACGTGTTTGTTTACAAACTTTGACCACACTAATCCATCATGCAAGGCGATCAAGGTACATCTCGCCCGCTTCAATGAAGATCCTGTAGTCGAAAGAATCCTCCACGTCTACATCCAGCACTTTACTTTGATAGCGACATATGATTGTGTACGGGCAATACTCCTGCTTACCGATCATACCAAGCGTCCAGGATTCTGCTCTCACTCGCTTATCCAAGCGCGGTATCCCTTCTCTTTGAGTAGAGAAGATTGTGCAGGGCTGAGGGTCGAAGTGGGGCTGGTCCGGTTGACCAGAGAGAAGGGAGCTACTTCCAAGAAAGAAAAGACGGACGTTCAGCTCTCTATTGACTTGCCGAGTTGCTCATTGCTGTGGTGTTCATTCTCCACCGAGAGGAACGATCGCAGCAACTTGAGCAAGTCCAAGTAACCGCGATCCGTGGTGAGAAGCATCCTGTTGATTCCGTTCATCGAGTTGATCCTTCGAGTGCGTGTTCCTCCCTGGGTGATGAATGACCATGCTGCGGTTGAAAGAGTTGGAAGGAAGCTTGTGGGTAAGAAGACACTGCCACAAAGTGGTCGGCTGAGTTTTTTTTCTCCGACCCTTTTTTTTTTTGCTCCTTCGCCCTCTTTGTTCTTCACACAAACACATTCGACGCTCTCCATCCCCTTCGCTATCCTTCTGAGGAGAGGTAAGTGCTATATCAAACAGATACAACTAGCAGAGGGGCGCTGTTCTGGATAGTTGTTACTCTTCGGACTGGTGCCAGGAACAAGCTCTGGCGCAGCAGAACACCTGCTTTCGAGGACCTAGCACGATCCACTGATTCATTGTTATTGTGTCTTAATCACCATGAGCCGTTTCTAGCTACGAATTGAGTCCCTTCGTCCCTCGACCAGACCAAAGGTAAGATCCGTTGCACAAGACGTCTGCGCATCTCTGCGCCTCATTTCGAGAGAGCACAGTGGCTAACTCTGCGTGTTTCCTATCAGCTTATCTCGGCAACCGTAAGCCGTAATCAATCCACAAGACACGAAGGGCAGGATGGAGCCAACGTCATACAGGAGTCGCCGAGGGAGCGCAACATTGACCCTAGGCTTGGAGCTACAGAATGCCTCAATCCAAGAGGTTGAGACCCCGGAACAGGGCCCAGCTGATAACTCGCCTTTGATTTGGACAAGTTTTGTGGACGACCATTCTCTTGTCGCGTTCCTAGCAGGACGTGTCCAACGGGAGCCATCATTCAAGCAACAACTCCTTGGTTATATCGAAAACTCCAAGAAGAACAAGAAATGGCGTACCGCAGCAGCCAATGCGATCACAATACTTGTCCGAGCAGGCGTGCAATTCATCGAGTCAGACTTGCGAGGCATTCGGGTTCCAGGAGCCGACTTGAGCTTTGGCGTCTTTGATTCAGCTCTAATGCAAAACGCGGATATGAGAAATGTCAATCTTCAAGGCGTCTGGCTACGACAGTCAGAACTAAGCAGAACACTGATGGCAGGCGCCCACTTTGGAGAGATGCCGTTTATCATCGAAGATTCCGTTGTACGCTCGTGTGCGTATTCGCCAGATGGCCAGTCATTTGCAGTCGGTCTCGAGAGCGGTTCTATCCACGTGTACACAGCGTCGACCTGGGAAAGAACCTTGATATTGACTGGTCACGATGAGGTGGTTCTACATGTCGAGTATTCTCCAAAAGGCGACCAAATCGCCTCTTCTAGTCAGGACGAGACTGTACGTCTATGGCACTCAGGAACAGGAGTTTTGCAACGCACCATGTCAAGTCACAATGAATGGGTTTACCGCGTCGCATACTCACCTCAAGGGGACCGAGTCGCTTCCTCTAGTCATGACAGGACTATTCGGATATGGGACGTGGTCACCGGCGATTGCCGTCGAACACTGTATGGTCACAATGGAGGGGTCCTCTGCGTCACATACTCACCGAGCGGAGTCCAGATCGCCTCTAGCAGTCAGGATTTGACGATACGGCTATGGAATGCGACAACTGGACAATGTAATCGTGTCATGCTTGGACATACGAACCTTGTCTGGGACATCAAATATTCGCCTCAGGGCGATCAACTAGTCTCTGTCAGTGCTGATACAACAGTCCGGTTATGGGACGTGGAGACAGGAGCCTGCCACCGTGTCTTAACCGGGCATGGTAGCGCCGTCTACACCGTCAAGTATTCTCCAAAAGGCGATCAAATTGCTTCTGGAGGCATGGATGCGACAGTAAAGCTCTGGGATGTAGAAACTGGGGCCTGCCGTCGTACTTTGACGGGTCACAACTATTCTGCCTTGAGCGTCGTGTTTTCCCCGGAAGGGAATCTGCTGGCGTCTGGTTCATACGACAAAACAGTACGACTTTGGGATGTCTCCACCAATGCATCCGGTTTTACATCAAGTGGTCATGGCACGGCCGTAATGACTGTCAGGCACTCAACGATAGGAGGTTTAATGGCTTCTGGCAGTAAGGACAGCACGATAAAGCTATGGGATACGAAAACAGGGACGTGCCGCCGGACCTTAAGCGGTCATCATGACACGGTCTGTTGTGTTGCGTTTTCACCGCATGGAGACTTTATCGCCTCTGGAAGTGCCGATCATTTGGTATTGATATGGGACGTGGAATCAGGAACCTGCGTGCAAACGTTGGTCGGCCACAGTAACTGTGTAAGAAGTGTCTCCTTCTCGCGTCAAGGAGGCTTGCTTCTCAGTGCCAGTGAAGATAGAAAGGTCAGGCTCTGGAACATTTCAATTGGAGAGTCTCTTTTCACCTATCACGGCCATACAGATCAGGTCATGAGTGTCGTGTATTCACCAAATGGCAACACCTTCGCCTCAGGCAGCAAGGATCGCACAATACGGGTATGGGAGGTATTAACAGGGGACTGTCATCGAGTTCTAGAGGGCGGCGGTGGGATTTGGGAGATTGCTTATTCTGCTCAAGGAGACCGGATTGTCGCAGCCAATGAGGACCAAACCGTGAAGCTATGGGATGTGGAATCAGGAGAGTGCCTTTTTGTGCTTATTGGCCATAGCGATCGTGTCTTGTGCGTCTCTTATTCTCCACAAGGCGGACTACTTGCCTCGGGTAGCGAGGACAAATCTGTACGGATATGGGATGTTGCGACAGGAGAGTGTCGAGCAATGGTTGAAAATCTTCAAGGTGGCGTCAGCAGCATAGCTTGGAGCGCCACCCAAGATGGCGTCAGCAGCATAGCTTGGAGCGCCACCCAAGATGGCAATTATTTGACCACTGGTAGCAGAGATGGGTCCGTACTCAGGTGGCATGTCACTGAAGATGAGGGCCAGTATAGTGTGCGATTGCGCTGGACTGCTACGGGTGGTGCACTCACCTTGGCAGGTGCATCGGTACAAAATATGCGTGGGTTGACCCCATTCAGCAAGCAACTTTGGAAGCAGCGTGGAGCCATTGGTGAACCAGAGCCCGCTACAGTGGATACTCTCTAAGCGCGTCCACGGATTGTTTGCATTTACATTTTCGACTGTAGATAGCATGGTATCGTTCACAGCAAATAGGTTTACTCTCGATTGCCTGTATGCTCTCTTCGAGCAGCGTCTATGTTTGCAAACTGGTCCTGGGCTGAGAATCGTCCAGTCCTCTGCTATAGCTCGTCCACTGTCGCCAATGGGGTCTTTCAAAGTGCTGGACTTTGTTGAGGACATGGGAAAGGAAGGAGGTGTACAATGGCGCAAGGTCCTCATTGAAGTCCACTCAGACCTTGGGGCAAGAACAAGGGTCCGACCAAGGTGACATGGTCTGTGGCTAAAGAGGAGCGATGTCATGACTGGATGAGAGAAGGGAGTGTCCCGTCGCTTCTGTATGTCGAGCCGATCCTCTGACTTGGCGATTACGTGAGGGAGAGTGAGAGACTGACAGAGAGAGAAGAGAGGTGAGCGCATTTCGAAATTTTTGCTTCTCGTTGCCCCCAACTTTTGCACACTATCCATTTTCTTTGCTGTCCTATGCAAAGGCAAGTCTTTTGTGGTGCCGCTGACTGAGGAGCAAAACTTTCTCTCTGTGCAGTCGTGCACTATCAATTAATAGCATCTGATCAACTCGGTCACTTATCCATCCGATTTTTTTTTTTTTTTTTTTTTCTCGGTCACACGGTGGGAACGTGTCCGACAAGAGCCAGTATTCAAACAGCAACTGCTTGATTATTCGAGCACTCGAAGAAGGACAAGAAATGGCGCATAGCAGCAGCCAATGCCATCACAATACTTGTCCGGGCAGGCGTACAGTTCGTCGAGACAGATCTACGTGGTATCCAGATTCCAGGAGCCGATCTCAGCCATGGCGTATTCGACTCGGTACAATTGCAAGACGCGGACATGAGTAGAGTCAACCTTCGGGGCGCTTGGATGCGACAGACAAATCTAAGCAAGGCGCGGATGTCAGGGGCACAGTTTGGCGAGCTACCCTTTCTCACAGAAGCCAACAGAGTACGCTCGTGTGCGTATTCACCCGATGGAAAGTCCCTTGCTGTTGGTCTTGAGAATGGCGATATTAACATCTACTCAACATCGAATTGGGAGAAAACTCGGACATGGAGTGCTCACATTGGATCGGTTGAGCGCGTGGCATATTCTCCAAAAGGCGATCAAATCGCTTCTGCCAGTCATGACCACACGGTATGCTTGTGGGTCGTGGAGACAGGAGAATGTGAGCATATCTTGACAGGTCACACCCAATGGGTCCTCGGTACCGCGTATTCACCTCAAGGAGATCGGCTTGCTTCTGCCAGCGATGACGGGACTGTATTACTCTGGGATGTGTCGACTGGCGAATGCTGCCAAACGTTGAACGGACACAACGGAGGAGTCTATTGCGTCGCATATTCACCAAAGGGACATCAGATCGCTTCTTGCGGGGCGGCCTTCACAATCCATCTCTGGGGCGATGAAAACGGAATGGATAACCGAACCCTATCTGGCCATAGTGAAGAGGTCTGGAGCGTCGCATTCTCGCCTCAAGGGGATCGAATCGTTTCTGCCAGTGAAGACACAACCGCTCGGATATGGGACGTGGAAACAGGAGCCTGTCTCCACATCTTAAGGGGACATAGTATTACTCTGTACTGCATCATGTACTCACCAAGAGGCGATCAAATCGTTTCCGGAAGCTTGGACAGATCCTTGCGGCTATGGGATGCGGAGACAGGGTCTTGTCTCCATACATTGACAGGTCATAGCATGGCTGTCTTCAGTGTCGCTTATTCGCCAAGCGGTGACCAAATTATCACGGGCGGCGCAGACAAGACCATACGTCTATGGGATGTGTCGACCAGAACATCGCAACTCGTCTCCATGGGTCACACTACGGATGTTAGCAGTGTCATGTGCTCGCCTAGAGGGGATCTGATCGCCTCAGGAAGCTCAGACCTTACGATACGGCTCTGGGACATGGAGACAGGAGCTTATCGCCGGACCCTAAGTGGTCATAGTGACAGTGTCTTCAGCATCGCGTTCTCGCCTGAAGGAGATCGTCTCGCTTCAGGCAGCTGTGACAGCTCCATAGGATTTTGGGATGTGGAAACAGGAATATGCCTCCACAGGCTAACTGGCCATAGCAGCACGATTCAATGTGTCGCGTACTCTCCTCAAGGACATGGTGTTGCATCTGCCAGTGATGACTGTACGGTGCGGATATGGGATGTTGCGACCACCGAGTGTCTTGGAATCCTGGATGGTCATATCAATGCTGTCATGAGCGTCGCGTACTCGCCAGATGGTGCTCAGGTCGCCTCGGGAAGTGAGGATGACACAGTGCGGATATGGGATGCGGAGTCAGGAGAATGTTTGAAAATTCTAGAGGGTCATTCCAGTTGGGTTCGGAGCGTCGTATTTTCACCTCAAGGAGACCAGCTCGTCTCTGCTGGATACGATCACACCATTCGTCTATGGAATGTAGAAACAGGCGAATGTTGTTCTATTCTGATCGGTCATGGCGACAGGGTCAAGTCCGTCGCGTATTCACCACAAGGCCACCTTCTCGCCTCTGGTAGCTGGGATAAGAAAATACGATTTTGGGATGTTACAACAGGACAGTGTCGAGCAACGTTACAGAATCTCCCGGGCGTTCCACACGATCTTGTCTGGCACACATCTTTTGGTCAAAATTACTTGGTCGCTGGCTGTGGTGATGGATCGGTGCTTAAATGGCAATTTATCGAGGAAGGAGATCTGTGTCGCGCGCGTTTACATTGGGCTGCCAAGAACAGCACATTCACCATAAAGGGCATGTCGATACAAGATGCGCGTGGATTAGGTCCACTCCACAAACAGCTGTTGAAACAGCGGGGAGCCGTCGGCGAGCCAGAAAGCTCTTTTTTCGGGAGAAAAGCAACGAATTGACTAGTATGACATCTGCGATGCCCGAGCTCAAGAGCATTGCTGATGATAGCACGGAAGCGGGCAAGTCAAACAGACGAATGACCCATAGAAAGCCCTACGAGAGGAGATGGGGCTAGGGTATGTAGAGCGCCTAACCATTCTGTGCAGGTGTTTGAACGACATACGTCGAAGCTACGAGCATGTCCTGTGTCCCAAGGATTCGTCCCTTTCATTGGTCGTGAGCGGTCTGTCGGACTCTTCCTCATATCCAATGCTCCAGTGTCCAGGTATCTTCCTTAATACTCATTAGCTTTGAAGCAACGTAGGGTTGAGAGTTACTTCAAACAAAACAGTGCTGAATCCGACTCGAGAAGTAAGGAAAGTGATAGGAAACGAAAGAACCACTGAGGGTGGAGCGACTCCTGAACCTTACAAGCAGCAGCAGCTCATCGCCTCTGCCATCACTCTGAACTAGTGCAAGTGCGGGGCCAACAAAGATGCATGGTGCGTGCTGTAGAAGGGCAAGGCTAGGCATCCAGTCGCTTCAGTCCTACGAGTTGGTCATCGTCCTGCTGTGTATTCCTGGCTCCTGACTCCTGACTCCCAGAGTGATGGCCTTGGCGGAAAAAAAAAAAGTGGTTTTGGTGAGTGCGGGCAGGAAGGGCCACACGCCTGTGACTTGCATTTTGATTGGCTCGTTCTTCGCCCATTTTGCTTGTTCGTTTTTGCGAGCACAACAAACTGCATCTTCACTCTTTTCCATTTCCCTCGCTATCCTTCAGAGCGACAGTAGGTACTCTTGGATATAGGCCCATTCGTTGAAACGAAGCAGCTGATTGTGCACCCACATCCTATCGATTGATGCCTCGGTCAATCGGCTGCGCAAAGTACATCCGTACCTGAGGGCTGATGTATCCGCTAATCCAGTCTTTGCACCTTGTTCTCTTGCTTAGGGTTACAGAGATTGCGAAGCGCCTTAAGCTTAGACCACCTCACTTCCTCGACGGACTGAATGTAAGGCATGCCCACACATGCATTCACCTCTGTCCAACTACCATGGCTACAGCAGTTGGCTAACTCGTCATGTTTCCTGTCAAAAGTCTCCGGATATACACTGTTCCCAGGAGAGAAGCGACAATCACAACCACAAAGAGAAACCTACATTGTCGAAAGTATGCCATTAGCGCCCTGTCTATCATCATCCTTACGGACCTTGTTATCTCAACAACCGTCCTCTAACAGATTGCTTTACCATGTTCTATTGTGGCTCCGAATGTGAACTAGTACCGATCCCTCATTGTCGGAACACGGACCGGGGCAAGCTATTTTTGTGATCTGCAAGGCAGGAAGAACGGGATAGAGCATACATGTATCGAGCGAGCACAATTTCGACCCTTGGCTTTGAGCTCCGGAATGCTTCAGTTCAAGAAGTTACCACTCTTGAACAGGGACCCGACGCCAACTCACCTTTAATCTGGAAGAGTATTGTGAACGATCATTCTCTTGTGCAGCTCCTGGAAGAGCGCGTTCGGCAAGAACCAGCATTCGAGCAACAACTACTTGGCTATATCGAACACTCGAAGAAGCACAAGAAATGGCGCACCGCGGCAGCTAATGCGATCACGATATTGGTCAGAGCAGGTGTGCAATTCAACGGCGCAGACTTAAAGGGTGTTCGAATCCCAGGGGCCGATCTTAGCCATGGTGTATTCGATTCAGCCCAACTACAAGGAGCGGATTTGAGGGACGTTGACCTCCGAGCCGTGTGGTTGCGACACGCCGATCTAACCGGAGCCCAGATGTCAGGAGTACAATTTGGCGAGTTGCCGTACCTTTCTGAAGATGTCCAAGTGATGGCATGTGCGTATTCCCCCGATGGCAAGTTGTTCGCAGTCGGATTCCTTAATGGCGATATCTGTGTGTACACGACATTGAACTGGGAAAAAACGCGGACATGGAATAGCGGTCCCACGATCGAGTTTATTGTATTTTCTCCGGATGGCGATCAAATCGCTTCTGCCAGCCAAGACAAGACGGTCAGGCTATGGGACTCTGGGTCAGGGACATGCATACGAACTTTTACTGGGCATAGCGACTGCGTCACAAGTGTCGCATTTTCACCTCAAGGCGATCAAATCGCCTCTGCCAGTGACGACAGAACAGTACGAACATGGAATGTGGCCACCGGCCGTTGTCATCGGCTGTTCCCAGGTCACCACAACGAGGCCATGTGTGTCATGTATTCACCAAATGGAAACCAGCTTGCCTCTGGCAGCGTAGACCGCACAGTGCGGTTGTGGAACGTTGATACAGGAGCGTGCAGCCATATCCTTTCTGGCCACAGCAATTTAGTCTGGAAAATTGGATACTCGCCTCAAGGGAACCAAGTCGCCTCTGCCAGCGGCGACATGACGGTTCGATTATGGGATGTGGAGACAGGAGCCTGCCGTCACATCTTGTCAGGGCACAGCAGCAATGTCTACAGCGTTGTGTATTCGCCAAGAGGTGATCAAGTAGCTTCTGGAAGTATGGACGGGACATTGAGGCTATGGGATTCAGAGACAGGAGTTTGCCTTCATACCCTGACCGGTCATAGCGAGCCTATCTTGAGTGTCGTCTATTCGCCAAGAGGTGACCAGATCGCTACTGGTAGTTTGGACAGGGCAGTCCGGTTGTGGGATGCATCTGCTGGTGCATCTCGTCTCGTTTCAGTCGGCCACAACAAGGCTGTTGGAAGCGTCAAGTGTTCGCCCAAAGGGAATCTTATTGCTTCTGGTAGCTCGGACTTCACGATACGGCTCTGGGACATAGATAAGGGATCTTATCATCAGACCTTGAGTGGTCATAGCGACAGCGTCTTCAGCCTCGCATTCTCGCCACAAGGAGATCGCATCGTTTCTGGTGGTTACGACCAGTCCGTCCGGATATGGGACATGGAATCGGGAACTTGTGTATTGAAATTGGTCGGACATGGCGATCCCGTTAATGGCGTCGCGTACTCTCCTCAAGGGCCTCAGGTCGCTTCAGCTAGCGAAGACACAACAGTGCGCCTATGGAGTGTGGCGACAGGAGTATGCCTCAAGATCCTGCAAGGTCATACGAGTGGAGTGATGAGCGTCGCATATTCACCAAATGGCAATCAGATCGCCTCGGGAAGCAAGGATACCACGGTACGGATATGGGATGTCGGAACAGGAGAATGCTATCAGATCTTTGAGGGCCATACCGACTGGGCGAGGGATGTCATCTATTCACCACAAGGAGACCAACTTGCGTCTGCCGGTTACGACAACACCATTCGTCTATGGGATGTGCAAACGGGAGAGCCTCGTTTGACATTGACTGGTCATGGCGACAGGGTTGCCTGCGTCGCATATTCACCAAAAGGTGATCTACTCGCCTCTGGCAGCTGGGATAAGACTGCACGGTTATGGGATGTTGCAACCGGACAGTGTCGGGCAGAGATGCAGGACCTTCAAGGCACCATCCACGGTATTGCATGGAGCACAACTGCTGATGGCAACTTTTTGATCACTGGGAGTAGAGTCGGTTCGGTACTCAAGTGGGATATTGTTTA